>ERZ1027229.82-NODE-82-length-46650-cov-14.265930_pt1 | contig 46650 bp, 48 predicted proteins | sample MGYA00519245_ERZ1027229 | MGnify/ENA primary metagenome ERZ1027229 (study PRJEB26926, sample SAMN06164466) | human gut metagenome | biome: ENVO:00009003; feature: ENVO:2100002; material: ENVO:00002003 | host: Homo sapiens | place: USA | collected 2012 ...
AGATAGTGCAAACCGAGTGAAGCAGCAAGCGGAAAAGGAAGTTTTCCAGCTTGTGGTTCCGAGATGCCGCCTATATTCTGGAAAGATAGTGCAAACCGAGCGAAGCAGCAAGCGGAAAAGAATTATACGCAACCTTTAAAAATTATTTCTAGACAAGAAATATGAATATTAGTTGTATTTCTTGAAGGAAATATTTAATTTTATGACGTTGAATAAATATAAAATTTTTTACTATGAAAAAATGTCTTATTGTTTGGCTCACTTTAGTAGTGAGTTTGTCGGTGCTTCCTTTCAGTGTAAATGCTTCAAGTAGCCGAAATGTGGAAATTACAACTCCTGACAGATCGTTGGAGGCAAAATTCTTAAAAGCCTACCGGTCGGGAGAGTATGTAGTAGTGGAAATGTTGTTTCAGAATGTTACCGATAAAGATTATTCCATGCGTGTATTTTTAGGAGATAATGTGGTGGTGTATGATGAGCTTGGAAATCAGTATACGGGAAACATATATGGTACATTCACGAAAGAAGGTAATCTTAGACTTTCTCCGCAGGTAGAGCTTCCTGCGGATATACCGGTGCGTTTCAGTCTGTATATTCAGAATGTGGCTAGTGATGTTCAATTTCTTCCTCGAATTAACTTGAATAATATTATTGCAATCAGGCCGGCAAGGTTTGCTTCCTCAAAATTAATTATAAAAAATATTTCTATTTCCGAGATGTAGGAAAAAATTGTAACATGTTCCTCGGAATGAAAAAAGAAAACCTTACTCAGTGAATGGTAGCCATTTATCTGAGTAAGGTTTTCATTTTGGATTATAGCAGGTTGTCAATTCATGTTTGCCTGAGCCTGTTCTCTCTGCTTACAGCTTCTGGTCGGAGATGAGCCGGGCGATGCGCGTCTTGCTCTGTGCCCCCTTGGTGAGCAGGTACACGTGCTTGTAGGCATCGCGGTTCAGTTCCGTGGGCGAGCCGTTGATGAGGATGATGTTCCGGTCATTGGCAAACTTCAGGATACCGTTCACGTTGTTCGGGTGGAGTTTGCCGATTTCATCCATCATGCAGTGCAGCTTGAAGTCCTTGAACTTGCGAGAAGCCCCTTCCTTGAACACGTTCAGCAGCATGATGTTGATCATGGCCTTCACCAGAATGTCCGTTCCTTCCGAACCCACGTTCGAGAGTTTCTCCACGAAGCCCGTGTCGTTGTTGTTCTCGATGATGCGGAAACGCAGCTCGAACGAATCGTACAGGCGGATGCTGTCGTAGCGGTAGGCGTGAATCTCCTTGATGAAGTCGCGGAGCAGGGCGATGGCTTCCTGCTTCACCAGCTGCTCGTTTTCCGACGAGAAGAGGTTGGTGCCCGGCGCCAGGTCGTAGGCATGCTCGTTGTAGTATTTCTGGATGGCACGCAGGCTGTTCACCACGCGGTTGCTGCTCTCTTCCACCTTCATCTCGATGCACTGGATGACGCCCACGAAGTTGCACGTCTGGAATCCCTTGTTCACCTTGCCGATGAGGTCCTGGATGTCATCTTCCGAAGCCGTCAGCATCGAGGTGTCCATGCTGATGCGCTTGAAGATGTCGGAGTGCTCGTTGTTGATGCGGCGGACGAACTCGCTGATTTTGTTCTCTTCCACGAAGTCGTGCAGCTCCTCGGCAAAGCGGAGGTACTCCCAGTCTTCGGTAAACTTGGTCTTGAACTTGAAGGTGTTGTCTTCGTCGAAGTGGCCGGTGAAGAGGTTCACTTCCTTGCGCAGGCGGTTCTGCAGCGTCATGTACTGGCTGTCCGTGCGGCCCAGCTCGTCAATCAGTTCCAGACAGGTACGCGGCGTGTGGATTTCCACCGTGACGGGGTGCTCCGGATTGAAAATGTCCTGATGCGGCTTGTACCAGTCGTAGGCCGGAATCTTGCCGTATGCCTCTAGGTTGGCCTGCAACTGCGTCACTTCCTGCTCGGCCTGCTGCAGTTCCTTGTGGAGGGCGTCAATCTGTTCCTGCAAGCCCGAAGTCTCCCGGCGCAGGTTGTCCTTTTCCTGACCAAGCTGACGCTTCTGTTCCTCCTGCTCACGTTTCCACTCCGGAATGTGGTCGATGAGGTCGCGCTTGTCTTTCTCGTACTCGATGAGGAGGGTGGCGTGCTCCTTGATGAACTGCAGTTCGCGGTCGATGTCGCGCAGCTGACTGCCAATTTGTTGCAGACGTTCGGTGTCGGCCCCCTGCGAGTGGAGTTCCTGCTTCATCTGGCGCTCGTATTCCGCCTTTTCCGTGGCGATGCGCTGCTGTTCCTCCTGGTCTTCCAGACGGATGCTGCCCGCTTGTGTTTCCTTCTCCCGGGCGATGTCCTGCTGTACCCGGTTCCATTCCTGCTTCAGCCGGTTCAGCTTCTCGCTCTTCTCGCGGTTCAGGTTGTTCAGCTTGCCGTCAATCTCTTGCAGTTCCGCGGCGATACGCTGCTTTTCTTCCTCCAGTTTCCGGAGCTTGGCGGCACGTTCGGCTTCCGCCTTCTTTTTCCAGTCGTCCAGGTCGAGCATGTCTTTCTGGTATTGCTGTTCCAGTTTCTCCAGCTCGTATTCCTGCACCGAAATCACGTCTTTCTGCTCCTTGATGCGGGGTTGGTATTTGGCCTTCAGCTGTTCCTCCAAAGCCTCCTTTTCCTGTTGCAGGCGAAGGGTCTCGGCCTGGATTTCCGCCAGCCGCTTCACGCCCTTGTCGCGTTCCGCCTGATAGTCGTCGATGGAGCGGATGTGGCGTTCGATGTCCTGCAGGGAGATGGAGATGCCGTAGAACGACGTGCCCTCGTCCACAATCTTCGGCGAGAGGTTGGTCTGCCAGAGGATGGACTCGTCGCACAGTTTGCCGATGTTCTCTTCCCATCCTTTCTTGTGCTCTTTGAGCCAGCCTTGCAGGGTGCTCTTGCTGTTTTTCAGGAAGGTCTCCAATTCGTCCATGCGCGGGCGGAGCTGCAAGTGCTCGGCCTGCAGCTGCATCAGGGCCTCGTCTTTCTCCTTCAGTCCCTTCTGCAATTCCTCTTCCCATTTCAGGGTGAGTTCCTTGATGACGAGCTGGGCGTTGTTGATGCGGTTCTTCTTGCTCATGTGCAGGCCCGTGTACGACTGGATGCGGTGTTTCAGTTCCTCCTGCTCGGCTTCGAAGAAGGTTTCCTTGCGGCACAGCTGCATCTGGTAGTCGAGGGCGGTCAGTTCGTTCTGCTTGCCGCTGCGTTCTGGATGCAGTTGCTGGGAAAGTTGTTCGTACTCCTGATAGAGGGCTTCGGTGGCCGCTTCGTGCTGGCGGCGGGCTTCCTCGATGCGGGTGTTGAACGTGTTGTTCAGTCCCTCGAGCTGCTTGATTTTGGCCTCATGGATGCGGTTCCACTGCTCGTCGAGGCTCTGGATGAGCGACTTGTACTTGGTGGAGATTTCCGTATAGTGCGAGGTGAGGATGCGCTGTTCTTCCTGCAATCCCTGCTGCTTGTTTTTCCATTCGTCCTTGCGGGCCGCCCGTTCCTTGATTTCCTCAATCTGCCGGCGGGCATATTCTTTTTCCTTCTGCTGGGCCTTCTGCAGTTCGTTGTTCAGGATGGCCAGTGCCTCCTGCATCTTGTCGCAGCGCTGGCGCGACTGTTCCTGCAGTTCCTGACGGCGGGTGAGGAGGGCGGCACGTTCCTTTTCGGCCTTGCGCTTCCGTTCCTCGGCCTTGGGCAACTGGCTTTCGGTGAGGCGGAAGGTGGCGGCCAGTTCGCGGCAACCCTGTACGAGGGCCGTCTGCTGGCGGGCTACCTGTGCCGAAAGGGAGGTGATTTCCTTGGCCTGTTTCTGCGTCTCGCGTTTCTGGAACTCCTCGATGTCGCGCAGGCGGGTCTCGAAGTTCTTCAGGTGCTCCTTGTAGGTGTTCAGGTCGATGGCCGTCTCGTCTTCGTTGATGGACGAGATGATGGTTTTCTTGATGAATTCCGCGTCGAGCTTCGAGTTGAGGAGCACGTTCTGGATGGTGCGCGGGATGTTCTGGTACTGCTTGCTCTCCATGAGCGAGTAGCGGCTCATTTCGGGACCTGCCCCGTTGCCGTAGAGGATGTTACGGTATTCGTCGTAGGTATAGATGATGCGCGAGTAGTCCACGCCATACTGGTCGAGGGCGGCACGGATGCGGTCGTTGCCGCTGTAGGCCGTGCGGTGCTCGTCGACGAAGAACTCCATGCGGTAGGGCGAGTCGATGAAACGGTAGCACACGCGGCCCATCGACTTGAAGCTCAGGATGCAGAACGGGCCTTGCTCGGTGGCCACCTCGTAGATGATGTAGGAGTTGGAGTAGGGGAAATAATACTCCGTGTAGCTCTGCTTCTCCACGGGGATGCCCAGCTTCTGGGTGTCGGCGTTGTAGAAAAACAGGATGGCGCGCAGGACGGTACTTTTTCCCACTCCCTGCGTACCGATGAAATGCACATTCCCGTCCAGGTAGATGTCGTCGGCGTAGGGAATGTTGGCGCTGTTGATAAAGATGATTCTATTCAGGTTTCTCATTGTCTTCCGTTTCAGTGTCGTCGTAAATTTGGATACTTTCAATCAGGCGTTCCAGGTAGTGCCAGGAGCTCATCACCTTGTAGGTGTTGGTCTTCTCGTTCTCCAGCTCCAGGAAAGATTCCTTGGTGAGCTGGCGAATCATGTTGTCGAGCACGTCCTTGCGCACGTCCTTGTCGGAGAAATGCTTGCGCAGGCCGTCGAGCTTGTTTTGCAGCATCACGTTGATATTGGCCTCCACCAGAATCTGTTCGGGCTGGAAACGGAAGCCCGCGCCGAAAGTCTCGTCGTAGGTCTTGAACAGGTCGAGCACGTCAATCCAGTAGTAGGCACGCATGATTTTCTGTTCCAGCGTGGTACGCGGTTCTACCCGCGAGAAGTAAAAGTATTCGTTGCCCCGTTCCAGGGTGTAGCCGATTTGGGCGAAGTAGACCGACAGCGCCTCGAAATGCTCGTCTATCTGGTCGTACATGTCGCGCACGGCTTCGTTGCAGCTGTTCGAACTGATGAACTGTCCCTTCTGGAGGCAGTCGAACAAGGCCGCGGTATTGTCAGGTATTTGTATGTTCAGTTCCATAAGTCAAATGTATAGGGATGAATGAGGGTTACGAGTGCGCCGGGTAAATCTTGGCATACTCGTACTGGTGGTACAGGCCGAACTCCTCGCTGATGCGGAGACGGTTTTCGTAGAGCGACACCATCTGGCAGAACAAAGTGGTGCGTTCCTGCTCGTCCACCTCGCGGGCAAAGGTGTAGTGCATCAGGTAGTGGAAGAGGTCTTCTTCCGGAGCCGAGGCATCGTTCCAGCGGGCCTGCGCCTGTGCCTGAATATAGTCGCCCAAGGTCTCTTCCAGGTCGATGACCTCCTGGTACATGGCCGGCGATTCCATGTCTTCTTCGCTGAAGGCCCCCGCCTCGTGGCTGCGGATAATCTCGCGGTATTGCAGGTTGTGCAGCACCTTCAGGATGACGGGGCGTGCCTCGTCGGTACTCAGATAGGGCAGTGACAGCTTGAACGAAGACGGTACAGTGCCTTCCAGCAGCACGGAATGTTCCTTGTCGAGCACCTCCGAGAGGTTGCTTCGCGACCGCAGCTCGAACTGGTCCTGCAGGTACTTCACCTTCCGGATTTTCTCTACCAGTATCACCTGGCTCTTGATTTGGTTCAGGTAGTTGATGATGTCCTGCTGGGCCCGGATGAGGCTGTGGGCCGAGAGTTGGAGCTCACTGCGCAGTTCCAGCAGGATGCGGTTCAGCTCCTCGTCGGTAGCCTGCTGGAAAAACCGCCGTTCCTCGTGCAGGATGAGGTTTTCGGTGGTGTCAATCAGCTGTTGGATGTGAATCCGTTTCTTGTCGAGGTTCTCCAGCTTGGCAATCTTTATCTGGTAAGTCGGTTCGTGCTTGAAGGCATTGTCGATGCTGCTCTGCAGGTTCATGATGTTGCGGAGAGTGGTACGCGCAATCTTCTGGAACGTAATCTTGATGTTGCGCACATAACTCTCCTTGCGCGAGGCAATCTGCTCCTTCTCGTAGTAGTCCATCAGTTCGTGCAGATAAGCGATGTTCTCGTCGATGATGGCCGTGTTGATGTCCTCGTTCGCCTCGAGGAGCAGTTCGAAGAAGTCGAGAAAGCGGGCATCCAGTTCCACGAAGTTTCCGTTCTGACGGATGACTTCCTTCTCTATGAGCAGTTTCAACCGGTTTTCATCGTCCTTGAGCAGTGCCAGTGCGTCGGAATAACGGAAACTGAGCGTCTTTCGCTTCTCGAACATTTCCGTAAGCAGTCCCCTGGCCGCCGCAATGGTATTGATAATTTCGTGAATCGATCGGAATATATACATAGTCTAGTTGAAAATTCGGGCAAAGTTATAATTTGCCCGCCAATTTTCCTAATGTTCCGGGACGATTTTCCCCCTCTCTCGGGGTGCTTTTCAGGGAGTTTACAGACGGTTCTTGTCTTTTTTTGCCGATGCGAGTATGCTACGCTTGCCAAGGCTTGACCCGGTCTGTGGTCTTTCATGAACCGTATTCCGGCACGCTACGGACACGGGTAAGCGTATCGTATGGGGGCGAGAGGTGGTTTTTATTCCTCGCTCACGGCTGTAAACACCGGGCGGAGTTGCTGGCTTTCGGTTTCGAAGCCATACCAGTAGCAGCGTCCTTCTTCGGGGGCAGGGAGCTTGCACAGGCGGAGGTCGTCACGGTAAGTGCCCGTGCAGACTGTCCACGCTTCGGGCGGAGTGACGTGCTTCGTGCGTACCCGTTCGGCCGGTTCCTTCTTGAGCGACATGCCGGCCTCAATCCAGGCCCGGCTCATGGCCGTCAGGAAATGCGGATAGTGTGCCTTGCAGAACTGATAGAGCAGGATGCCCCGTCGTTCCAGTCCCATAGGCTGGTCGATGACCCCGATTTGAATCAGGTGATTCAGGAAGCGCGTCAGGAAGTCGGGTTCTTCCACAATCAGGCGGCGGGTGACTTCCTGCCAGGCCGTTGCGTTGTAGAATCCGTCGAGCAGGCGCGAAAGCTGGCGGGCGGTCTGTAACTCGTCGGGAGTGATTTCGCGGGTCTGAAGCACCTCGTAGGGCGGCAGGGGAGAGTAGCAGATGCCCAGTTCCTTGGCCCGGCGCCGCATCTCTGTGCCCGGCAGCAGCTTCAGCGATTCCAGCTGGATTTCTCCCGCACGGTATTCAGCCAGCGTACGTACGTCATCGAAAATCTGCGACAAGTGATAGAGCGGCAGCCCCGCAATCAGGTCGGCGTGCGTTTCCATGTTGTCCAGTGAGCAGAGGTAACGCAGTCCCTCCAAGGCGTCGGACAGTTTCCCGGCCCGTCGGCTGACGGTGAGCACCTCCTCGTGCAGGCTTTGGATGCCCGCCTCCAGGTGAAGCAGTCCCTTGGGCATGGAAGCCAGTTCCCGTTTCAGTTCCTCCGAAAGCAAGGCCGGATGGATTTCCAGGTGGAAACGCATGTCGGGAAACTCCCGGAAGAGGTCGAACAGGGCCTTGGCCCGGTGGCTCAGGTAGTTGAATGTGCGGTCGAGCACCCGGATGTCCCGGATACCCTTTTCGTGAATCAGTCGGACGCGGGCGCGGATGGCCTCGATGGACAGTGTGCGCACCGGTTTCTCTCCTCCACTCACGCAGAACGCGCAGGTATTGAAGCAGCCTCGGGTAGTCTCCAGTTGTACGAACGGTTTGGTCCAGTTGAAGAACGGACTTTGTTCGGGATTGACCAGCTTGTCGAACGTCCTGACGCGCGACAGCCCGTTGTCGTGGTAATGGCCTTCCGCATCCAGAAAGCAAAGCCCCGTGACCGCATCCCAGTCGTCCGGCTGTTGCCAGCGGGCGAGCCACTGCGGAAAAGTCTCTTCCCCCTCGCCCCGGAACACACAGTCGACAAAGCGGTTGGTACGCAGGAAGTCCTCGTTGGGCCCCAGAAACTCCGGACCGCCCAGTGCCACGACGCAGCGCGGCAGCATGGCCTTCACCCGGCTGAGCACGTGCATGAGCACCTCGTGGTTGAAGAGCCAGCAGGTAGCCGCCACGATATCGGGTGCATGGCGCACCACTTCCCCGGCCGTCATTCCCGGGTTTTCATTGATGGTAGCCGACACCACTCCCCACTCCAGGGAAGGGTCGTGCATCACTTGGGCATGCAGGGCCGGAAGCGCCAGTGAGGCATGCGCATACGAACTGTTCAGGTCGAGCCAGAGGATTTTCATGGGCAAAGAAAAATCAAGATAAAAGATGCGTAAAGACAAAGGAAAAGGATTTGCAAACCGATGCGGAAACCGGGCTGCAAATCCTTTATCGTATCAGACCATCTCTTGTGCAGAGTGTCCGGTTATATTTTTAAATCAGGTACTGTGAGCTGATAGATTCGTTCGACATCACGCGGCGGATGGTTTCAGCAAACATATCGGCGATAGACAGCTGTTTCACCTTTGCGCAACGCAGAGAGTAAGGTATACTGTCAGTGAATACCATTTCTTCCAGCTGAGAGTTCTGTACACGTTCAGAAGCCGGACCCGACATGACACAATGAGAAGCGATGGCACGTACCGAGCGGGCACCTGCTTCCTTCATGATGTCGGCAGCCTTGGTGATGGTACCGGCTGTATCCACCATGTCGTCAATCAGGATGACGTTCTTGTCTTTCACGTCACCGATAATCTGCATGGAAGCTACCACGTTGGCTTTTTCACGTGTCTTGTGGCACAATACCAAAGGCACATCCAGGTATTTTGCGTAAGTGCTGGCACGCTTTGAACCACCCACGTCGGGCGTAGCGATAACCAGGTTTTCCAGGTTCAGCGACTGGATATAAGGAGCAAAAATAGTAGATGCATACAAGTGGTCTACCGGAATATCGAAGAAACCCTGAATCTGGTCAGCGTGCAAGTCCATGGTAATCAGACGGTCGATACCTGCCACGCTCAGCAAGTCGGCTACCAGTTTCGCACCGATAGATACACGCGGTTTGTCCTTGCGGTCCTGACGAGCCCATCCGAAGTAAGGAACAACGGCAATGATGCTCTTGGCAGATGCACGCTTGGCAGCGTCAATCATCAGCAGGAGTTCCATCAGGTTGTCGGAGTTGGGGAAAGTGGACTGTACCAGAAATACATGCTGTCCACGGATGGATTCTTCATAAGAAACGGCAAACTCGCCGTCCGCGAAGTGAGTAATGTTCATGTTACCAAGTTCACAGCCCAAGCTGTTACAGATTTTTTCTGCAAGGTATCTCGAGTTTGTTCCGGAGAATACCTTAAAAGGTGATTTTGCGCTCATTGTAAAATAGATAATATTGCCTTATTTTCTGCAAAAGTACGCCATTTCTTTAAGCCGGACAAACGTTTCCGGCAGAAAATTCATCGGCGGCTCAGTCGGCCAGCCGTTTCAATTTCCTGAAATGAGCGATAAGTTCCTGATAATTGTAATCAGAAGCCGGGTTGAATTTGTTCCAGAGTCCGCCCAGGATGGCAGCTCCTCCGAAGCCGAAGTCTTTTACCTGGAGGATATTGTCCTCGTCCACACCTCCCAGGGCAATCACCCGCTTGTCGATGATTCCTTTGGCAGCCGCCTCACGGATTTCTTCGGACGTGAATCCAGCCTGGTATCCTTCCTTGGAGATACTGTCGAATATCGGACTGAGGAATACGTAGTCGCACATCTTCTTGTCGGCGATGACCTCCTCGAAGGTATGACACGATGCGCTCACGTGTCCCGAATAATTGTCGGGCACAATCGGGTTGCGGTGGCTCAGGTGGATGCCCTTGAGCTTGTACTCCTCCTTCAGGTAGAAGTGGTCGTGTACGACGATACGTTTATGGTATTTTTCGGGAATGAGGGTGAGCAGACGTTCCGCATAAACCGGCGCTGTGTCGGGCTTACGCAGGTGGAGAATGTCCAGTCCCTCGTCAAACAGAGTGGTGATTATCTTGTCCTCCTCTACGAAATAGGTAGGGGTTGTTATCAAAATTAACTTCATGCGATTACACAAATTGTGGCGCAAATTTAGTAACCTCTTTGTAATATTCCTAATGCCCGTGGATATTTATTTTTGTAGGGGCTGGGAATCAATTGGTTATCGGAGAAAGATTCCTAAAAGCAGAATAAGGAACAAGGCAATCAGCCCCACATACAGGGTGATTCTGAAGGCCTGTTTTCGGTCGGCCTGTTCTTTTTCCTGTGTCTGTTTCTTTATCTTCTCCAGTTTTTCCACGGAAAGAGTTGGAGGGATTTCCGTGTGGCGGCATTCGCCCATTCGCCGGCGCGTTTCTTTCATACGCTCCCGGCAGCGTTGACGGAGTTCCCTGTTTTCCTTGTCCCTCCGCATCATGTCGTGGATGCATCCTAGTGTTCCCATGGCGATGATAATATACCTTGAAATGAAGTCTGAGTTCCTGTAAAGATACGATTATTGTCGCAAAGTGCGAGTGGTTATTCTGCTGTTTTTCCCTTTCGTATTGTCATTCGTCTGCCGTTGCTGAGCGGCATTGATATGCCGGAACATGCTATGGGAGGGAAAACGGAAGGTAAATCATATTGCATAAAGCTCAAGCAGGTCGTAAGCCAGTTTGGGAATCCGTTTCCTTGTTTCACGGTCTATTCCTTGAAGATGCTGCAATGACTCTTTCAATTCGATATAGACAGGATGGTGAATCTGGCCTAGGTTGTAATCTCCTTGTCTTAACTCTGTTTCGAGTTCGGTCTGCAATTGCTTCTTGTCGGCTTTCAGGTGGGAAATATACTCCAGTCCTCGGAGCACCAAAGGATTGCTTTTCAGGTTCTGCATTTGTTTGTCGAAGAATTGCAGACCGTATTTCCGGCAATCGTCAAAAATTTCCTCTACCGCTCTTTCCGTACCCAGGACGCGTCCATTATGAAAATAGCAAGACTTTTCGAGAGGGAGAGTCTTGGTTTGATTCTTATAGAATTTCAGGCACTCTGTAGGATTGATGAGGCTGGAAGAGTAATTCTGGTCAAAGATTTTTTGCCGGTTGAGGAAAGAGCCCATGTTACAATCCATCGTATGCCCTTTTAGAGAAAACTGGATGCAGATGATTTCGGCCACTTCCATGCCAAGGACAGAGCGCTCCCGTTGGAAGTAATATCTTTTTTTATACATGAGATACTTAAAGTCGGGCAGGAACCTGGCTGCAGTGCGGATAAGAATTCCTTTTATTTCGCCGGGTTTTAATTCGCGGCTGTTGTCCGATTGCTGGAAAAGACGAGTCAGTTTCATGATGGTGTGTGGGGTGAAAGGGTATACGTAAATTCCAATTTTCCAGAATAATAAAAAAGTGGTTGGGTGAGATGGTTTGTCAATAATTTCCTATCTTTGTTTAAAAGCAAAAATAAAGAAAATTATGATTAGGTACATAGAAAAGGGAGATATATTTCGGATAAAGGAAGTGAAGAGTTACGCACATGGATGTAATTGCGTAGGAGCCATGGGCAAAGGCATTGCAGTGCAATTTAAGGATCGATTTCCCGACATGTATCTTGAATACAGAACGTTGTGCGAGGAAGGAAAGTTTCGTCCGGGAGATGTGTTTGACTATGATTATGGAGACGGACATATATACAATCTGGGTACTGAGGCCGCGTGGTGGACGCATGCTAAGATAGAGTATATCGAAAAGTCGTTGGCCCGTATGCTGGAATTGGCAGTCCGAAATCACGTAACGGCCATTGCCTTGCCTGCCATCGGTGCGGGATTGGGAGGACTGAAGTGGGATGATGTGAAAAAGGTGATTGACAAGGTGGCAAGCGGTTATCCGGAAGTAGACTTGTATGTGGTAGAAACATATCAGCCCGAATAGTCCCTTTGTAAATTACAGGATATTCGGGTGATAGTCAGGTATTTAATAAAATAGGATGAATGCGAAGATGCACAACTTGAAGGAAACCTTGAAAAGATGGCCTGTCAAGATAGACCGGCCTGAGGAATCGCCTTTGGGCATTGTAGACTTTTTGCCAAAGACAGCCGCACGGTCTATCGGATTGGCGTCAACTTCAGTGACGAGCTGTGGAACATTCAGGAGGTGAAGGTAGAAGCGCGATGAGTTTTTCCCCATCTTTCGCATACAGATAGACCTTCTTTCCTTTCTGGAGGGTCAGGCATACGTTGTACCATCCATGGCGCACATTGAACTGAGTGGAGTCATAATGCACTGCTTGTACGATATCGTGTAAGACCAGCGCCTTCAGAAGGACGTAAGGAGTACGTATCTGCAGTATGTCCTTCCCTACGACGTAATAAGTGCGGCTGTGCATCCAGCTGATGAGAATTCCGCTCAGCATATAGGATGAATAAGGATACAGGAAGTCTGCTTCCTCCTTAGGGGATTGGGTGATTAGGTTCAGGAGGCAATAGAATATCAGTCCTCCGAGGACCCACCACAGGATGATGTAGCCTCCATACATCCATTTGTTTTTAAGTCTGAAATTTTCCATCTTGTGCGGAGTGAGAATTATTTATTGTATAATGACAAATATAAAAGAAACAGACGGAAAAGTGTTCCAATGCCTGTTCTTTTATTGTAAAATTAGAGTTTTTTCAGAATGTGGTATGACACGTGACTATCATACAACAATTTTCCTTATTTTTGTTGTTGAGAAGCAGATTGTTACACTACACTCAGATATGACAGAAAAAACACAGAAAGCCTTTTGGGGGGTGATGATGTGCCTGATAGGCATTCTCCCCATAAAAGGCGTAAGCCAGACACGCGACAGCCTGTCTACCATCGAGATGAAGGAAGTGGTGGTGAAAGCCCGGATGCACCGTACTGATGCCTCCTCTTCCACTTTCACTCCGACAGCCCGCCAGAAAACTTCCGCACAAAATGCGATAGACCTTCTGAAGCAGCTCGCCATCCCTCAAATCAACATTAACCTGATGGACAATACGGTCACCACGCCTAGCGGACAGAGTGTAGCCATCTACATCAACTATATTCCTGCTTCGGCAGAAGAAATGGAGGGAATATCCACTTCCGATGTGCGACGGGTGGAATACCTCGACTTTCCGGCCGACCCGCGTTTCCAGGGAAAGGAACATGTGGTCAATTTCATTGTACAGCAATACGAATACGGAGGCTATACCAAGGCCACCTTGAATGAAAACTTTCTGATAGGCAAACTCTCAAGCCGGGCTTCGGTCTACTCCAAGTTCGTGCATAAACGGATGACCTACGATTTGTATGCGGGGGCTTCCAACCACGATATCAGCCATTCGGGCAATTCCGTTTCGGGAATCTACAGTCTGCAGAATGAAGCGGGAGAAGCCTATCGGATGACCCGAAACGAAACACTGGAGAGTGCCCGCCTCAAGTACAACCAGTATCCGGTCACGTTCCGGACCATCTACGACACCGACAAAATGCAGATAGCCAATACCGTCGGTTTCAATTTTGAACAGACTCCACTGTCGGAAACGAAGGGCATACTGTCGTTTGTTCCCCGACAGAACACCGATTATTCTTACTATAAAAACGAGCCGTCCACCAGTCGTTATTTTGTCTGGTCGGGTAACTATTATTTCATCCTTCCCCGCGGTTTTGATCTCAGCGTATCGCCGGGCATGAATTATGGTCACACGAATTATTCGTATCTTTATCAGACTTCATTGCCGGGCAGTTCCCGCATTGCGAACATTTCAAGGGAGGATGTCTGGCAGTTCCGGGGAAGTGCCACGTTGTTCAAGAAGATAGCCGACAAGCAGAGTGCCTTCTTGCGGGCATGGTTTGGCTCGACTTCCAACGATGTGAGCTATTCCGGTACATCGCCCTACGATAACGATTTTTCAGACACCTATGCCGGTGCCGCGCTGGGCTATAATTTCTCGAATGCCCGATGGAACGTCCGGGCCGATGCCGCTCTGCAGTGGGAAAAGAACCAGATTAACGACCAGTCTGTGGCGGAAGTTTATCCGCTGCTGAACTTGTCTGCAGGTTTCTCTCCCTCACAAAAACATTCGTTCCGTACGTTCTTCCATTTCGGGGCAAACTATCCCGGGGCCAGTGAAAAGACGCCGAACGTCCTTCAGCAGAACGAGCTGATGTACTATACGGGAAATCCCACCATCGGCCTTTCCCGACAAGTGACCTTCAACCTGTCCTACAACTGGATACCGACGAGCGCCTTCTCTGCTTCGGCATTTATGCAGTACTTTGGCGAATATGACCTGTATGTGCCGGTTTACCAGACTTATCAGGACGGTAAGGCCCTGCTCCGTACGTTTGAGACGGATGGGGCATACAACCGGACACAGATAGGCCTTTCGTTCAATTACAGACTGCTCAACGGGAAGCTGCAACTGGCGGCCTCTCCCTCGGTCTCCTTCTATCGCATGACGGGACTTTTCGACATTTCGCGGTCCCCGTTCTACTGCAATGCCTCTGCCACTTATTATTTGGGTGATTTTTATTTTCAGGCAGCCTATCAGACCCGAAGCCTTACGGTACAGGGCAACCGGGGCGTAATCTATAAGGACCGTGATTTCTATCAGGTTCTGGCCGGATGGAGCCGTTCCAACTGGAACATCCGTGTCAGCGGAATGAACCTGCTCCGGAAGGACTGGCTGTGTGCCACGAATCTGTTGTCGACTTCTCTCTATTCCGAAACCCAGCTTGTGGAGGGCAACAACTTTCATCAGCGTCTGAATCTGTCGGTCACTTATACATTCGGATACGGCAAGAAGGTGAAACGAGGGAACGAGGTCGGCGAGCAGTCGGGGGCGGCGTCTGCCATTATGAGATAGTGTGATAAAGGGAGAATTTTTTTGCATAGAATCTGCGGTTTCTCCCTATTTAAATTCCCCGGAATTTGTATCTTTACATGCCAATGCCCATTTTCCGATAGCGGTTTAAGTATCATGGTAGAAAAAGAAATCTTCAAAGATGCAAGGCAGTTACCGTATTCAGCCGATAGGTTCTGTCAATGCAACCCTGCGCTATACCTTTGCCGGAGACAAAGCCATGATTCAACTGAAAGGAACCGATATTTTTAATGGATATAACCATTTCAATATGAAAGTGCGCAACGGGGCGCAGCATCTTGATATGGGTGTGGCAAACTATCAGCGCGGTATTACCCTGTCGTTCAGCTACAAGTTCGGCGGATATACCAAGAAAGAATCAAAAAATGTAGACACCTCCCGGTTTGGTTTGTAACGGTCTGTTTGGTGGTGAAAAATTCTACCCATAGAACCGGTCAACGCTATGGGTAGAACCGGTCAACGCTACCGCATGAGATGACCAACGCTTGCGGTAGCGTTTTGAGGGGGGATGAGCGTAGACGATATTCCTTTGGAAATGAATCAAAAGCAAAATACTCATGTTTAGGTATTGCGCCTGCCCGAAATCACCTTTTAATACCTAAAAGTGAGTATTGCCGTAGCTGTGGGCGATTCGTACTTTTGTAAACCAAATAAAGGATGAGATGGTTTGCAAAAGTATATACGTACTTCTTTGGTTCATAACATTGGGTAATGTCTCTTTTTTATGGGGGCAGACATTTGCGTTTAGAGGTGTTGTGTTAGATAAACAGACCCATCAAACGTTAGATTATGCAACGGTTCAGTTATTTGTTGGGAAACAAATTGCTTATGGAGGCATTACAGATGCGAACGGGCGTTTTGAGCTCCCCCACATCCGGCCCGAAACTTATCGGGTGGTTGTTTCGTATTTAGGATATGATACCGTAGAAAAAAAAGTAAAGGTTGTTCAGGATATTTCAGAAACGTTTTATTTAAAGTCTTCGGCAACGGCGCTGAACGAGGTTGTTGTAACCGCTTCCGAGTCGAAGTACGCCGCCAGTGCATCCATAATCGACCGCACGGCGATGAAACACCTTCAGCCCAGCAGTTTCAGCGACTTGATGGAATTGGTACCCGGAGGTAAGTCGGCCGACCCCCAGATGGGGCAGGCAAACCTGATTCGTATCCGCGAAACCGGTCAGACATCGGCGCTTTCTTCGTTGGGCGTGGGGTTTTTCGTCGACGGTGTGTCCCTGAATACAGATGCCAACCTGCAATACATGCCGGGCAGCACTTCCAGCGTAAACGCCACCAGCACGATGGCGAAAGGAGTGGATATGCGTACCCTTTCCACCGACAATATCGAGAAGGTGGAGATTATCCGAGGTATTCCTTCTGTGGCGTACGGAAACGTGTCGAACGGCGCAGTGATTATCCAGCGCAAAACCAGCGAAAGTCCCTTGTCTGCACGCTTCAAAGCCGATAAAACCAGCAAACTGTTTTCGGTAGGTAAAGGAATCAGGCTGGACGGCAACGGACGTTATATTTTAAATGCCGATGTCAATTATCTGGATGCAAAGATTGACCCGCGCAACAGTGTGAAAAACTATACGCGCTTCACGGCGTCTGCCCGTCTGGATAGCAAGTGGCTGTGGAACGAGCGTAACATCCACTGGAATATCAGTACCGATTATACCGGTTCGTTCGACGATGCAAAACGTGACAAGGATGCCACCGTAAAAGAAGACGCTTACAAGTCGGATTTCAACAGCCTGAAGGTGGCAGGCAAATGGAATATGAAGTTTCCCGACCGTTCATGGATACGGGAGATAAACCTGACCACCTCCGTCAGCCAGCAATGGGAGAAAATGCGTGAAACGAAATCGGTCTCCCTCAACCGTCCGGCAGCCATATCCATTCAGGAAGAAGAAGGAGAATCTGACGGTATCTATTTACCATACAATTACGTGGCACAAATGGAAATCGACGGTAAGCCCTTATACGTTACGGCTGCGGCACGCACCCGCTTGGCTTTTCCTGTCGGCATGTTGCGTAACGAGACGAACATGGGCGTGGAGTGGAATTATCAGAAGAATTTGGGCGAAGGACAAGTGTTCGACGTCACGCGCCCCATCAGTGAAAGCATGAGTACCCGTCCGCGTCGTTTTAAAGACGTGCCGGGGCTGCAACCTTTTGCCTTCTATGCCGAAGAGGTTTTACATCTTCCCGTACAAAGCCATAAACTGTCTCTTACGGCGGGTGTCCGCTTGCAGTCGCTGTTGGGGCTTGACAGCCAATACGAGATGAAAGGCAAGGTATATCCCGACCTCCGTCTGGATTTGCAATGGCGTTTGCCTGCATTCAATGGATGGAATATCACTTTTTCCGGCGGTTTGGGATGGATAAGCCGTATGCCTACCATTTCGCAGCTTTACCCCGACCTGAAGTATGTCGATTTGATTCAGTTGAATTATTATCATACCAATCCCGATTACCGTCGCATCAACATGATGACGTATAAGTGGGACAATACCAATTATCAGTTAGAGCCGGCACGTAACCGGAAGTGGGAGGTTCGCGCCGATATAGGCTATAAAGGGAATCGCTTGTCTGTTACTTACTTCCGCGAGCGGATGAACAACGGTTTCGGCGACCTGACATATTACAAATCGCTGGCTTATAAACTCTATGACCCGTCGAGTATTGACGGCTCTACGCTGACTGCTCCTCCCGAACTGTCGGAACTGGCTTATACCGACGAATATAATCTTGACGTATATTCTACCGTGGGCAACGTGATGAAAATGGAGAAAGAAGGCGTGGAGTTTCAATTCTCATCCAAACGAATCGAACTGCTGAAAACCCGCGTTACGGTGTATGGGGCGTGGATAAAAAACATTTATAGCTCAGACGTTCCGAAATATAAGGCTTCCTCCATTTTGCTGGATAATAAGCAGTTGGAATACGTTGGATTATACGAGGGCGAAGAAGGAACAGAAAGTCAGGCGTTTAATACCAACTTTATGTTTGACACCTATCTCCAGCGTTTGGGCTTGACCTTTTCAACTTCACTGCAATGTACATGGTACACTAATCGCCGTAATCTGTGGAACGATGGTATGCCGGTAAGTTACATCGACCAGTCGGGCGAAACCTATCCTTTCCGTGCCGAAGATGCAGAATACATCCAGTTGCAGCATCTGGTAGAAAAGTATTCGGCTACCTATTTCGAACGTACCACCGTGCCTTTCTACATGGATGTCAACTTAAAGGCAAGCAAGCGAATCGGTAAATACCTGAATCTGTCGTTTTACGTAAACCGCATCTTGGGCATTTATCCCGATTACACCTTGAGGGGAGTATTGCAACGCCGGACACCGGAATCGCCTTATTTCGGCATGGAAATGAACTTGACTTTTTAATAATCTAAAATAAAAAAGTAATGAATATGAAAAAAAATCAATTAGCTCTGGCGGTTCTCTTTGCGGCAGCATTGGGATTCAGCGCATGTAGTGACGACGAAGGAGTAAGCATGTCCGACGTAAGTATTTCTGCCACTGTAAATACAACAATCGAGGGGTTGCAGATAACCTCCGGTACTTATACATTCGAGAACGTGAATACATCTGCTAAGACCGATGTAAGTTACCCTACCAGCCTTATTCAGTTAGCGGATGGATTATATAACGTTACTTTCATCGGGAAGGGGACATATTCGCAGAACGGAACTTCGGTAGAGGTAAACGTGCAGGGAGTACAGCAGAACGTGACAGTTTCGGGCGGTTCGTGCAAGCTGGACTTGACGGCACACGTGGTGAATACAGGCGATGCCGACTTCGTGATTGCCGAAATATTCCTCCCCGGAACTTATAACGAGGCCGGAAAGCAGTATAACGGAGACCAATACGTGCGCATCTACAACAACTCGGATACGGTTCTGTATGCAGACGGACTGGTATTCATGGAATCGCAATTCACCACCACACAGAAATATCAGTCGGTAGACCCGGATATCATGAACGAAGCGATTGCGGTAGGTTCTGTGGTCGTAGTACCGGGCAACGGAACAGATTATCCGATACAACCGGGAGAGTCTTTTATTATCTGCGATAACGCCATCAACCACAAAGAGGCTAACCCGAACTCCATCGACCTGAGCAATGCCAACTTTGAATGGTACATCGAATCGAAACAAGACGTAGACAATCCGGCTGTTCCCAATATGGATATCTATTATTGCTATACCAAGACCATTTGGATACTGAACAAGCAGGGTAACCGTGCTTATGCCATCGGCAGACTGCCCGAAGGAATGACGAAAGAACAGTATATCGCAGATTATACTTACGACTACACGTATGTATTGCAAAGCGGAACGGTAAGCAAGCCTCAGAGCAAATATAAATTCCCTAACGAATGGGTGATAGACGCTGTGAATATCGGTGCTACCAATGAATGGCAGTGGAATGTTACGGCTACCGAACTGGATATGGGGCATACCTATATCGGCGTAAATAACACCGTGGCAGAAAACATCGGCAAGTGTGTAATGCGTAAGGTGGCTTATACGGACAATGACCGCGAGGTACTGCAAGACACGAACAACTCTACCGTTGATTTCACGCCGGCTGCCACTCCGAGTTTGTTTGCCGAATAATCAGAAACGTTTTTGTTGACATAATAAATCTTTGTTGTTTGTTTTATGATACGAATCCGGATGCGAATAGTTATAACGTTATTGGTTGCTTTCATTGGGACGAATGTGCAGAAAACCGTCGGACAAACGGTTGCCGATACGCTTTCATTGCCTGATAAGGTAATCCGTATGGGCTCGTTCGCAACCGGATTTCGCGGTGAAGTATGGCAGAATCCGGCACTGTATTATTATTACACTCCGTATACGTGGACAAGTGTGGATGTAAACGCCGTCCGTCATGATAAGGGCAGGGCAGCTTTGAAGCAAGAAGGCGATAACGATGCTCACGTCGGAGTAGATGTACATTCGTTTGTTATTCTGTCGGAGCATAATCGGGTGTTTGGGTCTGCCGGATACCGAAGCCGGAAACAAGACAATGTATTGTGGAACGAGAACATCGACTGGGAGTTGGTGGCTCCTTATGTAACAGGCGATTCAATAGGTGGTTTCCTGAAGGGAGAGACTTATTATTTCAATGGTGGATATGCCGATGAATCGGGGCGTTGGACATGGGGGCTGACCGGAGGTTACAGAGCTTCTCATAATTATCGGGATAAAGACCCACGTCCGCGCAATACGGCTTCCGATCTTTCTTTCTCCGCAGGAGGAGGCTATCGTTTGGGTACGTATCGTATAGGAGTATCCGCCGATTTCCGGTACTACCAGCAGAACAGTGAGATTTCGTTTCTTGCCGACAAAGGTTCTACTTCGGTATACCATGTATTGGGGCTGGGGATGGATTATGCGCGTTTTGCAGGGAATCAGACCGGAACAAAATATCAAGGTATGCAGTGGAAAGGAAGTGTGGGCATCCTGCCGGCAGATGCGGAACAGGGAATATCTGCCGTGGTTTCAATGGACCACATGGCTCTGGATAAGAAACTGAGCAGTGCCAATAATCTCACATTGCTGGAGCTGGGTACTACAAACTTGGATGGGAATGTGAGTTGGCTGCGGACTTCTTGGAAGGGAAATACTTTCGGTGTAAAGCTGAAAACGAAATATACAGTCCGTAAGGGAACGGAAAATCTCTACGGTGAGGCTGGCGGGAGTTCGTACGGAACACTGATTAGTACCTCGCCGGGGATAAAGATTGCCGACAGCAGGATTTCGGTAGAGGGACTGTGGGAGAAACTCCCGTATGGTGAACGGACATGGGGTGGAGCAATCATCCCTAACGTTACTTGTCATCGGTGGAGGGCCGATTACAACACGGTGTCTCGTTTCGTCCATCTGTCGGCATTGTCCGGTTCGTTGCGTGCCCGTTTGCACTATCAGATAAACCGTTTGCAGTTGGCGGCAGAAGCCAACGGCGGTTATTACGCCAACCTCTCGGCTGAATATGCTTTGCCGGGATTGGATACTTCGAAATCATCGGCACAAACCTTGTTGGCGAATATCACTTACTTGTCCGACAGTTACGGCTGGGCAGGAGTCCGCTTGCAGGGAAACTATCCGATAAAGAAATACAGTTTGTCGTTGTCATTCCAATGGCAGGGCACTTATTATAAAAAATGCGGAACGGCCCGGTATGCCGCTTGTTCACTGGGCGTCTTTTTCTAAAACTAAAAATGATAATGTATGAAAACTAAATTGATGGTTGCTGCCGCTTTTATGGCAGCTATGGTAATGATTACTTCTTGTGGAAACAGTAATAAGCAAAGTCAGTCTGAACAAACGGAACAAGCTGCTCCGTCGGCGTTAAGCATTGATGATTTGCTCTCGGATGCCGACTCGCTGGTAAACAAGGAGGTAACGATTGAGGGGATTTGTACACACACCTGCAAGCATGGCGCTACGAAAATGTTTTTGATGGGCAGCGACGATACTAAGACGATTCGGGTAGAAGCCGGTCCGTTAGGCTCGTTTGATACCCGTTGCGTCAATGCCATTGTCACGGTTGCCGGAACATTGAAAGAGCAGCGCGTTGATGAGGCTTATCTGCAAAACTGGGAAAGCCGGCTGAAAGCGCAGACCGAAAAATCTCATGGCGAAACGGCTGCCGGATGTGATTCGGAGAAGAAAGCACGCGGCGAAACAGCGAATACTCCCGAAGCACGCATTGCCGATTTCCGTGCGAAGATAGCTGAAAGAAAAACAGCTACCGGAAAAGATTACCTGTCGTTCTATTACTTGGAAGCAAGTTCTTATGAAATTCAAGAGTAAAGGAGCGGCGTTTCGCAAATGGAGTAGGACGGTTCATCGCGAACTCTCATTCTTCTTTGCCGGAATGATTCTGATTTATGCTGTCTCAGGTCTCGTAATGAACCATCGGGATAGCATAAATCCTCATTATACGGTTACGCGGAAAGAGTATAAGGTAACAGCGGACTTGTCTGACAAAAACAAGGTGAATGACAAGGTGATTCTGGCATTGCTGGAACCGTTGGACGAAGCGGAGAATTTCACCAAATATTATTACCCGAAACCGGATAGGATAAAAGTTTTCCTGAAAGGAGGCTCCAGCTTGGTGATTGACACCCGGACGAACGATGCGGTGTATGAAGGATTGAAGCGCCGTCCGCTCATCTCCCCGATGGTGCAGCTTCATTTTAATCCCGGCAAATGGTGGACTTGGTTTGCCGATGCTTTTGCTGTCTGCCTGATTTTAATCACCCTCAGCGGCATTGTGATGATTAAAGGGCCGAAGGGATTATGGGGCAGGGGAGGTATAGAACTGGTCATCGGTATTCTAATACCGGTCATCTTCCTTGCGTGTTTTTAAAACTTGTTGATAATCAGGGAGGAATCAGTGACGGTTAGTCCTGTAAAATTCATGCGGTAGAATTGGTCGGTTCTATGGGTAGAATTCATCAGTTCTATGGGTAGAGTTGGTTCGTCCTATGGGTAGAATTTTTCAAGGTATCAAAAAACGGAAAAAGATATAAAGAATGAGTGCAATAATAGAATGTAAAAACCTGACTCATTATTACGGCAAACGTAAAATTTATGAGAACCTGAGCTTCGATGTACCTCAGGGACGTATTTTAGGACTGCTGGGTAAGAATGGTACAGGGAAAACAACAACTATCAATATTTTGAGCGGTTATCTTCAACCGCGTTCAGGGGTGTGCCGCATATTCGGAGAGAATATTCAAACCATGAATCCCGCCCTGCGCCGGAACATCGGCTTGCTGCTGGAAGGGCATGTTCAGTATCAGTTTATGAACATTACACAGATAGAGAAGTTTTATGCTTCTTTCTATCCGGGGCAATGGAAAAAGGAGGCATATTACGACTTGATGAATAAGCTGAAAGTGGCTCCGGGGCAGCGCATCTCGCGCATGTCGAACGGGCAGCGTTCGCAAGTGGCGTTGGGGCTGATTCTTGCCCAAGACCCCGAACTTTTGATTTTAGACGATTTCTCTTTAGGGCTTGACCCCGGCTATCGTCGGCTTTTTGTCGACTATCTGCGCGATTATGCCCGCTCTGAAAATAAAACCGTTTTCCTGACTTCTCATATTATTCAGGATATGGAGCGGCTGATTGATGACTGTATCATTATGGACTACGGTTCTATTCTTATCCAGCAGCCTGTTGAAACATTGATGAAGAACCTCCGACGATATACTTGTACCGTACCCGAAGGCTATCAGCCTCACTTGCCGGAGAGCTGTTATCATCCGGCGGTGATTCGGCAGACACTGGAAACCCATTCTTTCCTTCCGCCTGCCGAAATGGAGGGACTTTTGAAACAGTCGCAAGTCCCCTATACCGATTTGCGGTACGAACACGTAAGTCTGGAGGACGCCTTCATCGGGCTTACCGGAAAGTATTAACATTAAACAGAAAAAGAGAAACGTATGATACAAGCCATATTTTATAAAGAGTGGATAAAAACACGCTGGTATTTGCTGTTGGCCACCCTGTTCATGATAGGAATCACGGGATACTCCATGCTTCGCGTCAGTCGCGTGATAGCCATGCAGGGAATCGACCATCTGTGGGTGGTTATGGTTCAGAAAGATGCCATATTTGTAGATTTGTTGCAATATGTTCCGCTGCTTACCGGTATCCTGCTGGCAGCCGTACAGTTTTTTCCCGAAATGCAACGCAAGTGCTTGAAGCTGACTTTGCATCTGCCTTACTCGCAGAAGAAGATGATTCTGGCTATTCTGGCTTTCGGGCTGCTTGCGCTGGCTGCATGTTTCGCCACGAGTTTCATCATCATGGGCATTTACCTGCCCCAGCACTTTACGGGCGAGTTGGTTCGGCATATTCTGCTGTCGGCAGTTCCGTGGTTTCTGGCAGGTGGTGCAGGCTATTTGTTCGTGGCGTGGATTTGTCTGGAACCCACATGGAAACGCCGGGTGCTGAATCTGATTATTGCCGCATTGATTTGCCGCATCTACTTCTTGGCTCCGGCACCCGAGGCCTATAACAGCTTCCTGCCCGTGCTGACCTTGTACACGCTGCTCATCGCTTCGCTTTCATGGATTTCCGTGGTGCGGTTTAAAGCCGGTAAACAAGACTGATTAATGATTAAAAAATGAAACAAAGATGATTCGATTCAGTAAAATATTTCTTTATCTCACCGTGGCGGTTCTGCTGGTATGGCAGTTGCCGTGGTGTTACGCATTCTTTACAGCCAAACCGGTGAAAACCCCGTTTACGATGTACAGCTCGGTTTTGGGCGACTTCATATTCATTCAGACGGACGCGAACAAGCAAATCCGACGCAGCGATACAAAGGGAAACACCTATACGCAGCAACAGGTAGACAGCCTGCTTCCTTCGTTTTATGTGCGTCAGCTTACGGCAGACGAGCGTTTTCCCGATACCATTTGCGGCAAAGCAGTCAGCCCGAAAGACATTCAAATGACAAACTTTACCTTTAAAAGTGTGCCTTCGGCAATCAACGCTCCCCAAACGGGAATTTATTTCCTGATGGAATCGATGTCCAAGCGGGTGGAGCTGAAGATGCCCGATGACGCTTTCCGTTTTACCGGTAAAGGCATTGAGTTTATCTGCATGGAGACAAACCGGATAGACGAACCGAAAAGCAAGCTGTTTACCGACATGTTGCTCCAAAAAGGTTTTGTTTTTCCCGCCAGCTATGCTTCGGGCAATCCTACCACCCGTAAAGATTACGACGAAGGATACTTGGTGCTGGACGCTAACCACCAACTGTTTCACTTGAAATGTACGAAAGGCTGTCCGTATGTAAAAGCCATTCGGCTGCCCGACAATGTGCGTCCGGAATACGTCTTCATCACCGAATTCCGCAGCCGTCAGACGTTAGGATACATGGTAGACAGCCGACATCATTTCTATGTGATTCAGAGCGACGGGAGTGTCATCAAATCTGCCATTCCTGCTTTTGACCCCACAAAAGATGAATTGACCATTTTCGGAAACATGTTTGATTGGACTGTGAAACGTTCGACAGACAAAGATGATTACTACTATGCCTTAGATGCCACCGACTATTCGCTGATAAAAGAATATGCTTATAAAGACATACGTCGTTCGGTTCCGGGGCTGTCGTTTACATCTCCTGATGATAAGTTCGTAAAACCCCGGTTTTGACAGGCATAGAACTCGACATCGTCCTTTTGGAAGTCCTTTACATGTTCCGACAGGAATTTCAGCACGTCATCTTCGCTGTAATAGGTCTTCTTGCCCAGTATCTTGTAGGGCAAGGCTCCCGTGCTGCGGTAGCGTTGCAGTGACCGTTTGCTTATCTGGAGCAGCAGGCACAGGTCCTGATTGTCAAAGAGCCGTATCCTGTCCGGCGTGTGTTCCCGTTTTTCCGGTGCTTTCAGGGCAAGCAGCATCTCGTCCTGACGTTCAAGCCTTTCAAGGATGGTTTCCATCCACTGCTCGAACAGTTTCTTTGTCAGCAGTTCCATGTTCATGTCCTCCTTCCTTTCGGCTGCCTGCCGTTTCCGGTGGGCAGTCTGCTGTTATGGTGCAGTTCATCGAGTGTCCTGCCGTCCTCCCGGATGGTATGGGAGTCAAGTATCCTCCGGATTTCCGAGAGCCTGTACTGGCATTTGCGCCGCAGGACCACGTATCTGATACGGTGATCATCCCTCATGCGCTGCAAGGTCCGCTTGCTTACGCCCAGTTCTCTGGCGGCTTCATTCGTGTCGAGAAGCCTGTCCGTATTTTCACGTTTCATCGCCTCCCTGATTTCACGGACATAGCCGGCCACTTCTGCTATCTGTTCCATCATTGCCTTGTATGCGGAACTTTCCATCGTTATCACTTTCATGTTCTGTCTTTTTTTCTTGTTCCTGCGGCAAAGTTCAGCAATAAACAAAAGGGGCTTTAACAACTCACTACGTGGCTCACGTGAGATTTTTTTGAGAAATGGCTCCGTTACCCGGACCCCCAAAATATCATAGCTATGCGCAGTACATTTTCCATATTACCGTATATTAACAGAAACAAGGTGAAAGCGGACGGTACGACAGCCGTCCTTTGCCGTATCACTGTTGACGGCAAGAGTTCCACGATGGCGACGGGCATTTATTGCAGGCCCGAAGATTGGAACAGCAAGACGGGAACTATCCGCACCGTCCGCGAGAACAACCGCTTGCAGGAGTTCCGCAAATCCATAGAATTTGCCTACGATGAAATATTGAAGAAACAAAACGTGGTGAGTGCCGAACTGCTTAAAAATACATTGGCGAAAAAGGCTGTCATCCCTACCAAGCTGTTGCAGATGGGCGAAAGGGAACGAGAACGTCTGCTCGCCCGTTCAAAGGAAATAAACTCTACATCCACCTACCGCCATTCGGGATATTACCAGAAATACCTGAAAGACTATCTCACATCGTTGGGCAAGGAGGACATCGAGTTCTGCGACATCACGGAGGAGTTTGGAAATTCCTACAAGGCGTTTCTGAAACGCTACAAGAACTTCGCTCCGTCACAGATGAACAAGTGCCTGTGCTGGCTGAGCAAATTAGTGTACCTCGCCGTGGACTACGAGATACTCCGTGCCAACCCTTTGGAGGATATGGAATACGAGAAGAAGCCCGCACCGAAACACAAGCACATCAGCCATGCGGAACTGAAAGCCATCCTTGAAACACCCATGCTCGACCCTTTACAGGAACTTGGGCGCAGGGCGTTCCTGTTTTCGACCTTTACAGGTTTGGCGTATGTGGACATCATGCTGCTCCATCCCCACCACATCGGCAGGACGGCGGACGGTAGGCGTTACATCCGCATCAACCGCAAGAAGACCAACGTGGAGGCGTTCATCCCCCTGCACCCGATAGCGGAGCAGATACTCGACCTCTACAACACGACGGATGATACGAAGCCCGTCTTTCCGCTTCCGAGCCGTGACGAGATGTGGTTCGAGATACACGAGTTGGGCGTGGCGATAGGACGGAAAGAAAACTTGTCCTACCATCAAAGTCGCCATTCGTTCGGAACTTTCTTGATTTCGGAGGGCATACCCATTGAGAGCATCGCCAAGATGATGGGGCACTCAGGCATAAAGACCACCCAGCGGTACGCGGAGGTGACTGACAAGAAGATTTCAAAGGACATGGACACTCTGATGGCGGTCAGAATGATGTACGGAACGGGCAAATGGTACAAAAGACAAGAACTGCCAAAAGAAACAAACATTGATAATAAATAATATGAGGAATGACAATGGAACGTGGAATAATCACAATCACAGAAAACGGGGCGGTTGCCATGCCGACCGCTCCCGTCTGGATGACGCAGCAGGAAATGTCCGATGCGTTCAATGTGTTCGGCTGCCACATCCGCAAGGCTGTCCATGCCATATACAAGAATGGAGAATTGTTGGAAAGCGAAACGAAGCGGTACATCAAACAGGACAACGGGATAAACTACGATGTTTACAGCCTTGAAATGGTGATAGCCGTTTCCTTCAAGTTGAGAAGTCGTGAGAGCATGGCTTTCCGGCGGTTCATCATGGGGAAACTATATGCCACCAATCGGAAAGAACCGCTATACTTGTTCTTTTCGCCGGCGGCATATACACGAAAAGCCCCAAGTTGTTGATACGAAGGATATACGACCAGACGAGGTAAGGAATACGACCTGATGCCGTCTGGTCGTATTCCTTTTGTCCGCAATTATGGATGCTATCTGAACGCCTCCCGATAATTGGCGGCAAGCATCCGTTCTATGTCCGATTCCTTGTATAGAATCTTGCCGCCCAACTGGTAATAGGCGATTATGCCGTTGTTGCGGTAGTCCTGCAAGGTGCGTCGGCTCACTTTCAGCCGTGCCGACACCTCCTTGTCCGTCAGGAAGCGTTCACCGCCCAATGTCGGACGGCTGTTTGCCATAAAGTTCTCGATACCGTCCAGCAGACGGTCAAGGCTGTCGCCGAACTCGGCGACAAGCGCATGGTTCTTGGTAATCATTTCACTCATTGTTACGTTGGATTTAGTGGTACATAATAATCAAACGGCTTTGTCTGCCAGCTTACGTTCAACGGGCTTGACGATGCGCAACACATCCTCCGGTCGGTAAAACACCTTGTGGTTTATCTGCGAATAGGCCAGCGTGCCGTTATCACGCAGCGTCTGTAAGGTGCGCGGACTGATGTTCAACTGTTGGCAGACCTCTTGGTTGTCCATCCAGCGGTTTAATGACTTGCTGCCTTGTTTGGCAAGGAGTTCGTTCACACGGTCTGAGAAACGGCTGAACTTCGCCGCCATTTCCTCAAACGCTTCTTTCTGAAAAATCAATACTTCCATTGTCGATACTGTTTTTTAATGTTGATACTCGGTTTTGGACGCAAAGTAAATGAGCATTACGCATCAAACGATGGGTTGGCACAATCGTGGCAGCTTGTGGCAGGGAGTGGCGTTATCCGCCGACCCCGTGACGGCTGTTCCAAGCGTCCGTGATGCAAAGGAAAGCGAAGTCCGGCACAATCCAACCGCTTCGCACCTGCGTGGCAGCATTTGGCATCGGTGTGGTAGCCTGTGGCGTTCATCAGGTTCAAATAAGCCTGCTAATAAACCTGAGCTTGATGTAGAATGAAGTAAGACTTTATTTTATGGAATAGGATTGATTTGAAGAAACATAAAAGCTAACCCATCAAGGAGAAGTTTTGATGGGGAGCAGGTTTGTGTTTCGGGCATACCGAAACGGTTTGCTCCCCATGTTTTAGAAGACGCAAAATCCCTAAAAATAGGTATTGCACGACAATTTCAAGCCTTATACCTTTGCAAAAAATTAAAAACAGACATTGTTCGTTATAAATGCAAGTGCTGAAAGAGGACATAAGGGGTCGGATATTGACGATTGCCAGACAGCAATTCGAGAAGAAAGGCTATTCCAAGACTTCCATGCGCGAAATAGCGGAATTGTCGAGTGTTGGTGTTGGGAATATCTATAACTACTTCACAAGCAAAGATGAATTATTCCGTGAAGTGGTCCGTCCTGTTTTGTGCGCTTTGGAAGCCATGCTGCAAGAACACCACGGCATACGGGGCGAAGATATTATGATGATGCGGTCGGAAAAATACCTGAAATCCTGCATTGACGAATATGTTTCGCTTATAGACAAACACCGTTCGCTAATGGAAATGCTGTTGTTCCGTGCGCAAGGTTCTTCATTGGAACGCTTCCGTGAGAATTATACCGACCGTTCCACGGAATTGGTTAAGGCGTGGTTCGCGTCCATGCAGCGGAAACATCCCGAAATCAATACGGCTGTGTCCGATTTTATCATTCATTTGCATACGGTATGGATGTTCACGATGTTCGAGGAGCTATTGATGCATTCCGTACCCCGGCAAGAGATGGAGGCTATTTTGCACGATTATATCCTGTTTGAAATCCAAGGTTGGAGGGCTATTATCAAGATATGAGATACAGACAACGTACATACGAACATTCAACCGCATCAGAACGGTTGGTAAGGAGGAAATCTTCACGGAGGTTTCCTCCTTTTTTTATGAACAATTCTGAATATCGTTCACTATTAAACACTCCAAAAATATGAGACAGAAATACGAGTTTAAGAGTATTGTAGCGGAAACATTGCTTATTCCGCTATACATGAGAGCCAAAGAAAGTCGCCGGAATAATCCCATTCTATATGACAAGGCTGCGGAATGGCTGGCGGACAGTTTGGAATACGATTATTCCCAGTTCGACGGGGCAAAGTTGAGCGAAGTGGGATGCGTGGTGCGTGGATGGTATTTTGACTGCGCTGTGCGCCGATTTATTAAAGCACATTCGCATCCGGTCGTGGTCAATGTGGGATGTGGACTGGATACCCGTTTCCAGCGTATCGGAAGTCAGAAAGCAGTCTTTTATGATTTGGATTTGCCTGAGGTCATTGCTCTACGCCGGGATTTGATACCCGAACAGCCGGACAATGTCTATATTGAAGCGTCTTTGTTGGAGACCGACTGGATGGATGACTTGCGTCGGAAGCATCCCGATGCAGAATTTATCTTCATCGTGGAGGGGGTACTGATGTACTTCTACGAGAAGCAAGTAAAAGCCTTCCTGCATCACGTGGCAAGCCGTTTCGGGGGAGGTGAATTATGGTTTGACGTGTGCGGCACGATAATGAGCCGACATGGTGTGAAGCCCGATTCGCTCCGCAAGCACGAGGCTCAAATCCGTTCCGGCATAAGCAACGGGCATGTGGTGGAACAATGGGAACCGTCTTTAAAGCTCATTGAACAGGCTAACTACATGAAGTTCTTCCGTTCACGCTGGGGATTTTTCTTCGGACAGATATTGGGGCGCATCCCTTGGCTTTGCTACAAATTCAGTTCATTGCTCGGATATAAAATCACATCAAAATAGCGTAATAATAATGGAAAAGTCAAAAAAGAAAAAAGGTTTGTCCCGTCTGTTCGAGATAGCGGGACAAAGGAAAGGCCTGCTTATATTGGCAGGTCTGCTGTCGGCTGGCAGCGCGGTGTGTATGCTTGTGCCTTATTGGGCTGTTTATGAAATTTTGAAAGAGTTGCTGTCGAATGGCTTCAATCTTTCCGCTTTGGACGGAACGGACATGATGCGTTGGGGATGGATTGCATTTGGAGGGCTTGTTGGCGGATTGATATTGCTCTATGCCGCCCTGATGTCCTCACATGTGGCTGCATTCCGTATCTTGTATGGGTTGCGTGTCCGTTTGTCCGAGCATATCGGCAAGCTCCCGTTGGGGTATCTGAACAACACCTCTACGGGAGCCATCAAGAAAACAATGGACCAGAATATCGAGAAAATAGAGGGCTTCATCGCCCATACCATTCCGGATTTGGTCAATGTAGTGGCTACGGTGGCGGTCATGCTGGTCATCTTTTTCTCGCTGGATGTGTGGCTGACAGTCGTGTGCTTGGCCGTTGTGGTGCTTAGCTTATTCCTGCAATTTTCCAATTTCATGGGTAAAAGGGCAAGGGAGTTCATGGGTATCTACTACGATGCACAGGAAAAAATGAGCGCATCAGCTGTGCAGTATGTACGGGGAATGCCCGTCGTCAAGATATTCGGGCAAAGCGTCCGTTCGTTCCGTCAGTTCAATGCCGAGATTCAGGCATACAAGACATTCGCCTTGAAATGCTGTGACACCTACCAGAACGGAATGATTGCCTTTACCGTCTTGCTCAATTCGATGGTGACGTTTATTCTTCCTGTGGGCATCCTGCTGATGCAAGCCAGTCCGCAATCCTTGTCATTGGCGGTAGTATGGCTGTTCTTCATCATCATGGGGCCGGGCATGGCTTCCCCCGTTTACAAACTGACGTTCCTGGGCGGCAATACACGTGACATCAACGAAGGGGTAAGCCGTATCGACCGCATATTAGAGAAAGAACCTGTGCCGGAGCCGGAACATTCGCGAGTGCCTGCCGTTTACGATGTAGAGTTCCGCCACGTGTCCTTCTCCTACGAAAACACGGAACAGGGAACACGGACGGAAGCCTTGCGTGATGTCAGTTTCCTGGCACCCCAAGGAAAGATAACTGCCCTTGTCGGTCCGTCGGGAAGCGGCAAATCAACGGTTGCCAACCTGATACCCCGCTTTTGGGACGTGGAGCATGGGGAGATATGTATAGGCGGTGTGGATATACGTCAGATAGCTACAACAAAGCTCATGGACATGGTTTCATTCGTATTTCAAGACACTTTCCTTTTCTACGACACGCTGTATGAGAACATTGCCGTCGGCTCTCCTAATGCCACGAAAGAAAAAGTGATAGCTGCCGCAAAAGCTGCCCAATGCCACGATTTCATAGAACGCCTTCCCAAAGGCTACGAGACACGGATAGGCGACAAAGGGGTGTTCTTGTCCGGCGGCGAAGCCCAACGGATATGTGTGGCTCGTGCCATATTGAAGAATGCGCCGATACTGGTGTTGGACGAAGCGACTGCTTTCGCTGACCCCGAAAACGAGCATAAAATGCAGATGGCTTTGCAGTCGCTGATAAAGGACAAGACGGTCATTGTGATTGCCCATCGCCTTTCTTCCATTATTTCTGCGCATCAGATTGTCGTCATGAAAGAGGGGCGTATCGTGCAGTGCGGAAAGCATGAACAACTGTCCGTTGCAGAGGGTGTATATAAGAATATGTGGGATGCCTATACGAGCGCATACCATTGGACGTTGAACAAAAACTAAAAGCAATATGGGAAAAAAGAATTTCTTAAACAAGGTCTTGCAAAACACAAGTTGTCCGCAAGGATTTTGGGGACGGATGATTTTGCGAGGAATGAATTGTTTTCATGCATCCTTAGCTAATCGTGGCATGAAGCAAGTGGAATGGCAGCCGAATTGGAATGTACTTGATATAGGTTGTGGCGGTGGTGCGAATTTGAAACGTTTATTGAATTTATGTCCGAAAGGAAATATCTACGGCATAGACCTGTCAGAAGAAAGTGTTTCATTCGCCCAAAAGTACAACGAAAAAGACTTGAATAAAAGATGTTTCATACAACAAGGGAATGTTTGTTCATTACCTTATGAGGATGGATTCTTTAATGCTATCACAGCTTTTGAAACAGTCTATTTCTGGTCGCCTATAAACAAGGCGTTGTCTGAAGTGGCGCGTGTTCTCCGAGAAGGAGGTCGTTTCCTTATTAGTCTGGAAGCGAGCGACCCCGAACTTGGAAAAATGTGGACGGAACGGATAGATGGTATGGTTGTCTATACTCCGGCAGAATTGGAAGAACGGTTGCATGAAGTCGGATTTTCATCCATCAGAACAATCCGTAAAAAGGAAGAAATACATATTATAGCATATAAATAAAATAAGATATGAATGCAATAAAGAATATTACAATAGGTCACACGGAAAGACTTTACAAGCCGGTGGGTTACACCATGCTTGCCAACTTAGTGAATATAGTACCGTTTTGTCTTTCTATAGAAGCGATACGTATCATTTTTAGTGCATTTGACGGGAGCGGACAGCCGCTTGACACGACCCGCCTGTGGCGGATATTCGGCATTATGGCTGTTTATATGCTGGTCATGGCTTTAGCAGAACGGGCATCCTACCGAGCCAATTTTAGAGGAGCATACGAAATGAGTGCTTCCGGGCGTTTGTCGCTGGCGGAGCACTTGCGGAAACTATCGTTGGGCTTTTTGTCGAAACGTGATCCGGGTGATTTGTCGTCCATGCTTGTTACGGACTTCATGATGGCAGAAACCGGAATTTCGCACCACCTGCCCCAACTTATGGGTGCCATAGTCATGCCCGTACTGGCTTTTGTTTCGCTTGTATGGATAGATTGGAGGATGGCGGTCAGTATGTTTGCCGCCTTGCCGCTTGCCTTGCTCGTCCTGTGGGCAAGCACAAAGGCACAGCGGAAGTTAAGCGGCAGGCAAATTCAAGCAAAAATAAATGCTGGAAATCGGTTGGAAGAATACTTACAGGGTATTCGTGTAATGAAAGCGTACAATCTGATAGGTGACCGCTTTGTCAGGTTGCGCGATGCTTTTGCAGAACTTCGCCGTGCTTGCATCCGTCAGGAGGCCTTGTTAGGCCCATTCGTCTTGTTGAGCATCACTTTAGTACGTGCCGGGCTGACAATGATGGTGCTATGTGGAACTTACCTTCTGTTGGGAGGGCAACTTTCAATCCTTGTATTCGTGCTATTCCTTGTAGTCGGTTCTCGTGTGTTCGACCCGCTGACTTCCGCACTGACAAACTTTACCGAGTTCCGCTATTTTTCCATTGCCGGTGGACGCATCCTTTCCTTGATGAACGAGCCGGAGATGAAAGGAGAACGGCAATCCCCGGCAGCGGGCGACATCCGGTTTGAACACGTATCGTTTGCCTATCAAGACAAGGAAGTGTTGCATGATATAAACATTACGCTCCCGAAAAACTCCTTGACGGCTCTTGTCGGACCTTCGGGAAGCGGGAAAAGTACGGTGATGAAGCTTTGCGCCCGTTTCTACGACCCACAGAAAGGATGTATCTTTTTCAATGGTGTTCCGATGAATGAGATAAATCCAGAAAGTCTGATGAGCCATATCTCTATGGTATTTCAGGATGTTTATCTATTTCAGGACACCATACGCAATAATATCCGCTTTGGTAAAACTGACGCGACGGAAGAAGAAATTATAGCCGCAGCTAAAAAAGCCTGCTGTCATGACTTCATCATGCAATTGCCCAAAGGATACGACACCTTGGTAGGCGAAGGAGGTTGTACCCTTTCGGGCGGAGAAAAGCAACGCATATCCATAGCCCGTGCCATGCTGAAAGACGCACAAATCATCCTGCTTGATGAAGCGACCGCCTCACTTGACCCCGAAAATGAAGTGGAAGTACAGAAAGCCATAGATGCACTCATCAAAGGGCATACTGTCATTGCCATTGCGCATAGACTTAAAACCATTAAGGGGGCAGACCAAATTATCGTGTTGGATAACGGACAGATAAAGGAAAAAGGTACGCATGAAACATTGATGCAGGCCGAAGGGTTGTATGCCCAACTATGGAACATTCAGGAACAAATTTCAGGTTGGAAACTGTAAAAACGGTATAAAAATCAATAGGATGCCTGTTTTTATAGAGCAGGCATCTTTAAAATGATAGATTCTTAAATGAATTTACGGTATAAAGTGTTAGTAGGATATTTTATCTTAGTTGTACTTATCGGCTTTATGGCATCAATTCTGATACACGAGCGACATCGAATATCAGAAATTGATTCACAAAACAGCGAAGTCCACTGTGATACGTCCCATAACCGGTACTGTACCGTCTTTCTTCACTGCCTGTCTTTTCAGGTAGAAGATAACTGAAAATGTACTCTTCATCGTTCTAAAATTTTTTTGGTTTCAAATTTAGTTCGTGAAGAATCCTTCGTTGCTACGCAAATCATTGAGGAATACTGCAATTCTCGTTCACGCCGCATTTTCTTGCGTGAGTTGTTAGTAACTCACTGGAAGTTAGTGTTTTCTATATTCTTCCAACCTCATCATAACCTGTTTTGGGCATGGTCACGAATTGGTAACGCTGCGATGTCCTAACTTGGCTTTTTCATTGCTTTTTCTGTCTTTCATTTTTTCAAGCCATCTTCCTAAAACGCCTATCTGCCAATAACTTTGCTACATTTTTCTGTTTATCACTTTTTATTCGTACTTTTGTATAACAAAAAAAACATTGATATAAAATCCAGCACAATAAAAACAAGGCACTTATTAATGTTTTTTAATTCTATCCCTATTTAATTTGCGAAGTTCTCGGTTTTCTTTGTCCCTCCGCATCATATCATTTATATAACCTAAAGTACCCATGAGCTTTTTATTAAGGATAATGTCTTGATAGACGCATTTGATTTTAAATAGGAATTGGAATAAAAAAGCGACAAAGTAATTTCTTGCCGCTTTTCTTGTCAGATTAACTAATCAATTCTTGTAAGTTCCAATGTGGACTGATATTGAGGTTTTATATCAACCAGATTGTATTTGAGTATCATTTTGTTTTTAGATATTTCTATCAAACTCCATGGTTGGCTTTTAAGTATAATAGAGTTCTTGAAATAAATGTATTTCCCTTTTACCTCATACGTGAAACCTTCCACCATAGTATATTCCGGATTTTGTGGATCTACGCAATTTATTACTCCTGTTTCTTTAGTCTCAAAATTTATACCCACTTCACCATTATAGGTTGGATCAGCTATATTCCCTTTCCAAACCGTTTGATTTAATGATTCCGGTGTAAATTCAAACTGTGGTATTTGATCATCATCTTTACAGCTATAAAAGCTAAATACACAAAGGAACAGCATCAGTATTCCAAATAAATTCTTTGTCTTCATACAACTATTGTTTTTTAGTACATAAAGGTACTATAAAGTATTTATGAAGAACAAAATACCTGATTCTATTGCAGACTACAAACCAAAATCTCAACAAATGTTGAGAATTACTTGTCAAAACTTACCATTTTTCTTATTCTGCTCATGTGGGTAGGTGTTATTCTCAAGTAAGATGAAACTTCTTTTACGGAAATGAGTTGAAGTAAATCCGGGCTTCTTTTGATAAGTTGTCTGTACCGTTCTTCTGGGGTCAGCCTGTAAAAATCGGCATATCTTGAATAGGTTTGAAAGCACATTTGTTCTGCTGCGATACGTGCAATATATTGACTTTCCATGCTTCTCTCAAATTCTTCTTTCAGCCTTTCAGAATGGCAAATATATATTCTGCAAGCTGTCAAAGCCTGTATGGAAATCTCAGACTTGATATTATAAAGACATGCGGGATAATCAGCCATAAATTCGCCTGCAAAGGAAAATCCTGTATTATATTCTTTTTTTTCTGTCACGTTGTAGCAAGTGTATTTTATAATACCTGATTCTATATATCCCCAATAAGGAAATATCTCTCCTTCTTTAGAGATATATTCCCCTTTTTTATAGGTATATGCGCTTCCATATTTTAGGCATAAGCTTTTAAAAAAGTCAGTGGGTATGTTGGACATATATGTGTTAAATGCATCCATTTTCATATAATAGTCATTTTAGGTAGTTGTTTTCTATCAAGTTTATGGGAATCATTAATTCTGTCATTTTGACACTCAATCATTCGCCCCTAAATTATTTATTTCTTTTTTGAAGGCCAAATGTTTTTCATCCATCTTGCAAGTATTGTTTTTTGTACACAGGCTTTTGTTTACGAGTCCTTGTTGGGTTCCTTTCGGTTACTAAAAGGTTTCTATTCATGGTACGGATAAGCTGGAAACGCCTTGAAGGAGTGAGGAATTCTTCAAGGTGTTTTCTATGTTTTTCACAAGGAAAACGTATGTTTCCCTGCCGTAAAACGTACGTTTCTGCCTCGGGAAACATACGTTTCCGGGAAGGGAGATGTACACATCAGAAGGATGTTTCCGGGAAAACGAAGAGGCGTTTGGCCAATTCTTTCCACAGCTTTGAAAAACCGTTTCTTTTTCGTATCTTTCAGGACAAGATTTTCCTTATAGTCAGATGCGTATGAAAAAGATGGTGCTGTGTATCCTGCTGTGGCTTGCCGTGCTGCCGCTTAAGGCCACAGGGCAATCGGGCGATGTGATTCGCCTGGAAGGAGAAGAATGGGTTTTGATGGCAAAGCCCATAGACTACGATTCCCTGCTGTGCAGGCGGATGGGAGATTTTCTTCCGGAAAATGTCAGTCGGTCCACGGGCAATTATAGCGGATATACCGCTTTCTGGGAGGTGCGTGACGGGTATCTTTGCCTGCAACGGGTAGAGGCGGATGTCTATGAAGAGGTCGGCAAGAAGAAATCTACACGGGTGTATGAGGTGAAGGACTTGCAGCCGATTTTTGCGGCCTATTGTCGGGCGGGGACGATTCAAGCCCGCTGGTTCAGTGGGGAACTTCGGGCCGGAAAAGGTGATTTGGTGAGATACGTGCATGACGGTTTCGACCGTAACATGGAAACGGAACAAGTGCTGACCGTCCGGAACGGTAAAGTGATGGAAACGCAGACTTATCATAATTACCGGAGAGACGGACTGAATCTGACAAAGGCATATGGGGAGATTGTGCGTCGGTTTCCTTGGGAGCGGTTTCCTGAATACCGTGGAGAACGGTTCCTTTTTTCGCTAAGTGATTTTCAGACGACGGAGGACGGTCACTTCGTAGACTGTGACGTACGTTTCATTTTTCTGCGTACTTCGCGGAAAATGATAAACGACGGGAATCACCCGCTGGCTCTTGCCCTCAAAGAAACGCTGAAATCCATTTATCCGTGGGAGGTGCTTTTTATCAATGGGAAGTACACGAGTGAATATCGGAATTTTACTATGACTTTGCAGGAGAAGACGAGATCTGATGAAGGTGATTCTGCAAGAGATGTCCGAAAAGAATCGTTGAACTGAAAAATTATCATGTTATGAGAGCAAAATTATGGCTAGGGGTATTGGCTTTGTTTGCAGCGTGTACGTTGCAAGCCCAGAAAGTGAATGACCGTTATATCGAGGTGACGGGTACCTCCGAAATAGAGATTGTGCCGGACAAGATTCATTATCTCATTGAAATCCGGGAGTATTTTGAAGAAGAGTTCGACGGTAAGTCCAAGCCGGAGGAATATCGCACAAAGGTGCCATTGGAACAGATAGAGCGGCAGTTGTGGAAGGTACTGGCCGATGTGGACATTCCGAAAGAAGCGGTCCGCACATAAGAGGTGGGGGACTATTGGCGCAGACAGGGACAGGATTTTTTGGTTTCCAAGAAATACGATATCACACTGACCGATTTCAAACAGATAGATGAAATCGTGAAGCGTATCGATACCAAGGGAGTGAATACCATGCGCATCGGAGAGTTGGAAAACAAGGATATGTTGCTTTATCATCAGAAGGGTAAAATAGAAGCATTGAAAGCCGCACAACGGAAGGCCGCTTATCTGGTGGAGGCGCTGGGAAAGAAACTGGGGGACGTGGTTCGTATTGTAGAGGGTGGCAATGCAGGAATGTCCTCGCTTTTCAGTGCGCAGAGTAATGTCCGTGCGTCTGATGCCGCTTCGTTCGATGGCTTCCGCACGATAAAAAAGCATTACTTCATGCAAGTGCGGTTTGAAATCACAGATTGATGGAAACCGGGCAGACAGAGCGGAAAGCCGGAGAAAGTGAGGTATGCCTTCCCGATTACTTTCGAGCGTGCCGCCAAGGTTCCCTGATCCTATCGGAGTGATTCAGGAAAATAAGTTCATCAAAATAATTATTTCCCTTTCACAAAGTTGTTGCTTAAGCGATTTTTTGTATCTTTATGGTTGTAATCAAAATAAATGCCTATGAAAATGAAACCGTTATTGTGGAGTCTGGTGGTCACTGCCGTGGTGTGCAGCCTCAGTCTGTTCGTTACACAATGGATGGGTCTTGCCGATAATTGGCGCATCTTTGTGAGCGTTTTTTTGGGGGTACTGTTGGGAAACGGTTGTAACCGGTGGTTACAGCGTGCAGCTCATTGAAAAATTCTCAGGCAAGCGGAATACTTACCTGAGAATTTTCTTTTTTCATCGGATAATCCCCGTATCCTTGTCTTTGAGCTGGATGGAGCGTTCGACGTCGCGGAACTTGCGGCCTCTGGTCAGGCGCCACGTCACGGTCAGGTTGACGAGGTTGCAGGCATCGCCGCTGTAGAGGGCGGTGCGTTTCTGTAGGTTCCGGTTCAGGACTTCCGATTCAAATAGCTTGTATTTGTGCTGGAAGGGTTGTTGCCAGATCAGGGCGAACTGCCAGTCCTTGTAGCTGTAGGCGGCCTTCAGGGAGATGTCGCCTCCGCTGTATCCCTTGGTTTCTCCTTCCAGGAAGCGGGAACCGTTGTCGGCGTAGGCATGGAGGGAGAGGTTGCCCAGGTAGGCGTTGACGGCCCCCGTGACGAAGTAGGACGTGTAGCAGTGCGTGTAGTCCTGGCCGAAGTTGAAGCAGCGGAACAGTCCCCCGTAGGCTGTGACGGAGAGCTTTTCCGGCAGCAGCCAGTAGCTTGCGTAGGCCATGGCGTTCAGTGCGTCAATCTCCTTCTGGTTGCGCTGGGTGTAGATGAATCGGTCGTCGGCCGTGCGTTCATACACCGCCATGTTGGGACGAAGGCATTGCTTGTAGAAACCTTCCAGACTGGCTTGCAGACGGTTGTTGGTGTACGTCAGCCGCAGGAGGTGATACATCTCCCGGTTGGGCTTGAGGTCGGGACTCCCCACGGTCCACTCCATGCGGTTGTTGCGGATGGAGGCGTCGCTGATCATGGCCACCCGTGAGGTGCGTTCGTTCATCTGGAAATTGTAGCTCAGCTGCAGGGCGTGGGTGAAGTTGTAGCTCAGGGCCGCTTTGGGGCAGAAACTCCAGTAGTCGTACGAATGGGCCTGCTGGCGGTAGTGCAGGTAGCTGCCCCCGATGCCTGCCGAATAGCGGAGGTTGCCCCACAGTCCCTTGATTTCGGAGAACAGGTACACGCGGTTGTGGTGGATAGGGGTGGCAGCCGAGACGTCGCCCGTATATTCATTGTTCGTGTATTTCTGGCTGTAGTTGAGGCCGGCAGACAGGGTGAAGGGCTTCAACTGGTTTTCGTAGATGGCTTCGCTCAGGAGAGAGTAGGTGCGTCCGTCCACGTCGTAACTGTAGGGCGAACCCTCGTCGTAGCTGTCTGAGGAACGGGTGCCGATGTATGTACCCACGGCGTTGAGAGTGAGCGACTGCCGGGGCGTGAACTGCTGGAAGTAGTAGAGGTCGAGCACCGGACTGCTGCTCTGGCTTTGTTGCTGTTCGAGGGCGGTATATGTCTGTGCCCCGTCTACAATCTGTTTCTGGCTGAAATCACCCGGCACGTGACTGAAGTCGCCGCTCAGTGAAGCCTGGAACACGTAGCGGCTGGAGTCGGCCAGGTTGTAGGTCAGTTTCATCTGGTTGCTCAGGCTCCGGTTGCGCGAAGCGAGGTCGTTGCGCTGGATGGTATAAATGGAGCCGTCGTTCAGGTGATAGTGTGCGGTTTCCTCCGTCCGTATTCCTTTAAAATCCCGGTAGCCGAAGCTGTAGTTCAGCGACAACTCACTCTTTCCCGTGTTCCATTTGCCGTACACCGTGTAGTCGCCGTCGCGGGTAGTCAGTGCCTGGGTGAGCGAGGTTCCTAAAGTATATCCGTTATCCGCCCGTCGGGTAGTGATGTCAATGACGTAGGCAATGCCGTCGCCGTAGCGCACGCCGGGGTTGTCGATGAAATGAATGCTACGGATGCTCTTCGGGTCGAGCGAAAGCATCTCCGCCTTGTCCACGATGATGCCGTTGATGCGGATTTGTACGCTTCCCCGCTGGTCGATGGCCGAGATGGTGTGTCCCACCTCGTCCACACGGATATTCGGGAGGGTGAGTTGCTGGAGCAGGCTGTAGCCCGAGCGGGAAGAAGTCTTCTGCTGTTCGGAGGGATAGAGCAGCATTCCGTCGGTCTTCTTGATAATCCGGTCGGCCTTGACCTCCACCTCGCCCAGTTCCACGGTAGGTTCCACCTCTTGCGCGAGGGCGGGGAGGGTCAGCAGCAGAAGGAAGAGGATGGCCCTGAATCGGGAGATGGTCAGCGGAAGCCGGCTTCCGGCTCCCTGCTGGAAAAGTAATCTGAGTGTTTGCATTTGTTCCTGTGTGTAAAATTCAGGAACAAAAGTAGGGGGCTGTCACGAAGGCGTCAAAAACCGACGCTGACATTTGCCTGACAATTCGCTGTCAGTCTTTCATCTCGTTGATTTCCAGTGAATAGTTCCGCCCTCTGTCGGCCACTATTTTCAGTCGCGTATGCTCCTCCACGATGGGTTTCAGGCGGCGGATAAGGGTGTAGAGCGTGTCGTTGGCATCGTCTTTCTTGGGCCAGAGTGCTGCGCAGATTTCCTCTTTCGAGATGGAGTGGGAAGGTGACTGCCAGAACAGCCGCATCAGTTGCTGTTGCATGGGGGTGAAGCGGATAGGCGTGTGGTCGGCGCCGTAGAAACGGTCGTCCGCATCCAAATACGTCAGTCCCCCGAAATTTTCGGCAGATTGTGTACCATCTTCAGCCGGTTGTCCGCATCCTTCTACGGGTTGCAGCATCGGGTTCTCCTTTTCCCGCTTCCGCAAGTACAGCATCGAGCCGATGGCCCAGAGCAAAGCCGCCGCCATCAGTCCGCCGGGCAAGCGCTGGTCGGACATGCCGAATACGGCCGCTGCCGACAGCCGGGTGTAACCTTTCAGGGCCAGCGTTTCGCCCGCCCGTCCGTTGCGGACCACCAGCGTGTCACTGCAGATGGCCTGTCCGTCCATCGAGCTGCCCCGGTAGTCGCCGTCCATCACGTCGAAGGTGAGGAAAGCCGCCTCTTTCAGTCGCGGGTTCTTCAGGTGGCGGCAGAAACGTTCGTCGGACACGGCGATGAGCACCTGTCCGCCCGACGTCTGCCGGAGCTGTTTGTACGCCCGTATCGTATCCTGTGTCACAATCGGGTCTTTCTTTTCCAGTAAGGTCTGGGCCAGCGCCTGGTTCAGGTCGGCGGTTATCTCGTCTCTTGTCACGCGGTAGTTGTGGCGCCCGGCCAGCAGGGAAGTCAGCATCAGCGTCAGAAACACCGTGACGGGTAGTAGTCTGCGGTTCATAGAGCAATCGGGTTTGGTTTCTGCAAATGTAGTGAATTCTGTGGTTCTTCTTTGTGTCGGATTAAAATATTTATTATTTGTAATCCGTCTTGCTCCGGTATTCATTCGGAGTCATTCCGGTGGCCTTCTTGAACACACGGGTGAAATGCTGCGGGTACTGGAAGCCCAGCTGATAGGCAATCTGGCTGATGGATTCAGAGGGAAGAAGCAGCTGTTCTTTGGCGATGCCGATGATTTTGTCTTGTATGTACTCCAAGGCGGTCTTGCCCGTTTCCTTCTTGATGAGGTCGCCGAAATAATTGGGCGACAGGCAGAGTTCGGCGGCACAGTATTTCACGCTGGGCAATCCTTTCAGTGCGGCATTTTCGCCCGTGAAATACCGGTCCAGGAAGGTCTCGAAACGGGTCAGGATGTCGCGATGAGCATCCTGCCGGGTGATGAACTGCCGTTCGTAGAAGCGCAGGCAATAGTTAAGCAACAGTTCGATGTGGTTGGTGATGAGCCGTTTGCTCATCCGGTCGATTGCACGATGCAGTTCCTCTTGGATGTTCAGCAGGCAGTCGATGAAGGTGTGGCGCTCCTGTTCCGAGAGATGCAAGGCTTCGTTCACCTCGTACGAGAAGAAGGTGTATTCCTTGATGGTACGTCCAAGGTGGGTACCGCGAATCAGGTCGGGATGGAAGCACAGCGCATAGCCTTTCGGCTGGAACGTTTCGCCCGTATCTTCTATGCCGATGACCTGTCCCGGTGCAAGGCAGACCACCGAGCCTTTCTGGTAATCGTATCGCTGGCGGCCGTAAATCAGGTCGCAGTTCTTTTCGTCTTTCAGAAAAATCACGTAAAAGCTGAACGTATGCCGCATGTGGTGCATCGGTTTGGCCTGTGAAAGATCAATCACGCTGACCAGCGGATGCAGAGTTTCTACGCCGAGCATGTCGTCGTACTCTGTAACGGTTTCGATGTTTAATAAGGATGTTTTCATCGTTTTTAATGTTTCTGACGACAAAATTACGAAAGGATTCCGGTTTCTGGTTTTCGTTGCTCTTGAAATCTGTGTTTTCATGCAGGGATTCTGTGTTTTGTATAACAACGGATAAAATGGTACGGACTACTTTTGCCATAACATTAACAGATAAATATTATAGAACTATGACACAGGAAATGGAGAGCCGTATGGCTTTGAAAGATTTAGTGGACCGTTATGCGACGGAATCGGATAAAAACAATCAGGATTACTATCGTAACCTGTTCCATCCGGATGTGAAGTTGAAAGTGTATATGGGAGACCAGCAGATTATGGATATGGCTTGATGTGTGAGCGGACTTCTGTGAATATTAAAAAAGTGAGTGAGATGAAAAAAGAGGTAATGTTGCTTACAGGTGCCGGACAAATCGGTATGGCGATAGCCCGGCGGATGGGATATGGAATGAAGATTGTGGTCGGCGACAAGCGGATGGAAAATGCGCAGGCCGTGGCCGATACGATGAACCGTGCCGGATTCGATGTGTCTCCGGTGGAGATGGACTTGTCGTCGCGCGACTCAATCCTCGGATTGATTGAGACGGCACAGCAATATGGAGAGATAGCCATGCTGGTCAATGCGGCAGGGGTGTCCCCTTCGCAAGCTTCGATAGAGACCATCCTGAAAGTCGACTTGTACGGTACGGCGGTATTGCTGGAAGAAGTGGGAAAGGTTATCCGGCCGGGAGGGGCAGGCGTGACGATAGCCAGTCAGTCCGGACACCGCCTGCCGGCCCTTGGTGCTGAAATCGATGTACAGCTGGCTTGCACACCGACGGAAGAATTGCTGAGTCTGGAGGTGCTGCAACCGTCGCACATCCGCGATACGCTCCATGCCTACCAGCTGGCCAAGCGTTGCAACGTGAAGCGCGTCATGGCGGAGGCAGTGAGATGGGGAGAACGGGGCGCCCGTCTGAATTCCATTTCTCCGGGAATTATTGTCACCCCACTGGCACTTGACGAGTTCAACGGGGTGCGTGGGGAATTCTATAAGAAGATGTTCGCCCAGTGTCCGGCGCATCGTCCCGGCACGGCCGACGAGGTAGCGAATGTGGCCGAACTGTTGATGAGCAACCGGGGAACCTTTATCACCGGCTCTGACTTCCTGGTGGATGGAGGTGCTACGGCGGCTTATTTTTATGGTACGGGCGGGAAGTGAATCAATGCGTTGCCCGATACCATGAAGTCTGCGGGTAGGTTCTCGCCTTGCTGCTGAGACTGGGGGCAGAGGTGGTGATGCCGGAATAATGGGTGATAGAGAGCGGGCCGAGCGAGGCGGTAAAGAACTTTTCCGTATGTGCCTTGTAGGGAACCACCTGCTCCAGCAGGGCTTCCACCTGGGCCAGCTGAGCCGCATCGTCGCCGCAAAGGGCACGGACGTAATCGCCGAAGTCGTAGAAAATTACGGGAGAGTAGCCGTCCATGCGCTGGAGGGAAGCCGTCTGCGAACTGTCCAGCGAATGGCGGGAATGAAGGTCTTTCATCAGGAGCGCCAGGTCGTCCAGCCGGGAACAGTCGGTCACGGCGATGGTGCCGTAGGGATACGTGTAGCTGGAGTAGAACCGATGGAAAGCCTGACAGATGGTGCCGTAGTCGGGATTCTCGGCCAACAGGTATTCCCCGATGCGGGCGTAAGGCATGCCGTAGGCCATGATTTCCGTGGGGCAGGCAATGAGGTGACGGGTCACGTGACGCAGGTCGTAGGCCACTTCCAGCGAGGACATGTAGCAGTCGTCGAAAAGGATATATTCCATCTGCAGCCCGCACTGCGCGAGACTGCGGGAGAGGGTGGTGATTTCTGTCTGGTATTCCGCCGTCAGCCCCCCGAAAAAGCGGGTCAGAGGCGTGTGCGTGTACTCCCAGTGGTAGGAGAACTTCGTGGAAGCCCGTGCCTGTTGCGGTTCCACGGGCAGCCATCCCATGCCGTGGCAGCCCACAATCAGGGAGTAACTCTTGGCGGGGGCGGCCCACTTCATATCGTTCAGGATGTCTGTGAGTCCGGCTTCGGTGGTGAAGGCAGGGCGGGTGTATTTCTTCACAGTCCGCCGGGTGCAGGTTCCGTTATTGACCGTGATCTCAAACAGTTCTGCTTCCGTGGCACTGGTGGACAGGAAGACGAGCACCCGTTCCCGGTCCAATCCCCTGCGGGCGATGGCTTCCTCCATGTCGGCGATGTTCTGGTAGAAATAACTCGTCAGATTGGTCGACCACGGCAGGTACATGAAGAGTGTCCGCTCGTTGTCGGCAGACGGAATTTCTTCTTTCTGGCAACTCGTCAGGCAGGAGAGTCCGATGACAAGCAATATGGGAAGCAGGCGGATTAGTGTCATGACGGCAATGTGTAATTGTTTTAAGCAAGTATTTTTAATTTTTCAGTGATAAGCGTTTTATATGTCTCTTTCATTTCATCTGATAAAAAAGAGAGGTCAATGAATTCCATCCATTTGCTGTGGGCTTTAAGAAACTTGCGAAATAAATTTTCTATAATTTTATTTTCCAGCCCCGAAGCCTGCATGGATACGATAAAATCTGTTTTCTTGATTTTACGTTTTTTCCCGTTAAGTGTCAATGCCAGTTCTTCTGTATCTTCCGGCATGACCAATGCCGGAAGATACAGAAGAACTAGAAGCAAGGACATCCGGTCCCGACCGTCGATTTTCCAGTTTTTTTCAGCAATGTTCAGCAACCATTCTTCGGGAATCAGTCTGTTGAAAAGTTGAAAAAAGGAAACAGCACTTTGTTCTGATATGGCTGTTCGGTGAGGGGAAGGGTCAGACTGATGGCTTCTGCTTTGTCTGAGGCCAGAAATTCCGGAGTATACTGAAAAGTATATCCATTTTCATCTTCTGTGAGGATACCGGCTTTTATGCCACGCAAATATACAATCGCCTGTTTCATGGTTCATCTTCTTTTGAAATGGGGACTGCACCGACTTCGCTCCCGAAAAGATTCAATATCTGATTTACTTTATCCAGCCGGAGAGTTTGCTTGCCTTGTTCCAGTTCACGGACAAAACGTAAGCCTACTCCTGATTTTTCGGATAACTCCACTTGCGTCAGATTGTATTGCTTACGCATGTCTTTTACATACTTAGAGACTGTAGTTTGTTCCATGATTATACCTTTTTGGGTGTAAATATGGTAAAAATTTTTCTATTTATACCCTCTAGGGTATAAATTCACTTTTTTACTTCTATATCTAAGAGGGAGTATTTTTTGCAGCTGGTTAGACAGAAAAGGCTGAGAAATATCAGTAAAATTCTGGTGAGGGGGGTGCGCATGATAAATGTGAAATTAGTTATTTTGAGTAGATATGTTTTTTGATTATTGTTTAGGGCTAAGTAATATAGGGACATATTTTAGATTTATAGAATATTAAAGGCTTTTGGTTGGTGATGAAATGATGATTATTGATGTGAAATTGTTTGTAGTAAATTTTAGTAGAAATATTCAGAAACTAAATTGTTAAATTGTTTTGTGAAGAGCATGGTGAAGGCTATATTTGTGTTGTAGCGGTGATTATCAGATGAAAAGAATATTTTTTCAATAATAATGCTAATCTTATCTTACAATACTTCGGTAAATTTTTACCGATAAATTAAAATTAAACATAGAATCGGCATA
>ERZ1027229.89-NODE-89-length-44429-cov-15.661491_pt1 | contig 44429 bp, 42 predicted proteins | sample MGYA00519245_ERZ1027229 | MGnify/ENA primary metagenome ERZ1027229 (study PRJEB26926, sample SAMN06164466) | human gut metagenome | biome: ENVO:00009003; feature: ENVO:2100002; material: ENVO:00002003 | host: Homo sapiens | place: USA | collected 2012 ...
AAACCGGAATCCCACCGGCTTGACTACACACCCTTAGCTGGGCGCACAACTGGAATTTGTTACTTAGGAACCGACCGTTAATATCCCCAAGTCATTAATTTCCACGTTCCGCCTTCGCTACGCGCCAACCACCATGACCATGTGTATTCTTCATTAGCGTTCCACGCTCCACCTCCATTTTTAGGTGACCTGAAACTACTATCAAACGAAATACATTGTGTGAAACTCTCTTTATTGTCGTTTGCTTCCTCCAATTCATTCATCCAGGCAATATTATCCTCATTATTGCACGCATCATCAGATGTATAAGATAGGCTGTGCAATTCACACCCCTCAAAAGAACCAAATTGTTTCTTTATAACATCAATAGCTTCATCCATGTCATCTTTTGTGTATATAGATGATGTCCCATAATCAATAACCAAATTTTTTGTATTTCCTTTTCCACAACCAGCTAAAGATATAACAAATAAAAGACAAAGAACCATTGCTATCAATCTTTTCATAATCACTACCTCTTCAAATTCAAAGTTGAACCTTTCTTTTAGTCAACAATTTTAACCCTAACTGATTGCTCGCGACTATTTCTATTGAGAACATATACTTCATATCCTTTGGCTACATAGTATTCTGCAATATATCTGCTAACAAAAATAGTACCGCCTGTAACAAGAACTTTTTTCATAAGAGCCTCCATCAACTTCAAATCTTTTTCTTTTTTAATTTTCATGTCCACATTATATCACTCTCTTGTCACCACTACAATAAACTTGAATTTTCGTTTTCACTATTGTTTCTTATTTGAAATCATACCACCTATTACCTGAACAATTAGAGCTATCCCCAAACCAACAACACCACCCGCTAAAGTAATTAGAATGATTTCATCATAATTAAATCTATTTGCAGCAAAAGACCATATTCCTGCTATGATTGCAAATATTAAGGCAAAGCCTACATACAACGTTCTTATAGTCTCTCTATTCGTTGTTGATACTGGTTCTATCCCTTTAAGAATATAATCTGTCGTAACTTCAAAAAGTTCACTCATAATAATTACTTTTTCTAAATCTGGTGTGCTTTGTTCACTTTCCCATTTTGATACAGCTTGTCTTGATACGCCAACCTTATCAGCCAATTCCTCCTGTGAGTATCCGTTTTGCTTTCGTAAATATTGTATTCTGTCTGCTATATTCATCGTCAATTCTCCTTTCCCTTTTGCAAAATCATAGCATTTTTATAGTTGCATTACCACCACCTATGCTTGGAAAAATGTCAACCTACGGTTTTATTTAGGCTATTCGGAAAATTCGATTTTGTCGGCATGAGCTCTCACCGCCTTTCCGCATAAAATTAGAGCGACCGCAGACGGCCGCCCTATATACCCTTTTGATTTCGCGTTTTTCGCACACGAAGCCCCGCGCCGTTGCCCCGAAACAAAGGTCGTGGAGATTTCGACCGCCCTACCTGGCTTTACTTCTTTACAATTTATGCTTTACTTTTACCGAATTTATGGCATAATAAGTAAAGCAAGGAGGAATCACACTATGGTTTCATATACAGGTTTGTTGCAAAAGCTGGACGAGAAAGGTATATCCAAGACCTCACTCGCAAACACTCTCGGCATTTCTTCAAGAACTGTCGCTAAAATCGGACGAGGAGAGAAGATAGCCGACCATGTACTCCAAAAGATCGCATCGCACCTTGGTTGTGATGTATCAGAGTTGTACAAGGAAATCTCTGACAATCCTCTGCTCCAGATTTTGAGGGACGAAAAAAGTATTCGTCTGCCCGGCGGTATTTATCACGAGCTTCAGGTGCGAATGACCTATAATTCAAACCATATCGAAGGCAGCAAGCTAAGCGAAGATCAAACCCGCCTCATTTTCGAGACGAATACCGTTGATGTTGGTGAGGGAATCCCCGTTGATGATATCATCGAGACAGTGAATCATTTTCGTGCCATCGATTATGTAATTGACATTGCAGAAGAACCACTCTCGGAAAATATCATTAAGGAACTCCACCGCATCCTGAAACAAAGTACAAGGGATGCTTCGCTTTCCTGGTTTGCTGTTGGAAATTACAAGAAACGCGCTAATGTGGTTGGCGGAAGAGAAACCGCAAAGCCCCGCGAGGTATCTCCCAAAATGAAGGAGTTGCTTTTGGGGTACGCATCTCTTTCCTCAGTCGATATCAATGACATCATACGCTTCCACTATGAGTTTGAACGAATCCATCCATTCCAAGATGGCAACGGCAGAGTCGGCAGACTTATTGCGTTAAAGGAATGTCTGCGGTTTTCCATCGTTCCGTTCATCATTGCGGATGCAAAGAAAATGTTCTATTACCGTGGGCTCTCCGAATGGAAAAATGAAAAGGGTTACCTTACAGATACCTGCCTCGATGGACAGGATACCTTCCGCAAACTGATGTCCATGTTCGATATCGAAATTTGAATCCTGCTGACCGTGCCTGAAAACAGGTGCGGTCTATAGGGTCAAAAGGTCTAAAACCACATGAGCTTGCTCATAAGTGGTTGAAAGACCTTGGGACCCCGACATCATATAAATAAAACTGTATCCATAAAAACAAATGCCTGCCATAAGGCAGGCGCTTGGTTTTATATATTTTATTATACTCGTGAACCCGTGCTTCGCACTTTATATTACTACACTCGCAAACTCGCGCTATCGCGCTCATTCATCTGCTTACGCAGATGGTTTGCTCGTTAAAACCGCAATAAAAACAAATGCCTGCCATTAGGCAGGCGCTTGTTTTTATCTTTGCGGTTTTACATCATTCCCATGCCCGGGTTACCGGCTGGCATAGCCGGGGCATCTTCTTTGATGTTTGCTACAACAGATTCTGTTGTAAGCAGTGTAGATGCAACGCTTGTTGCGTTCTGCAGAGCACTTCTTGTAACCTTTGCAGGATCCAGAATACCTGCATCTACCATATTTACATATTCATCCTTCAGTGCATCGTAACCGGTGCCAACTTCGGATTCTTTTACTTTATTGATGATAACGCTGCCTTCCAGACCTGCGTTTGCTGCAATGTGGAACAGTGGAGCTTCCAGTGCTTTCAGAACGATCTGTGCACCTGTCTTCTCATCACCTTCCAGCTTATCTGCCAGCTTAGCAACTTCTTTGGAAGCGTGGATATAAGCAGATCCACCACCTGAGATAATACCTTCTTCTACTGCTGCTTTTGTAGCTGCAAGTGCATCTTCCAGACGAAGTTTTGCTTCTTTCATTTCTGTTTCTGTTGCTGCACCAACACGGATGACTGCAACACCGCCAGCTAACTTAGCAAGTCTTTCCTGTAATTTCTCACGGTCGAAATCAGATGTTGTCTCTTCTACCTGTTTCTTAATAGAAGCGATACGTGCTGCAATGGCATCCTTGCTGCCTTCGCCGTCTACGATCACTGTGTTCTCTTTCTGAACCTTAACGGATTTTGCACGACCGAGCTGTTCCATTGTTGTGTCCTTCAGTTCCAAACCAAGCTCAGAGCTGATTACCTGACCACCTGTCAGAATTGCGATATCTTCAAGCATTGCTTTTCTTCTGTCGCCATAACCCGGAGCCTTAACAGCTACTACATTGAATGTACCACGCAGTTTGTTGACGATCAGTGTTGTAAGTGCTTCGCCTTCTACATCTTCAGCGATGATCAGAAGCTTTGCACCACTCTGTACGATCTGCTCCAGAAGTGGAAGGATCTCCTGAATGTTGGAAATCTTCTTATCTGTGATCAGGATGTATGGATTATCCAGAACTGCTTCCATCTTATCCATATCTGTTGCCATATATGCGGAAATATAACCACGGTCGAACTGCATACCTTCTACAAGGTCAAGCTCTGTCATCATGGTCTTGCTTTCTTCAATTGTGATAACACCGTCACCGGAAACCTTTTCCATAGCATCTGCTACCAGATTACCAACTTCTTCATCACCTGCGGAAATTGCAGCAACCTTTGCGATATGCTCTTTACCGTTTACCTTAGAGCTCATCTTCTTGATTGCTTCTACTGCACAGTCAGTTGCTTTCTTCATACCTTTACGAAGGATGATCGGGTTCGCACCTGCTGCCAGATTCTTCATACCTGCATTGACCATAGCCTGTGCCAGTACGGTTGCTGTTGTAGTACCATCACCTGCTACATCATTTGTCTTTGTAGCTACTTCTTTTACAAGCTGTGCGCCCATATTTTCAAAAGCATCTTCCAGCTCGATCTCTTTTGCGATCGTTACACCATCGTTTGTGATCAGCGGTGCGCCGTATGATTTATCCAGAACTACGTTTCTTCCTTTCGGTCCGAGTGTTACTCTGACTGTATCTGCCAGCTGGTTTACGCCGGCCTCTAAAGCTGCTCTTGCTTCTGCTCCGTATTTAATTTCCTTTGCCATTTTAAATGACCTCCTTACAATCTGTTTTTCCTTTTCCGTTTCTGCCTGCTTACTGTTCAATTACAGCAACAATATCATTCTGACGAACTACGATATATTCTTCTTCCTCAAGCTTCACTTCTGTTCCCGCATATTTAGAATAGATAACCTGATCGCCGGGTTTCACTTCCATCTTGACTTCTTTTCCGTCTACAACACCGCCCGGACCAACTGCGATAACTTCTGCCTGCTGTGGTTTTTCTTTATTCTGTCCCGGTAATACAATACCTGACTTTGTTGTTTCCTCTGCTACAAGTTGTTTTAATACAACTCTGTCTCCAAGTGGTACTAATTTCATAAAAATTGCCTCCTTCTATTCTTCATTACAATATCATTCTTTTTCTTTTGTTAGCACTCAATTACTTCGAGTGCTAATCACTGTGATTATATTAGTTTTTTCAGAGTCAATATGCAACTTTATCCAACTCTGTTTTCCTATATTTTTTCTAGCGTTTTTGTTATGTTTGCTCTTGTTTTCTCATTTTTCCATTATTTTATAAAATAAATATAAAATAATGCAGACAGAAAGCCTGTTGTACACTATTTATTTTCTTCATTATAAGAGTCCCATATGTGCCATGGCATTCCAGATGCCATCTTCGAAAATATCGGTCGTCACATAGTCTGCGATTTCTTTCGCCGGTTCTGTCGCATTTCCCATTGCAATACCGCAGCCTGCGAACTGCAGCATATCCACATCATTGATACTGTCTCCCACTGCAATAGTATCTGCACGGTCAATTCCCAGAAGCTCACAGACACGTCTGATCCCGGATGCTTTCGTATACCCCTTTGGGACAATCTCCCCAATATTGTCATAGTGCAACAAAATCTGGAAATTCTTTTTTGCCGCTTCGATCACTTCATGCGCACGCTGCGGCGGTACCTGGATACTGACCTTACTGGCTCTGATCTTGCAGCTGTCCTTTGGTACCGGGATAAAGTGTCCGGGGATCATCGTACGGATCGCATCGATATACCAGTCATCGATCGCATTACCGATCGTATTTTCATCATAATAAATATACTCCGTCCCCTCCAGAATATACATGGTTTCTGTCCGCTGCAATACCGGGAGGATATCATCAAGCACTTCCTGCCGCATCTCTTCCGCAAAAAGCAGCTTTCCCTGATAATCCGCATACATACCGCATGCTGCCACAACTCCGTCAAATCCGATATCAAGGATCGGTGTTTTGGGTACCATGACACGGCTGCGTCCTGTACAGACAAATGCCAGATGCCCGTTTTCACGGATTTTTGCGATTGCCCGGATCGTACTCTTTGGAACATTCTTTCCCTGTTTAAATAATGTGCCGTCCACATCAAAAAATACTGCTTTTCTTTCGTTCATCTTCTTACCCACGAAAACGCCGGAGCTTTGATAAGTTCCGGCGTTTCTTCCTTTTTATTTTTCTAATCTTGCCCTGTATCCGGGTGCATTTTTGAGTTCAAACTTATTATTGAACATTTCGTATTCCGCATCCGGCAGAAGCTTTCTGATCGACTGTTCCACATTTGTTTTATAAACAATACCGCAGGCAACGGATGGAGCAATCTTCGGATCCTCGAAGCTTTCACATTTCTCCTGCATTCTCCTGCAGTACTCTTCCGCTTCTCCGTCCTCTGCCATCGGGATCAATATATTAAACAGATCACCGCCGCACCTGGCGATCACATATTCATCTTTTGCCTCATCCTTTATAATAGAAGCAACGGTCCGGATCAGACGATCACTTTCTTCATCTCCGAATTTGTCATTGACATATTTCCAGTCATTGATATTGGCACATATAATTGCTACCGGTACAATCTCCGCACGTTCAAGCACTGTGATCCGGCTGTCAAAATAGGTGCTGTTTAAAAGACCTGTAAGTGCATCCTTCTTTTCGCCATGCTTTACCTGATACTGCTCTTTTTCAAGACGTCTTTCCAGTTCATCCGCATACATGGACGTCTCAATGCTCTGGTATGTATTTTCTGCCAGTCTCGTGAGCTGGGTCACGATCGCATTAACAAAATCCTCTGCTTCTTTTGTACAGACTTCTTCCTCTTTTACATATAAATGACCGATCGTTCTGCCATAGACTTTAATCTTATGCCCAGGCTCATTTACCACATCCGGCTTAAACCCGATAAAATTGCCGACGCTGACAGCCTTTTCTCCATGCCTGTGTACGAGCAGAAAGCTCAGTCCGCTGACATGTGCTGCAGCCTCCATATAATCGGACAGCTCATTGATCTGAAATAATTGATCCAGACTGTAGTTTTTTATATTATTTGATAATCTTTTCTCAAGTGAAACCATTCCAAATGCCATGTGCTCCCTGTCCTCCCTGTCAAATTGCTAACGCCATATATTGCTTATCATTATAACTTTTTTTCGATTTTTTGTCTATCTTATTTCAGCGGAAAAATAATGAAAAAATGACCTCTTCAGGTTGCAAAAACACATGCCTTATGCTAAAATATTGTTAATCAAATTTTGGAATTGGCATATAATACAAAGGATGGAGGCGACGTGTGATGGATATTCCTGCATTATCAATGGCAATGGCACAATACAATATCAATTCTCAGGTCGGCGTAGCTATGCTTGACAAATCGCTTGACATGTCAGCCGCAATGGGTGACGCACTTACTTCCATGATCGATCGTTCCGCAATGGAACGTTCTGTTGCACCACAGCTGGGAGCTAATATCGATCTTTCCATATGATCCAATTTATAATAACAGATTTTTCACAGATGCGGTATCTCTACTGCATCTGCTTTCTTTTTCGGATATTTTTGAGTTTTTTGGGAAACGAGGGGTACTATGCATAATCTGACTCATAAATTAAAACATTATCTGGATGGCAGCCGGCAGCTCGAGGACACTTTCAAATACTCGACCGTTCTCTACGCAGTTGCTTTTATACATCTGATCATTACCATTGTCTTTCTACACTACAATATTTTTCCAATGTATCTATATAACATTCTGATCTTCGGCGTCTATCTTTACATGGCAGGCGTCTATATTAAAAAAAAGGCTTACCGGGCTATTTATCTGTTCAGTATATCCGAGATTCTGTTCCATTCCGTCTACGCCACCCTGCTGGTTGGCTGGGAATGGGGCTTCATGATCTATACGATCGCGCTTGTTTCCGTTTCTTTTTATATGGCATTTACACTATCACAGTTTCGCAGGAAAATTCTGACGCCCTTTATTTCCGGTATTATCATACTACTGTGTTTCATCGGGACAAAGCTGATCTGTGTCAGACATCTGCCTTATTACCGGGATTTTGCACCATCCGGTGCAGTCGGCATTTACTACTGTTTCAATTCTTTTGTGTGCTTTGTCATGCTGATCCTCTTTTCCTTCTTTTTTGTTCTGGAGATCAGACATACACAGCTTCATCTGGAACAGGAAAAAGAAACGCTTGACGCGATCGCCAGCCATGATCCTCTGACGCAGCTTTTAAACCGTCGCAGTATGGAAATCCATCTGCACAAAGCAATGGAGCAGGCAAAAAAAATCGGAACACAATTCTGTGTCATCCTGGGTGATATAGATGATTTCAAAAAGGTAAATGACACTTATGGACATGAATGTGGAGATAAAATACTGATTCTTGTTGCCGATACGATCCGCTCTCATATACGGCCGGAAGACTGTATTTGCCGCTGGGGCGGTGAGGAGATCCTTCTTTTGATCAATGGGACAGAAACAGTTGCGACTGCACTTGCCGAAAAGATCCGTGCATCGATCGAGCAGGCATGTGTTACGGAAGAAGGCACAGAGGTATCCGTTACCATGACCTTCGGGGTTGCCTCTTATATTCCCGGATTTAAGATCAATAAACTGATCCAGTTAGCTGACAACAATTTGTATATCGGTAAAAATAATGGCAAAAATCAGGTCGTATCCTGATCCCTGCCATCTGTTTTCAAAACTTTTACAATGCATGTAGATGTAACAATTTACATGCATTTTTCATATAAATATTCTGCTTCTGAGCCCGCGTCAGACTGCTGCTTTCTATCCATTCTATCTCATCTCTTGTGTTTCCCCGCGGGAAATCCGATGCAAATAAAATCTTATCACTTCCATGCCTGTTTACGATTCTCTCCAGCTGTTCTTTCGGCATCCTGTCAGAACAGCCCGCACAATCCAGATAAACCGGTCTTCCGATCAAAGTTTCTTCTACCAGACTCCACTGTTTAAATCCTCCCATATGTGTTAACACAAGTCCTTGCGGCCGCACCTCTTCCAACATAAGGGCTGCAAGCTGCGGTGGGCAATGCACAGGCAGCTGCTGCCCGGAAGAAATGCCTGCATGTACCACAATAACGAGTCCCAGCTCTGATGCATAATCTATGATATGCAGATATCCTTTATGATCTATTGCCGTTTTCTGCCTGTCCGGATGTAGTTTGATTCCCGGAAGCCCCAGTGACCTGATATAATTCAGTTCCTGTTTATACTGCTGTGATAACGGATGGATACTGCCAAAAGAAAGCAGTTTTCCAGGATAAGTCCTGTTTATTTCCGCTGCATGATTATTTATGCGCTGAAACTGTTCCGGACTTGTCACAACCGGCAGGATGACAGAAAGTGTTACATCCGTCTGCTGCATGGATGACAGAAGCTCTTCTGCCTGTCTTCCTGATTCCAAATGTGTATGAAAGTCAATTTTCTGATATGCTGCCATTTTATATTTCCCCATTTCTCATTCGGTCACTATATTTTTTGTACAGTTTCGCTACACTGTATCTCTATTATTTCCTTCCTTGGGAAATTTATACAGATTTTACCTGTTGCTTTTATCAATAATGCTGTACAAAACACATTTTTTCTTATAGAATAGACTTTGTATGAGAAAAAATATAAACAGGAGATCAAATTAGGAGGTTTCACATGATACAAGCAAGTAATGTCACTTTACGAATCGGAAAGAAGGCTCTTTTCGAGGATGTCAATATCAAGTTTACAGAGGGAAACTGTTATGGTCTGATCGGTGCCAACGGTGCAGGTAAATCCACTTTCCTGAAGATCCTGTCCGGTCAGCTTGAGACAACCAATGGCGAAGTCATCATCACACCCGGGCAGCGTCTTTCTGTCTTAGAGCAGGATCACTTCAAATATGATTCCTATCCGGTTATGGATGTTGTCATCATGGGAAATGCCCGCTTATATGAGATCATGAAGGAAAAAGAAGCCATCTATGCAAAAGAAGACTTTACCGACGAAGACGGTATCCGTGCCAGTGAGCTGGAAGGTGAATTTGCCGAAATGGACGGCTGGGATGCTGAAACTAACGCAGCTATGCTTTTAAACGGTCTCGGGATCGGTTCCGAGCTGCACTACACGATGATGAGCGATCTCGGCGGTAACGATAAGGTCAAGGTATTGCTTGCCAAAGCGTTGTTCGGTAACCCGGATATCCTGCTTCTGGATGAGCCTACCAACCATCTGGATCTGGATGCGATCGCATGGCTGGAAGAATTTTTGATCGAATTTGAAAATACGGTTATTGTTGTTTCCCATGACCGTTATTTCTTAAATAAAGTCTGCACCCATATTGCAGATATCGACTATGGTAAAATTCAGTTATATGCCGGTAACTATGACTTCTGGTATGAATCCAGCCAGTTACTTGTCAAGCAGATGAAGGAAGCCAACAAAAAGAAAGAAGAAAAGATCAAGGAACTGCAGGAATTCATTTCCCGTTTCTCTGCTAACGCTTCCAAATCCAAACAGGCTACATCCCGTAAGAAAGCACTGGAAAAGATTGAACTGGATGAAATCAAGCCTTCCAGCAGAAAATATCCGTACATCGATTTCAGACCTGACCGCGAGATCGGTAATGAAGTATTATTTGTTGAAAATCTTTCCAAAACGATCAATGGAGAAAAGGTACTGGATCATATTTCCTTCAATGTCGGTCATGATGATAAAATTGCTTTTGTGGGCAGTAATGAGCTTGCAAAGACAACTTTATTCAAGATTCTTGTCGGCGAACTGGAACCGGATGAAGGTACGATCAAATGGGGTGTTACCACTTCACAGGCTTACTTCCCGAAAGATAATACAGCGGAATTCGACAATGATCTGACTATCGTTGACTGGCTGATGGGCTACTCTCCTGTGAAGGATGTGACCTATGTCCGTGGTTTCCTCGGCCGTATGCTGTTTGCCGGAGAAGACGGGGTGAAGAAAGTCAAGGTATTATCCGGTGGCGAAAAAGTACGTTGTCTGCTTTCTAAAATGATGATTTCCGGTGCAAACTGTCTGATCTTAGATGAGCCTACCAACCACCTGGATATGGAGTCTATCACAGCACTGAACAACGGACTGATCAAATTCGGCGGTGTTGAGCTTTTTGCCTGCCACGACCACCAGTTTGTACAGACAACAGCCAATCGTATCATGGAGATCCTGCCGGATGGCAGCCTGATCGATAAGATCACCACCTATGACGAATATCTGGAAAGTGATGAAATGGCACGTAAACGTACTGTATACACAGCTGAAAAAGAGGAAGATGATAATTAATATGATAAGAAATCTTACTATTCGACCGGACGAAACACGTCCGGTCGATCTACATGTACATTCTAACAGATCCGACGGAAGTGAAACGCCTTCTGCCCTTGTTGATATGGCACTTGAGAAGGGACTGGCTGCTTTCGCTCTGACCGATCATGATACAACCGACGGACTTGCTGATGCACTTGCTTATGCGGCAGATAAGGATATCGAGGTCATTCCCGGTATTGAATTTTCTACCGAATATGAAGGCAGAGATATCCATGTCGTCGGACTTTATATCGACTATACGGAAGAACACTTTCAGCATTACCTGAAAGACTTCCAGAATTCACGCAATCTGCGCAACCAAAAAATGTGCAAAAAGCTGCAGGAGCATGGCGTAGATATTACCTATGAACAGCTTCTTGCCGAGTATCCCGGCTCCGTACTGACAAGAGCCCATTATGCCCGCTTTCTGCTGGCGCATGGCTATGTCAAAGGGCTTCCGGAAGCATTTGACCGCTATGTCGGCGATCATGCTCCCTGTTATATTCCCAGAGAAAAGGTAACACCCATGCAGGCTGTGCATCTGATCCTGCAAAGTGGTGGCGTTCCGATCCTGGCACATCCGATCCTGTACCATATGTCGGACGAAAGACTGGACAAACTGGTTGCCACACTAAAACAGGAAGGGCTTGCAGGCATCGAGGCCATTTATTCCACTTACAATGCCGCGGAGGAACGACAGATCAGAAAGCTTGCCGCAAAATATGAATTGCTCTTATCCGGCGGTTCTGATTTCCACGGTGCTGCCAAACCCGGATTATCCTTGGGTAACGGCTATGGAAAGCTGTACGTACCCTATGAGATACTTGCCGGTATGAAACAATATTTGAGCAAATAACCCTATATCACGATATAAACGGCAAAAGGTGTCTTATATACACACAATGTAAAAAAGCGTCAGAAAATGTTTTCACATTTTCCCGGCGCTTTTTTTACATTTACTTTTCTTATTTTACTTTGTTGTCAGCGTAAGTGCTTTACTCTTAGCACTCATCACGCGACTTTCATCTGTCTGCTTGTAAGCTCTTACATAGTAAGAATACGTCTTTGCATAAGATACTGTTGCATCTTTATAGGTTGTGAAATCCGCATTCTTCTTTGCATCGATTGTTCCGATCTTCTTGTATTTACCGTTACCTACTTTACGATAAATCACATATCCGTCAGCACCTGCTACCTTATTGATATCCACATCAATACTACGTCCCCACTGGGTCAGCTTAATAGTTGGCTTTTTCGGAACGGCTCTGACAACCTTGGCACCCTTTTCAGATCTGTTCATACCACTGAATACATTCTTGCCGTTTACTCTTGTGTATGCTTTCACAGCATAGATGTATTTCACACCTGTCTCTGCCTTAGTATCCACATAGCTTGTTGTGCTGCCATATTTCACTTTCTTGATACGCTTCCATGAAGCATCTTCATCGTCTGCTACTTTACGGTAAATATAATACCCATAAGCCTTTGTTACCTTTTTCCATTTTACGGTGATCTTATTATAATCTGTTGCTTTCACAGATATTACAGCCGGTGTTGCAGGCTTTGCCTTTGCGGAAAGTCCTGTTGTATCACAGCCGCTGACAATCTTTGTCACACTGTTCGCTGCAAGTGTATATGCTTTTACCGTATAACGATATTTCTGCCCCGGTTTCAGCTTTGTCATTGTGGCACTTGCCTGTGTTCCCGTCGCAGGCTGTGCTACTGTCTTTACCTGCTTATAAGAGCCGTCTGCCAGAATCTGGTATACCAGATATCCTGTCGCACCGTTTACTGTATTCCATGTAAGCTTCAACTTATTGTAGGAAGTACTCTCCAGTGATATAAGCTTTGGAGAAGATGGCGTGATCTTTACTGCCACACCGTTCTCATTTCTTTCACTTTCCACATACTGGTTTGCATTTGTCTTGGAATCAGCTTTTGCCACAATTCTGTAATAGTATGTTTCACCTGTTACAAGTCCTGTAGTATCTTCATAAGATGTTGCCCCGGATGCAAGCGTTGCAACCTGTGCAAAATTACCGGTACCGGCCTTTCTTTCCAAAATATAACCGTTTGCATTGGCTACCGCATTCCATGTGATCCTGGCACTGTTAAAGCCTGTACATACAGCACCTGTGATCGCCGGTGCCTGTGGGGTGATATCGAAGTCTGCCGTCATCATTCCCATATAATCATTCATACCTATGATCGTGACAGTTGCAGTACCCATTTCTTTTTTATTTGCAGATGTTACCTCGTAGGAGAAATCTTTTCCTTCAACCAGTGTATATGTATTGTCGCCTTCTGTTTCTACGATCTTAACAACCGGTTTTACCGATTTTCCTGTATATACAGCTTTTGAAACCGTGACTTCGGTAATATTCTCATTTTCCTTTTTCAGAATTGATTTCCGCACATAAATTGTTTTACCCTGTGCAGTTGATGCATTAGCGCTGTCTAATCCGCCAATCCAATATTTCAATTCATAATTTCCTACTGCCAGCTTATCAAACTCAAGCTTTACTGTTTCGAGAACTTCTCCATCCTGCCCAAAAGGTGCTTTCGCAGAAAATCCCATTGTATAAGATACCATTTCATTTTTGGCATCATATACTGCAACTGAATATTTTGTATCAGGTGTTACATACATCTTCAATTCATAGCCTTGTCCCTTGGGGAACTTGGTAGGAACTTTTCCATCCGGATAAATGGTAGCAGCCTCTTTCTCTGCATCCACCTCAGTCGTATTTTCAGATATTGTTCCTGTCTGTTCCATTTCCACGTCATTTGTGGAAACCGTAACCGCAGAAGCAGAAAGCGTTTCTCCAAAACACATTGCCGCTGCAAGCAACGCGCATAATAAACGTTTTTTCATGATAATCTCCTTTCATTTTCACAATCAAAAACCCTTATTATTACTATACCACAATATCTGGGTGCGTCAATGATTCAAAAACACTTGCAGTGGTATTTTTTCTTAATCTTTTCTTAAGGCAATGCACCTTTTATGCCTCTACGATCAGGAAACGTCCATCACCGATGGCAAACACTTCATCCGCATCTAAAATATCCGCTTCATTCATTTCTGAGATGTCTACCCCTTCCTCATCAAAGTAGGTCCAGACTTCTTTGGCTCCTTTTACCACAACCGCCATACACTCATCCAGAAAATCCTTCGCTTCCTCTCTTGTCGCTGCCACTTCTTCCGGAAACAGCTGTAACTGCTTCTCTAAAAATACATCCAATACTTTTTCATCAAATTCAGGCATGATCCTTCTCCCTTCTTATTGATCCATTTAATCATTTCTACCGACCATCGTTCTCTGCTGTCCGGTTATTACTTCCGCTTCAAAAATCTGCAACAGAACTTAATCCAAGTTATAACAATGTTTTCAGGACGGAAAGCACACCATTCTCCCAATAGGGCGGGCATGTATATGCTGCTGCCGACTTTACGATCTCCTTGGCATTTTCCACCGCATAACTGTAAGCCGCCGATTTCAGAAGTCCGATATCATTTTCGTTATCACCGAATACCATCGTTTCCTGTGGTGTGATACCAAGTCCTTCCTGCACTACTTTCATGGCATTTCCTTTATCCACCGAAGCATCCATGAAGTCAACCCATTCTTCTCCCGCCATGCAGACTTTTACCTTATCCTTCCATGCAGGCACAAGGATCTTCTCGCCAATCTCGCGGATACTGCCCTTTTTATAGATCGCCAGTTTCACAATATCCACATCATGCGCCAGAATATCATCTGTCAATGTCACATCATTTCTGTATGCATCGCGGATCAGATGTATGAAATCCGCATCCTTGCTCTCCAGGAAGCAGCCATGATCCGTTGATGCCACAACATGACACTCTTCCGGATAAAAGCCGCGGAGCTGTGCCATAATCGCTGTCACATCTTCCCGTTTCATCTTTGTCACTGCATAATTTTGTCCGTCTTTGATAATATGTGCGCCATTCTCAGCAATGTAAAGCAGATTTCGGTTAACCGGTGCAAACATCTTTCGGATGCTGCCATACTGCCTGCCACTTGCGATCATAAAGTAATACCCCTTGTCCACAAGCTGCTGAATTGTCCCGATCACTTCCTGCGACACCTCTCTGGAGGAATCTTTCACTAAAGTACCGTCTACATCCGTTGCGATCAGTTTGATCCCGGCATGTTTTATTTCTTTCTCCATGTTCTTATTCTTTCTCCTTACAGCACTACTGATCAATATACTGCAAAAGCTCCAGCGGCTTTTCAATAATGGCATCTGCATGGTTTTCAACAAGTTCCTGTCTGTCGCGGAAGCCCCAGAGTGCTCCCACGGTAAATACGCCCGCACTTTTGCCGGTCTGCATATCCGTGCAGGTATCACCGATATAAAGCACATCCGCTTTGTCCAGATGCAGCTGTTCCAGAATATAATTTACGCCATCCGGCGCCGGTTTTCTTCTGCGCTCCTCGCACTGTCCCACAAGAAGATCAAACGTGTCTTTTCCGAAGATCTCCTCCACCACATCTACTGTACGCGGCTGTGGTTTGTTGGAGTTCACTGCCAGATGCAGTCCCTTTTCCTTTAGGGCTTTCAAAAGCTCCCGTATCCCATCATAAGGCTTTACCTCATACATGCAGTATTCTTCAAAGATACGGTTATACGCCTCCATCACACTGTCAAAATGCACAAGCTCCGTATCGCCGTCCGCGATCAGGCTCTTGCGGATCAGTTCTTTTGCCCCGTTTCCCGCAAAATACTTATAGCTGTCGATCTCGTGCGGTGGCAGCCCTGCGGTCGCAAGTGCCATATTAGTCGACTTCCATAATGATTTTAAAGTATTTGTTAATGTACCGTCCAGGTCAAAGATCACTGCTTTTTTCATTCGTCCTCCTGTGTGATCCGGCTCTTTTCCGGGATAAATACTCTGTCCTTTGCCGGATCATCCTTGGCTTTTGCTTCTTCCGCTTCACGGATCGCTTCCTCGCAGAAGGTATCCTGTGCACAGATCAGCTTTTTGCCTCTCTTATCTATTTTTTCGTAACTGCCGTCCGCCTGCATCACATGCGCCTTCAACGTATCCGCAAGCTGGACGCGCAGAATATGGATTGCTTTTTCCTTCAGATCTTCCTGTTCTACCGGGAACAGGATCTCCACACGGCGTTCCAGATTTCTTGGCATCCAGTCGGCACTTGACATATATACCTCCGGACTTCCTGCATTTTCAAAATAGTAAATACGGGCATGCTCCAGGAAGTTTCCGACGATCGAACGTACTGTGATATTCTCACTGACGCCCGGAATGCCTACCTTCAGGCAGCAGATACCACGGACGATCAGCTCGATCTTTACGCCTGCTGCACTTGCCTTGTAAAGTGCCTCGATGATATCTCTGTCACATAAGGAATTCATCTTTGCAACAATATGTGCCTTTTCTCCTGCTTTTGCATTTTCCGCTTCTCTGCCGATCAGATATAAGAATTTATCTTTCAGCCAGAGCGGAGCCAGTGCCAGCTTATTCCAGCTCTTTGGCTCGGAATAACCGGAAAGCATATTGAATACGGCTGTTGCATCTTCCCCGATCGCCTCCTGACAGGTCAGAAGTCCTGTATCGGTATACAGCTTTGCTGTCGCGTCATTATAGTTACCTGTGCCTAAATGTACATATCTGCGGATTCCGTCCTCTTCTCTTCTGACAACCAGCGTGATCTTGGAATGTGTTTTCAGACCTACCAGTCCATAAATAACATGACAGCCTGCTTTTTCCAGCATCTTCGCCCAGACAATGTTGTTTTCCTCATCAAATCTTGCCTTTAATTCCACAAGAACAGAAACCTGTTTTCCGTTTTCTGCCGCCTGTGCAAGTGCCTTGATGATCGGCGAATTGCCGCTGACTCTGTAAAGCGTCTGCTTGATCGCAAGTACCTGCGGATCTTTTGCTGCTTTTCTGACAAAATCCACGACCGGCTCAAAGGTCTGGTATGGATGATGCAGCAGGATATCATGCTTTTGGATCTCTTCAAAAATATCTGCATCTGCCGGTAATTCTTTGACCGGCTGCGGCGTATACTTCGGTACCTTCAGGGCGTCAAAGCCGTCCATGCCATACATCTTCATCAGGAAGGTCAGATCCAGAGGCCCTGGAATATAATAAATATCCTCTTCGGAAAGTTTTAATTCATTTTTGATGATCTTTAACAACCGTTTATCAATGCCATCCTCTACTTCCAGACGGATCGCTTCTCCCCACTGTCTTTTCTTGAGCTGCTTTTCGATCTCCTTTAACAGATCGGCTGCTTCATCCTCATCAATGGAAAGATCCGCATTACGCATAATACGGAACGGATGCGCACAGATCACATCATAATTCAAAAACAACTGATCGATATTATGCTCGATCACTTCTTCCAGTAAGATAACTGTCGCCGTCGCGCTCTTTTCACCGATCTCCTGCGGAAGCTGGATGATACGCGGCAAAACGGAAGGAACCTGTACAGTAGCAAACTCGATCTCTGCCTTTTCCTCACCCTTTTTCCGTACCAGTGCGCCGATATTCAGCGATTTATTGCGGATCAGTGGGAACGGGCGGGAGCTGTCCACTGCCATCGGTGTCAGAACCGGATATACCTCATCCTCAAAATAACGGTTCAGATATTCTTCCTGCTTTTTCGTCAGCTTTTCATGCTGCGTAATGATATGCAGTCCATTGCTGCTCAGCTGCGGCAGAATACTTCTGTTATACGTGGAATACTGCATATTTACAAGCTCATGTGTCTCTGTGTTGAGTGCCTTTAACTGCTGCTGTGGCGTCATGCCCGCAATATCTTTTTTCTCATAGCCTGCATGCACCATGTCTTTCAGGGATGCCACACGCACCATGAAAAATTCATCCAGATTGGAGGCTGTAATACTCAAAAATTTCAACCGTTCAAACAACGGAATACTCTTATCCCTTGCCTCCCCTAATATTCTGTTATCAAACTGCAGCCAGCTCAATTCTCTGTTTGTATAATAAGCCGGATTACGAAACGGCTTTTCTGATTTTTCTCCCATGTTATGCCTCCATTATTGTTTTCCGTAATTACGCTTCTGTCTGATGACCGGCCGGATCGAATATACTTCTTCAAAGAACTGCGCCTTTGGTTTGATCAATCCCTTTTCCAGTGTGATATCAGCCGCCGTATCTACGGAAAGTACAAGCTCCTGCTCCTGTTCATGCAGCGTTGCTTTGATCGTCTTGAACTTCTGCTTGTGGCTCCGGTCAAGCCCGTTTGACAGCTTCAGGATCGCTGTCAGCTTTGCCACCTTCAGATAAGAGGCAAGATCCATGCCAAGCTGCTCTCCGTTTTCGTGATAATACGGGAAATCGATCCGGTTGTATTTTACGATATTGGCAACCATTTCACGCTCCAGATGCGACAGTCCGATGATCTCCGTTGCCATAATAATACTGTAGGAACACTCTCCCACACTTGTCATACTGATATATTTTCCGCAGTCATACAGCTTTGCAGCGATCTGCAATAGCAGACGCTCTCTTTTGCCGAGCCCGTGGATCTTCTTCATACTGTCAAAGATCGTCAGCGCAATATTCTCCACTGATTCACTGCGTTTTTTACTGCCCATGTACCGCTTGCTGATATTGGCAACACAGGCAAGGATATCTTTTTCAAAATCATGCTCCGGGCTGATCAGCCTGTTACCCTCTGCATACTCGTAAACCATACCGTCACACAGCGTCACACCGGGCGCCCACAACAGCTTTGCATTCATGCATTCGATCACCCGTTTCATCAGCACAACACTGTTAAACAGCAGAAATACCTTTTCTTCACTGATCCCCAGCTTTTTGGCGATCTCTGCTTTGTTTTTGCCCTGCAGCTGACCTGCAAGAGCAATGCAGTCCTCTCTTGTCATATAGCCGCCGCCTGCACACACAGCCGGATTCTGCATCACAGGAGAAAGATAATCATCCACAACAATAATGTTATCGATCTCCCGGTCTTTAAAGTACATTTTTTTCAAAATCTCCAGTTGATTGTCCACGATCTCTTCGATCAGCTTTTCATATTGGGATGGTTTTACCTGCATGGAAAGGATCCGCTCACGCATACGCAGCACACCGAGTCTGATGTTCTGCGTTGTGATCAGGGAGTCATTGTCAAACAGAGAAATCTGTACACTGCCTCCGCCGATATCCACGATCGCAGTCCCCTTCTCAATGATCTTCTGGAAGCCTTCGCCCTTGGAAGCGATCGCCTTATAATCCAGGAAGCGCTGTTCGGAATTACTGAGTACTTCTATATCCAGTCCTGTCCGGTTCTTGATCATATCCAGAATGATCAGCCTGTTTTCCGTCTCCCGGAGCGCGCTCGTTGCATAGGCTCTGTAAGCATTCACCTTATAAGTACGCATGATCTCTTTAAATTCTTTTAACACCTCACACAACTCGTTGATCCGCTCATTGCTGATCTTGCCGGTCGTGTAGGTATCCGTACCCAGATCGATCCGGTGTCTGATATCATCGATTTCTCTAAGCCCCGCTCTGGGTGATATTTCAAAAATTTTCATTGCCAGTTCAAAGGAACCGACATCAATAGCAGCAAATGTTTTCAGTGCCACGTTCTCAATCTCCTTTGTATCATTTTACAAATGCAGTAAATACACAATATTAATAATTACCAAGGATCTTCATATTTCTTGCTTCGTCCCGCAGACCGCGTAGTGCATTCTTCACAGCACTGTCTGCCAGATTTCCTTCAAAGTCCACAAAAAACCGGTATTCCCATGTGCGATCCTCGATCGGGCGGCTTTCAATCTTGCACATATTCAGATTATTATAGATAAAATGAGACAGCATATGATACAGGGATCCGCTCTGATGCGGTACCTCAAAGCAGATGCTGATCTTGTGTGCATCTTTCCGGAAGATCTTCTGATTTGTCACAATGATAAAACGGGTTGAATTATTTTCCGCCTGATTAATTCCCTTCTGCAGTACTTCCAATCCGTAGATCTTGCCCGCATATTCACTTGCAACCGCTACCTGCGTCTTATCTCCATCATTTTTTACCTTCTGTGCGGCAAACGCATTGTTCTGCATGCTGATCTGACGCCAGTCATACCCCTGCAGAAAACGTGCGCTCTGCATCAGGGACTGCGGATGGGAATATACTGTTTTGACTTCGGACAGATCCGTTCCCGGCAGACCAAGCAGACAGTGTTCAATTTTGATAATCTGCTCACCGACAATATAGTTTTCAAACTCTACCAGCAAATCATAAATCTCACTGACCATACCCGCTGTGGAATTTTCAATCGGCAGAACAGCAAAATCCGCACTGCCTTCATCGATCGCACTCATCGCATCCCGGAATGTCTCCACATGAAAACTATTGACGGATTCGCCGAAATATTTATCCATGGCAGCCTGCGAATACGCACCTTCCGCTCCCTGAAATACAACTCTTGCCTTTTGCGTATCCAGTTCATCGACACCAATGAACGGAAGTTTACCAAGGCTTCCTTTTTCTGCCAGCATCTGATACTGCAGCTTTCTGCTCATGGACATGATCTGCTCAAACAGTTCTTCCACACCATAGCTGTTAAACTCGTTATGTGTCTGGGATTTCACCTTTCTGATCTTTTCTTCCTCACGCGTTCTGTCAAATACCTTTTTTCCGGTTTCGATCTTATACTCTGCCACCTGCTTGCAGATATCCATTCGTTTTTCATACAGATCCACGATCTTTCCGTCGATCTCATCAATCTCATCTCTTAATATACCGAGATCCATTGTGTTTCCTCCATTCCGTTTACTATATACGATTTTGTATTTTCTATGCTATCAGTTCTATGTAAAATCGAGCCGATCTCTATGTAAAATTTTATTTTTTCCCTTCCCTGCTCTTTCCTGCACAAAAACATATTCTGTGCGATTTTATTTTCCGCCTTCATCTGCTATAATGAAGTCAGAAAATAAATATGTTATGAAAGGGATGTTATTATGAACGGTAAAAAAACTGTGATCATTACCATTTCCATTATACTGATACTGATCTTCGGGCTGACAGTCTTATCCAGACTTGCCACAAAGCTTCCGCAGAATTCTTCCGATACAGTCGGAAATACCGCCGGAAACCTGAATAATGGCGGTTATTTCTGTGAGGCAGATAATAAGGTTTATTTTGCAAATGCGTATGATGATTATACGCTTTACAGTATGAATCCCGATCAGACAGAGATTACCAAGCTCGGGCAGTCTTCCCTTGCTTTCCTGAATAAAGGCGGCAATTATCTGTACTATTACCAGAAGGAAGCTTCCAATGCCACCGGTCTCGGTTTTCTGATCCATATGTCCGGTATTTACCGCTGCAAAACAAACGGTAAAAATATTACCTGTCTGGACCGCTCCAGCTGTAACACACTGAACCTGATCGGTAATACACTCTATTATGAGAAAGCAGTTGACAATGCAAAAACATTGCAGCTTTATGCAATAAATACTGATAAATCCGATGCAAGGGCTGTCGCGGAATATCTGGTAAATCCGGCAAGTGCCGCAAGTGGTGTGATCTATTATAACGGTACTACAGAGGATCATTACCTTTACAGCTATGATACACAGTCAGGCACCGTTCAGACGTTGTTCGAGTACAACATGTGGTATCCGACTTTATCGGGCAGTTCCATCTATTACCTGGATACGGAAAATAATTATCAGCTTTGCCGCTATGATCTGACAGATGGCAGTAATACGGTTCTGACAACCGACCGCGTGGATCTGTTTAATATAGCGGGCAGCTATGTATACTATCAGAAAAACGATCCGTCTTCCCCTGCTCTTATGCGCATGGGCATCGATGGCAGTAATCCTGAAATTGTAGCAGAAGGTAACTACAGTGATATCAATGTTACCTCATCTTACGTTTATTTTCACAGCTTCGGCGCTGATACACCGGTTTATCAGACCAGCACCTACGGTCCGATATCCGTTATGACCTTTGATGCTGCTAAGGCAGCAGCTCTGCAAGCAATTGACTGATCGTCTTATGCAGCACCGGATGCATGTAAGCCGGTGCTAACTGTGAAAGCGGTTCCAATACAAACTGGCGGTTTTGCATATCAATATGCGGGATCGTCAGTTTTTCTGTATCTATGATCTCATGATCGTACAGTAAAATATCCAGATCCAGCGTCCGCGGTCCCCAATGGATCTTTCTCTCTCTTCCCGCCTCCTGCTCGATCGCATGCAGCTTATGAAGCAGTGCATCCGGCGAGAGGAATGTTTCCGCTTCGATCGCACCGTTTAAGAAATCTTCCTGCTCCACACCGCCATAAGGCTCTGTCACGATCCAGTCTGAAGTCCGCAGCTTCCGGAACGCCTGATCGAGCTTGATTTTTTCAACCGCCTGATCCATAAATTCCTTTTTATCACCCAGATTAGAACCGATCCCCAGATACACCTTATGCCAGAACAGGGATCTTGTCACGGATACTGTTTCAAACGAAAGCGGTATCGGTGCCTGTGGCTTACTAAGCTCCAGTTCCAGTCCGTTAACTGCCGGAAACTGCACCAGAACCGCCTGCATTGTCTCTGTTACTGCCTTTTCCAGCAGCTTATAGGTATGCTCCTTTAAGAAGCTCTCCAGAAACAGACAGACCTCTCCGTAATTGACCGCATCATCCAGTGCATCTGTCGTGCCTGCCCGCTCCATATCTACATAGAGCTTTGCATTCACATAAAAATTCTGCCCATTTTCCGTTTCCTGCTCAAACACACCGTGATATGCAAATATTTTCAGATTTTTGATCGTAATATAATCCATGGAATCCTCTTTCTATTCCGCCTGCAAAATTGCCTTTGCCATCCGCATGGCACGCAGGTTTTCCTTTACATCATGCACCCGGATAAAGCTGCAGCCGGAAAGAACTGCCGCTACCGTGATCGCGATCGTACCTTCCAGTCTCTCATCCTTTGGCAGATCCAGTGTCAGTCCGACAACTGATTTTCTGCTTGCTGCCATCAGGACCGGAAGCCCCAGACTGTGCAGCTCACTCACATTTTTAATAACTGTCAGATTCTGTTCATAAGATTTTGCGTAACCGACACCCGGATCGATCATGATCTTATCATAGGAAATCCGCGCATTTTTTGCCAGCTCAAGCGAGTTTTCCAGATCCATCAGAACATCCTTCATAAAGTCATGATAGTCTGTATTCTTTCTGTTATGCATCAGACAGCAGGCCGCATCTGCATCTGCGATCACCTTTGCCATGGCAGGATCGTATTGCAGTCCCCAGATATCATTGATCATATCTGCACCTGCCCGCAAGCCCTCTCTTGCCACACCGGATTTGTATGTATCGAGAGAAACCGGTACATCAAACCGCTTCTTGACCGCCTCGATTACAGGCAGAACACGGGAAAGCTCCTCTTCATCGGAAAGCTTTGTATAGCCCAGTCTTGTCGATTCGCCACCAATGTCTATGATCGCTGCACCTTCCTCTACCATGCGCTCTGTCTGTCTGAGCGCCGCATCCAATGTATTAAACTTCCCACCATCTGAAAAGGAATCGGGAGTGACATTCAAAATGCCCATAATGTATGCTTCGTGCTGTGTGTCAAATGTCTTATTTCCAATAATCATTTCCGTCGTTTCCTCCTGCATAACCTGCCGTTTATCTGTCTTTACTACAATTATTCATCCCGCTGCTTCTGTTGCAGTTTTTATATACTACCAGATGAGCTGTCTGTTTTTCTTATCGCCCTTCCAGTTGCATGCACTTTCCTGTTTACAGCAATAGCAGGGACGGCTCAGCTTATCAGCCCTGTATAACAATCCGTTTAAATCTTTTCTGTCGCGTACCTCTGCCAGTCTGTGGGTAGCGATCGCCGATACGATCTGCTCTGCTTCTTCCTGCATAAACCCGCAGTCTTTTAAAATAGCCGGTGCCATCCGTGCACTGACCAGTGCATGATCTTCTCCCGTTTCATACTGGATATGCCTTCCGATGTCATGCAATAGCGCTGCTGCATAGATCAGCTCTGCATCCTGTCCGTACGCTTCTGTCAGGTTCAGTATCTCAGCCAGCCTTGCCACGTCCAGAAAATGCCCCATATCATGATGGCAAAACACCCTGTCCTGCTCCTTTTCAGCGTTTTGGGAAACATATTCTATATAAGAAGGATGCGTTAAAATCCGGTTGATACGCTCTGTTTTTTTCTGTTCCATAATTACTGCATCATCCTTTCCCGTTATATCCACAGCTTAGCTGTGCAGCATCTGGAAAAATGTATTCTGCAGTGCTTCATTGTCTATAAAACAGCCTCTTGTGGCAATGCTCACTGTCTGGCTGCCCGGCTTCTTGATCCCACGCATCGTCATGCACATATGCTCTGCCTGTACCATGACCATGGCACCTTTGACGCCAAGCTCATCCATCAGGGCATCTGCGATCTGATCCGTCAGCTGTTCCTGCAGCTGCAGCCTTCTGGCAAATACCTCTACCGTTCTTGCCAGCTTGCTCAGCCCGACAACCTTCCCGTCCGGGATATATGCCACATGTGCTTTTCCGTAAAAAGGAAGCATATGATGCTCACACATGGAATAAAAGGTGATATCCTTTTCCAGCACGATGCCTGTATTTTGAGAAGTAAATGTCTTAGACAGATGCACTGCCGCATCTTCGTCCATTCCCGCCATCAGTTCCTCATACATCCTTGCGATCCGCGCCGGTGTTTCCTTCAGTCCTTCTCTTTCGGTATCTTCTCCTATCCCTTCCAGTAATAACCGGACCGCCTGCTCTATCTTCTGTTTATCTACCATTCTTCTCACGCTCTCTTCGTTTTCATCTTGTCTATAATATCCATGATCTGTCCCAGATAGGAAAGCGATCCGAATGCCAGGATCACGCTGTCCTTATCTGCCAGAAGATAGCTCATCTCCACAGCTTCCTCCAAACTGTCTGCTGCCGTCACACGGTTATGATACTTCGCCACAGTTTCTGCCAGTGTAAGGGCAGACAACGCTCTCGGATTTCCGGGCGTTGTGACTGTGATGATACTGTCTGCAAAGGGACTCATGATCTCTGCGATCTTTTCATATTCTTTATCCCTTAATACTCCCATTATATAAATAATCTTCTTATTTGTAAAATAGAATTGCACAGTCTGCGCCAGCTTTCTCGCTGCATCTTCATTATGTGCGCCATCTACGATAAAATACGGCTTTTTGGACAATATCTCGAACCTTCCGTGCCATCCGGTCTGCTCCATGCCCTTTAAGATCGCCCGGTCTGTGATCCTGAATCCCTTCTGCTGCAAAATTTCTGCCGCCTGCAGGGCAAGCAGGGCATTTGTGATCTGATAATTGCCTGCCAGACGGATCGTAACCGGTAACCGGTTCCTGTATAAAAAGGTCTGTTTTTCCAGCCCGTAGTGAATGGAAGAAGCGGTCTCCGGTTTACTGACTGTCAGTACTGCCTGTTTTTCGAGACAGACTTTCTGAAATACATCCATAACCTCCTCACGCTGTTCCATCGTTACCACACTGCAGCCCTGTGTAATGATCCCTGCTTTTTCTTTTGCAATCTGCCCGAGGCTGTCACCCAGGAATGCCATGTGATCCATGCTGACGGAAGCAAATACCGCCAGAAGCTTTTTCGGATCCGGTATGACATTGGTCGCATCCAGCCTGCCGCCCATACCCGTTTCCAGCACAACCATATCACAGTTCTTTTCCTTATAATAAAGAAAGCCGAGCACCGTCTCCACTTCAAAAGAGGTCGGATGTGCAAAGCCGTCCGCCACCATTTCATCACAGCATGTTTTCAACTGTGTCAGCAGCCTGCACAATGCTGTCTTCGAGATCATGGACTTGTTGACACAGATCCGTTCCCGGTAGGTGCGTATCGTCGGCGAATTATAACGTCCGACCCTGTAGCCCGCTGCCATCAGGATATTAGATAGAAAGGCTGATACCGATCCTTTGCCGTTCGTCCCTGCGATATGGATAAAGGCAAGCTCCTTCTGCGGATCTCCCGCCCTTCTCAAAAGCTCCCGTATTACAGTCAGCCCCGGCTTACTGCCAAGTGTATTTAAATATGCAATATATTCCATTGCCTCTTTTTCATTCATGTTTTATACTTCCCCACTCTATACAGACGTCCTGTCTGCTGCTTTTTCACATCATCCTTTCCAGTATACAATTTTTTACGGAATAAAAAAAGTCATTTTGTCAATACTGCAGGTATGATAAAAAAATTCTTGACCTGTGGTGTCGTCGGCTGGTGTCTGGAGATCATTTTTACCGCCGCCTGCACAATGAAAAAACATGATATCCGCCTGAAAGGCAATACTTCCCTCTGGATGTTTCCGATCTATGGAATGGCTGTTCTCCTGCAGCCCTTGTCCAGACTGTTAAAGGGCAAGCCGCTTCTGCTGCGGGGCAGTGTCTATACCGTCTGTATCTTTGTCACAGAATTTATAACGGGCAGGCTGCTCCAAAAGAAGCATGCCTGCCCGTGGGATTATTCGGAGGCTCCACTCAATATTGATGGTGTGATCCGGCTGGATTATGCGCCCTGCTGGTTTGGTACAGGACTTCTTTATGAATATATTTTAAACACCATGCACTGACGGCTCCGGTCTCTGTAAATGCGTTTCAATTCGTTTCATCTTATATAAGTAGACAGCCAGCAAAAAGAAGCCCGCGCCTACCCATGCACTGACATTGGCAATACAGACACCCGTGTAGCTGTGGTGATATGCTGCAAGGAATGCAAAAACCGTACGGCAGACAAGCTCCACAACGCCGCCCATCATTGGCAGGAACCCATAACCTGCGCCCTGCAGTACATTACGGAATACAAAGATCAGTCCAAGCGGTATATAGAAAAGTGCGCTGATACGCATATAAATCGCCGCTGCATCGACTACTGCCTGCACATTGTCGCCGGTCACAAAAACAGGGACGACTGAAACAAGTACTGTCGCCATGAGCACACCGATCACAACAGCATAAACAATCGTCATCAGATTGGCTGCTGTGACACCCTTGCGGATCCGTTTGATATCCGCGATTCCCATATTCTGTGCACTGTAGGTCGCCATTGTGGCTCCCATGGCAAGGAATGGCTGTGTCACAACCTGCTCCACCTTGGAAGCTGCGGTATAAGCTGCTACCATGACAGAACCAAGCAGATTCAAAGCGCTCTGCAGAATGATCGCACCGACCGCCGTAATGGAAAACTGCAGCGCCATCGGAATACCGATCGCTAACTGCTGCATGCTAAGCGTATGCTCCAGCTTCCAGTTCCCTTTTCCCGGATGCAATATCTCCATTTTCTTATATACATAAAACAGACACAGTACACCGGATACACCCTGTGAAATAATTGTTGCCCAGGCAGCGCCTGCCACTCCCATATCCCAGACGATGATCAGGAACAGATCCAGCCCGCAGTTCAGTACAACGGAAACCAGCAGAAAATACAGTGGCACTTTGCTGTTTCCGACTGCACGCAGAACAGCTGCCATCATATTGTATAAAACATTACAGCAGATACCACCACAGATCACGATAATGTAATCATATGCATCCTGATAAATATCCGCAGGCGTATTCATCAGTGTCAGAAGCTGCTTCATAAAGACCATGCTGAAGAATGTCATGACCGCTGATACGATCACTGCCAGAAGTGCAGCATTTCCAACTGCTCTTTTCATGCCTTTAATATCTCCCGCACCAAATCTCTGTGATACAAGCACCGTAAAGCCTGATGTCAGCCCTGATAAAAAGCCGAGGATCAGAAACATGATCGTTCCTGTGCTTCCTACTGCGGCAAGAGCCCCGACACCGACAAAACGACCCACAATAATACTGTCTACCGTATTGTAAAGCTGCTGAAAAATATTACCGATCGCAACCGGGATCAGGAAACGCAGCATCAGACCCATCGGTTTTCCTTTTGTCATATCCAGTTCCATGATTTTCTCCTTTGTCTCATTTATTTTTCACTGTCATCCCCGGAAATCCTCTGTTTCAGATTTCCTTTCTCGCTGCATTGTATCAGTTTTTCATCAATTTGCAAGTACTAAAATAAAGTAAGCAAAATAATGCTCTTTTTCTGGCAATATTGTTTCAATTTTATTCCCAGATAAGCATTGCAAGTGACAATACGGTATGCTAATATAATAGGCAAAAGCAAATCAGAAGGAGGAACTTATGACTGCAAAAGAATGTATTTATGGACGTAGAAGTATCAGAAAGTATAAACCGGATCCTGTTGATCACGCACTGCTTGAATCCGTGATCGAAGCAGCTTCTTATGCACCAAGTTGGAAGCATTCCCAGACGATCCGCTATATCGCGATCGAAGGCGAATTAAAGGACAAGATCGGACGTGACTGTACCACTATTTTCCCAAATAATGGTAAAATTATTGAAAATGCACCACTTTTAATCGCTGTTACCGTTATCAAAAACAGATGTGGCTACGAAAGAGACGGTTCCTTCTCTACAGAGCGTGGAGATACCTGGCAGATGTATGATGCGGGTGTTGCCAGCCAGACATTTTGTTTAGCCGCCTATGAAGCAGGTCTTGGCACCGTAATCATGGGATTATTTGACAATGATAAAATTACTTCTTTATTAGAGATCCCGGAAGACAGAGAACTGGTAGCACTGATCCCGGTCGGATATCCGGACGAAACACCTGCAGCTCCAAAAAGAAAAGCTGTAGCTGATTTATTAACGTATAAGTAAACTGATAGAATCGAAGAGAATCATTTCCCTTCGATTCTATTTATGTAATGTCATGCATTGAAGATGCATGATGTAGCTGCGGCTCCTGCATGAGCTGCGGTTCCAGATAATGTCATGAGGAGGGACCCGCTCGCAGAGTGGGAGGAGCCCTGATGACCTGCGCAGACGCCGAGGACAAAGTCCGCTTTGCATGCGTCTGCTCCGACCATACATATAAAGGAGAACAAACTATGAGACATGTAATGAGTCCACTGGATTTTACAACAGATGAACTTGAGCAGCTGTTTGATCTTGCTGCAGACATCGAAAAAAATCCTCAGAAATACGCACACAAGTGTGACGGGAAGAAGCTTGCAACCTGCTTTTATGAGCCAAGTACCAGAACGCGTTTAAGTTTTGAAAGCGCCATGATCAATCTTGGCGGACAAGTTATCGGTTTTTCCGATGCAGGTTCCTCTTCCGCTTCCAAGGGAGAAAGCGTTTCCGATACGATCCGCGTTATTTCCTGTTTTGCAGATATCTGCGCCATGCGCCATCCAAAGGAAGGTGCGCCGATGGTCGCAGCTGCACATTCCCGTATCCCGGTCATCAACGCCGGTGATGGCGGACATCAGCATCCTACCCAGACACTGACAGACCTTCTGACGATCCGCAGCCTGAAAGGGCGCCTCGATCATTTTACGATTGGCCTCTGTGGTGACCTGAAATTCGGTCGTACCGTTCACTCCCTGATCCGTGCTCTGGTACGTTATGAGGATATTCACTTTGTATTTATCTCTCCGGAGGAGCTTCGTGTTCCGGATTATATCACGGATATGCTCAAAGAAATGGGCATCTCTTACGAAGAAAACACCAGTCTGGAAGATACGATTGCAGATCTGGATCTGCTCTACATGACAAGAGTCCAAAAGGAACGTTTCTTCAACGAAGAAGATTACGTCAGATTAAAAGATTTCTATATTCTGAATAAACAGAAAATGGAACTTGCAAAACCGGATATGCTTGTACTCCATCCGCTTCCGCGTGTCAATGAAATTTCCGTTGAAGTAGACGATGATCCGAGAGCTGTTTACTTCAAGCAGGTACAGTACGGTGTCTATGTTCGCATGGCACTGATCCTGACACTTCTTGAGCTTGCATAAACGGCGGATCAGGTGCTGAATAGTTACCGTAAATGCATGGAAAAAAGCATGTTACCACATATTCACAGATTAATATATATAGAAGGAGACAACCATGTTAAATGTAGGAAAAATTGAGGAGGGCTTTGTACTGGATCATATTGAAGCAGGCAAAAGCCTGACGATCTATCATCTTCTCCAGCTTGATAAACTGGATTGTACAGTTGCGATCATCAAAAATGCGCGCAGCAACAAAAAAGGAAAAAAGGATATCCTGAAGGTGGAGTGTGATATCAATACACTGAATATCGATGTGCTCGGTTTTATCGACCATAACATCACCGTCAATGTGATCAAGGACGGCAAGATCGTTGAGAAAAGAGATCTGAGCCTGCCAAAAGAGATCAAAAACGTCATCAAATGCCGGAACCCCCGCTGCATCACTTCCATTGAGCAGGAGCTTCCACACATCTTTGTACTGGCAGACGAGAAGAAAGAAATTTACCGCTGCAAATACTGTGAAGAGAAATGCAGAAAAAGAGATCTGTTCTATCAATAAGATAAGCAAAGCCGCATGCAGGTTGCATGCGGCTTATTTTTCTGATATACAAACTTTTATTGATCTGTATCTTCCTCATAAGGCGACTGGTTCAGCAAGGCGGGTTTCGGAAAATAACGGAAGATTGCTTTTCCAAGTATCTGATCCTGACGTACGAAACAATATTCATTCTCTACTGCTTCCTCAATACTGTCTGCCGCACCATAATCAACTGCTTCCATTGCCCAGTACCTTCCATCTGCAGAATTGTTTCTGTTATCTCCCATTACAAAATAGCATTCCTCTGGAATTTCATAAGTCAATCCGTCATTCATGGCAACCCAGTTTTCCTTCAGATAAGGCTCATCAAGCGGCGTATCGCTATGATCAATGTAGACCTTTGCATCTCGGATTTCCAAAGTTTCTCCCGGAAGTCCGATCACACGCTTGATATATATTTCCGACTCATCCACCGGATAATTAAAAATAATAATATCTCCGCGTTTAGGTCCTTCCTTCTGGTAAGAAAGGCGGAAACCGATCAGACGGTCTCCCGGCTGGATCGTATTTTCCATCGAACCAGTCGGCACATTTGCATTGACAATAATATAATGATTTAAAAACAGTGCGATCACAAACGCTACTGCCAGCGTCCAGATCCAGGAAAAAATTTCCTTTTTGGTCTCTTTCTTCATGTTAATTACCACATTCTACACTGATTTGGTTAAAGATCTTCATGATTTCTTCCGTATCTACATTCTTCTTTTCTTCGCCGATCTTGTCTAAAATGACCTTGCCTTCATGCATCATCAGAAGACGGCTTCCGTATTCTACCGCATAACGAAGATTATGGGTGACCATGATCGTTGTGACTTTCTTTTCCCGTACCACCTGATCAGTCAGCTGCATGATAATCTCTGCTGTTTTCGGATCAAGTGCTGCTGTATGCTCATCCAGGATCAGAAAATCAATCGGTGTCATTGTTGCCATTAAAAGTGCCACTGCCTGACGCTGACCGCCGGAAAGCGCACCTACCGGTGTGTGCATCTTATCTTCAAGTCCGAGATTTAAGTGTGCAAGCATTTCACGGTAATAATCGATGTGTGCTTTATTGACACCTCTTGTTAAATTGAACGGTTTTCCCTTATTTTCCGCAATCGACATATTTTCCAGAATGGTCATCTGTGGACACGTTCCTTTGGAAGGATCCTGAAATACACGGCCGATCTGTCGGCTTCTGACAAAATCCTTTTTGCCGGCATAATCTTTACCATCTATTAAGATCTGTCCGTGGTCAATATCAATACTGCCACAGATAATATTCAACATAGAAGTCTTACCCGAACCGTTACTGCCGACAACAGAAACAAACTCTCCGTCCTTCACTGTCAGATTGAAGTCATCAAAAAGGCAGATCTCATTGACAGAACCCGGATTAAAAAATTTATGGATATGCTGCAGCTCTAACATGTACTCTTCACCTTCTTCTTTCTCTCTGTTCCTACAACAAGGATCAATAAGAACAGGATCGCTGTGATCAGTTTCAGATCTGTAGACTGCATACCCATACGGATCGCAACCGCAACGCAGGCTTTATAGATCAATGAGCCAATGACAACACTGGATGTCACACGCAGGAAAGTTACCTTTTTAAAGACGGTTGTTCCGATGATAACAGAAGCAAGACCGATCACGACCGTACCTGTTCCCATTGTCACATCAAAGTAGCGCTGCTGCTGTGCAAACATACAGCCGCTGAGTGCTGCAAAGCCGTCGCCAAGCGCCAGACCCAGTATCTTGATCCATCCTTTATCCACACCAAGGCTTGTTACGATCGTCTCATTATCGCCGACCGCGCGCAGCATAAAACCGGATTTGGTACTTAAATACCAGTCGAGAATGTATTTCACGATCATTGTGATCACGAATGCCACAATAACTGTTTTAAACTGGGAAAGACTTTCCGGGATAATGGCATTGACCAGTTTGTTATCGAAAATATTTTCCATATTGTAGATTGGCAGATTTGCCTTTCCGGCAATACGGAGATTAACAGTATAAAGCGCCGTCATCATGATAATACCGGATAACAGATCACGCACACGGAGCTTGACATGGATCAGTCCTGTCAACATACCTGCAACCGCACCGGCTGCAAAAGAAATTGGCAATGTCAGAAACGGATTCCATCCCTTTGTAATCAACATAGCAGTAATAGCAGCTCCCAATGGGAAGCTGCCATCTACTGTCATATCCGGAAAATCCAAAATTTTGTAGGTGATATAAAGTCCGAGCGCCATGATCGCATAGATCAGACCCTGCTCGAAAACACTCAGTACTAAACTCATTTCTTACCTCTTACTCTACTGTAATTTCATCAAATGTCTGATATGCTTTTCCCATCATATCATCACTGATCGTCAGATTCACATCTGCTGCTGCCTTTGTATTGATGTAAAGGCTAGGCTCGCTGATGACTTCAAAGTTCATTTCGGAAGCCTTTGCTTCTCCCTTTAATACCTTTGCAGCCATTGCACCTGTCTGTTTGCCAAGCTCTACATACTCAAGACCCATGGAAGCAACACAGCCTGCTTTTACCTGTTCTACTTCAGAACCGAATACCGGGATACCTGCATCCTTTGCTGCTGCAAGCTCTGTCTGCAGAGCAGATACAACTGTATTATCCGTCAAATTGGTAATACAGTCAACCTTTCCTGCTAAATCTTTTGCTGCCATTTCTACGTCTGCAACTACATTGATGCCGGTTTCTACAATTTCAAATCCGTAATCCGGAGCTGCTTCTTTGTAGCTTGCGATCGTGCTGACTGAGTTTGTTTCACTTGTTGTATAAATAATACCGATCGTTTTTGCATCCGGTAACATTTCACGGATCATTTCAAGCTGTGCATTGATCGCAAGTGCATCGGATGTACCTGTGATATTGCCAGCCGGTGTACCGTCTTCATTTGCAAGACCTGCTTCTACCGGATCGGAAACTGCTGTATAGATAACCGGAATATCTGTATTCATGCAGGAGTTGTATGCTGCCATTGCAGATGGTGTTGCGATACCACAGATCATATCAACGCCCTGTGATACATAATTTTCTGCGATCGTACTTGCTGTACCTGTATCAGCCTGTGCATTGTCATAAATGACTGTCAGGTTTTCGCCTTCTACGATGCCTGCATCTGCAAGTCCCTGTAAGAAGCCTTCTCTGCAGTTATCCAGAGAACCATGCTCAGCAAACTGTGAAATACCGATCGTATACTGTTTGCCGTCTGTTGCTGTATCAGTGGCATCTGTTGCTTCTGCTGTGTCTGTTTCCTCTGTTGCATCCGTTGCCTCTGTCGCATCCGTTGCCTCTGTTTCATTCGCAGTTGTATCTGCTGCGTCATTTGTGCTGCCGCATGCCATTAAGGAACATGCCATTACTGCTGCCATCATCATTGCTACTACTTTCTTTTTCATAATTGTTTCCTCCTAGAAATATATTTTGTTAGTTTGTTGATTTACTGATTTCGTTACCTCTGCAGACTCGAAAATCCTGCCAGCTCTGCTGTCAATCGCGCTTCGCGCTTTTGATTTTCTCGTTGTACGCTCGGGCGAAATCAAATGTCAGCTTCGCTGCCGCTTGATTTCGTTACCTCGCTACATAAAGAAAACCGCCTCAAGCTAATGCTTGAGACGGTAATAAACTAAGTATTATCGCGGTACCACTCAAATTGACAATGTGTCCACTCTGTCATGTACTATCATACATGTCACCTTGATAACGGGTGTGCATCCCGCTGACTCCTACTTGATTCAGGTCAGCCTCGAAAGCCCATTCATCAAAATTCCATTTGCTGCAATCCCACCACCTGCAGCTCTCTGGGAAACTTCCTAATGACTACTCTTCTTTCTCATCGGTTTCTTTACATTATGTTTTGTTTTTTAAGTTGTGTTTACTTTACAACTATTTTTTTTGAATGTCAATACCGAATTTAAAATTTCTGCATTTCCGTATCCGGTGCAGATGCCATATCCCCGGCAGTGCCTGTCATATTTACCTCATACTCCTGCTTTCTGCTTCTGACGGTCTGACGCATCCGGTCTCTTTCCGTATTATACAGTTCCACCCAGTCTTCATCATATCCAATAAACAAATATGGCATATTGGCAGCAATATATTGCAATGCCTCCTGTGATGCTGTCTTTCTACTCATTGGGATGTCAAATATTCTTCCATCATAAAGCATCACAACAACAGAATAGGTTTTACCTGTCGGAATAAAGTTTGTTCTGTGCTGTACCACATTTTCATATACCCATAATACCTGATCTGCCTCTGCGAAATACACCTTTGTTCCCTTTACAGCCATAAAATAATCCTGCCCGATGCGCATTCCCTGCACCGCCGGCTGCATCTGATAAAAATATTCAATCTGCGAAAGTATATATTCTTTGTTTCCTTTTCTTTCGCAATATTCTTCCAATGCTTTTACATTCTTTCCCTTTATCCCACTGACAAGCATATAAATACCACCGATCAGGGCACCTGCTGCAAGCAATATAAAGAAGATAATGGTTACCATATTTCCCTCGCCGATGTCACCGTCATTGATCACATAAGGCAGGAATAATGCCGCACTTTCCTCCGGCAATCCAAGCCTATCTACAAACTCATTAAAGTATGTCAGATAATCACCCGAAAGCGGCTGGATCGTTCCGGAAATCTTTACCGGCTGCAGGTTGTCCATTGCTGATTCGTCTCCATCCAGATACGCCCAGTAAGCATCCATATTTTCTTTCGCCCGGTTCATTGTGGAACCACTGCAGTTTACACCCATATATTCTGCCTCTCCGACAGGAACCATAAATTGCATGGCCGTCATACCGCCCTTATCATTTTCCTGATAGGCATAATAATCCATGAAATAATATATGTCACCCTCAACCTTCACATTTTTCTGTATATCCTCTGCCTTTAAATCTTCAATTTTCAATGGTTTTTGAAAAAGCACATTAAGGTCATCCCATGTTATCGCTACAAATACAGCAGCAAGCGCCCACAGAAGAACCGTAGCAAAAATACAGTTTGCCATGTATTTTTTCTTCAGTTTTTCAATCATATTTTTCCTCACTTTTCTCTTACTTTATTTTTCTGAATCTCACACCGCTGTCATACTTTTTCTTCAAAAGTTTTCTGTACGTCGCATTTTTCTTCTTAGGCAGTTTAAACAACATACCTTTCTTTGTCTTTTTAAATGCAGACGCACCAACCTTTTTCATTTTTGTCGTTTTCAGCGTTACGGTTTTGAGCTTCTTACACTTATAAAACGCTTTTTTACCGATCGTTTTGACATTTTTCGGTATCGTGATCGCAGTAATGCTTCTGTCACCTTCAAACGCACTGTCTCCGATCGTCACCAGACTACCCGGCAGTGTTACCTTCTTTAATGCCGTGCAATGATAAAACGCTTTCTTGCCGATCTTTGTAATACCCTCTGCAATCTTTACTTTTTTCAGCTTTTTATGGTTTGCAAATGCATACGGAGCAATTTCTTTTACATAGCAGGTTCTTCCTGCTGCATCCATAAAAGTAGTCGGAATCGTGATGTCCTCCGCATCTTCATCTGCTTCCTTGAAGGTGACATACACTTTACCGTTCTCTATCTGCGCAATCTCATAAACCAGACCGCTGATATCCATGCTGTCTCCGACCTCCACAGCCTCATCCGGCGTCTCATCCACATCATCTTCCGGCATTTCACTTGGTTGCTGACCAGGTGTTGCGCTTGGGGATTCGCTTGGCTGCTGGTTTGGCGTCTCACTCGGTGCCGGGCTTGGGCTTGGCGTCTCACTCGGTGTCGGACTTGGGCTCGGCGTCTCGCTCGATGTCGGGCTTGGGCTCGGTGTCTCGCTCGGTGTCGGACTTGGGCTTGGTGATTCACTTGGTTGCTCGCTTGGTTTTTGGCTTGGCGTCTCGCTCGGTGTCGAACTTGGGCTCGGTGATTCACTTGGTTGCTCGCTTGGTTTTTGGCTTGGTGTCTCACTCGGTGTCGGACTTGGGCTCGGCGTCTCACTTGGTTGCTCGCTTGGTTTTTGGCTCGGCGTCTCGCTCGATGTCGGACTTGGGCTTGGCGTCTCGCTCGGTGCCGGGCTTGGGCTCGGCGTCTCACTCGGTGTCGGACTTGGGCTCGGTGTCTCGCTTGGTGTCGGGCTTGGGCTTGGTGTCTCGCTTGGTGTCGGGCTTGGGCTCGGCGTCTCGCTCGGTGCCGGGCTTGGGCTTGGCGTCTCACTCGGTGTCGGACTTGGGCTTGGCGTCTCGCTCGGTGTCGGACTTGGGCTCGGCGTCTCACTTGGACTCTCCGATTCGCCGGATGAGGTACCGTAGTATTTCTCTACTCCGATACTCTCAAGCTCTGCCTCTGTTGCCAGATCTGCCGGATAGGCTTCCTCTCCCTTATGCAGCAGATACAGTCCTGCTGCAGCACCTACCAGACCTGCATTGTAATCCAGTGCCACCTCGGAAGCTGTATAATCCTCTGCATTATCCACAAAAGAACTGCTTGTACTTGTCGGTCCACCTACCAAAGCTCCTAATAAAACATGCGCCTGCGTCGTTCTTCCATTACCAGACACATTGTTATACCCGGATGCAGCTCTATGATGTGGATATTTAACGGCATGATCATTATATCCCACCACAAAACAATATCCTTTTCCGTCGTTTCCGGCATTATTTCCAAGGATATACTTCATCTGCCCTGTTGCCCAGTCTCCATACCGATTCTGTCCTAACACAGAATCATATGCCAAAGCAGTAAACTGTTGAGCCGCATTGTACCTTGCAGATCCCCACTTCATCAAAAAGAAATATCCATTGTCCTCTGTTTTTGCAAAACTTCGATTCATCCCGTCCAAACAGTTAGACACCGTTGAAAGATTACCTCCATCCGGATCATACAACATAGCTGCCAAGCTGACATTATTCCAACATAAACTCCAATTCGGATTCGTAGCAGAGCCAAATTTCTGATCATATTTTTGTTTATAAGTATCATTACCTGTTGCTTTATAAAGCCATGCAGCAGCTAAAGCATAGTCATCCTCATAATTGGAAGAAGCATATAAATTGCCCGGATCACTGATACTCAGTCCTGTTCGTCCCATGCTGATCTGCTGGTCTGCATAAGCAAATAATTTTTCAGCATATGTAAGTGCCTTTCCGTCACTATAATTCACTGCATGAATTGCCAAAGCAGCCGCCGACTCACACAACACATCTACACATGGATTCGAATCCGATGTAAAATAATATTGACCTTCTCTAGACGATTGATTTTCCGGGGCTCCCCAGTAATCATGATCCGTATTACCATTGCCAACCTGATAGCAATAAGCAATCACATTACCATTCGCATCTAACACTGCACATTTTTCCAGATATTCCGCGAAATGATCCAATATCCGCTGTATATGCTCCGTCTGTCCTAATTCCGTAAAAGCATCTTTAAATTGATAATAGCTCATTCCCAAAACAGATGCTGTATATGCCTGCGGAAGTGCAAATTTAGCATGGTCGCCTGCATCATGATAGCCCCCGCTCACATCCACAGTTTGTCCATTATAGGATGCATACTGATCCTCTGTATGACAATTTTGTCTCCACGATAACCCTGTTTTTTCAGTCACATCTGTACCACACATATTGGCATCATATAAATACAAGGATTCCTGCAAAAGCTTAGCAAAATTGTATTCTATATCTGTATTTATATCTGTTGTCGGATCATCCTGCTTTCCGCCGCTTCCACTATTACCGGATGTATCTGTCGTAAAATAAATATCTGATATTTCATAGCTTACAGTGCTGCCCGATGCCAGATTGGCAAACTGCAGTCCCAGCTTTCCGATCCTGTCATAGCCACCCCAATCCATAGAAGCCAGATCAAATTTTGCCGTAGCACTCTCTCCCGCTGCAATATTGACCCATTCTCCATTTTTCCAGCTATAAGCCTCGCTCATACCAAATGCCATACAGCCGGTCTGCTCTCCTGCATAGGCCGTCAAGGTATTTACCTTAAAATCTACCACAAGCTGCTTTACACCCAGCGCATCCAACTCCTGCTTTTCATCCATATCCGATGGCAACTTGACCAGCAGCTCCGCAGCCGGCTTGTTAGAGCCTTCTCCGTCTTCCGCAGCTAATATACCATTTTTTTGTGTATATGGCATCAGATCAATCTTATCTTCTGCCGCATACGTCTTTTCTCCCGGAACTGTTATGCCTGTCAGCACAACCGCCGCAGACAGCACAAGTGCCAGGACCCTGTTTCTTTGTTTTTTTCCTCGTCTTTTCACATGAACCTCCCATAGGCATACAATAGTTATGTTTATTGTAACAAAATAATGAGCCAATGTCGCTTGGCTCATTATACGGAAATTATGCACTTGTTTTGTATAAAATGTCATGTTCTTTCGGATTACATGACTTATTTACAGCTTACACGAAGCTGATCACTTCTTCCTTCGGCGCTTTTGTCTTCTCCACAGAAATAGCATGCAGCACCGGACCTTCCTTGCCATAGTCTTCAAAGTATTCAATGGCTACCTTTGCTGTTACCTTGACCCATTCCTTCTGTTTTAAGGTATCTGCCTGGTCATACTTGCAGGCATACCCCAGAAATGCCATATCCTCTGCACAGCAGGTCATTGCCATTCTGCCCGGTACAAAATATCCCTTCGGGAAATTTTCAGGATGCAGCACCATACCCACATAGGAGATCGTCTTGCCGGCATAACGCTGCATATTATCCAACACATCAATATACCAGATTCCATAGCCTGTATCATCCAGATCGATCACATCTGCACCCACATCAAACGGCAGATCTTCTTCGAGCGTCGCATTTACTTCGCCGTTCTTATCCTCAAAGATGATTTCAGCATTCTGGTTGATCGCCTTGATATTTCTCTTATAAGTCGGTATCTGTTCAATAATATTGTCACAGCGGTTCATGATGATCAGCTCGGACTTGCGGATATGTTCTGCCAGCAGAGATTTCATATTCGTAAAATAGGTGGAAAATGTAGAGCCGTCGATACAGGTGATCTGCTGTTCCATCTTCCAGTGCCATGGCAGTTTTACATTTTTGCTGTTCCACATACCGTTAAACTCGATCAGGATACGCGCCGGTTTATGCTTTTTCTCCAGCTCGATCAAATTCTGCGCTGTAAAATCTTCCTCATCCTCGATCAGTTCCATGACCGTTCTGCTCTTTTTCAGAAGTGTCGCATCATATTCGATATCGCCTTCCTCACATACGATCAGAAGCGTTTTTGCGCGCATCTGGAAATAAGGCTGCGCGATCGTATACTGGATGAATTCTGTCTTACCACTGTCTAAGAATCCGTTAATCATATATACAGGAATCATAAGTTCTTTCCTCTTTCTTATCATATTTCTGTCTGCTTATTTGCCAAACAGCTCTTTTAAAGCATCTTCCTTCAGTTCGGAGCCAATGACACAGATCTTACCGGTGTACTCAGCACTGCCATCACGGATCTCGCTCTCACCCGGTACATAATCAAAGTGGATAAAGCCGTTCTCAGACGGAAGCATACCTTTTGCACGCAGGATAAAGCCATATTTTTCTTTGTCCTCTAATGCATCCAGCATATTTTGTAATTCTTCCTTTGTATACTTGTCCGGTGTTTCCATGCCCCAGCTTGTAAATACTTCATCTGCATGATGATGACCATGCCCGTGGTCATGTCCGCAGCAGCAGTGTCCATCATGATCATGATGATGTTCATGTTCTTCATGATCGTGGTCATGGTGATGTTCATGCTCTTCGTGATCATGGTCATGATGATGCTCATGTTCCTCGTGATCGTGGTCATGATGATGCTCATGTTCCTCGTGATCGTGGTCATGATGGCAACATTCGCCATCATGGTCGTGATGATGATGTTCATGCTCATGCTCTTCCATAACAGCCTTCAGAAGCTCTGCTTCCAGATCCTTGGCTCCTTCGATGGCTTCCATGATCTTTTTGCCGTCAAGCTCGTCCCAAGGAGTTGTAATGATAGCTGCCTTTTCATTATGCTGACGGATCAGTCCGATACACTGGTTGATCTTTTCCTCGCTCATTTCACCTGTACGGCTTAAAATGATCGTGCCTGCATGCTCGATCTGGTTCTCGAAGAACTCACCAAAATTCTTTAAATAAGTCTTGCATTTCTTTGCATCCACAACTGCAACCGCACTGTTCAAATGTACGCCTGCTTCTCCTGTTGCACCTTCCACCGCACGCATGACATCGGAAAGCTTTCCGACACCGGATGGCTCGATCAGGATACGGTCAGGATGATACTGATCCAGTACCTGCTTCAGTGCTGATGCGAAGTCACCAACCAAAGAGCAGCAGATGCAGCCTGAGTTCATCTCTGTGATCTCTACGCCTGCTTCCTTTAAAAAGCCGCCGTCAATACCGATCTCACCGAATTCATTCTCGATCAGAACGACCTGCTCGCCCTGCAGTGCCTCTTTTAACAGTTTCTTTATCAAAGTTGTTTTTCCTGCTCCCAAAAATCCGGAAACAATATCAATTTTTGTCATGTTCTTCACCTTTCTTTGTTCTGTTTCTTACTATAGTTATCTTTTACACCGAAAATCACAGGATTTTCCATGCCGCTATACACATTATAGCACACTTGTCAAACAAGAAATTCCGCAAATCTTCCTTTATCTGCCTGACTGCATTCCACCGTCACTGAAATGCCATCTGCCTCATAGCTTTCCGAAAGCACATTTGCCTGTTCTTTCAAATAAGAGAAGATGTCTCCTCTTGCATAAGGCAGGCACATATGACAGATCTCATGCCCCGCATACACCCGTTTCAGCACTTCATCTGCCAGAAGCGTTATGCCGTCCTCTTCCTTTGCGGACATATATACTGCCGATTCAGTTGCCCTTGGGTAACTTGCTCCTTCCATCCGGTCAACCTTATTATATACCATCAGAACCGGAATATCCGCAGCACCGATCTCCTCCAGCGTTTCATTTGTAACAGCAATATGGTCTTTGTAATCAGGATCCGAAAAATCCACCACATGCAGAAGCAGATCTGCACCTGCCGCCTCCGACAGTGTAGACCTGAATGCCTTGACAAGACCATGTGGCAGCTTGTCAATAAAACCGACCGTATCGGACAGGAGCACCGTTTTGTTTTCCTTCGGTGTAATACTGCGGACTGTTGTATCCAATGTTGCAAACAGCATATCCTTTTCCATGACCGTTTTTTCCACATCACCCAGATAGCGCATGACCATGCTGTTCATGATCGTCGACTTTCCCGCATTAGTATAACCGACCAGTGCAACGCGAGGGATCGCGGATCTTGCACGTTTCTTCTGCTGTGTCCGGCGTTCCGTTTCCATTTCGGCAAGCTCGCGCCTGAGCTCTGTCAGGCGGCTCTGTGCCCGTCTTCTGTCAAGCTCCAGCTTCTTCTCGCCGCTGCCTCTGCTGCTCATGGAGCCGCTCGTTCCGCCCTGTCTTGATAGTGCATCATGCAGTCCTACAAGACGTGGCAGCAGATATTGCAGCCTTGCCACCTCTACCTGCAGCATTGCTTCTCTGGATTTTGCCCTGGATGCAAAAATCTCCAAAATCAGCGTCGTACGATCCATGACTGCCATTCCCGTATCATCCTGAATATTCCGGAGCTGAGACGGCGTCAGTGAATCATTGAACAAAAGCAGGTCTGCCTGCAGTTCTTCCGCTTCTTCTCTGATCTGCTCCAGTTTTCCCGGTCCCACATAAATTGCTTTATTGATCTGTGTGTGCTGCACACAGCTTCCCACTACTTCCATCTCGCAGGCATTTGCCAGCTCTGCAAGCTCTGCCATAGAACGTTCAAATTGTCTGTCATTTTGCGTATCCACGCCTACCAGATATACCTTGTCCATGTTTCTCCCATTTCCTTTTCTATTTCCAAACATCAAGATCGGGGATTCGAAATGTTATGAACTCCCACAAACCGCATAAAGAAAGTAGTTCAGCGGTGTCATTTTCATTGTCAATCACTTAGTCAATCAATGCTACAAACTGGAATTCTCACCTATCCTAATGTCATTATCATAACAGCAAAAATTACTGCTAAAATCGCGTCAATAATAATAAGAGTTCTCCTATATTTATTTTGATATTCCACTCGATTCAAGATTTTAGCCTTTTGTTTTTCAGTCATCCTCCAGTCTGATGGAAAAAAAGCACATATCAGAAAAATTACCCACATAAGGAGTCCTGCAAAAGAGAGAATAACTAAAACTCCTGAATCATTAACTCCTATAACACCTCTTACAATAATCGCAGTGATTAGGATTAACAATGAACAAATAGCCATTATTTTTTCAATTTTTGTCATCTTGCCTTCCATACTTGTTCCTCCTTCAACTTCCGATTTTCACTCTTCCTCAGGCTGTTTATAAAAATCCAGCATAGAACCATTCGGAAGGTAATTATCAAATGCCCAATCGGTAATTGTAACCACTAAGTGATCATCTTCAATTGTTATATCTGCGGAGACCGTTCCCAAATCTGCCATATCTGCTGCAAACTCTTTCCCGCTGAAATGTAAGATTCCTGTCTCAGGATCATATTCGCCAATGGCGTCTTCAAAATAAGCTACTTTATACACACCAAAGTCTATCGAATAGGTATTTCCGTCATTATGCGAAATGATAAGTTCAGACCCCATATCATCGCAGTATGTTCCATCTTCGATAGCATTTGCATTATAAGGCAAAAACTCATACGAACAGACTACTGTATAATCCGCTTCCGCTCCATGAACTACCTTTTCAGTTGTTCCGACATTCTCTCCGCAGATCCAATACGAGCCGTCCGATTTCTGAACAATTGTATTATCCATGAAGCGCGGATATATGCCTTCAAACTGACCTATGTCCGTAACATCTGAATTTAACTGCATACTGCCTGTCCAGACCATGCAGGCATCTTCCGCCACCCGTACGGGTGTATCAACGACCTCAGGATGATCGACGCCGCAGTTCCAGGCCGCATTATAACCCCAGGTCCATACAGTCCCATCTGATTTCAGAATCGCGTGATTAAACCAGCCTCCGGTAATAAATGCCGCATCGTCAAAGATTTTTCTTGGTTCCGGATAGAACAGCACATCTGTTGACTGATAACCGCCTTCGATTGCAATGGTTCCCCAGGTCCACACTTCACCATTCTCGGCAAGACAGACAATGTCATCCCTGCCACATCGGGCATAGGCGACATTCTCCATCATTAAGACAGGACGGGTGATTACGTAGTGCTCTGCATTTATATACCGATCCCAGTCAAACGAATCATATTGCTGCAATGCGCCGCTTCCTGCATTTCCAAATCCATAAAGCTTATGATCTGAAGTCAGATAGATGGAAAACCCAGACTGGGAGTAATCGGTATGAATGACATTATCAGCGATTTTCACATATTCATTATGAAAGTCCTCGTCCTGAATGCCCTGTCCGAGTTGGCCGTAATGATTGCTTCCGCATCCCCACAAGACCTGATTCTCATCAACATGATATAGATTAGTCGGATCACCGGTATTGGTGATGTAGTATTGACTCAGATCAATGGAAATCCGCGCGTTGTCAATGCTTTCAGCCTGCGGAATGTTTTCGACCGTATCCGGCTGAAACTCCAACTGCCCTGTTGTGCCTGTTGTATCTGCTGCAGGGGTATCTGCCTGCGGATCAGCTAGCTGGCAGGCGCTCAGGAAGACGCAGGCAGCAATTGAAATACAGGTAATCCCAGTTCTTGGTTTTATATGATTCATCATAGCTGGTCTCCTTCATTAAGATTCGGTGGCTATATTACACTATAATACAAACTGGAATTTGACGCTCTATTAATGCTATTAAACCCAATCAATAGCATTCTTTACAAGTTTGACAAATGGTTCACAGGTCAGATT
>ERZ1027229.95-NODE-95-length-43564-cov-18.753959_pt1 | contig 43564 bp, 36 predicted proteins | sample MGYA00519245_ERZ1027229 | MGnify/ENA primary metagenome ERZ1027229 (study PRJEB26926, sample SAMN06164466) | human gut metagenome | biome: ENVO:00009003; feature: ENVO:2100002; material: ENVO:00002003 | host: Homo sapiens | place: USA | collected 2012 ...
CGAGATAGGAGTCCGTCTCGTGGGCTCGGAGATGTGTATAAGAGACAGCTCATGGTTATTGTATTTAATGAACAAAAATACAATAAACTTATGAATAGATAACTTCCTTTTGAAGGAAATCTTTTGTAGGGATGTTTTTATTCTGTAGTAGTAAAATAAGTTCTGAAAGTTTGATTTAAAGAAATGAGATGGAAATTTGGAAATGTCATGGGGGGGACCTTTATATAAAAAAAACATCGTCTACATTGCTGGGACACTTTGTAGACGATGTGATAGATTTATAAAGTAAATGCTCCTTTATCCGATATTCTTTACTTTAATCAGGTATTCTGCAATCTGTACTGCATTGAGTGCGGCACCCTTCTTAATCTGGTCGCCTACAATCCAGAAAGTCAGTCCGTTTTCGTTTGACAAGTCCTTGCGGATACGTCCTACATATACTGGATCTTTTCCAGCCAGGAACAACGGCATCGGATATTCTTTCTTTTCCGGGTTGTCCATCAGCACCAGACCTTCTCCGTGAGCAAAGGCTTCGCGGGCTTCTTCAACAGATACCGGACGTTCCGTTTCAATCCAGATGCTTTCTGAGTGAGAACGAAGAGCAGGCACACGTACACAAGTAGCACTGACCTTTACGTCAGAGTGCATGATTTTGCGTGTCTCGTTGTACATCTTCATCTCTTCTTTTGTATATCCATTGTCCGTGAATACGTCAATCTGAGGAATCAGGTTGAAAGCCAGCTGGTAGGCGAATTTCTCTACCTTGACAGGCTCACCTGCCAATACCTGACGGTATTGTTCATAAAGTTCGTCCATGGCAGCTGCACCGGCACCGCTGGCTGCCTGGTAAGTAGCCACGTGTACACGCTTGATGTGAGTGAGGTTTTCGATGGCCTTCAGGGCTACTACCATTTGGATGGTTGTACAGTTCGGATTGGCAATAATACCGCGTGGGCGGTTCAGGGCATCGGCCGCGTTGACTTCGGGAACCACCAAGGGAATGTCGTTGTCCATACGGAAAGCGCTGGAATTGTCAATCATCACCGCTCCGTATTTGGTGATGGTTTCCGCAAATTCTTTGGAGGTACCTGCACCGGCTGAGGTGAATGCAATGTCAACTCCTTTGAAATCATCGTTGTGCTGCAGCAGTTTTACTTCGATTTCTTTTCCGCGAAAAGTGTATTTTCGTCCGGCACTTCTGGTTGAGCCGAACAACAGCAGTTCATCTACCGGGAAGTTTCTTTCATCGAGCACGCGCAGGAACTCCTGTCCTACGGCTCCGCTTGCACCAACAATTGCTACTTTCATTTCTTATGTTTCTTGTTTAAGTTAATAAATTCCGTGATTGTATTGCTTTCTGTGCTTCAGTAAGATATTTAAAATTCGTCCTGTAGCTATTGATTCGCAAAATTAAAACATTTTGGAATACCAAACGGGAAATGCGGAACTTTTTTCGTATTTTTGTCCATAAATTTAAAACAGACCGCTCATTTATATGGAAGAATTGTTAGATTTGTTTCATTTCGATATAGATTTTCCCATTACTGACCCGACCTGGATTTTTTTCTTGGTTTTGGTTATCATTTTGTTTGCACCGATTGTGCTGGAACGTTTGCGCATTCCGCACATCATCGGCATGATTCTGGCGGGTATCGTGATTGGGGAACATGGGTTCAACATCCTGGCCCGTGACAGCAGTTTTGAACTTTTTGGTAAGGTGGGATTATATTACATCATGTTTCTGGCCGGTCTGGAAATGAACATGGAGGATTTCAAGAGTATCCGCATGAAGGCGACCGTGCTGGGATTGCTGGCGTTTATTATCCCGCTGGGTATCGGAGTGTGGACAAACCAGCATCTGCTGGGATATGGCTTGATTACCTCCGTATTGTTGGCCAGTATGTATGCCTCGCACACCTTGATTGCCTATCCGATTGTGATTCGTTATGGCATCAACCGTCAGCGGGCGGTAAGCATTGCGGTGGGAGGTACGGCGGTGACGGATACGCTGACGTTGCTGGTGCTGGCCGTGATTTCCGGTATGTACAAAGGAGAGACATCGGATATGTTCTGGATTTGGCTGGTGATGAAGGTGATAGTGGTGAGTGCTGTCATCATGCTGACTTTCCCTCGCATCGGACGCTGGTTTTTCCGGCGTTACAGTGACCAGGTGGTACAGTATATCTTTGTGATGGCCATGGTGTTCCTGGGAGCGGGACTGATGGAGTGGGTCGGTATGGAAGGCATTTTGGGAGCTTTCTTGGCCGGATTGGTCTTGAACCGCCTGATTCCGCATGTGTCTCCGCTGATGAGTCACCTGGAATTCGTGGGGAATGCCTTGTTTATCCCGTATTTCCTGATTGGGGTGGGCATGCTCATCAATGTCAATGTGCTTTTCGGACATATCGATTCCCTCAAGGTGGCTTCGGTGATGATTGTGGTGGCCTTGCTGGGGAAATGGATTGCCTCTTGGCTGACACAGAAGATTTACCGCATGAAGCCGGTGGAAAGGGAACTGATGTTCGGCTTGAGCAATGCACAGGCGGCGGCTACTCTGGCTGCGGTGCTGGTGGGCTACAATATTATCCTGCCTTCGGGTGAACGTCTGCTCAATGAGGATGTGCTCAACGGTACGATTCTGCTGATTCTGGTGACTTGTGTGGTCAGTTCGTTTATTACGGAGCATGCGGCCAAACGGATTGCGATGGATGATGCGGAGCTGGACGAAGAGAAGGAACAGAAAAAGGAACGTATTCTGATACCGGTGGCTAATCCGGAAACCTTGGAACGGTTGATGCAACTGGCACTGGTGGTGCGGGATGAGAAACGTACGGACAGCTTGGTGGCCTTGAATGTGATTAATGACAACAATGATTCGGTGCGTCTGGAAATGCGGGGCAAGCGGAGCCTGGAAAGGGCGGCGCAGATTGCGGCTTCGGCCAATGTCCCGCTGAAAACGGTCTCTCGTTTCGATTTGAACATTGCGACGGGAATTTTGCATACGGCTAAAGAGACGGAAGCTACTACAATTGTGATAGGTCTGCACTATAAGGCAAGTATCGTGGACTCTTTCTTTGGCAATCTGACAGAAGATTTGTTGAAGAATACCTTTCAGCAGGTGATGATTGCCCGTTTCCTGATGCCGGTAAACACGTTGCGGCGTATCATTGTGGCCGTGCCTCCCAAGTCGGAATTTGAGCATGGCTTTGTGAAGTGGATTACGCACTTGTGCCGGATGAGCAGTCAGCTGGGATGTCGCTTGCATTTCTTTGCCCATCCGCAGACATTGGGCTACATCAAGGGATATATCCAGAAAAAGCATAAGGATGTGATGACGGAATTCCAGGAACTGGACAACTGGGACGACCTGCTGATTATTACCGGGCAGGTGAATTATGACCATTTGCTGGTGATTGTAAGTTCCCGAAGAGGTTCTATCTCGTATGACTCTTCTTTTGAACGCTTGCCGATGCAGGTTTCCAAGTATTTCAATAATAACAGCATCATGTTGTTGTATCCTGACCAGAAAGGCGACCCGAATGAGACACTGAGCTTTGCCGACCCGCGCGGATGGGCCGAAACGCAGTATTATGACAAGGTGGGCAACTGGTTTTATAAATGGTTTAAGAAAGATTCATGAACGAAAATAAGAATATGGAATGGCAGCAGCGTACGGAGCTGTTGCTGGGAAAAGAAAAAATGGACCGCTTGCGGAACGCACATGTGCTGGTCGTTGGCTTGGGTGGTGTAGGTGCCTATGCGGCAGAGATGATTTGCCGTGCCGGAGTGGGGCGGATGACGATTGTGGATGCGGATACGGTGCAGCCTAGTAATATCAACCGTCAGTTACCGGCCACTCATTCCGTGATTGGCCGACCGAAGGCAGAGGTACTGGCCGCCCGTTTCCGGGACATCAACCCGGAACTGGATTTAACGGTACTCCCGGTTTATCTGAAGGATGAGGCGATTCCGCAGCTGTTGGACAGTGCTTCGTTCGATTTTGTGGTGGATGCCATTGATACGGTGGCTCCCAAGTGTTACCTGATTTATCATGCGCTTCAGCGGGGGCTGAAAATTGTCAGCAGCATGGGAGCTGGAGCCAAATGCGATATTACGCAGGTACGTTTTGCCGATTTGTGGGAAACATATCACTGTGGACTGAGTAAGGCAGTACGGAAGCGTTTGCAGAAGATGGGTATGAAGCGGAAGCTGCCGGTGGTGTTCAGTACGGAGCAGGCAGATGCCAATGCGGTGATATTGGTGGACAACGAGCAGAACAAGAAGTCAACGGCGGGTACGGTGAGCTATATGCCGGCTGTGTTTGGCTGTTATCTGGCTGAGTATGTGATTCGTAAATTGTAGGAACGTATGATACAATTAGAAGGTATAACCAAGAGCTTTGGTTCATTGCAGGTACTGAAGGGAATAGACCTTGAAATAGCCAAAGGTGAAGTGGTAAGCATCGTAGGACCCAGTGGCGCCGGAAAGACCACATTGCTTCAGATTATGGGTACGCTCGACAAGCCGGACAGCGGACGCATTGTCCTGAACGGGACGGAGGTGAACCGGCTGAAGGAGAAGGAACTGTCGGCATTCCGGAACAGAGAAATCGGTTTTGTATTTCAGTTCCATCAGTTGTTGCCTGAGTTTACGGCAGTGGAGAATGTGATGATGCCTGCCTTGATTCAGGGAAAGCCGATGGGTACGGCCCGGAAAGAAGCGTTGGATATTCTGGCGTTTCTAGGTCTGTCGGAACGTGGCAGTCATAAACCGGCGGAGCTGTCGGGAGGAGAGAAGCAGCGGGTGGCAGTGGCCCGGGCCTTGATCAATCATCCGGCGGTTATTCTGGCCGATGAACCTTCGGGAAGTTTGGATACGCAGAACAAGGGCGAGTTGCATCAGCTGTTCTTCGATTTGCGCGACAAACTGGGACAGACTTTTGTTATCGTAACGCACGATGAGGAACTGGCCACTCAAACCGACCGTACCATTCATCTGGTAGACGGACGTATCGTATAAGATAAAAAATCCCGTCCAGGTAAAGAGGTGTACCGGAGGACGGGATGTATTTTTCTCGGTTTATTAGTCTTTAGAAAGAAAGGTGTACGATTTCCGGGTTGTGGTCGGAAAGGAATTTCTTTGATTCCCGGTTTTCTTCAGGAATGTAGCTGCGCTGTACTTCTATTTGAGGAGTGACAAATATGAAGTCAATTTTCTCACACGAATCGGCCGGGATGCGTCCGAAGTCATGGAAGGTATAGCGGGCACCTTCTTGTTGGAGAGCTGTCTTATGCGCATCCTTCAGTACGAAGCTGTTGCCGGTGATGGTCTGGTAGGCTTCCGACTGGTCGGATACGTTGAAGTCTCCGGTAACTACGGCAGGCTGGCAGCCTACAATTTCTTTTATTTTCTCAATAATCAGTAAGGCACCTTTTTTACGAGCTTCTGTTCCCACATGGTCAAAGTGCGTATTGATGGCCATAAAGACTTTTCCGTTGGTTTTGTCTTTCAGCTTGGCCCAGGTGGCAATACGGGTACAGGCACCGTCCCATCCGATGAATCCTACACTGTCGGGATATTGTGACAGCCAGAAAGTGTTGTTGTCCAATAATTCAAAACGGTCTTTTTTATAGAACAGAGGGGCATATTCGCCTTGTGTCTTTCCGTCTTCCCGGCCCACGCCGACTTCGGCATATTCAGGCAGACGGGCTTTCAGGTCTTCAAGCTGGTGGTGCAGGACTTCTTGCATACCTACGATGTCTAGATTGTGTGCTTTGATGAAACTGGCTACGGTGTCCTTTCTGTATGTCCAGCTGTTCAGGCTGTCGTAGGGATTGTCGTAGCGGATGTTGAAGGTGCTCCATGTGATTTCACTGGATGATTGGGGAGACTGGCACAAAGCGGTGTCCATGCATAAAGAGAGTCCCAGAAAACTAACTAAAATAGTGTAGAGTTTCATAGATATAAAGTTTAATGATATTATAAAACAAGTTACGGTGGCTTACCACTTATTTTACGGTGTAAAAATAAAAATATTTTTAGTTTTTCTTTATAGGGAAGGCTGTGTGAGTATATGAGTTTTTTATGCTATCTTTGGCGGAAATAAAGAGTTGTTATGAGTCATATAAAATTAGGAAAATATAATCAGTTGGAAGTAGTGAAGGAAGTGGATTTCGGCGTGTACCTCAATGGAGATGAGGACGGTGAAATTTTGCTTCCGAAGCGTTATGTGCCCGAAGGTACCAAGCCTGGAGATATTTTGAATGTATTTATTTACCTCGATATGGAGGAAAGGCTGGTGGCTACTACCTTGCAGCCGTATGTACAGGTGGGCGAATTTGCCTGTCTGGAAGTGGCATGGGTAAACCAGTTCGGGGCTTTTCTGAACTGGGGACTGATGAAGGACTTGTTTGTGCCTTTCCGCGAGCAGAAAATGAAGATGCAGAAAGGAAAGCGTTACGTGGTGTATGTACACTTGGACGAGGAAAGCTACCGTATCGTGGCTTCGGCCAAAGTGGAGCATTTCTTGTCGACCGAAAAGCCGGATTACCAGCCGGGTCAGGAAGTGGAAGTACTGGTATGGCAGCGCACGGAGCTGGGATACAAGGTGATTGTGGAAAACAAGTTCAGCGGTATGCTGTACCACAATGAGATTTTCCAGCCTTTGGAAGTCGGCATGCGGCTGACGGCGTTTATCAAGCAGGTACGTCCGGATGGAAAGATTGACCTGGTATTGCAGAAGGCTGGTGCACGGAAGGTGGATGATTTTTCGGAGGTGCTGTGGCAATATATCAAGGACAACGACGGATTCACTCCGTTGAACGACAAGACGGATGCGGAAGTGATTTACCACACGTTTGGGGTAAGCAAGAAGACTTTCAAGAAAGCTGTCGGCGATTTGTATAAGAAACGTCGCATCGTATTGGAAGAAGACGGCATTCATTTGGCTTGAGTCAATCCGTCTAAAAATAAAAAGTGCTGAAGTTCCCGGAGAAAGTTCCGGAGGACTTCAGCACTTTGTGTTTATAGACGCTTAGAGAGAGATTTTCGGTCGTGGTCCGCTTCTTTTTTCTGATTCTGTCGGGAGTGGCTTTGTCCGGGCCTTACCGTGGTACCTTTGTTCGGTCTTACCTGTGGGCGAGTGGCCGGCCGTCTTTGTGGAGCGGCTTCAGGTCTTCGCTGTGGTTGGTTTTCTGGCCTTCTTTGCGGACGGGCTTCCGGGCGGGCCTGAGGCCGGTTGTTGGGCTTTTGTACAGGTCGGTAGTCCGGTCTGCCGTTGGCCACGGGGCGATGTTCCGGCTGGGGAGCCGACTGCCATTGGTTGTGTTTGGGTGGGCGGTTTCCCGGTTTCGGTCTGGCAAAATCTTTGGGACGCAGCTGGGGACTGATACGGCACGGACGGCTGTACACCGGATGGCGATAGCGTATCGGATAGTTTCTTCGGTAGAAGCTGGCGCCGCCGAAATGGGCCCGGCAGTGTCCTCCCCGATAAGTCAGGTAGTGGCGGGGCGGGCCGAAGTAAAAATAGTTCCGGTTGGGATATACCTGATAGATACGGAGGTAGCACACGCTGTTGAGGGCATAAATGGGGCGGAAGAAGTATTCTATTCCCATGAAGCGCACGTATTCCGCATTGGAGAGTACCCAGCGGAGGTCATCGTTACGTTCGTCCAGGTAGCGGTAGTAGGCATCCAGGGCGCGGCTGTCGGCGATGGCGATGCCTGAGAGGTAAGGACCTACGTTGTTCAGGAAATCGTAGTTGATTTCATACAGGTCGTTGTATTGGTCGGTGCTCAGATGCAGTTCGAAGGCCATGCGGTCGGTCAGGAAGCGTGCGTTGATTCGGAAGTCTCCGAGGCCGGAAGCACGACCGGACAAGGCGGTCAGGCAGAAGGCCAGTAAGCAGAGGAAAAATGTCTTTGTTTTCATAAGCGTTGTCTTTACCGGCTGAATGTGATTCCTTCAGCTTTTTGTTATGTGACAAAATTAGCAGAAGAAAAAGCGCGGGTCAAGATGAAAACGCCCATTCTTTGATAGGGTTTTCCCTATCTTGTATAGGAGTTTCGCCGTTTGGCTTACCGGATAATCTTGAGAAATTTCTCGATGTCTCTCCGAATCATCTGATAAAGAGGCGAGTGAGTATAGAAGTTGTTCCGGTGGATGACGACTTCCACGCCCACCTGGCTCCGCTGGTAGCTGGTCAGTTCGTTGTGCAGCTGCATGTCGTGAAGGGCCAGGTCGTGAATCTGCTGTTCCCGTTCCCGGCGCAGCACGGTGCATACGGGGATTAACAGGCGCAGCACCACGTTGTCCATGATGTGATGGCCTTGGATGAACATATAGGTGTTGTCGGGATGTACACCGAGCTGTTCGAATTCTTTTTTCATGTTTTCAATCTCTCCCAAGGCATCGGGGTGACGGTGTTCCAGGTCGTGCAGTTTCCGGTTGACTTTTTTCGCCATGTTTTCCAAACTACGTTCCGGATGGTGGGTGCTGACCTGGTCCAGCTTGACGTACGAACAGAAATCCAGCAGGGAGAATTCTGAAAGGATGTGCCGGCGGTAGAACCACACCGACCAGATGAACAGCGGATAAGCAATCTGGGAATACAGTTTCATGAACTCCACAAAGTTGATGAGCTTGTGGTCATTCAGGGTAGCCATGACACAGACCTCGTGCAGCCCTTCCGCGTAGCAATGATAGTTTTCGATGGCGTAAGCGTAGGTTTGCATCACGTAGGGGCTCTCGATGATGTATTGGGAAGTATGGGTACGTCCTTGCAGGAGGTAATCGTAATCGCTGTCCACGCAGGCAATCATGTTCTCGCCCAGCTGCTTGCCGAGCTGGTTCATCAGTACGGTTTTCTTGCCTTTGGCCAACGACGTCTGGGAAGGCAGCATCACTTCGAAGTAACGGGTGTTGTCTTCGTATTCCGAGAGGATGGTTCTCCAGAAAGAAATATCGTCGTAGCTTTCTACGTATGCTACGATTTTTCTTCTCGCACGTTTGGGCTTGAGGCTGTTGGCCGCTCCAATGTACAGGGAAGAAAGGTTCTCAGTCAGTCTTTTTCCCATACGGCTACTTCTTTTTTAACGGGTTGTAATGTCACTCACTTCGGTCACGGCATCCATCCAGCCGTTCATGATGAGGGCCGGAGAGTGGGTGGTCAGGATAATTTGTACGTTCGGATTCAGGCTCCGGATGAGGGAAATGAGGCGCTGCTGCCATTCCACGTGAAGAGAGATTTCCGGCTCGTCCATGAAAAGGGTACACGGTTGGTTGTCTTGCACCAGTACGGTGAGCAGGATGACCAGCATCTGCTTTTCGCCGGAAGACAGCTGGTAGGGCGTCAGGATGTCACCGTCCTGTTCAAACAGAATTTCGTTGTTCTGGCGGAGGATTTTCTTTCCGGTCTCACTGAACAAATCGTCCATCAGGTCCTGGAAATGCGTCTTCGGTCGGGAGATATCGGCCGCCTTTGCCTGATTCTCCGGCTTTCCGCTCGTCAGCAGAGAGATAATCCGGTTGCCGATGTTCACCTGATAATCCAGGTAGCGCCGCTGGAGCAGATAAAGCTGCCAGTCGAGCTCCGTCTTTACGTTCTGGTTCCCGATTTTATCCAGCAGTCCCGCGCTGAGTAGCGGACGGTCGAAACTGCGTATCACATCGAAATGGATGTAGGTGGCATCTTCCGGATAGAAGGTGAACGAGACTCCTTCATGCACTCCGTTGCTGAGGGCACCACCTTCCAAGTCGCTCAGACGGCGTACGGAGTTGTTCAGAATCGTGCTTTTCCCGATACCGTTCACTCCGCTCAGGATGTTGACGTCCGGGCGTAAATCCCAGGCAATGTTTTTCCGGCCCCATAAGCCTTTAATCTCAATGCGCTTGATGTATTCAGCTTGTTTCTTCATGGCTGTCTTTGTTTACACGTCAAACAAAAATAGCAAATTATCGGGAATAAATCAACGGGGAGCCGGTTCTTTTTTCAAAAACCTCGTAACTTTGCAGAAATTAGAGGGAAAGAGGGCTTTCACACGAGCGTGAAAAGGTTTTTTGTGGCTGAAAGCCCGACCTCTGCAAGCTGAAGAATAAGAAATGAAGAAAGAAAATACAGTCATCCAATCGCCGGTGTTGTACTTGCAGCATCAGTATGAGCTGTTGAAGCTGGAGTATGAATATGAAAAAGCGCAGTTCAAGCAGCAGACCGAACTGATGGGCATCGGACGGAAAATCAAGCGGGGCATGTGCTGGTATCCCTTGACGTTGGGAAGGAGTTATTACAACGCCTTGAACCAGCTGGTCATCGAGGTGGAACGGAAGGAGGACAAGGAGATTGAGCATCTGTTCGAGTATGGGCGTCCGGTGTGTTTCTTTACGCAGGACTTGTCGGGCAAACTGACCTACCTGAATTTTGTGGCCACGGTGAACTATGTGGAGGAAGACCGCATGGTGGTGATTCTGCCGGATGCCAATGCGTTGCTGGCTTTGCAGAGCAAGGAAGTGCTGGGGGTACAGTTGTATTTCGACGAGACCAGCTACCGGCTGATGTTCGAGGCCGTCAAGCAGGTGCTCAGTGCGAAGAACAACCGTCTGGCGGAACTGAGGGATATTTTCCATGGCACACAGCCCGTATCCACTTTCTCGTTTCAGCCGGTGCGTTTCCCGTGGTTGAACGCCACGCAGGAAGAGGCGGTCAACAAGGTGTTGCATGCCAAGGATGTGGCCATCGTACACGGCCCTCCCGGAACGGGAAAGACAACCACGCTGGTGGAAGCCATTTATGAAACCCTCCACCGGGAAAATCAGGTGCTGGTCTGCGCACAGAGCAACATGGCCGTCGACTGGATTAGTGAGAAGCTGGTCGACTGGGGCGTGAGTGTATTGCGCATCGGGAATCCCAGCCGGGTAAACGACAAGATGCTGTCGTTCACCTATGAGCGGCGCTTTGAGTCGCATCCGGATTACCCCCAGCTGTGGAGTATCCGCAAGGCCGTGCGCGAACTGTATGCCCGCAGCCGGAAAGGAGCCGACCGGGAGAGCATTCGGCAGAAAATCAATTCGCTGAAAGACCGGGCCACGGAACTGGAAATCCGCATCAACGAAGCTTTGTTCAGTGAGGCAAGGGTGATTGCCTGCACGCTGGTGGGAAGCGCCAACCGTCTGCTGATGGGACAGAAGTTCGGAACGGTATTCATTGACGAGGCGGCACAGGCGTTGGAAGCGGCCTGCTGGATTCCGTTGCGGAAAGCCGACCGGGTGATTCTGGCCGGTGACCATTGCCAGTTGCCGCCTACGGTGAAATGTCCGGAGGCCCTGCGTGCCGGACTGGGGCATACGCTGATGCAGTGCATTGTGAAGAACAAGCCGGAGGTGGTGTCGCTGTTGAAGGTACAGTACCGTATGAACGACGAAATCATGCGCTTCTCGTCCGACTGGTTTTACGGAGGCATGCTTCGTTCGGCTCCTGAAGTGAAATACCGCAGCATCCTGGACTTCGATACTCCGATAGAGTGGGTCAATACCGAGGGGATGGATTGCAACGAGGAGTTCGTGGGTGAAAACTACGGACGCATCAACAAGCCGGAGGCGGAACTGTCCATCGGGCAGTTGAAGGAATACATCACGAAAATCGGCCGGGAGCGTTTCCTGGAAGAACGCATCGACGTGGGACTGATTTCACCGTACAAGGCGCAGGTGCAGTACCTCCGCCAGCTGGTCAAGAAAGATGCGTTCTTCAAGCCCTACCGTTCCCTGATTACCATCAATACGGTGGACGGTTTTCAGGGGCAGGAGCGCGACGTTATCCTCATCAGTCTGGTACGGGCCAACGAAGACGGACAGATTGGTTTCCTGAACGATTTGCGCCGCATGAACGTGGCTATCACGCGGGCCCGCATGAAACTCATCATTCTGGGGGATGCTTCCACTTTGACCAAACATGCCTTTTATAAGAAGCTTTACGAGTATATCGGCAGTCTGCAGGAGTGAATTAAGGAGTCGGGATAAGGATATTCGCAAAATTTGCTTATCTTTATCCCGATTTTATTTACACTATTCTAATTCTTATTATGCTGACAGACTTACTGCAAACTTCGTATTTTGCAATTTTCTTGATTGTAGCCTTGGGCTTTATGCTCGGACGTATCAAAGTGATGGGGTTGTCGCTCGATGTGTCTGCCGTGATTTTTATCGCCCTTGCTTTCGGGCATTGGGGCGTGTCTATTCCAAAGGAACTGGGAACCTTCGGGTTGGTGTTGTTCATTTTCACCATCGGCATCCAGGCCGGTCCGGGTTTCTTTCATTCTTTCCGGAGCAAAGGAAAGACCTTGATTCTGATTACCTTGCTGATTGTGGCTTCTGCCTGTCTGACGGGGGTGGCCATGAAGTATCTTTTCGATATCGATACACCTAGTATCGTGGGACTGATTGCGGGGGCGCTGACCAGTACGCCGGGTTTGGCAGTGGCCATCGACAGCACGCAGTCGCCGCTGGCTTCCATTGCCTACGGTATCGCCTATCCGTTTGGGGTGATTGGGGTGATTTTATTCGTGAAACTGCTTCCCAAGCTGATGCGCATCGATTTGAACGAAGAGGCCCGGCGCTTGGAAAAGGAACGGCGCAGCCAGTTCCCGGAACTGAACACCTGCCTGTTCCGGGTGACCAATCCTACCGTTTTCAACCGTACCCTGATTCAGTTGAATATCCGGGCCATGACGGGGGCCGTGATTTCGCGCTTGAAACGGGGTGATGAGATTCTGATTCCGAAAGCTCATACCGTGTTGCAGGAAGGCGACCACATCCAGGCGGTGGGCAGTGAGGATTCCTTGAAGAATCTGGCCCTGATGCTGGGCGAACGGGAGGAGGGAGAGCTTCCACTGAGCCATACGCAGAGTATTGAATCCTTGTTGCTGACCAAGAAAGACATGATTAACAAGCAGCTGGGTGAACTCAACTTGCAGAAGAACTTTGGTTGTACGGTAACCCGCGTGCGCCGAAGCGGTATCGATTTGTCTCCCTCGCCGGAACTGGCCCTGAAGTTTGGTGACAAACTGATGGTGGTGGGCGAAAAGGAAGGGATACAAGGAGTGGCCCGGTTGCTGGGTAATGACGTGAAACGCCTTTCGGATACTGATTTCTTCCCTATTGCCATGGGTATTGTGCTGGGTGTGCTGTTCGGTAAACTGCATATCTCCTTTGGAGGAGGGATGACCTTCTCTCCGGGACTGACTGGGGGCGTGCTGATGATGGCGTTGTTCCTGAGTGCCATTGGCAAGACGGGACCGATTATCTGGTCCATGTCGGGACCGGCCAACCAGTTGTTGCGTCAGTTGGGCTTGCTGCTGTTCCTGGCCGAAGTGGGTACGTCTGCCGGAAAGACCTTGGTGGCTACCTTCCAGGAGAGCGGTTTCCTGCTTTTCGGGGTAGGTGCTTTGATTACCTTGGTACCGATGCTGTTGGCGGCAGTCGTGGGACGGCTGGTGTTTAAGGTCAGTCTGCTCGATTTGCTGGGCACCATCACCGGCGGTATGACCAGTACCCCGGGACTTGCGGCAGCCGATTCCATGACCGACAGTAACATACCGGGAGTGGCCTACGCTACAGTGTACCCCATCGCCATGGTGTTCCTGATTCTGTTTATTCAGTTGATTGCACTGGCTGTAATATAGTATTTGAGAAGGCTTGCTTTACCTTCGGTGAGGAAATCCTGAAAGTCTGCATCTGCACAGAGGGCGGCTTTCAGGATTTTTTTGTGGCTTCCGACGGATACTTTCAGCATCCCCTGAGATAAAGTTCAGAGGTCTTGTCGCATACTTCTTTTTGTCCCGAAACATTCTCTGTTTCACACTGCGGAATTTGTATCCCACACTGTGAAATATATATCCCACACTGTGGTTTTTGTATTTCACAGTGTGGTACAGAGAAATTGTCCCGAAGTTTGGGAGAAAATATATGGGGAAATGGAAGTTTTTACCGGAGTAAATTTTACTTCTCACCTGGGAAGATGAATCCTGAGTTTGGAACAAATTAGGATAAATTCTTCTCCTTTTGTTTGGTTTTTCGCTATATTTGTAATTAACAATTACTTCATCCTAATTATCAATTGAATCGTATGAAATATCCCATCGGAATACAGAGCTTCGACCAGCTGATAGAAGACGGTTACGTGTATGTGGACAAAACTGATTTGGTTTACCGTCTGGTGAAGGAAGGTAAGATTTATTTCCTGAGCCGTCCGCGCCGTTTCGGAAAGAGTCTGCTGGTATCCACGTTGAAAAACTATTTCCTCGGCAGGAAGGAGTTGTTCAAGGGCCTGAAGATGGAGGCGCTGGAGAAAGACTGGAAGGTGTATCCGGTGTTTCATATCGATTTCAATGGAGGAAACTTTACCCAGAAAGGCGTTCTACAGCGTTGGATTGACGGGTATGTGTCTTCCTGGGAGCGTGAACTGGGAATGGAGGCAGACAAAAGTCTTCCCACCGGATTGAGGTTTATCGAACTGCTGAAAACGGCCTATGAGAAGTCTGGTTTGCGTGCCGTGGTACTGGTGGATGAATACGACAAACCTGTTCTCGATGTCTTGGACTATGACAAGGACCTGGAGGAGGAACACCGTAATATTCTGAAAGGGTTTTATTCCACCTTCAAGGGGGCAGATGAATATTTGCAGTTTGTCTTCCTAACCGGTGTGACGAAGTTTTCGCAGGTGAGTGTGTTCAGTGGTTTCAACCAGCCTAAAGACATTAGCATGCACGCCAAGTATGAGACGCTTTGCGGTATATCGCAGGCAGAATTTGAGCATTATTTCAGGGAGTCTGTCGGGCAGATGGCAGATGATTACGGATGTGCTTTTGATGAAATGATGAATATGCTGAAATTGCAGTATGATGGTTATCATTTCAGTGACAGAATGACGGATGTATATAACCCTTTCAGTTTGCTCAATGCGTTTGATTCCGGAAGAATTTATGATTACTGGTTCAAGAGCGGTACTCCTACCTATCTTATCCGTTTGTTGGCGCACTCAAACGAAAATATGAACGAGATTACAGGAAAGTATTATTCTCCGGAGGAATTTATCGATTACAAGGCGAGTGTGGAACAACCTTTGCCGATGATTTATCAGAGCGGCTATCTGACCATCAAGGAGTTTGACATGGAAGAAATGACGTTTCTTCTTGATTTTCCCAACAACGAGGTGAAGCGTGGGTTCCTTACAATGGTGGCTTCCTCGTACTTTGATAAGACTGAGACTGCCGCATGGATAAGGAAAGCGGCCTCACAACTGAAAAAGGGGGAACTCGATGATTTCCGCACAGGCCTGACTTCTTTCCTGGCCAGCATCCCCTATACCATGCGCCGTAAGGAGAATGAGCGTGAGAGGGAACGGTATTTCCACTATACTTTCTATCTGATCATGCGCCTGATTAGTGTCTATACGGTTTATACGGAGAAGGTGCAGAGTCAAGGTCGGGTAGATTGCATTGTGGAGACTCCTAATTATGTGTATATCTTTGAGTTCAAGCTTGACGGTACAGCTGCAGAGGCCATGCGGCAGATAGAAGAGAAGGGTTATGCGAAAGAATATGGGGCAGATACCCGTAAACTGTATCAGATAGGAGCAGTATTTTCATCGGAAACGGGAACGATAGAGGAGTGGATAGTCAGATGACGACTGATCCACTTCGATTCTTTGGGTTATAGTTTGCTCAAAAAACGTTCCCGGTCCACAATATATCGGATGTGGGTACCTTCGCCCACCAGTCCCTTGCGGTCGGAAGCACTTACCTTGAAGGTCAGTTTCCGGCCTTCTACTTCGGTAAGTTCCGCAGTGGCGGTAACTTCCTCTCCTAAACCGGAGGGTTTGAGGTGCGTGGTTTGTATCATGGCACCTACGGTAGTGGAGCCTTCCGGAAGAGCCGGTTGGACGGCATGCATGGCCGCATTTTCCATTAAAGCCACCAAGGCGGGAGTGGCAAATACTTCCATGTCGCCCGAGCCGAGTGCCAAGGCGGTGTTAGTGGAATTTACCTGTACGGTACTGCTGTATGTAAGTCCTGTTTCCATTGTTCTTTTTTATTTTGAAGTTATAAATTCATTTTTCTCATTGGGTTGAAAATCGGTTCCGGCAGGGCGCTGGAAGATGTGCAACCCGAATTCCGGTACCATGGCAATCAGGTGGTCGAAGAGTTCACCTTGCAAGGTTTCGTAGGGAATCCAGTCGGGCGTGTTCGAGAAGCAATACACTTCCACAGGGATGCCTTCGGTGGTAGGTTGCAGCTGGCGGACCATCTGCATCAGGTTATGGTTCACGTCGGGATGGCTGCAGATGTACTTCAGGGCATATTCCCGGAACACGTACAGGTTGACCGGTGGTTCGCTGCCTTCTGTGGGGGCACTTATCCATCCTTTTTCCGTGAAGCGGGCTACTTCTTCCGGGGTACAGAAATGTACGGTGGTCATATCAATGAACAGTGAACGCTTGATGCGTCGTCCGCCACTTTCGCGCATGCCCCGCCAGTTCTGGAAGGAGTCGCTGACCAGGGCGTAGGGAGGGATGGTCGTGATGGTCTTGTCGAAGTTCTGCACCTTGACCGTAGTCAGCGAGACTTCCACCACGTATCCGTCGGCCCCGTATTTGGTCATGGTAATCCAGTCGCCCGGACGCAGCATGTCGTTGGCCGAAAGCTGTACGCCGGCCACCAGCCCTAGAATGCTGTCCTTGAATATCAACATCAGAATGGCGGCCGAGGCTCCGAGTCCGGTCAGGATGGCCGTCGCATTCTGGTCAATCAGAATGCTGATAATCAGTATGATTCCGATTCCGATGGCTATCAGGTTAATCATTTGGTAAATACCTTTGAGCGGACGGTTTTTCAACGCCTCGTGCTCGCTGGAAATCTCATACAGCGAGTCCAGAAAACATTTAATCAGCATGAGAGCGGTGATGATGAGGCAAATCAGACTGATTTTGAGTAGAATCTGAAGAAGATAGGCCGAGGAGTCGTTGAAGGCGAAAGGGAGTAGAACGTACCAGATGATCGGAGGAATCATCCGGCAGAACGAGGTCATCATCTTGTCGTTAAACAGATAGTCGTCCCAGGTAGCCTTGGTGCGGGCCGTGATTTTCTGTACTGCCGGCATAATCAAATGGCGGAATACCAGGGTCATGAGATAGGATATTAATAAAATAGCTAAAATAAGCACTACTTGGGTGCTCCAGCTGAGGTCGTTCTTTTCAATGCCGGTCTGCTGGAGAAGTTGTGCGATTTCTTGATTCAGTGTATTCATTTTGTAAAGTATTTTTCTTTTGGAGACTCAAAGATAAACAAGTTCTCAGAGTTTGCAAAATAGAAATATCCTCTTGTAGAAACATTTATTTTCTTCATATCTTTTTGCGGAACAAATGGTTTCACTAAATTTGCCGACAAGAAATTACTAATACCAAAATAAAGAATCTAATGAGTTTGAAAATTGTAGTATTGGCAAAACAAGTTCCCGATACACGTTGTGTGGGAAAAGATGCCATGAATGCCGACGGTACGATTAATCGTGCGGCACTTCCGGCGATTTTTAATCCGGAAGATTTGAATGCCTTGGAACAGGCACTCAGACTGAAAGACACACATCCCGGTTCTACTGTGACAATTCTGACAATGGGACCAGGCCGTGCCGCTGAAATTATTCGTGAAGGATTATACAGAGGAGCCGACAACGGTTATCTGCTGACAGACCGTGCCTTTGCCGGTGCCGATACGCTGGCCACTTCGTATGCGCTGGCCACTGCCATCCGTAAGATTGGTGCATACGACATCATCGTAGGTGGACGTCAGGCTATCGATGGAGATACTGCACAGGTAGGTCCGCAGGTGGCTGAAAAACTGGGATTGCCGCAAGTAACTTACGTAGAAGAAATTGAAGAAGTGAAAGACGGACGCATCCGCGTGAAACGTCATATCGACGGCGGTGTAGAAACGGTAGAAGCTCCGCTGCCGATTGTATTGACGGTGAACGGTAGTGCCGCTCCTTGCCGTCCGCGCAATGCGAAACTGGTGCAGAAATACAAACGTGCACTGGGTGGTCAGGAAAAAGCGGCCATTACTAAAGACGGGGCTGAACTGCCTTATGCTTCTTTGTATGAAAGCCGTCCTTATCTGAACATCACGGAATGGAGCGTAGCCGATGTAAACGGTGACACGAAACAATGCGGTCTGTCGGGTTCTCCGACCAAGGTGAAGAAGATTGAAAACATCATCTTCCAGGCAAAGGAAAGCAAGACACTTACCGGCAGCGATGCAGACGTAGAGAATTTGATTGTTGAACTGTTGGCTAACCATACTATCGGATAAAGACTATGAATAACGTATTTGTATATTGTGAGATGGAAGGTGCCCATGTGGCCGATGTCAGTCTCGAACTTTTAACCAAAGGTCGTAAGTTGGCCAACCAGCTGGGATGCCAGTTGGAAACCATTTGTGCCGGCAGTGGCCTTGCAGATGTAGAAAAACAAGTTTTGCCATACGGAGTAGACCGCGTACATGTGTTCGACGCTCCGGGCTTGTTCCCTTATACTTCACTTCCTCATACTTCTATTCTTGTCAACTTGTTCAAGGAAGAAAAACCGCAGATTTGCCTGATGGGTGCGACGGTGATTGGTCGTGACCTGGGTCCACGTGTGTCTTCAGCCTTGACGAGTGGTCTGACTGCCGACTGTACGCAGCTGGAAATCGGTAACCATGAAGACAAGAAGAACGGTATCACTTACGAAAACCTGTTGTATCAGATTCGTCCGGCTTTCGGCGGTAACATTGTGGCTACCATTGTCAATCCGGAACATCGTCCGCAGATGGCTACCGTTCGTGAAGGGGTAATGAAAAAAGAAATTGTGGATGCCAACTATCAGGGTGAAGTGATTCGTCACGACGTAGCGAAGTATGTACCCGAAACAGATTATGTGGTGAAGGTTATCGACCGTCACGTGGAAAAAGCAAAACATAATCTGAAAGGAGCTCCTATCGTAGTAGCCGGTGGTTACGGTATGGGCAGCAAGGAAGGTTTCGACATGCTGTTCGAACTGGCTAAGGAACTTCATGCAGAAGTGGGTGCCAGCCGTGCGGCGGTAGATGCCGGTTTCTGTGAACACGACCGTCAGATTGGTCAGACAGGGGTAACGGTACATCCGAAGTTGTATATCGCTTGCGGTATTTCCGGACAGATTCAGCACATCGCCGGTATGCAGGATGCAGGTATCATCATCTCTGTGAACAGCGACCCGAATGCTCCGATTAATACTATTGCCGATTATGTCATCAACGGTACGGTGGAAGAAGTAATCCCGAAAATGATTAAGTATTACAAAAAGAACAGTAAGTAATAATTTGAGGTAAGTATGGACGGTAAATGGTGGCTGTGGTATCTGCTGATATTCTTTTTTGCAGCTCCTGCCTTTTCGCAAGATACGATTTATTTGGATAAAAAAGGTAGATGGCTGGATAGCAAGGAGAATGCGTTTCGATATTGTACTCGGGTTGATTTGGCCGAAGACAATATTGAGGTGAAGGTTTATAACTTGGGAGATACACTGCTCTATTTACATCACTTTTCCTATTTTGTAGATGACCCTAAAAAATGTATCGTAAATGGAGTGTCGTCCATTTTTTATGCAGATGGACAACTTTCGGATACCTATATGAATGTAAAGGGAAAGAAGGAAGGTGAGTATCGTCGGTTCTATAGAAACGGCGAGTTGAAGTACCTTTGCCATTTTGAGAATAACAGACGCGAAGGACAGTTGGAGATGTATTATCCCAATGGTTCTTTATGGCGGACCGAAGAGTTCCGAAAAGGACGTTCACAAGGAGGTCATGTGTACAATGCTGCAGGAAATGAAATTGAGTTCTATCCGTCTGAGCGGATTGTAGGTTTTCCAGGTGGAGTGGATGCGTTGGCGCTTTTTATGAAAGAGCATGTGCATTATCCTTTGGAAGCCTCGGAACAAAAGGTGGAAGGACGTGTACTTGTACAATTGACTTTTGATCAGCGTGGTAGAATCGTGGAATATCATGTACTTCCTCAAAGTACGGAGAATTATTATTTGAGGAAAGAAGCGATTCGTTTCGTGGAAGAAGACTTGATGAAAACAGAGTGGGAACCAGCCGTGCAATTTGGGGAATTTAAAAAAATTCGTTTTGTGTTGCCGATTGCATTTAAGATACCGAACCTCAAAGCCTCAAAATAAAAAATTAAAATTATGGCAAACTTTTATACAGAACATCCGGAACTCAAGTATCACTTGAACAATCCGATGATGGAGCGTATCTGTCAGTTGAAAGAACGCGATTACAGAGATAAAGACGAGTACGATTATGCGCCGCAGGATTATGCGGATGCCATCGACTCTTACGATAAAGTGTTGGAAATTACCGGTGAAATCACGGGTGAGGTAATTGCACCCAATGCCGAAGGAGTAGACCAGGAAGGTCCGCATCATGCCAATGGCCGTGTGGAATATGCTTCGGGTACAAAGGCTAACCTGGAGGCCATGGTAAAGGCCGGATTGAACGGAATGACCATGCCGCGCCGTTTCGGTGGTTTGAATTTCCCGATTACGCCGTACACCATGTGCGCGGAAATCGTGGCTCAGGCCGATGCCGGTTTCGGTAACATCTGGTCTTTGCAGGACTGTATCGAAACTTTGTATGAGTTCGGTAACGAAGACCAGCATAGCCGTTTCATCCCACGTATCTGTGCGGGCGAAACCATGTCTATGGACTTGACTGAACCGGATGCAGGTTCCGACCTACAGAGCGTGATGCTGAAGGCTACGTACGATGAGGCCAACAACTGCTGGCGCCTGAACGGAGTGAAACGTTTCATCACGAACGGTGATGCCAATATTCACCTGGTACTGGCCCGTTCGGAAGAAGGTACTCACGACGGTCGTGGTTTGTCTATGTTTATCTACGACAAGAACGATGGTGGAGTTGACGTACGTCGTATTGAAAACAAGCTGGGTATCCATGGTTCTCCGACTTGTGAATTGGTGTATAAGAATGCGAAGGCTGAACTTTGCGGCGACCGCAAGCTCGGTTTGATTAAATATGTCATGGCATTGATGAACGGTGCCCGTCTGGGTATCGCGGCTCAGTCTGTAGGTTTGAGCCAGGCTGCTTATGATGAAGCATTGGCATACGCAAAAGACCGTAAGCAGTTCGGTAAGGCGATTATCGAATTCCCGGCAGTGTACGACATGCTGGCTACCATCAAGGCGAAACTGGATGCCGGCCGTGCGTTGTTGTATCAGACTTCCCGTTATGTGGATATTTACAAAGCCTTGGACGACATCGCCCGTGAACGTAAGCTGACTCCGGAAGAGCGTCAGGAGCAGAAACGTTATGCAAAACTGGCCGACAGCTTTACACCGCTGGCAAAAGGTATGAACTCTGAATATGCCAACCAGAATGCCTACGACTGTATCCAGGTACACGGCGGTTCCGGCTTCATGATGGAATATGCGTGTCAGCGTATCTACCGTGATGCCCGTATCACCAGCATCTACGAAGGAACCACTCAGTTGCAGACGGTTGCTGCCATCCGTTACGTGACCAACGGTTCGTATGCGGCTACTTTGCATGAATTTGAGACAGTGCCTTGTGCACCGGAATATGAAGGTTACATGAACCGTATCAAGGATATGACCCGTAAGCTGGAAGCCTGCACCAATGCGGTGAAGGAAGCACAGAACCAGGAACTGCTGGATTTTGTGGCTCGTCGTTTGTATGAAATGGCGGCTGTCTGCGTGATGAGTCACTTGTTGTTGCAGGATGCCACCAAGGCTCCTGAAATGTTCGGCAAGTCACTGAATGTGTATGTGAACTATGCAGAGGCTGAAGTGGAAAAACATTTCAACTTCATCCGCAAGTTCCAGGCTGAAGAACTGGCAAGTTACCGGAAATAAGTTTCTGGCTGTATTTTCAAATAAGCACGGCTGACTGAATAAGTCATCCCATAAAATCCTCCTGTGGTTAGTCTGAATCGGATGAAAGACTGGCATAGGAGGATTTTTTTTAGATGTTAGTGAATAAGTTTTTTAGTTTGGTGACTTGCTTCTGAATCTTTTCTTTAAGTGTGTGAAATGAGTTTTTTCCGTAGCCATCGGTCGAATAGGAAGAGCAGGAAGAGGGCGCAGAGAATAGGCAGATAAAACAGACAGGTCTGCAGGGAAGGACTACCTTCTTGCAAGATGTGTAGCAGGGAAAGTAGCTTATTCCCGTATTGCCAGCACAAAAGTACTAGGCAACCTCCGATCGCCAGAAAGGTAGTGACGAGCATAAGGATGAACAATCTTTTCTCTTGCCGCTTTTCGCGTAGCAAGGTTTCCTGATGAATCTTCTGCATCATCCGGTAACTGAAATTGCTGGGCAACCGGTAGTCAGGCTGCTGGCTGAGAGCCTTTTTGAGTCCTTTATCGGTGGTATTCATAAGTCAATCCTCCTCTTTCATTAATGTACATAATTTTTTGCGGACGCGGTGTAGCTTCACTTTCACATTGTTTTCGGTCAGGTGAAGGATATAGGCTATTTCCGTCACCGGTTTCTCTTCTTCATAGAAGAGTGTCACCAAGGCCTTCTCGTCCGAAGTCAGACGGGTGAGTGCTCGTTGCAACTTTTCTATCTGTACTTCATCGTCTGTATTGAGTGTTTCGTCTACTTCCGTATCCGACAAGCTGTTCCACATCCGGTCGTCGAACGAAAGAAGCTCATGCTCTTTCTTCCGCAGGGCAGACGTGGCGGTGTTGTAGGCAATGCGGTAAATCCAGGTAGAGAAACTGCTGTTCTCCTGGAACGAGGAAAGGTGGGTGAAGGCTTTCATAAAACAGTCTTGCGTCAGTTCTTCCGCATCCTCCGGCGAGCCTACCATGCGGACAATCAAGTGAAACACCTGTGGTCCGTAGGTATCCAGGAAATAGGAGAACTGTTCGGTTCTCCCGCTTAGGATGGATGCGATGATATGTGATTCCTCGTTTTGCATGATGCCTTTTAGACGCGATGCCTTGTGAAAGGTTACAGCCTGCGGAAAAAATTTTTTTCCTGCTCATTGAGTGTAACCTTTTTCGTAGGGATGCGTCTAAAGGGGCAAAGTAACAAATTAAAAACGAAACGACGATGGAAGAATTAATGATTGTAGCCAATGTGGCCATTGTATTTGGAGTGATTTATAAATTGTTTGAACTGTTTGCCGGAAGAAGAGAACGGATGATGCTAATTGAGAAACTAGGAGATAAGCTGACACCGGAAACCTTTAAGAAAGGTATTGTGTATCGGCCCAGCTTGTTTTCTTTTGGTGGATTACGAGTGGGATGTCTGCTGCTGGGGATAGGTGTGGGACTGTTGATTGGATATGGTTTGGTGTATGCTACTCAGCCGGAATATTTTACAGAAGACCCATGCCGAGTAGTAGAACATACGGTTTCCATCATTTACAGCGCTAGTGTGTTGCTGGGAGGCGGCTTGGGTTTGGTCATTTCTTATTTGATTGAAAAGAAACAGCTCGATAAGGAGAAATAAAAATTCATTTTACTTTCAGATAAAGCGGTTTGATGCAGGATTAAGGTGTTAAATCGCTTTTTTGTGGGGTGATTTACCTTAAATATGTCCATTTATTCTTTATTTATCCAAACAGATGCAATGTTTTGAACTCAAATAGGATATTCTTTGTAATTTTACTGAGAGGTTAATTATGGAGGTTTTGGGTTATGAAATGGAATTACATAACAGGAGTGGTATGTGCTTTCATGTTGTTTGCAGGTCAGGTACATGCACAAGTGGAAGGAACGGATTCGCTTCAGATGGTGATGTACCATGATGAGGCGAATGAATTGAAGGAGATGGTAATCTGTCCACCGGTATTTTGTTCCTTACCCGATGGGAAGCGCGTGAAGATGAAAATTTGCAACGACGGAGAAGAAACGGTGCGTAAAGTCTCGTTTTGCCTGTTTTATAAGAAGAAAAGGCTTTGTAAGGTTCGGCTGCCGCACATGCAGAAAGGAGCAACCTATGAGTTTGCGGTGAATATCCACGAAAAACTGTCGCGGAAGGATCGGGAGAATCTGGAGTTCGAATTGAAAAAAGGCCGATGCTATCGAATGTATAAGCTTCCGTCATATTAGAGTGAGGATGGTTCTGCACTTTTTTAGCTTTGCTTCTTTACTTGTTAAGAGATTTAATCAAAGAGTAGGAGGTAGTTAATGTATGTTGTAAAACATTCTTTTTTAGTCTCAGGCTTTGCTGTTCCAAATAAAATAAATATTTTTGCACTGTGTTTTTCATAGTATTAGATTTAAGGTTAACAAAGGTTGGAGTTCAGCGGAACTCCTTTTTTTATGTCCGTACGTCTGGACATGAAAAAGGCCATTTCCACGGGCGGTGGAAATAGCCTTTTCAAGCAGGAAGGAATTTTATCCTTATTTCTTTTTAGTATCAGCCGCTACGTCATTGATGACTTTGGCTTCATAGTTGAATTTAGAGAATCCTTTCTTCAAGTTTTCTACGGATGTCTTGTCGGCATCGTACACAATGGTTACGGTTTTGTCCTGTAAATTGGTTTTCAACTCTTTCAGGCCTTTTTCAAAAGCGATGTTCTTCTGTACCTTCTTTTCGCAGTTCTGGCAAACCATCTGCTGAACTTTGAAAGTGACTTTACGCATGTTTTTAGCTGAAGCATTCAAGCTGCCCAGCAGGACAGCTAACAATGATAATACTACAATTCGTTTCATGATTTAAATATTTAAATGGTGAATGTAAAAAATTAGTTTTAATCTAAATTAGTTTCTTGCCCAGTTAAACCGAATGCCGATATATCCTTTTGCTCCGTGCATTGGTCCCCATACCATAGTGGCATCGAAGGCATCGCCCCAGGGGTTGTCTGCTCCAATAATCGGATTCTTTTGGGTAAAATTGGTCAGGTTTTCTCCTCCGATATATATAGACCATCTGCGGAAATTGCGGGTAATCTGCATGCTTACTTGTTCAAAGGATTTGTAGCGTGCATCCCAGGAAGCATTGCCGTTTTCCAGTGTGTAAGGTGTCGGCATACGGCCTCCTCCGTTCTGTTGCCAGGTGACATCAAACTGCCATTTGCCGAGGGGAGTCTTGTAAGAGGCTGTAATTAGGCCTTTGTATCTGCCGGTCAGGGGCTTTTCGTATAGGATGCCGTTGATTTCATTTTTTACATACGTCATTCTCCATGCAGCTGTCAGGTTGAAACCTTGGAAGAAAGGGTAAGTGGCTTCTACCTGAAATACATGAGAATACGACTGTCCGTTTAGGTTGGAGAAGATGACCGCATGGGGATCGGTTTCCATATCTACTACCACCTGATTGACAAATTGTGTGTAATAATATTCCCCATTTAGGTTTAATGTCTTTCCACATACCGGAAGATAGCTGGCGATGCTGAATCCGTAATTCCAGGCTTCTTCCTGCTTTAAGTCCTTGTCAATCTGGATGCTTCTGCTACTAGCCAGCAGGAAATTGTTTTCGGCCAACACATGATTGGTGCGGTAGCCTTTTCCGACAGAAGCACGGAAAGTGACGTAGTCATTGGGTGCATAGCGGATGTTTGCACGTGGAGTGACAAAAAAGCCGTACATGTCGCTGTAATCGCCGCGCAACCCCAGCATCAAGGTAAGCTTGTCGTTGGGAGTGTAAGTATATTGGGCATATCCACCGGTAACTGCCTCGTCATCAATGGCCTTCAGCGGAGTGTCTGCTACGTTGTTGGTCAGGCGGTAATCTTGGTCGTAACGGTCGTAGTTGAAGCTGAGTCCAGCCGACAGGGCATGCTGGTCTGTGAAGTTGCTTTCAAAGATAAGCGATGCATAGGCATTCTGCTGGTTCACATTATACAACTTGTGTCCGTAGGTTGCATCCAAGTTATGGATGGTCCCGGTAATAATCAATGCCAGGTTGGTGTTATGCTCTTTATTGAAGATATAAGCCTGCTTTACGAATGCCTCATAGCGGTCGGTATTCATGTCAATCAAGTAAGGATTTCTGAATGAATGTCCACCGTGTGAAACCTGTCCGCTGGTACGTTGTTCGTTGAGGGCCTTGATACCCGCTTGGAACAGATATTTACTACCCATGTAGGCCCAGCGATTGAAGAAGTTGTACTGTTCCACTTCGGGGATATCGGTGAATCCGTCTCCGTTGGCATCGTGCGCTTTCGTTTCGTTTTCGTAGTGAGCCAGTAGCATGGTGCTCCATTTGTCATTCAGCTTGACCGTTGCATCGGCATTGGCTTCGTAACGGCTGGTGGTGCTGGCAAAAAGGTTGGCCGATACCCAGTCGGCCTCCGGGTTCTGTGGTTTCTTAAACTCAATGTTGATTTGTCCGGTCAGTGCTTCATAGCCGTTCTTCACGGAAGAGGTGCCTTTGCTCACTTGGATACTCTGCATCCACGGACCAGGTACGTATCCCAAACCATAGGCTGAAGATGCGCCTCTGAAATTAGGGATGTTTTCAGTCAGAATTTGTACATAGGTACCGGACAATCCCAGCAGACGAATCTGTTTGGCTCCGGTAGCCGCATCCGAATAGTTGACATCGACCGAAGGATTGGTTACAAAACTTTCTCCCAGGTTACAGCAAGCTGCCCGGAACAGCTCGTCCTTTGAGATTAGGTCAGCATTGCTCACACTGTTACGGATTTTTTGTGTTCCAGCCTTACGGGCAACCACGTTGACTTCCTGGAGTTCTACTCCTTCAGATAAGGTAATGTCGATGTATTCTTGTTCAGAAGAGATGTTCAAGGTGTCGGTGTTGAATCCGATGCAGCTTACTACCAGTTGGTTGTTTCCTTCTGCTCGTTCCAGTTCAAATGCACCGTTGGCGTCCGTACTGGTTCCTGTGGAGGTGTGCAACCAAATCAGGTTGGCTCCTGGGATGGTTTCTCCTTTCGTATCGGTCACACTGCCACTTAATGTTCTGTGAACAGTAGTGGCGTAGGTTGATAAATTCAATAATATGAATAGAAATGTAATGGATAAATGTCTCATAAAACTTGTTCTAATTAATAGCATAAATCATTGTGGAATTTATATGACATGTCGGTTAGAAACGTCGGGTGTTTCTAACGATATCTTCCATTTTGCCCTGTGGAGGGATTGGTTGCTAAATAATCAGAATAGAATGTCGGATGAGCCTGTTTCTGCCACTCAGGGGAGGTGCATGGGATAAAACCCTGTGCGACCGGACAGATTGCACAGGGAAGAAATACCAGGTCAATACAGGAGTTGGTAAATCCATGGGCATCACAGCTGGCAGCACATAGTCTGCGTGGCTGAAATAGAAGTCTGTGGTGTAATCAACCTGGAAACAAGTGCATAAGGAAGACAGTTGCTGGGAATCTACCTCTGAAGGTAGTGATGCCTCACAGCAGCTTTTAGTGGCTGGTTGTATGGAGGAATGCACCAAGCATTCCTTTGCCTTGCAACACTGGTCGGAGCATATATGGATATGACTCATTCCGGTACTCAGGCAAAGGATTGTAACCGATAAGATAAATATCAGAAAATGATGCAGTCGTTTCATGTCATGAATGCAGTTGATTAATTCTTAGAACCGTTTGTCTTTTCTTTATAATAATCTTGTTTGAATTTCTCTACCTCTCTCTTTAACGCAGCAAAATGGCGTTGGTTCAATAATGATTCTTCTTTTTGGGCCAGGTGCGCATCCAAATAGGATTCAACATCATCCAGATGAGACTCTACATAGAGCTTGGCATCGGAACGTGAAAATGCAGTATTGGCCTTCCGGGATTCTTCACTTTGGGGAACCAGCATGTTGAGGAGGAAGGATACATACATGCGCTCCATCTGCCGTGTGTAATAATTGACACGCTCCGGAGAGGACTCTATTGGCTTCCAAATAGCATTGAACACATCTTTCAGGTATTTATCCACAGGATAAGGTTCTGAGGCCACAAAGGATGCATTATGCAGGTTGCAGAGCAGTCCGGGAGCCAGTAGAAATGAGATGACAGAACTTTGACGGTCGAAGATTTCTGTGACGGGATCTACCTTGGAAATATGTTCCAGCACATCTTGCGGATACAACCAGAGAGGTGCTTCAAACAGATTCCGGCCAAACCATTCTATGGCTTCTTTTTGTCTGGAAGCAGGAACCCAGTCCTTAAATCTGGAGCCGGGAAGATTGCCTTGGTAATAGCGTCCGATATTTTTCTGTACATGTCCGATGTAGCGTATGTATTGGGCTCTTACGGCATTATAAATTGTATTCAGGTCGTCGTATTGTTCATCCGGCTGGTGTGTCCACTCTGTAATATGTTCCATCACTCGCTTCAGGTTCTGGATACCATATTCATTGGCCTTCATGTTGTTGTCGCCCAGATCCTCGCTCTGGCTTCTTGGATCGTTGCCTTTTCCTTCATCTCCTACATAGAACAGGCTTGGGTCTGCTTTCAGCTTCTGAGTGACAAGAGTGCGTAAAGCGTGTTTTTCATCCTCTGGGTCCTTAAACTCCGGATGCCATCTGTATCCCCAGTCAATTGCCCATTTGTCGTATACTCCGATACGTGGAAACAACCCTTTCGGGGAGATATGGTCTTCGGGTTGCGCTACATAGTTGAAACGGGCATAGTCCATAATAGAGACTGTATGTCCGTTCTTTTCTACCCATTTCTTGTTACGCAGGTTCTCCACGGGGGTAGCTGAACTGGCTATCATGTTATGACGCAAGCCGAGGGAGTGACCTACTTCGTGGGAAGATACAAAACGAATCAAGGTCCCCATCAGTTCGTCATCAAAATTCATAGTACGTGCGCGTTTGTCCAAAGGACCGCATTGCACCATATACCATTTTTTCAACAGGTTCATTACGTTATGGTACCAGCAGATATGACTTTCGATAATTTCTCCGCTACGTGGGTCTACAATGCGGGGACCGTATGCATTTTCTTTCTCGGAAGGAAGGTAGCGTATCACGCTGAACCGTGCATCGTCCAGACTCATCGTGGAATCGTTGGGCCATTCTTTAGCTATAATGGCATTCTTGAATCCGGCGGCTTCGAATGCTACATTCCAGTCTTCCACTCCCGCTTTCAGGTAAGGAATCCATTTGGCCGGTGTGGCTGGGTCGATGTAGTAGACAATGGGATGCTTCGGCTCGGTCGGCAATCCTTTGGCGTAACGGGCTGGGTCTTTGGGTTCCAGCCGGTAACGGTGAATCAGGCTTTCGGCCTCGGTCTTTTGTTGTGTGTCGGAGAAAATGGTAAAAGCATTCTGGAAATAGCCTACCCGATTGTCTGCCAGACGCGGACGCATAGGTGTTTTAGGGAGCAGTACCATACTGGTATTCAGCTTGAGTGTGACTTTTCCGCTTTGTGCAGCTGGATATTTTCCTGATGACACCGCATACGTACGCAAGGTCTGTACCTCCGTATTGATAGGATACGTCTTGACGGTATCCATAAAGCAGTAGTCTTTTTGAATACTGTTTACGTTCAGGATTTTTTTATCATTGGTCGTAAAACCACATACTTGGTTATCTTCCAGAAAGAAACTGGTCACTTTGATGAGTTGTGCATGAGTTTTAGGATTACGTCCGATTACCGTGAATTTGCTGATAATCGGGTCGACGGTTGATTCCTTCAGTGATTGTGAAATATGGTCTTTATCTTCTGCAAACTGGGTTTGTACGTATTCTCTTAGGAATAAAGTTTTGGTGTCATGTTGTTCCAAATAGATTACGCAATGATTCACTTCTTCTCCACTCAATAAATTGAAGCCTTGGGGAACGGCTTTAAAGCGGGTGACTGCCAGTATGTGCCGTTTTAAGAGGGAATCGGGTACCTCAAAATACCAGTCGTCTTTAATATGACGAACGGTGAACATTCCCACCTTTTCGCTGTGGTCATCTTTTACAAGTTTGGTATATTCATCTTCACTCACCTTGGTGGTGTCTGCCTGGGCGAGATGAGAAGAGGCTTTTGCCGGATAAGCATAGAGAGAAACACTGACCGGCTGAAAAGCCAGTCCGGTCAATGCGGCTATGAGTAATTGTCTGTACATCTGTTTTCTATTATTCATCGGTGTTGAGTGTTAAATTCGGGTTCTTTGTGCGTGCATCTTTGGGGAACGGAATGACGTACAAGCGTGAATCGGGCGCCAAAGTATAGGTCTGACTGGGAACCTCGGTGGATACCAGCGGGAAACGACGGGTTTGCGTCTTGGCATATTCCGGTTCCGTGTTCAATCTTTTCAAGTCCCAGAAACGGTTGAATCCGAACAAAAGTTCTTTTCTCCGTTCGTCAATGACAAGTCGGACCATCTCCTCTTTAGTTGAAGGCTGTGAAGGAACGGCTTCTTCTCCTTTGATGCGTTTGACTCTCAAGTCGCACAATGCCTGCATGGCTCCATCCAAATCATTCAGGCGAGCTTTCGCTTCGGCTAGAATCAGGTATACTTCGGCTGTACGCATGCCGACAGTCATATATTGGAATTTTGAATACGTGATGGAAGAGTTCCAAAGGGCTGCTCCTGAACCTTCATCAAAATAATAAGGACTGTTGCCTGTTGTGCGGAAAAACATTGTGAAGCGTGTATCGTTTTCATCGAATAGCTGAACGAGTTCAGGGCTGATCATACCGTAGCAGTAGGTCGGGTTGTCGGAATAGCTTCCCATGTAGGCATAGTTTAATACTTCCGGATTGCCGCCTTTTGCATAGGTATTATCCGATAATGGACCTCCATTGTTTTCCAGGGCGACGTAGTCAATCAGGTCACTTTTCAATTTCAATGACTCTTCTGCCGCGTTTTTGGCTTTTTCCCAATCATGATGGAACAGATAGACTTTGGCTGCCAGGGCATAGCCGAAGGCTTTGGACGGGTGGTATACATTCGACGGATTCTCCTGCAGATAGGGGAGCGCCTCTTCTATATCTCGGATGATGAAATCGTAGACTTCGGCTACCGTTGATTTGACCGGTACCGCTTCCAAGTCATATTTATCCATAATGGCTACGCCTCCATCTGTAGCAGCGGTAGCAGGATTATATGCCTTGGCAAAGGTATTGATTAGAATAAAGTGGTCCCATGCCCTGAAGATTCTGGCTTCCGCTTTGGCTACTTCCTTGAGTTCCGGATTGCCCAGACTTTCGTCTATCAGTGAAATGACGATATTTGAGCGAAGAATGTAGGAATAACAGTTGGCATATAAGTTGTTGTCACTTAATTCTTTTCGGTCGGCTGCTTCGTTGAAGGTCATATTGATTCCGTCCCAACTGATAAATTCATTTCCTATGATATTGGATTCTTTGGCCCACGTGTTATCACTGAGAAGAGCAAAAGCAGAAGGATAATAACATCTGTTGGGCAATACAATCAGGTCATAATAAGTGGCTGTTGAATCAACCGTTTTTTTACCTGTTGGAGTGATGTCAATGTATTGTTCACAGGATATAAGTCCCAATGTAATACAAGACAAGAGAATATAAATGAGCTTATGCATAATTGTCTGTTTTATATAAAGTTAGAAACTTGTTGAAATACCGATGGAATACGTTCTAGGAATAGCCATTCCTCGTGTTCCAGAGTTCAGACTATAGCTTTCTGGGTCGATTCCTTTGCCTGCTTTGCACCATGTGAACAAATTATCTACCTGAAACTTGAAACGCAAGGAATTGAGTTGCATCTTCTTACAGATAAAGGTAGGCATGGTGTATCCTATGCTCAGGCTGCGCAGCTTGAAATAATCAGCGTTTTTTACATTGAGATTGCCATATTTCCACCAGTTGTCGAGGGTGCTGGCATAGGTCCGGTTTTCAGTCGGCATATCCATGTACATACGTACATTGGCATTGGGATTATCGGCATCCCATCGCGCCGCTATTTCTTCGATGGTTTGAGAACCTGCCATATCGTTCATGCTGATGACGCAGTTACGCATCTTGTGACCGCCGGCAAACACAAAGAATGCATTGAAGTCAATGTTTTTATAACCGATTCTCCAAGTGAAGGAACCGTTGTATTTTGGGGTCAGTGTACCCATATTCACCAAATTCTCCGTTCCTTGCATCGTTGTTTTGATGTCTTTGACCGTTCCATCTTCATTAAATGTAATCAAGTCATTGCCGTCTTTATCTACCGCAATCGGATACCCGTTTTCTATGCGGTCTATGCGATAGGCCCATAACGTATTGTAGCTGGTTCCTTCGATGAAATAGTTTTGCGGACTCAGAATGAAGCTGGTAGATGAAGCCGTCGCATCGTGGTCTACTTTAGTCATCTTGTTTTTGTTGTATGAGAAGTTAAAGTCCACGCCCATGTTCCAGTCTTTTTTCCGGACGATATCCAGCAACAAAGACAATTCCACTCCTCGGTTACGCATCTTTCCGTTGTTGACCACGCGTGAGTCAGCGCCGATAGTAGGATCCATGTAACGTCTGACAAGTAGGTCGGAGGCACTACGATTATAGTATTCAATACTACCTCTGATTTTGTCGTTCAAAAAACGGAAGTCGAGTCCCATATTATAAGTCGCTGTCTTTTCCCATCGCAATTGCGGATTAGGCAAGTCATCGTCTTCATACGTGAGATAATTGGTCTTGATGGGGTTACTCTGCACTTTTTGCTTGACCACAAAGTAGGTGGTAGAACTTTGGTCTACGTTTCCGTTGATACCATAGGTAACACGTAGTTTCAAGTAATTCAACCAGTCAATGTTTTTCAAGAAAGATTCTTCCGATAAAGTCCATGAACCTCCGACAGACCACAACGGATGACGCTGGTTACGGATGTCCAATCCGAACAGGTCGGCTTGGTCCCAGCGAAAACTTCCTGAGATGTTGTATTTTGACTTGTAGGAATAGTTGGCATTGGAATAGAATGAGGCGTATCGGTGACGGGTTTCCTGCAACGTGTTGGGCAGTCCGTTTAGTTTGATGGTAGAACCAGACAAGGCACTGGTGCCCACACCGTCTTCAAAGTCCTGCCAGTTCATGATGTCGGACGTCAGTGTTTGTGGGTCGTATCCATAGAGTAACTGCAGGATGGGTTTGGGAATTTTGTTTTCCCGAAATTCCAATCCGGCGATGGCTGTTACGGTATGGTCTTTCCACGTTTTGTCAAAATTAATCTGATTACGCAGAATGTAGCGGCGGCTGCCCAGTTCTGAACGGTATAAACGTCCTCCGTCGGGCATGTGGGATACGCCGTCTGTATCAATCATACTGTTGTAGGTCATGCGCATCTGATAAGAATCCACGGAATCAAATAATTCACTTTGTCCGTAGTTCCATTCATATTGATACATCAGGTTGTAGGTGAACATTTTCAGGAACTTGGCCTGCAGACTGAAGAAAGGACGTATGCTTAAATCTTGTGTCTCTGTCATTCCTTCGTACAAGGCATCAAGCACATTGAATCCGAATGATTTGTAGGGCTCCGTGTTTTCATACATGCTGACTACGCTGCCATTATAAGCGCTGCCGGTATATCCGCTTACATTGACATAGGGACTGATGTACCGGTTTCCATCGGCGTCGAGTATGCGTTCATATCGTTGTTGCAGGGTATAGCTGGTATAAGCACCGTTGGCGGTATTGCCATGGCTTAGGTTCGCATCGATGCCGAGGTTCAATGTCAGCCAATGGGTGAGGGCATAATTGGATTTGTAGTATAAGGAGAACCGGTCATTGCTTTCTGAAATGATACGTCCTTTTTCTTTTTCGTAGCTGAAAGAGGTGTAATGGTTGCTTTTTCCTCGTTTCTGCGAAATGTTGATGTTGTAACGCTGGCGCAGAGAAGTTCTCCAGGCATTATCCCGGAATTCTTTATAATAATCGTTGTTTCTCCATTGACTGAGGGTAGCATTGACTTCTTCTTGGCTTAGCTTGCCAGTGGATTGGTCCTGATACAATTGAAATAAAGGATTATAGTATCCTGACCGGTAGCTGGACAGAAAGTTTTCAATACTGCCGGCTTCTGCTACATTGTCATTGAATACCGCCGTCTGATAATCGATGATGTCACTCGTAGAGGCCAGATGAAGATTGTCAAAGCGGGGCTTGGTGGTAATGAACCAGTCTGCATTTATATTGACGGCAGTCTTTTCCTGGCTTGCCTGTTTGGTGGTGACCACAATTACTCCGTTGGCGGCTAATGCTCCATAAATACTGGCTGCCGCTGCATCTTTCAATACAGTAATGCTTTCCACGTTGTAGGGGTTGATGTCGTTCAAGGTCATGTTGGTAGGCATGTCGTCAATGACAATCAACGGTGAGGTACCAACTTCGCTGGAGAAAGTACCTACACCTCTCAGTACCGGAGTCATATCGCCGGTGTTGGGATTGATATTCATCTGGAGTCCGGCAATTTTTCCTTCCAGTGAGGAACTCAGGTCACTGTGCATCTGACGGTTCAGGTTTTCGGAGTTGATGAACCCGTAGGCAGCCGTCGACCGTTCCCGGCTGATATGCTGATAACCTGTGACAACAACTTCCGACATCAGATGAGTGTTTTCTTCAAGGATAAAGGTGTTTGTGGAGTTGAGTTTTACTTTTTGTTCAATACTTTTTTTCCCAATATAGGAAATCTGCAAAGTGACTTTCCCGTTATTGGAATGAATGTGTTCCAAGCGGAACCGGCCATTCATGTCGGTAGCCAGTCCTTGCCGGGTTTCTTTTACGACAACAGTGGCGCCAATCACGGCTTCTCTGGATTCATCGAGGATTTGTCCGGCAATGAATCCTTCCTGTGAGCGTAGAGTAGGTTGCTTTACCTGAATAGTGTAAATCCCGTTGTGGTAGGTGTAAGTCAGGTTGGTTCCTTTCAGCAAGAACGTGATGACGTCGTTCACTTCCCTGTTCCGGAATGAACAGGCCTTGCATTTAATGTTTGAAGCCACATCCGTATTGTATACTAGCTGGATATTGTTTCCTTTCATGATTTGTTGGAAAGCCTGATCCAGGTTGCCTTGTTTGATGTGTACGGTTACTTGCTGTGCCCACATTTCTCCAGGTAATATGGAGGCAAGGCCTAAGCTGAAGGCCATAAGTACCTTCCCCAACCGTTGGGTGCTACTTTTGTAAGAACTTGCATGTTTGTGTCTCATCGTTGTATAGTATTTTATTGTGTAATAATGATTTCTTTTTGGTTTATCCGGAATTTGATGCCGGTGCTGGCTTCGTAACTTTGCAACAAGATGCGTATGTCTTCTTGGCGGTTCAGTCGTCCGGACAGTCTGATGTGACGTATTTCATCGGATTGGAACACGGGGGTGAAGTCATACCAGCGTGACAGCGTATTCATAATATTTTCCAGTGTTTCTCCTTTGAATATAAACTGATGATTGATCCAAGACGTGTAAATCAGGGTATCTACCTCCTGCACATCGATGTGGTCATATTGTGTATGGTAGACTACACGTTGTGAGGGACGTAACCGGACTGATTTTCCATGGGGCGATTGATATTCAATACTGCCGCTCACCAATACAGCCGAAAAATCTTCCTGATCATAGTCGGTGACATTGAACCGGGTGCCATACACGCGTATATCTCCTCCGGAAGTCGTGACTGTAAAGGGGTTTCGGGTGTCCTTCGTCACGTCAAAGAAAGCTTCGCCCTTGAGGTATACATGCCGCCCTTCTTTGTCGAAATTCTCCGGGAAGCGTAAGTTGCTTTTGGAGTTGAGCCAGACTTTGGTTCCGTCGGGCAGTACGTACTGGAATTCTCCTCCTGCAGGTACGCTTAGTTCGTGATAGGCGATCTGGTCTGCTTCTTTGAGGGCATCGGCTTGTGCCACTTGTTGAAGTAGTGTGTGCAGGCTGTCCGGATTGGTAGATTGCATGTCGAACTGCCGTCCGTCTGCCAGCGTCAGTATGGCAGCTGTGCTGCCGGGCTGAATCAGACTGACAGGAGTCGGGGACTGTGCAGGCTGTGATGTGTGTTCAGAAAAATGGAATAAAACAGCGAGGAGTATGCAGGCTGCCGTCCCGATAGCTATGAATGTGTGTTTCCATAAGCGGCGATGTGAGGACTGGAGGCGTTCCTTCTCAAAACGTTCGGCCATACGTGAGCCGTAGCCGCTTTTCTCCAGAAGCCATATTTGTTCTACCAAGTCTGTTTCTTCTACGTTCTGGTAGGTTTGCTGGTTTTGCGTCGATGTCTCCAACCATTGGTCGAGTTGGGCATTCTCCTCATCGGTGAGTTTATCTCCTAAAATACGACGGGCAATGAGTGAAGCTATTTCTTGTGGGGTTTCCATTTCTTTTGGCTGCATTGTTTTATTAAATAGACTGCAGGGATAAAAGAAAAGGATGACAGCTTATAGAATTTTTAACATTTCAATAAGCTAGTAGCAGAAGCAATAACAGGAAATCCTCTTTGGATAATAGGCTGGACAGACGTTTTAAAGCTCTGTATTTTACGGTTTTTACGGTATTGATAGACAAGTCTAATTCTTGTGCAATTTCGGGTATACTTTTTCCTTCCATACTCATCAAAAGAACTTGATTGCTTTGTTTGGATAATTTTTTTAATGCCTCGGTGATGAGCTGGGCACTTTTCATTTCCACAATATGATGGAAAAGAGAACTGTCTGAAGGTATTTCTTGTATTTCTGGGGATTCTATTGATACCTTATGCATCGGGGTGGATGCTTGTTTGTCCAGGATGGTGTGATAGAGGAGGGTGTAGAAGTAATTGCGCAATGATTTTACTTCACCGATGGATTTGCGGTGAGTCCATAATTTGATATAGGCTTCTTGCAGGAAGTCGTCAATTATGTCAATGTCTTTTACGTAACGACTGGCAAATACACGGAATAAAGCTGAATTTGTTTCGATAAAGATTTTCATGCAGCGTTCGTCCCAGATTGACAAGTCGGAAGGTAATTCGTTCTCCATTTTATTGTTTCTCCTTGTTTCTGTTTCGCAAAGTAAAACAAAAACATAGAATTTATATGTGTTTTGTTGAAAAAAAGAATGGATTATCCACTTCTTCTAAACAAAAAGAATAGGATAACCCATTTAAAGTTGACAGATGTTTCTTTTGTTATTCCGACTTCAGACAGTCTATCGGATTGCTGGTGGCTGTCCGGTAATTCTGTATCGTAATGGTGACCAAGGTGATGGCGCTGATAAGCAGGCAGGTGCAGAGGAAGACCCAAGGCGAGATGGGAATCCGTTCATTGAACTGCTTCAGCCATTCTGATACGGCATACCAGGCGATGGGACTGGCGATGAGGGAACATACCACTGAGAGTATCAGATAGGAACGTCCGAACATCCAGAGAATTTGCTGGATGGAGGCTCCGTAGACCTTGCGTACACCGATTTCTTTCTGCCGGTGTTCGGCCTCAAATATAATCAGGCCAAAGACACCTACCAGTGAAATGAGGATGGCCAGCAGACTGAACCAGGTTATGATTTTTTGCTGGTCGGTTTCCTTCTGATACAGTTGTCCGTATATTTGGTCATAGAACTTCACTTCGGTGGGATAACCGGTGAAGCAGTCGCTGATGGTCTCGCGGATGTGTTTCAGGGCGGTATCCATGTCGCTTCCGGCTTTTACGCGGATATAGGCGAACGGCAAGACTTGGTTGCTGTAGACACCGTTGGGACAGAATACGTAAGGCACGGGATTCATCTTTAATGAAGTAAACTGCACGTTGTTCACATATCCTTTGAGAAGGGCCTTCATTCCCCACGGGAAAAAGTCGAGTGTCTCTCCTGCCGGGATACCGCTTTCTTGCTGTAAGTCTTGTGTGGCGATGAAGTTCAGCTGGGAAGTGTAAATGGAATCGCTGGGCAGGAAGTCGCTTCCCGACAGGATGTGCAGGCCCATGACGCGGCAGAAATTGGGAGTGACGTCAATATACTGATGCCCATATTGGGTCCCTTTGTAGGTGAAAGCATATTGCGTGTATCCTTCGCTGGCCCCCAGTTCCCATTTGGCATAGGCGATGTCGTCGATTTCCGCAAAACTCTTCAGTTGGCTGTCGAACTTACGGTACGGACTGCTGTGGAAAGGCTGTTGGGGGAGAGAAGCTACCAGTATCTGGTCTTTGTCGATGCCCAGTTCATGGTTGCGCATGAAGCGGTTCTGCAGGAAGATGAAAGCGGCAGTAGTAATCAGGGCGAACGAAACGATGTACTGGAAGCCGATGAGTACCGTACGCAACCGTTGTCCTTTTCCGCTCAGGGCGTAGTTGCCTTTCAGCACGAGGGCAGGCGGGAAGGAGGTCATGTACCACGCCGGATACAGTCCTGCCACGATGCCGGTGAGTACCGCAATCAGGCCTGTGTAGACTACATATTTCCAGTAGACAAGCAGGGAGGGCGTAAAGCCCATGAAGGATAGCACGTTCAGGTGAATCAGGGCGGCCACGATGCACAATGACAGCAACCAGCTGACCAGTACGATGACGACCGATTCGAGGGTCAAGGCACGGCGCAGTTCTCCGTTGGTACTTCCCAGCACTTTCTGGGTGTTGATGCTGCGCATGCGCATCGGAGCCAGTGCCGTACTGAAATTGATGAGGTTGATGCATGCAATGAGGATAATCAGGAAGCCGATGCTTACCAGTAAGGTCATGGTGCTGCGGCTGCCCGTCTTGAAATAGTAGGGGGAATACATGTCATAATACAGTTTCTGTATCGGGAAGACATAGAGTTTCTGTGTACCTGGATCTCCTGTGAACAGTCGTTCGTCGACCCCTGTAGCCGTAATCTGTTGGTTGACTTCTTCTACGCTGACGCCCGGTTTCAGCAGGAAGAACGCATAGAAGTTCTGGCTGCCCCAGTCGTTCTCCTGCAGCTTTCCCATCGGTACGAAAAGGTCGTTCTTGAACTGGCAGTTTTCGGGGAGGTCTTCAAAGATACCGCATATCCGGAACTTCGTGGCTTCCGGACTTCGCCAGTCTGGTGTGTCTGCATACAGATAGGAGCCCAAGGCATTTCCTTTGGGGAACAGCTTGCGGGCATAGCTCTCGGAGATAATGACACTTTCCGGCTGGTTCATCTCCTGGTCGCTGCCTTCCACGAACTTCAGTCCGATGATTTTGCCGAAGTCCGGATATACGGCCCACGGTTCCTCGTAGAAATATTGCGGATTCTTGGGGTCGGTGTAGAAAGCCTGTTTGGACCAGGCAGGGGAATAGATGGTACCGTATTCGATGCCGGGCACTTGCTGGATGAGGTAGTCGATAGGACCTCGGGGAAGCATACTGACATGATTGCTTCCTTTGGCTTCTGACAGGTTCAACATGACCAAGCGGTCGGCATGGGGATAGCAGGTATCGAAATTGCGCTCGTAGCTCACCTTCATCATGAGTAGGACAAAGGCGGCAAAGGCGGCCGAAAGTCCCAGGAGGTTCAGCACGGAGGCGGTCCGGAAGCGCTTCAGGGTGTAAAATAGATTTCGTAAAATGGTTTTCATATCGTTGTTATTTTATGTTTTGGGTTTGATAGAGATTATTCGGTCTTCAGGTTGCACACCGGATTTTCCCGTACGGCTTTTCGGCTGATGAGCCAGACGGAGGCCAGGGAGATGAGGCTCACAATCAGGAAGGCGGCAATCGGTACCCACCAGGGGAAACTGCTTTCGTAGGTCACAATCTTGTCTATCTGGCAGATTCCCACATACATCAGCGGGAGCGCAATCAGCAGACTGATAACGAGCGAGATGGAAGAGAACTTCATCAGTTGCAGCATTTCGTGGCGGCTGTCGGAACCGAAGACTTTGCGGATGGCAATGTCACGTTTCCGCTGGGCGATGAAATAGATGCTCATGGCAGTCAGTCCCAACAGGGAGATGACCAGTGCCGCACAGGTGAAGATGCGGATCAGCTGGCTCATGCGGGTAATATTTTCATAGATATCCTGCATCAGGGTGTCATACCATTTTGATTCAAACGGGTATCCGTCTATGATCTTGGAATAGAGTTGGTCGAGTTGCTTCTTATATACATCAGGCTGGTCGTCGCGTACTTCTACCAGAATGTTCCAAGGGCTGATACTGTCGGCAGGAGCAATCTGCATGCGCAGCGGATGAGGCTCTTTTTCCAGCAGAGAGCGGACTTGGAAATCCTTGAACTCGCCAGTGATGTTCCAGGAATAGTTTCCGTCACTGCTGTGGACATGGTCGGTAAATCCCAGTTGTTTCAGCTTTTTCATGGCCGATTGGCTCACCAGATAATTATGCGTATCAAATCCGGCATGACGGTCGTCCGTGATTTGAATGTGAAACATGTCGATAAAGGCAGAGTCAACGATAAAACTCTGGAAGCTCAGTACTTCTGTACTGTCGGCAGAATTAAAGTTCATCGTGTCGTTGTTGCCTCCGTCCAAGGGGGTACCCTTTGAAAAACTGACGCGCTTCACAAAAGGAAGTTTCTGGGCTTCGTGGCGGAAGAGTTGCAGCTTCTGGTCGCTGGCCATAGGAGGGTAGTGAATGACGTGTCCGTATTCATATCCTAAGGGGGCGTGCAGGATGCGGTAAATCTGTACAGTCAGATAGAGGGCACATCCCAACATGGCGATGGTCAGCCCGTTTTGCACGATATTCAGCAAGCGGAGATATAACGTCTTGGTCTTCCGGCGGAAAGTACCTTTCACGATGTCCAGCGGATGGTAGTGCGACAGCATCGTGGCGGGCACGAAACCGGAAAGCAGGGAAAGTACGACAATCAGGAGCAGATAGCAGGATACGGTGACAGGATTTAATCCTCCTACGATGTCGAGCCGTATGTGAAGCAAGTTCATGGCGGTCGGTTCTGCAGCTTTGGCCAGCAAGAAACCCACCAGGAAAGCGAAGGTGGTCATCAGGAACGACTCGGCAATCATGCGCCAGAAAATATTTTTCTTGGAAGAACCTAGCAGACGGCGGGTAGCCATTTCCTTTGCCCGGTAGCTGGTCTGGGCCACGCTCATACTGATGTAGTTGAAAATGGCCATGCACAGAATCAGGATACCGATGGTCAGGAAAATAAGTACCAGTTTCCGGCTGTACTGGTTAAGGTTTGCTCCAGCAGCAGGAATGTCGGAGAAATAAAAATCATGCACAGGTATAAAGCGTACTTCCTTGACGGCATCGTATTGGTAAATCCAGAAGAATTCCTTGAAGAAGCGAGCAATGTCACCGGCCTTGTCGTTGGGATTGACACCCGGATGGAAACGCAGGAAGAAGATGCAGCTGGCGGCATTGCCCAACTCGGTATTTTCTTCGCTGGCACTCCAATGCACATACCGTACGTTTTTATGAGGACTGAATGCTTCAATGTGGGAAGGAAAGATGGAGTTGTCAATGTCTTCTATGATACCGCTTACCGTACATTTCTGGTTGCCGAATGCTTGTTCTATGAGGGTTTTACCTAGCGCATGCTCCGTACCGAACAGCTTGATGGCGCAGGAACGTGTCAGCACGATGTTATTTTCATTGCCCAGCAAGGTTTCGGGATTTCCTTCCAGTAGGTGGAAGTTGAAGAACCGGAAGAAGTTTTCGCGGACAAACATCATTTGTATATTCACGGGCTTGTCATTGGTTTTGACAAACTGTTCGTAGGAACCGCTCACGGCGCACCAGTCTTCTATTTCCGGATAACGGCTTTGTAGTTTGTCTCCCAGTAGGATATGACCTCCTGCCCATATTTCGCTGGCCAGTACGTAAGTGCGGTCTGCGTCTTTCATGTCTTTGTCTACAGTGAGTTGTCGGGTTACCATGTGGCTGATCAGCAGGAAGAACATCAGGGAGATGCTCAACCCGATGACGTTGACAAAAGTGAAGAGTTTGTTGCGTTGTAAGAATGTAAGGTAAGTTTTCATGCGCTATGGTTATATTTTTGTTTGTTGTCATTCTTGATACAATTTCCGTGCCATTATCGCAAGTAGCTGATTGATAGAATTATGCTAATTTTGCAATGGAAAAGGAGTGTCTAATTTTTTGACAATGAGTGTATGATTTTTAGACAACCGTAAGTCTTATTTCAAGAGTATAATATCCCGCATCGTGGAGTGTTGCACTTTTTCAGTTTTAATCCTTGTTCTGTTAATGGATTTTATCGGGCAATGTCAGATGGTTAATATGTGTTGTAAAACATGATTTTTCAGCTGTTTCTTTTGCGGTTTCAACCGGAATGTTTACTTTTGCACTGTGTTTTTCATAGTATTAGATTTAAGGTTAACAAAGGTTGGAGTTCAGCGGAACTCCTTTTTTTATGTCCTTACGTGAGGTCTTCTGTTTTCAATCCGCTTTTATCTTCCTGGTTTTCTGTAAGTTTCCCCTCAGACTGTTTACCTTGTTTTTCCGTATGCGGCTTTTCTGTTCTTTTCCTGTAAACGGTCCGTTTGTTTTTTCCTGTGTTTCGTATTCTGAAAATGTCGGCAGGATAACCTCTCTTTTCCTTTATGTTTTCTATGTTTCCGGTGTGTAAACCGTAGGTTTTCCTGCCTGGAACCGTAGGTTTCCACCGGGTAGAACGTACGTTTTCCGGCAAGGAAACATAAAAAATGCGGGCCGTCCTGTGTAAAAATGTCCCTGCGGTACGGGATTTCCGTGACGTCATTTGCCGTGCTGCATGGAAAAATTCCGGTTCTGTTTGTGGACATGTAGCTCCGTTTTCAGTTTTTCCGGAATTTTTTTCGGATTTTTTGCCTTTCGGGGGAGGAATTTTGGCCGGGATTTCCCAGCTGGGTGAAAAAAATGGTCGCCGGGTTCATTTTTTTCGTCTTCCGGCTGGCGCAGAACTGGCCGTTTTCGGGAAATTCTTGTCCTCCGGTTGGCAAAAAAAATGGTCTTTCTCGCGAAATTTTTGTCCTTCGGCTGGCATAAAATTGGCTATTTCTTGGGAATTTCCGTCTTTCGGCTGGCACAAAAATGGCCTTTCTCGCGAAATTCTTCTCCTTTGGCTGGCATAAAAATGGTCGTTTCTGGGAAATTTTTGTTCTCCTGTTGGCAAAAAATGGCGATTCTCGCGAAATTTTTGTCCTTCGGCTGGCATAAAATTGGCCGTTCTTGGGAAATTTTCGTTCTCCTGTTGGCAAAAAACGGCGATTCCTGGAAAATTTTTGTTCTTTGGATGACATAAAACTGACCGTTCCAGGGGAACAGATCCGAAAAATCCGGGATTTTTTCGGGGGGAGGAACGGATTTTTTCAGGCTTTTCTTTCCGTTCCTTGAAAAAAATGTCCTTGATTGCGGATAAGCTTTACCGTGTTTCGGTTGTTTCTTCTCGTCGGGAACGGTTTTTCCGTCGTTTTTTTTCGTGTGCGCAGCCGCACGTCCCTCATGTTTTCCTAACGTGTGCATGCTTCTTCCTGTTTGTCTGCACGTGTGTACGCATGTGCGCGTACACACGCCCGCGCGAAATACATAATGTAGGGCTGTTTCCTTCCGTTTTTGAAAGCATCAAAAAACGCTCACCTGCAACCGTCTTGTTTACAGCTGTTTACAAAAAATCTTCAAAATTTCCGCAAAAAAGTATTGCGTAAAAGTTGCAGAACCGGAAAAAGTGCGTACCTTTGCAACCGCTTTCGAGAGGGAGAGC
>ERZ1027229.98-NODE-98-length-42540-cov-8.629799_pt1 | contig 42540 bp, 43 predicted proteins | sample MGYA00519245_ERZ1027229 | MGnify/ENA primary metagenome ERZ1027229 (study PRJEB26926, sample SAMN06164466) | human gut metagenome | biome: ENVO:00009003; feature: ENVO:2100002; material: ENVO:00002003 | host: Homo sapiens | place: USA | collected 2012 ...
CAGCCTCCATCTTGTCGGTATCGGTGACCATATAGGGGGTCAGGTAGCCGCGGTCAAACTGCATGCCTTCCACGATCTCGTTGTAGGTCTCGGCGGTGGTCTTGTTCTCCTCGATGGTGATAACGCCGTCAGAGGTGACCTTCTCCATAGCCTCGGCGATCAAACGGCCGATCTCGGGGTCACCGGCAGAGATGGTGCCGACGCGGGCGATATCGTTGCTGTCCTTCACCTTCTGGCTGTGTGCCTTGATGGTCTCCACAGCGGTGGCAACGGCCTTGCTCATGCCGCGGCGGATATCCATGGGATTTGCACCGGCGGTAACGTTCTTCATGCCCTCATTGACCATAGCCTGTGCCAGCACGGTAGCGGTGGTAGTACCATCGCCTGCGGCATCGTTGGTCTTGGTTGCGACCTCACGCACCAGCTGTGCGCCCATGTTCTCGAACTCGTCCTTCAGCTCGATTTCCTTCGCAATGGTCACGCCATCGTTGGTGATGACCGGTGCGCCGAACTTTTTGCCCAGCACCACGTTGCGGCCCTTGGGGCCGAGGGTGATCTTAACGGTGTTAGCCAGGGTATCAATACCGGCACACAGTGCCTTGCGAGCGTCCTCGCCCTGCTTGATCTGCTTTGCCATAATACATCGCTCCTTTATAATACAAGCTCAATTGAAAAGGGAAAATTCAGTTTCAGTCTTCCACAACAGCCAGAATGTCGCTCTGGCGCACGATGGTGCACTCTTCGCCGTCCACCTTGACCTCGGTGCCGGAGTACTTGCTGGTGAGGACCTTATCGCCGACCTTGACGGTCATCTTGACTTCCTTACCGTCCACGACACCGCCGGGGCCCACCGCGATGACCTGTGCGACCTGCGGCTTCTCTTTTGCGCTGCCGGTCAGGATCAGGCCGCCCTTGGTGGTCTCCTCAACTTCAACAGTCTTAATGACAACACGGTCTGCAAGAGGAATGATCTTCATAATTCTTGCCCTCCAATTATATTGAATTTATTTGAAACTTTGTTGCGTCTGCGGGGGCTTCGTGTGTGCCCCGCAGTGGTTTAGCACTCCTTTTCTCTGAGTGCTAAGTGTATTGTACTCATCTTGCCCTGAAAAATCAAGGGGTTTTGCGATTTTTCTTTGTTAAGAATTTATGACGCCCAAAAATCGTACTCTGCCACGCAAAAAAGGCGGCGCATCCTTGACAGGACGCGCCGCCTTTTTTATACTTATAGCGCATTATAGCAGTTTGCGTTTTTAATGCACAAGCAACAGCCGCAAACTGCATATCGCAAATAAGCCGTCTTGATAGGCACTATTTTTGAAAATTGCGATAGAAAAACACAGCTGCCGCGCTTTGCGGCAGAACGGAGGATACCGTGACAGACAAAAAACTGATCTCATCTTTACAAGGACTGCGGGCAGTCGCATTTTTGTGCGTGGTCCTCTCCCATTGCGGGGCACCGTGGCTTGGTCCGTGGGCGATTTCAGTATTTGTAGCGCTGTCCGGTTTTCTGATGGTCTGCAACTATTACGACCGCCCCCGCACAGCACCGGGGCTGCGGTCTGCCATAGCTTTCTCCTTTAAAAAAATACGCCGGCTGTATCCGCTGCACCTTATTATGATGGCTGCCGCCCTGTTATTTGTACTGAAGGGGCTTCTGGCGCAGCCCTCTGCCCGCGGGGTTCTCTCCTGTGCGGCGCAGCTTGCGGTAAGCATTTTCCTGTTGCAAACATGGATCCCGTCCAGCCGTTTCTGGTTCTGCCTGAATGGAGTGGCTTGGTATCTTTCGGTGCAGGCTTTTCTGTATGCCATCTTTCCCACGCTTCTCGCCGTGCTGAAAAAGGCCGATGCCCGCAGACTGCGCTGCATTGCCGCAGCAATTTTCTGCGTACAGTGCCTTTTCTCCCTTGCGGTCTGGAAAGCCGGGCTCAGCGGAAAGGCCGCATTCTACCTGACCTATCTGTGTCCGCTGTTCCGGGCAGGCGATTTTACCATCAGCTGCTGCGCGGGCTGTCTTTACCACAGCCGCAAACAGGAGAGCACACTACCGCGCAGTGCTTTCTCCCTATTGGAACTGGGCGCTGTACTGCTTGCGGGCGGCTGCCTTTTTATCGCCGCCAAGCAGACAGGGGTTCTGGGCGCAGTTGCCTTCCGGTACAATGTGCTGTTCACTCCCTCTGCGGTGCTGCTGGTCTGGCTGCTCGCCATGGGCAAAGGGTTCATTTCCCGGCTGCTATCCGCAAAGCCGTTTTTGTGGCTGGCACAGCTCTCCCCTTACGGCTTTCTGATCCATCAGGTACTGATCCGGTATATGGAGTGGACTGCGGACAAGTTTAGCCTTACAGTGCAGCCTGTGGTCTGGACCTTGACCGTATTTTTGCTCACGCTCTGCCTGAGCTGGTTTTATAAGGCGCTGGAACGCCGGGTGCGGCAGCGTCGTACAAAGGCTGCTGCACAGTAAACAAAAAGACAGCTTCAATCTCTCTGCACTGCGCCAAGTTATGTCATGGATTTTAGTTGTGCACAAAGAACTTCTCTTTTTCGCCAAAAAATCTCTCGTCCCTCCAACGCTTCCAGAAAATAGAACAAAAAGAAAACCCCAGAATCATTCGAATTAGAGAATAATTCTGGGGTTTTTAATACTGTCGGCGGGGGCGAACCCGTACTCTGTCTCCAGAAAGGGATTTTAAGTCCCTCGTGTCTGCCAGCCTTCGGCAAAGTCGATTTTCGTTCGTTGTATCGTTTGATTCCTCATTGCGAGAGAGATTTTTCCTTCGCGAGCGAGAGGGATTCGCATTTTTTTTGACAAAATAATATTACCACCTTTTTCGCTCCATGTCAATCATGTAAAATTGTTTCATCTTGTCGTGCTTAATCTTCGGAGCGTCCGGGACCCGGGGCTTCCGCCGGGGCGTTCGCCCTGCCCAGATGCGCTCCTCAGGGTGGGTGTGATAAGGGGTTGGATGATGGGTTGATGGGTGTATTGATGGACGGAATTGAGTGATGGGTTATTGCTGATTTTTGAAGGTTACTTTTGAAGTGATTGGGGTTGTTTTGATGTGCAGACGGATTTGACTACTTCTTATCTGTGATATTCATTGCTGTTTGTTTGCTCAGTCTCTACTTTGCCTGTGCTCTCCCCTGCCCTTCTTTTACTATAATTTCACCGGAAGTGATTTTGAGGGATGAAGTGAGAAACATGTATATTTTGTTTGATACAAAACAATCGTTCTATTATAAAACCGCGTGGATGGGATTTTGTAACCACACCAACACGGTTTGAGGTTTAAAAAGATTATTTTAGTTTTTCGAGTATCTCGTCTGCACTCACGCCGCTGGCCAGCAGCTTCTTCAGCACGTCCTCTGCCTCGGCTTTCTTTGCGGATTCCGCCGCTTTGGTTTCAGCTTTGACCTTCTTAGCTTCGATTCTGGCGATTTCCTTGTCGATAGATTTCAATTCTGCCTTCTTGGTTTTCAGGTCAGCTTTCAGAGTATCGATGTTTGCGGTAATGGATGCAATTTCAGCGGCAACGGCTTCCTTTGCGGACTGCTTTTCTGCAAGCTGTGTTGCAAAATCAGCGGTCACAGTTTTGGGCTTATTCTTGCTACCTTTTGTTCTGGGCATAGGACACAAACCTCTTTCCTGTTATGATGGTTCAAGTATATCACAGGTCTGAAAACAAATCAGCCTTGTACACACCATTCTTCAGCATCTTCTTGAAGCTATCCTTTACAGCTGCAACGTCTTCGTGATAGGTCATTCCGTACCAGGTGTCGTTAGTCCTCAGAACCTTTACGGACATTTTTCCCTGCTCCAACAGTTCACCGATGAAGCTAGGAATCAGATACTCTGCCTTCAGCGGATTGCCGGGTACTTCTTTCGTCGTAATCTTGATATTCGTCTGAATACTGTATGCCTGATATAAGGTATCTTCGCCTGATAACAGTACCTAACACATAGCCAATCACCCCTCTTGCATAAAACGCTCTTAAATTGACCACATTGATTCCTGACGCGCAACCACACCGTACCCGATACCACCAAATCATTTTAGCTTTTTTATAAGCGGATTTTCGAGCAACTTAATTCTGCAAATGTCGATTACCGTGCATACCGCATAAATCAGTATTACACTTACAACAGCATGAATCACTACATTTCCGGATTCATAAGCACCAACATTATTAAACGTATCCTGCCACAACCACCGCCGCATGGTATTGCTATTAGCGTGAATTAACAGTACGCCAAATGTAGATGCGGCAATTGTATTGATGATCTTGTTATATCCAATTTTTATATTTTTAAAAAACAAGAATGCGCTAACACCTGTCGCTAGAGCCAATACCTTATTGGAATCAGATACAAAGAAATAGCTAATTCCGATATTTTTTCCAACCATTCGACTAAGAGTAGCCAACACTGCAACACTTCCCCACGATAAAATTAACGACACAACCATTAGCATCCACGTAATCTTCGTATTGCTGAACCAGTCTTTTGGATAAAGACGGATATACGATGCAATTATAAAAAGAATACTAAACCATGTCACATAGTTGAATACGACATTTGCTCTTGCGAACGATGGCAAAATCACATAAACTCCCAAACACCATACCATTAACCAGAAATGCTCCTTTTCTGTTAGCGCATGGAGCAACTTATTCAAGAATGGAATCAACAAATAAAACAGTAAATAGCAACCAGTAAAGTTATCTGCCACCGTGAAAAATGGAAATATCATTTTCAAGAAACCTTTGACTGAAAATACTTCATATCCAGTAAAGAAGAATATACACCACAATGCAATGGTATAAAAATATCTTTCAGCCAACAATTTACCAAATTTCTTTTTGGTAATATGCGATGTACACATAAAGTATCCAGTAATCAAGACAAAACAATTAATGCCTGTTTTTCCTGCCCAGCCAAATAGTAGCAAAAAATAATCTTGAAAATGCAAACTTGCCTGCGCATCAATGCAATCAAGTAATCCTGAATTCACAAGATAATGGTGAGCTACAATCATCAGCATTGAGAGAATTCTAAAAAGCTCGATGTTAGAACTCCTTACCCCCCCCTCAAATTTTTGTCTTTAACCAATTTTGTTTCCATTTAATTTTCCTCACATTGTAATTAGCATCGCATGCCGCCCAAATTTTTTCTTCCGTATTATAAAGAACCAAACAGCGAATTTACCGTTTTACTACTTTTACAATATTTATTTATATTCAACGCATTTCTGCCGTAATAACCATTACGTTGCCTACTGCTCACCGCGAAGAGGTATGCAATCGTCGAGCAGCATCACCTGCACGGAAAAGCCATGCAAGCGTTCTTATGATTTTCGCTTATTTATGTATTTTTTACTATCTTTTATCCCAGAATAATATCGCAGATACGGTCAACATCTTCCAGCGCCAAATCTGCATACAACGGAAGCGTCAACACACGCAATGCCAAATGCTGTGCCACAGGCGTTTTCTCTGTTCCAGCAGTCGGGTAGTTCCGATAACACTCAAAACTGTTAGTCAACGGGTAGAAATATTTTCTAGCCGTAATCCCCTGCTCAGACAACATCTCGTAAACTTCATTGCGAGTATACTTGTAGCCATCAAACACGACCGGAAAATATGCATAATTGCTTTCCACATTTTCCTGAACCGCGCTAAGCTTAATGCCTTCTACACCAGAAAGTCGCTCACGGTATCGTTCTACCACTTTCTTTCTCTTTGCGATTTCATCGGTTAAGTGGCGCAGATTACAAATTCCCATTGCTGCCTGAAACTCATTCATCTTGGCGTTACCACCAACAAAGCATACCGATTCTGGACCATGAATGCCAAAGTTCTTCTGGTCATTCAGCAACTGAACCCAGCTGTCATTTTTGAAGCAAACCGCTCCGCCCTCAATGGTATTAAATACTTTGGTAGCATGGAAGCTGAACATCGAAGCATCACCAAAGCAAGCTGAAGACACACCTTTATACTTTACAGCAAAAGCATGTGCAGCATCATAGATGACTTTCAATCCATACTTCTTTGCAATCCTGTCAATTTCCTCTACATCACAGAGGTTTCCATAAACATGTACAGGCACGATAGCAACCGTACGATCTGTGATAAGACTCTCAATCTTTGTGACGTCAATGGTATAATCTTTCTCATTAACATCACAGAACACCGGAACTAATCCATTTCTAACAATTGCATGTGTAGTAGATGCAAAAGTAAATGGTGTGGTAATCACTTCGCCACCTTCCGGCAGATTCAGTGCAGCAATCACATTCTCCAATGCCAAATGTCCATTCGTATACAGTGCCACATGAGGAACTCCCAAAAATTCCTCTAGCTGTGCCTGTAGCTGCTTATGTTTCACACCCATATTGGTCAACCAGTGGCTATCCCAAATTGGACGGATTTCTTCTACATATTCATCAAGGGTTGGCATAGATGAACGAGTAACTAAAATTTTATTATCCATATTTTCCTCCACAACAATCAGATACTCTTTAACAAAGCATCCGTAACATCTGTTTTCTGAATATTCCAGTCTTTTCCCCTGTTATTATTCAACACTTTTTTATAGAAGCTGTATGCAACGCTGACATCAACAAAAGAAAGGCCAATGGAATTAAAATAACAAATTTCATCATCATTTTCCCGACCGGGCTTTGTTCCATCTATAATGTCGGCTATATTGGCATATATATCACTATCTTTTAGTAATCCATCTTTATACATTCGAGCAATAGTTGGTGACCCTCTATGTTTTAAAGAATGCCAGTCATCACATACAATCTTTGTAGCCTTTTGTGGAACAGCATATTCATCTTCCCATCCACCTACATGACAATAATAGGTTCCTTTTTTTACAGCTCTTGCTTTTAGAAGAGGCTCTTGGCAACTTACCGCCGTAACAATTATATCGGCGTTTTTCGCAGCCTTGTCATAGTCAGAATTACATGGTATAAAATCAACATCAGGGTACCTTTTTTTCATAGTATCAATAAATTGGTTTTCTCCGTGTTCACTTCTGGATGCCACATAGCAAGTATCTATTTGCGGGAACATCTGTTTAATCGCAATAAAATGGGCCTTTGCCTGTTCTCCAGATCCAATTGTTCCATATGTATGGCTGTCTTTACGAGCTAAATATTTTGCACCAATTGCCCCCATACATGCCGTGCGTAATGCAGTAATCAGCGTACCATCCATCACTGCAATCGGAAATCCTTGTTCCAATTCTGATAAAACAATTACGCCAGAAACATTCTGAGATGAAAACTTATGCGGGTTTTCTGGAAAAACGGATACCCATTTAACTCCGCAAACCCCATCTTTCATCAATGTTGATGGCATACAATTGATTCTATCCTGTGTTTCCAGATTAAAAATCTGCGAGATTTTATCCGGAAGCATAACTCCACCATTTTTATACTCAACAAGAACTTCTTCAATTACCCGAACAACTTCCTGAATATCACAGCACTTCGCTGCCATAATATCTTCCATGGATATCAACTTTACATTTAAATCGTTTTTCAAGAATACCCCTCCCCTCATAAAATCCTATCTACTGAAAACTTTTCGTATTGCATATTATTACCCAGCGTATCAAAGACCAGCATGCTATCCTGCAGCTTTAAAATTTCGCTTTTAAGCTCTTCCGTATCAACACACAGAATATCTACTTCAGCCATTCTTTGATTTACGTCGTAGCTCCAAGGAATCTCACTTCCAATTTCACATCTTGGGATCAGTGAAACCACTTTACAATTATCAACTCCGTCAAACCCCTGCATTTTAGCAACTTTACCCGCTTTTAACGTAGGGAACAAAACCGCTGCACGCTTACCGTTCAGGTTAACACCGTCCTCCAACGGTTTCACATTACCGCAATTGCCTTCCAATGCGTAATGAACCATTGCCTCCATCAAATCGATACCAAATTCTTTTGTATACACTCTTTCATAATCAACGCCCGGAAATCTTAAGCCTGGATCAAAGAATCTAAATTTGCCATTGTCCTCAAACCCCTGCATAAAGATCGGACCGTTCTTGTATCCCATTGATTTAAACATTTTCACGACATTTTGATGTGCCGTTTTTAAGTATTCATCCGTAAATCTTGATGGAGAAACAGCACATGCTACAACTTTTTCAAGGTGATTTTCTTCAGAACCGCAGTAACTATCTACTGTTCTGATTAAGTAAGCTTCGCCATCTACAAAGAAATATGTAACCTGAAACTCATGAGCGCCCTTCATATATTTTTCGATAAGGATATCTCCATTTGAAGACTCACTTTTTGCAAAGCTAATTGCATTTTCAAGCTGTTCTACTGTGTAACACACAGATTGTCCACGCGAGCCTCTGCTGTCAACAGGCTTAACAAACAGTGGAAATTCTGCCCGTCCAGATAAGGCTTCTTCTTCCGTATACTCTGGAATAACATCGACGCAGTTTTCCATACACATTTTCTTGAATGCATGCTTATCAGTCATATAGAAGAACTGATCTTTTGTTCCATAACATGGCAAATCAAGTGCCTCACAGATTTGTTGATATGGTCTTTGACATGGGTCAATGTATCCGCAAATGACACCATTCACCTGTTCTTGCTTACAGCGTTCAACAATCTGATCTACATCTTTAATATTAAGCATCCATGCTTCATCTGCGACTTTCTTTGCAGGAGAATCCACAAGATAATCTGTAACAATCGTGTACACGCCCATCTTTTTTGCTGCTTCTACCAGCTTTATCTGTTGAGCGGTTCCACCAAGAATCAATATTTTTTTCATCATCCATCCTCCCTTATTTTTTCACAATTTTCTTCAAAAGTTGACGAACCATATCTAGCAAATATTCGAAGGATTCCAAATGTAATACAGCTGACATTCCTATATAAACCGCTGCACCAAATGGTATCTGAATCAGCAATGTCACACCATTTGACAAATGGAGTAGACTAACTAAGCTCACACAAAATCCCATAAATACCGCCAAAGCGATGCCTGGAAGAATATCTTTTAGCTGCTCTAAATACCCATAGTTCAGAAGTTTCCTATTAGGCCACGAATTAATAATCTGACTTAATACGCTATTCACAAGCAAACTGTACGCCATAGCCAATACGCCAAACCACATTGTGGAGAAAAGCAATCCCAATCCAACTATTTTCTTTGCAATCTCCAACTTCAAAAAGTAATCACTACGTCCCATTGCCTTAATAGCATTCAAATTAGCAGTGTGAATTGGATAAAACATATATGTAATGCAGAAAATTCTTAAAAATGGAACGCACGGCAGCCACTTGTCCGTCAATACTACCTGAACAATAGGTTTCGCACAGAAAGCAAGTCCCATCATTAACGGTGCCATAATATATGTACTGGTCTTGATGGAACGTCTCGTCATCGATTTAACACGAGCTCGATCATCTTGTGCAGATGCCATTGAAGGTAATAAAACGCTGTCAATTGAGGAATTAATATTATTGACAATTGTGTTCGGAAACTGTTTTCCTTGGTTATAATAAGCCAAGTCTGAAGAAGAATACATTTTACCAATAATGAGGCTTCGGATATTATTGTAAATCGTATCCAGCAAAGAAGATGTAAGCATTTTCCATCCAAAAGAAAGCAATCCCTTTAGACGCTGCCATGAAAACATTCTTTTCGGTCTCCATTTGACTGTCAACCACAAAATCAGTGTATCAATCGCCGTATTGGAAAGTTGCTGTGCAACAATGGCCCAAACACCAAATCCTGCATAAGCTAATCCAATGCCTAAAAAAGCAGAAAAAATTGTTCCCCCCAATGTTGAAAAGAAAAATCTCTTAAACAACATATTGCGCGAAACATACGACTGTTGAATCCCCTTAACTCCTGATATCACAATCGTCAAACTGATAACGCGTATTATCGGCGTTAGGGTTGTATCTTTATAAAAACCGGCGATGAATGGTGCCGCAACAAACATTACTGCATATAGCACTAAACAAACTGCAAAATTAAAATAGAATACAGATGAAAAATCCAAATCATCCGCATCCTTTTTCTGAATTAATGCAAGTCCTAATCCGCTATCAACGAACACCTGCATAATAGTAGTAAACACTGTAATAAGTGCAATTTGCCCGTAATCCTCTGGCGCAAGAATTCGTGCAAGAACAATCGATACAATAAACGTTACCAATTGTGCACCGCAGCGTTCAGCAAAGCGCCATATAAAATTTGAAAGGACTGAATTTCTATCACTTTTTGCCATTTTTTATTCTTTTTAGCAGTCCAAATAATCGAACTGTTATTTCTCTCCCAAATATTTTTTCAAAGAAAAGCAGCGTATCAACTTTCCTTTTCTTATATTCATCTGTCACCAGAAAATCATCTAACAGAGTTTTGTTATAATTTAGAAAAGTATCATCATCCTCTATTAACTCTACTTCATTCCCGTCACCCATATCTATGACTTGAGCATTGTAATCATAAGAAAGGGATGTTCTATTATCAGTATTAGTTATTTTCTGGCAACACAGTCCCGTTCCATCAAAACCTGCATTTTGTGTTTTTGACACAAACGGTGTAATTACATATAAATCATTGAATGCCATATAGACTCCCAAAGACATATCAGATGAAGTCTTAAAGTACCTACTGCTGTTCGTCAAAGCATGAAACATATAGTCGTAATATCGTCCCTGAATCAGTTGATTCAATTTACCATTACTCTTTACTTCTGGATAGCAGTCATACATATACCCATTTTTTAATGTCTCTATAGTCTTCAGCTGTTTCGCCTTCCAAAATCCCGCTCCCCACATTGAAAAAGTAAACTTTTGTTTGAAAATATTTGCACCTTTAACATTTGCTTTATAAGGAAGTGGATACGAGTATCCATTAATTCCTATTACACTCTCATCCGCTTCATATTTTTCCAACGCTTTGTCCATAAACTCCAAGAAAATAGGCGAAAACACTATATCATCCTCGGCATAGATCCATCGATCATATTTACTGCTGATATAGTCTCTCATCTCTGAAGAATTCAATGCCGCGCCATAGTTCTTTTCTCTTTTAACAACATTAAAACTTCTAAAACCATCAAATTCACTGTTTTCTAAGTAGCTACATATCTTTTCATATCCAGCTCTATACTTTTCGTTCGGCGGATAATCTAGAGCGATATAAACATCCGTATATTTCGCCCATGTATTTGCCTTTAGCGACTCGATGCATTTCTGAAAATGTTCTGAACGACATAGAGTCGGAATATATATAGGAGCATATACCATAATGTAAAATCCTCTCCTTCCTTTGTTAATTTTGTCTTATGTCAGCATTTCTATAGCATTATGTCGTTCTTTACTCCGGTAACTTCCCGGAATGACTAAAGCCGCAAACAAAATCGGGAAACACATATAGCAACTTAATCCATGTACTTCCGTCATTGAATATAAAGCCCACACAAGGATGAATATATTATTTTTCAAACTGCCTTGTTTAACGACTCTGTAAAAGACAACAATCAACAGTGCTAATATTACTATTCCAACATTAATCAACAAGTACGAATAAATGTTATCGAATGTAAATCCACCAGAAAAGCCATAATACTCATCCCATGTTGTGGTAAAGTTACGCATATCTCGTCCAAATAAGGATAAGCCCAAACGATTATACGCATATGATGCCAACCCAATTCGATGTGTCAGCAACTGATCCACAGCATGAGACAGTATGTTACCCTTCTCATACAAAAATGTCATTACAAATGTAAATAGACTGAGAAACGGAACAGCGTATTTAGCTAAAATATCAATCAGCCTGCTATATGATTTATTTTTGTATATCAGCACAATCAGAAGAACAAACACAAACAAATACAAACTTGTTCGGGTTTTAGCTACGCGATAGAGTAGGAATTCAACAAGTATTACCGTTATAAAATCTTTTGTTTTCAGTTCTTCAAACTTAAGCCAAAAATACATAATAATCAGATTAAATACGAACGCAGATAAAACATTTGCATGTCCAAAACCTAACGAATATCTTCTATATCCACGATAGATTACATAGTATTTGCTTCCCAGCAATGTACTTACTGCTCCTACTAAGCAATGAATAGTTACCAGCCAAAATTCATACTTAAAGATAAATCGGATTATTCTCTCAATATTCTCATCTCTAATCGCCAAGCATGTTATAACAGTTATTAAAAGGCCAGCCGAGCCAATGTTAATGCAGATAACTCCAAAAAGAACTGTAACAATTGCATACGCAATAAGCTGTCTGGTATTATATTGTTTGCTCAAAATGTGAGCCACTAATAGCACCACAGAAATTGCAGTCAATATATTGTCTACCGTTCCTGATGAATGCCACATCGAAGACATGCTCAATATAGTCTTCACAATTAAAACTAAAATACCAAAATCCAAAGCACTCCTTGGTTTTGGAATAGTTAATATGCTATCGTTCATCTGCTACTTCCTCTACCACTTCATCTAAATGCGTCACAAATTTTTCCATATCAAATTTATGTGCTGTCATTATTGCTCTACTTTGTATGCACTCCCATTGTTCCCTATTGTCAATTGCGTTCATTATCACTTCTGCCAACGCTTTTGGATTGCCTTTTTCAGCTAAGAACCCATCAACACCATCTGTAATAATTTCAGGAATGGCGCCTGAATTGGAACAAACACATATTTTGCCTGCTGCCATTGCCTCAATAATTCCGATTCCAAAACCCTCTTCCCAGATACAAGAATGAACAAAGATATCTGAATCTGAAAGGATTTGCGGAACGTCTCTTCTTATTCCAACAAATCCGCAATATTTATCTACTTCCAATTCTCTTGCAGTTTTTTCCAGTTGTTCTCTATACTCTCCATCTCCAACAATTGTAAACGAAAGATTGTATCCTTTTTCTTTACAAATTTTTATTGCTTCTAGCGCAATCTGTACACCCTTAACTTTTACCAATCTTCCAACGAACACAAGCCGAACAGGATCATGAACGGATAAACATCTTTCATCAAATCGGCTAACATTTACACCATTGTAGACAACTTCTATCTTCTCAGGTCTTGCCTTGAAATTGGCTATTATGCTTTTTTTTACATAGTTAGATATTGCAATTATTCTCTTTGCACTTTTTGCAGCAGTAATATTTATAACTTTTCGAGCAGTTCCATTACTTCCACTTAATTCGTCTTTTGCGTCACAATGGACATACATGAGTACTGGTATTCTACGAAAAAGGAAAGAAAGCAACGTCACATACACTCTTATCATCGGCGAGCCATGATGTGTTACTATGACATCCGGTTTTACGCTTTTAATAATTGCAATCAATTCTTGCGTAGCCTTAAAAGAGCCGGTTCTTCCCGCATCCAAGAAATATGTATTGCAGCCACATTCTCTAATTTGCTGTTCGTAATACCCATCTTCCCACACAAACACAAAATAATTGTCGTGACTACTTTTCTTTGCATATTCTGCTACTAATGTTTCTATGCCTCCGCTCTTGCCACAAGCAAGTATGTGTAAAACTTTATGCATAATCCACCGCCTCGCCATCTCTAGTTATTCATTAGATTCTAGATTTCTTAAAAAGCAGCTTCTTCGACGAGCAAACACATAAAACAAATGACTCTGCATAAGCAGCAATCAAATACACGCTTCCTATAAACGCGTTCCATTTTTTCTTATGCGCCCATTCATAATCAACTTTTCTTTTTTCAATTTGATATAGCGGAAGAATCGTTCTCGATGTTCCAAAATGTACCAGTTTACCGCCTGTGGTATCACTTCCGTTAAACCAATACTCCAATCTTCTGCCAAAGAAATCTGCTCTCAGTTTTTTTGCATTTCGTAAAAAGCAAAAACGATCATTAATTTGATTAATCGGCCTTGCACCATTGACTGCCATTGCCAACGCAATAATCGGCTCGTCTGCAGGCTTTCTAAAATTCTTAAAACGAAATGCCTTATAGTTATTTGAAATATCGATACATGTCTTATAAATAGCATCTACTTCTTTAGATTTTCTAAAATAGTAGATTTCACCATGCAAATCGATAGAATACTTTAGCTGTTCCTTATACTGTAATGTTTCGCTGATCATAAACCATGCTCGGTCTGAATCCTCGTAAAAGACTTTACCGTATGCTGAGAAGGTGTTTTGCCCCCCGAAATCTTTCCAGTATATGTTTAAATCGTTGAATGCAATACAGTCCGAATCAATAAAAATCGTTTCATCATATGGGCTGTATCGCATTATATCAATCTTATCCATATAAGAACGTGTAGCATCTTTTATAAGTACTACATCATCAAATTCTTCAAATTTATCATTGGCATCATCAGTTATGACACCAAACCTCATGGGGCTAGCACTCGTCAGCTTATATGATTTAACAAGCGTCTTCGCCATTTCGTGATATTTCTTATCACCCGTTGCAATCGTTATAAATCCTCTGCTCATATCCATTTCCATCTTTCCTTATCAATCAGACAGTTTCATAATATCGAGCCAATTTTTTGTGCATCGTTTTCATGCTAAAACTACCATCTATCTTTTTAATGTTGTTTTTCGACATCTGTTCTATCAGAGCAGTATTGATCGAGCATTCAACTAGTGCATTTGCCAGTGCCTTAACATCTCCCGGCTGAATCAAAATACCGTTTTCCCTATTAATGACTTCAGGAATTGCGCCAACTGTAGTGCTTACAATTGCCTTTCCACAAGCCATTCCTTCCAAAATCGACATAGGAAGTCCTTCATTATAGGACGGCAGCACTACTGTTGAAATAGAACTCAGCAGCTCAAGTTTCTTATCAAAATCTGCCCATCCAACTACCTCAATGTTCTTCTCAAGATTTCTGGTTTTAACCAGTTCTCTTACTTTTTCTACGTCACCGTCACCCGCAAGATAACATTTAATTTCAGGAACTATCTTACGCGCAATGTCAATCGCATCTACCAAATCGTAAGTTCCTTTTCTTTGTCCTAATCGGCCAAGTGTAACAAAGGCATTTTGATGTAATGCTGGTTCGCATACTGCTGGAGCAAGACGCTCCATATCAATGCCATTTTCCAAAACACAGCAATTTGTCAATCCAAATCTTTCATCAAACTTGTCTTTCCAATCCTGTGAGAGTGCAATAACCATGTCCGATTTTTTCAGTATTTCCACCACACGCTTTTGCTTTTTTTTCGTAATCTCATCATAAAAGACAAGATACTGCGCTCCATGAACATGCAAGATTACTTTCTTGTTCCATCTCTTAATAACATCTACATAATGCCCTTTTCGGAAAGTACTCCCGCGAGAAGCCACATGCACGTGGTAAAGATCATAGTTTCTTTTTGTCAGGCAGAACTTGATAAATGCATATATCGAAAAAAAGATTCTTACTAGTTTATTTCCGTCAATAAACGATTCATAAATATCTATATCAAACTGCTCGTTTAATTTCTTATCTTTTTCTATCTCTTCGATAACTGTTGCCATTCCGCCTTTCGATCTTGTTGGGCTCGGTCCAACCACTAAGATTCTCTTCTTTTCGTTCATTACTTATCAATCCTCATACAATCACCAAGCCATTTATCAAACTCATACGAAGAGCACCTGTCAAACCCTGCACCATTCGTAAATGTGATTTCTCCGAAATAGATTTTGTCTTTTACAATGTAGAAATCTACTCTTGCGTGAATAAATGGCTTTGAAAGTTTTCGGGCGTATTCCAACAGTTCAGCCAAACACTCAGGCTTTTCGATTTCGCGTCCCGATACAGGATAACCCATACCGGCATTAGGAATGCGTTCCCAATTACAATCGAAAAAGTCCATCTTATGCTTTGTAAACCTATCCGTATCAACACGCACCATCTTAGGTTCACCATTGAAGCAAAATACTTTGTAATCCCTAAGTTGTTCATCATCTGCACTTTCGATGAACTTCTCGACAATTACTCTAGGTCTTTCAACACCGTAAAACCATTCGCCGTAGCAAGGAAGGAATTTGGCCTTAAGCCACTTATTACATTTTTCAATTACTTCATCGCGGGATATTTTCGCCGTCCCGTTCTGGATAATATTGAATGTAGAACCGTGTGTTACTTTAATAACATATTTTTCTGGCAGCCTATCAAACGGTATCTCTTCAGGGTTGAATCCTTCCCATATCAAATCATTTAAAATCTGCTCGCACCCTTGGCCCTCAACAAACTCGCGCACTGTATATTTATCACAGCATTTTGGCATCAGCGGATTTTTATTGTACAGCTTAATCCACTGCAGCTTTTCATTGTATGTCTTCGGATTCTTTAAATTCAGCTTATAGTGTTGCTTTAAATAAAACAGCACTTTCAAATCTGTCTCCGGTGAAATCTTATATAATATATTAAACGGGAATAGAATAATATTTTTTGTTATGTTATTCATGCTTACCCTCACCTATTCTCTATAAATTTATCAATACTACTTATAATTCTTTGTGTGTTACTCACATACTCCTTATATGTAGTCTTTTTCACAGTTTCTAGTGCATCGCCGATTTTTTCAGCATCATCGCACTCACAAATCAACCGAAGTTCTTTAAACTGACCAACCAACTGAAGTTGGTGATCATCAACATGCTCGCCATATTTCGCACGTCGAGGGACAGCTATGACCTTCTTTCCCTTCTTTACAGCTCCAATAATGGCTCCCGTGCCTCCATGCGTTATAACAATATCGGCTTTTCCCATTTCTTTGCTGAACTCATCTCTGTCCAAAAACTTTTTATAGCTAAAATTCTTCGGTAGATAATCACTGTAGCCAATCTGTGCAAACACATCTTCTGCATTAACTGTTCCTTTTTCACACAGTTCATCAATGGCTTTCAGCAGTCTATTAAATTGAAATTTCTGTGATCCAAGCGTTATAAAAATCTTATTTCCCATTCAATAGATTCCTCCTAAATATATGGCTTTAGGATAGAATTTCAGCATCGGCTTCCACTGGACATAAAACTGATCCGCAAACTTATAGAGTAGCTTTCCGGTTTCTGTCGGAGAAGTAACTTTTGCAAAAGACTCAATGTAAATTAGCTTTTTACCCATAAATTTAGAAATCAGACAAATCGGTATCATCGCAAGAACTCCTGTGCAGATGACCACATCAGGTTTTTCTTTTCTATAAATGCCGACAGACTTCCATGCATTTTGAACCATTCGCCAGATAAAATCTTTTTCCCGGCGATTGACCTGCTTCATATAATATGTTTTTTCTCCTTTTGCTTCTGCGCTATAATCGGTCTTCTCAGTAATAACAAAGCTATCATATTTTTCCATCAGTGGTTTTAACATCATGAGCTGCTCATAGTGTCCGCCTGATGAAGCCGCAAAGCATATCTTTATGTTTTTCTTTTCATCCATCTCTCTGCTAACCCACACTTATCAATCTCTCTGGAAAATATCTCTCGTGTAAACTTTCTCTTTCACATCATCCAAGCACTTATCATAGCGATTTGCGATGATGGCATGGCTCATTTCTTTGAACTTCGCCAGGTCATTGACCACCAAACTGCCAAAGAAAGTGTCACCATCTTTCAGGGTCGGCTCATAAATAATCACCGTTGCCCCCTTTGCCTTTATGCGCTTCATGACACCCTGAATGGAGCTCTGGCGGAAGTTATCGCTGTTGCTCTTCATGGTCAGACGGTAAACGCCGATGGTCACAGGCTTCTCCTGCTTCTCATCGTATTCGTTGTCCTCGTCATAGCCGTAGTAACCAGCCAGCTTTAAGACACGGTCAGCGATGAAGTCTTTACGAGTTCTATTGCTCTCAACAATAGCTTCGATCAGGTTCTCCGGCACATCTGCATAGTTTGCCAACAGCTGCTTGGTGTCCTTGGGCAGGCAGTATCCGCCGTAACCGAAGGACGGATTGTTGTAGTGGCTACCGATGCGAGGATCAAGGCAGACACCATCGATGATCTGCTGAGTATTCAGGCCCTTGCTCTCTGCATAGGTATCCAGTTCATTAAAGTAAGCTACGCGCAGTGCCAGATAGGTATTGGCGAACAGCTTAACAGCCTCAGCTTCGGTGAAGCCCATGAACAGGGTGTCGATGTTCTCTTTAATTGCGCCTTCCTGAAGCAGACCAGCAAACTCGTGAGCAGCCATAACCAGACGCTCATCGTTCAGATCAGTTCCAACGATGATACGACTCGGATACAGATTGTCATACAGAGCCTTAGACTCACGCAGGAATTCCGGGCTGAAGATGATGTTCTTACTGCCGAACTTCGCACGCACGGATGCGGTATAGCCCACAGGAATGGTAGACTTAATGACCATGATGGCGTTCGGGTTATATTCCATAACCAACTTAATCACCGCTTCGACCGCAGATGTGTCGAAGTGCTGAGTTTTACTGTCATAGTTCGTGGGAGCAGCTATTACAACAAAGTCCGCATCCGAGTATGCAGCCTTTGCATCCAGCGTTGCGGTCAAGTTCAGTTCTTTCTCTGCAAGATACTTCTCGATATAGTCGTCTTGAATCGGGGATTTATGATTGTTAATCATATCCACTTTTGCTTGCACAATGTCAACAGCCATCACTTGGTTATGCTGTGCTAACAGAACGCTAAGTGAGAGGCCAACATATCCAGTTCCAGCTACGGCAATTTTATAAGTTTTCATATTTTCATTCTCCTCACTTTTCTCTTTATAAAACAGCAACAAGCCCACGGCAGACCGCTTCATAGCGACCTACCGTGGGCTTGAATTATCCTCCTAATTTTATTTGCTGCTCCTTTTTGTGGGTCAAAACAGAGCTTCCAAATGCCGCCTACATATAACCCTCAGGATTTCCCGCTTCTTGCAGTTTTTCAACAAATAAAACTTTTGAAGGACAACTCAAGCCGTCAAAACCCTTTAGTTATCGTAGTTTTTCTTGGTTGACCCTATGCGGTTGTCAAGTAAGGAACAAAAATTTTTGCAAAAAAATAAGCCCTACAAGGCTTTCAATCGGTTCTTACACCAATTTGAGCCTTGTAGGGCTTATCTTCTTATTCATAATTCGGGGGCTTAACCTGACTACAGATGATATTATTCCAGCATACACCAATCGCCTGAACTGAAATACACCGCTCCCACGTACAGCATTTTTATGGACGAAGACCCTTTACAAGAGTTTGAAATTCCTGTTCTGTATCCACAAAGTGGTAAGGCGCATACTCACCATACGCTGTTGGCCTGCTGATTGTTACAAGCTGTACTCCCTTATATCCAACCTCTCTGTTCAATTCTCTTTTTAATTCTACCAGATGCTTCCCATGCGTCGTTTTTAGAGCAAAACAACCATGTGCATTACGATCTTTTGCTACCAAATAGCACATTATTCAGCACCTCCTTAAATTCATGTTCATTCCGAATCTGCTTATTCGATCTTGATTTCTGTGTACTTTCCTGACAAAAGCGTGGCAAGCTCACTTGAAAGCATATATGCATTGGAGCCTGTGATATAAACATCCACATAATCCCTGATATAAAGGCTGTCAACCACTTTCTCAAATGATGGAACTTCCTGTACCTCATCCAAAAAGATGTATGTCATCTTAAATGTGTTCGCAGCCGAACGCCTACGGCTTATCGGGAGTTGTTCTGCAACTATAAAATGCAGGAGGATACTCGCAAACATGAGCCTTCTCTCTAATCAGTCTTTCTAAATCGGACACAAGCAAAAACGGCCAGCGTATCATGTGGTACATTCCACACAACACGCTGGCTATTTCTTACACACTATGTATAATATTGGCCATACTCTTTGCACAGAGTTTTCCATTATCATCTTGTGCAATCACATAAATTTTCTCACCATGCTCTTGAAGATGTTCCTGTGTATTCCAAACTTCTACTAATATAGATTTTATATCAGATAGCAAAACTCCCGCGATCGCAAAAATCCCAATTTTGTACCGATAGCAGTGCATCATACAGGTTATCGTATGAAAATCCTTTTGAATGCCACTTTTCTTATTTATTGTCTTCAATTCAACCACACAGAAATTTTCACCCATCTTACCTTGCTGATGAATCACAAAATCAGGGTTAAATGGTTCTTTAATAATCTTGTGTCCACTTTTATCTATCTCACCATTGATAGTAAACTCACTTCTGAATTTCTGCTCTTGTATCAATCTCATTTGATGATAAAGCTCATAGGCATAAACTCTTTCCCTTCTTTTTATTTCCTTGTGTCCCACATAATCCACCGCTATTTTAACATTTAAGTATTCGTCATCAACATTATTCATAGCTTGAAGAACAAACTCTACGCAGCTTTTTGCATTCATTGCAACAACCCCCTTTTAACAAGAAGCAGCTCATCCCTGCTTTATACCGATGCCATTTTTAATCTGTGCCTTTCAAATTTTCCTGTTCAAAAAGAATCCGAAGATTGCTATGGCGATTCAGTGAATTCGTTTTCTCTCGAATAAACGTCCATGTCTGTGTATAGGTTCCGGCAACTGCGACCTCATCAGATTCTATAAAGTCAACAAAGTCTTTTGGATTTTCTTCATATCGTTCTGCAAAAGCATCGGCCAAAGCTACTTTTTGATCGTCAGTCAGTTCAGTTGCCACATTATGCAGAACGTGTTCCATATTTCTTGAGAAATAGTAAATTGAATAAGGGATACTCGATTTCATTTTTCCAGTGGAGCACAAAGAAGCCACTACACTGCTTTTCTTTTGATTCCGTTCCTGAATATACTTGACCTCGCCCGTTTCAATGTGATTCTCAAAATACTGAACGCCTTTTTCCTTTCTGGCCTTTACCAAATTATCAGGAATAAATGCCCCATCCGTATCTATCAAATGAACAATCTGCAAAATATCGCTTTCTTTATATGCGTACTTTTTCATCTCCGCTGCAATTCGCTTTGCCACATAACTTTTCGCATTATTTGCAGTAATCGCATCTTCCGTTGTAATATCTCCATGAATCACATGGAAATGAACTTCTGCAGATGAAAAAATTTGTTTTAGCACAGAACTAAGCGCATCCTCGTCGGTCGGGCCTTCCACAATAACGAAGATAACTTTCTTAGCTTTCGACATGAGCTTCCACCGCCTTTCCTGCACGACGGAAGGCGCGACCAATCGCCACACTATCCGTTTCTTCATACATTTCTTCTTTCTGGCCCCCCAGCGTCAGGCTGCGCAAATACAGGTCACGAAGATTATTATTTGTCTGTACATTCTGCAGGCGGATATATCGGTTACAAGGATTTGTTGTTGAGAACAGAATACTCTTCTTTCCAAGCATTTCCAATGCTCTCAGATTGTGTGAGGTAAAAATCAGTTGTCCTTTTCCTCCGTCAGAAAAAACCGCTAGTAATTCTCCGAGAAGATACTCAAACACCCCGGAATCCAATTCATCGATTACCAGACACATAGATGGATTGTTATAAACGCAAATCAGAACATTTAAGAAAGAAACAATTTTTACGATACCCTCTGATTCATATTTAAGCGGAATGGAAATATCTCCGCGTTTAGACAATAATTCAATTTTATACCCAGTATCTCCATTGTCCAACAGCTGCTCTCCGAAGTTATGAACCTCTACTTCCATGCCTGGGATAACATTTTTCAGTACAATGTTCATACCATCAATAATTGTCTGCGCAAGCCGAAACTGTCTTTGGGTCACAACGGATGGTTCATCAATCCGTATGGGCAAATCTCCCGTTGTAATATGCTCTCCATCCCTTAGATAAAATGCAACAGGCAGTACCAGATTCATACTGATTGGGCCAGAGTGTTCATTGTTGATTGCGAATAAATTTACCAGAGCATACTTTTGTAATATTGCAAATAGGCCACTATATTCTCCCATTACATCTTCCTTGCTCTGAGAAAATACCCGGTATCCCTCTTCTCCGAAAATAAAAGACTGATGGGATTTGATAGAGATTGCCTGTGCAACATTTAGGGCAACTCGCACTTTCTTATCATTTGCAACCAGCTTCTTATAACGATACTCTGGTGCAAACGTAACATCCTCATTATCATACTGATAATCAATTAAGGTGGATTCAACAGCACGGATGTTCTCTTTTCTCGGAACAACTGTCATGCGTTCATGTGAAATCACAAATCCATCCGCATCTTTTTTTAAAGCCACACTGTAGTTCACAGTTTCTTTTTGTACTTCCTCCGCTACAGAAAAGCTCACGTCAATTTCGCACTCTTCTTCGCCTTGAGCAATGTACTCTTTTGTATCAGCAGGAAGTTCTTCTCCGCTCAAAAGCATTTTCACAAAGCGAAGAGCCTCAACAACAGATGTTTTTCCTGATCCGTTCTGCCCATACAGACCTAAAACGTCCGCCTTTTCTGAAAACAGTTCTTTTCCACTGTATGCAGGCATCTCAACAATGCCCTTTTTCACATTCTTAAAATTGCTCAGCACAATTTTATTGATTCGCACGATGTTATGTTTCATTGAAGCCCCTCCCTTTCTATTTCATTATATCATCTCGCACGTTTTTGTCAATAGAAAATCATATTCAATACATTTTTATCGTTTTTATCCGTTCTGTTTTCGCCTTTTGCTTTACAAATATCTTGTACATTTAGCTCGATGGCTATTCATTCTAAAGTAAAAAGGTGGCCTCTTTTTGGAGCCACCTCTTTGAAAGCACTTATTGTTAGTTTTTTCGGCTTCTTTCCTGCTCCTGCTGCGGCGCATTGCCTTTTTGTCGCCGCTCAGCCTGCTTAATATGCAGCCGATCAAGCACCGACCACCTGCCGACAATGCGCCGGGGCTTTTTCGGTGCATTGTTGACGCAGCCATCTATCATATTGTAGTTTTGCTCTGTGCCGGATTCTTTGGCGCGTTCCGCTGTACCGTTTTCAAAGAACTTCTGATGGTGCAGCAGTTCAGGCTTTGGGCCTTGTAAAAAAGCACTCATCTTTCTGGTAGCTTCTCCATCGAAACCTATACAAACTTTGGAGGGGGGTAACCCCCCAATTTTAAATTTTTTCAAAAAATTTTCTGCGGCAGCTTTTTTGCCCCTAATAAAAGCAAAGAACTATTATATGTATCTACTGTATTTGCGGCGGACACGGCGAAGTCCTCTGTCAAGACTCTTTTTAACAGCTTGCGGGGTCACTCCTGTTAAACAAGGTGATCATCCTCCTTCCATGAAAGCATTTCGGAAAAAATACCGCTTGGCTTTGGAGTAGGAAGAGGACACAGCCGCATATTTTCAATATCCATTCTGGCATAGTGACGGATTGCGTGTTTCGTGCCATGACCTAACACTTTACGGACAACCTCTGTTGAAACTTTGTCATTCACCATGTTGCTTGCAATTGAAGATCTGAATGCACGGCTTCCATGTCTTTTCTCTGCGATGTTGACATCTGATTTTGCAACCATAATTCCAACTGCCGTATTTATCGCATAGCTATCCAGTGGTTTGTATGGAATCATGGTAGTAAGGAACACATTTTGACAGTTTTGGATTTTCGGGCGTGCAGTCAGGATATAGTCCTGCAATGCGGCTTTTACTTCCGGAAACAGTTCCATTTCCCATAAATCTCCGGTTTTCTGCTGGATGAAGTGAATCCTGTCATTCTCAAAATCAAGGTTTTCAAAAGACAATGCAGCAATATCACGGGAACGGATACCATAACGGGATAACAATAAAAGAATCGCATAATTTCTGACACCGGCTGCTGTAGTGCAATCCACAGAATCCTCAATAGCAGCAACCTCTTCCTGTGTATACACGGTTGGTTGAGGAGAAAATTTTTTACGATTCACAATTAGCTTGGAAAAGTCTCTTTGAATTTGTCCACTTTCAAACAGATAGCGTAGAAATGGACCAATCCTTTCCCAATAGCGAAGATAGCCGAGCTGCAAAAATGCGGATTGAATCAGTTCTCCGTTTATACTTTGCAAGCTTTGACATCCAAGCATTTCCAAATTTTTTAGAAATCGGCTGCAAATCCACCACTTGTAATGAAGTGTGGTCTCTTTGTTCCCATTGTGACGACAGTGAGAAATGAATGAATCCAAAGCCCTTGAAAGACTGTCCGGTAATTCAACAGGCACGATTTTATCAGCCCATAAGGCTTCTTCACCATCAAGCCCCTGATACAGTCGATTTAGCTTCCCCACAATTACTTTTGCCCGTGAAACTCTGGAATCACAAACTTTCAGTGTTTCCTTGCAATAGTGAATCAGGATTTCTCCAATCTCCGGCGAATACTCATCCATGCCGTTAGCGTTCATGTAATTGGTAAACGCCCGAAGAATGAAATCCATGTCCTTAACAGTACTTTCACTGTAGGATGCTGACTTAAAAAGCTCTCGTAAATGAGCTTCTAAGTCGTTAAATTTTGTACAATTCTCCATTTGATAACCTCCTCAATATTTGTTGTCGGGTCGACACGATTTCATTATAGAGCAGGCATCAAACGGATTATTGTTATTCAAGAAGTTTTTTGTAAAAGCACTATTTTTAAGGAGGTTTTATGACTTATCGAATAATGTTACTTGTCGAATTAACCAAATTATCTGACATGTCGGATAACTTGGTGAACATAAAGATATAATCGGCTTGAATCATTACCCCAAAGAATTGACGGGATATTACCAATCAATATTTGCTGTGTTATCATTGTGATCTCCTTCGAAAAACTATTTTAAATAGCATAAGAACTAATCCAATTAGTATTCTACTTTGCGACAGCTGCAATGTCAATATAATTAGTAAATTTGCTATTCAAAATATTGACACAGCTAATCGCATTAGTTAAGATAAAAGAAAGTTTATTGACAAGGAGATCAATTATGCGTGTCACAAAAACAGCAGTAATACAGGCTGCTTCTGATATAGCGGATGAAAAAGGGTTAAACAATGTTTCCCTCAAGGTGGTTGCTGAACGGCTGAATATCCGTACACCATCGTTATATAACCACATCGAAAATTTGGATGATTTATTGCGCGAAGTAGCTCATAACGGGATGCGTACCATAAACCAGAGGATGACCCAAGCTGCCATCGGAAAATCTGGTGATACGGCAATAAAGGCAATTACCATTGAATATCTAAACTATATGATAGAGCATTGTGGAGTTTATGAAACAATCCAGTGGGCTACTTGGCATGGCACAGACGAAACCGCAAAGATATTTTGCGAATATACTGACCTTCTAAAAACACTCATCCTTTCCTGTCATTTTGGAACGGAGAATGTATCCGAAATCTTAAACCTACTCACAGGATTTCTTCACGGATATACCACATTACAGTTGCGATATGCGTTTTCCGAACCTGAAAAGGTCAGGAAAGAATTAATAGGAGCTCTAGATACGGTTTTAGTTGGCACTTATAAAAAATACTATAAAGGTTTTTTTGATGAAGGCAGGTAGAAGCTCCAGTAATAGCTTTTAGAAATTAAAGACATTTGATCAAGATATCGCCGGAGTATTGTAAAAAGAAATGTTTCAAATTGCTGCCATATATTTAGCTCTAAGTATAAAAAAGCCCTACCTAGTCTGAACAATACTAACCGCCTGTTCATGACAGATAGGGCTGCTTAAATAATAATTTCCGTGGATGTAGTCACCTTTTATCTTTTGATTTAAAATACTCAATCAAACTATTAATAGCTTGCGTAGTTTTAGCGTACTTAAACCAATCATAGTTTGCTTGAACCGTTGCAGCATATCGAATTATTACAGTATCACCTTCGCAAAGAATATAATCCTCCGCATAATGCTTTTCACTATGATTTATCAGAGCATAGTCAAAAAGAATTGCGTTGTCTCCATTAGTGGCAAATGCAAAATCGAGCACTGTTGTTCCTTTTTCAAGCAATACTTTTCTTCCGTCTCTCGTCAAAACCGATATAACTTCTTTTGCTTGTTTAAATTGCGTTTTAAAATATTTAATTAGATAATTAACGGCTAGATCAGTTTTTAAGTATCGAAACCAATTTAATTCTGCGGTTATTATTGGGCTTTTTTTGATTTCAACGGTATCTCCATTGTTCAAAACAGTATAGGCTGGTTGGAGTTTTCCGTTTTGATTCAAAATTGCATTTCCAAAATATAAACCTAAATCTTCATGTATCATAAACGCAAAATCGAGTACAGTTATTCCTCTTTCAACCATCTTTGCCGTTCCGTCTTTTTTGAACACCTTAATTTGATTCTCATTTTTCTTAGGCTGTCGCTGACGGATAAACTCATCTTGAACCAGAAAATCGCCATACAAATAGCATAAATGTTGCGATTCACTTTTTACAAAAAAACGATACATATTTTTTGAGGAATCACTTAAAAGAAAATAGCATGCATCCTTATTAGTAGTTCGATAATAACCATATAAAAACACACCCAAAGGACGTAATTGAGACTCAAAATATTGCATAAATACGTCAACTGTAGAACAACTATCGTTTCCCGTTATCTGATCATCAACAACAAGCGTAAGATCGCAAAACGCAGTTCTAGCAAAATTTTTTAATTTTATCATATCTGTTGACAGTGTGGAAACAGAATGGATTTCAGGATTGTTTTGCGTAATAAACCGATAAATACTTGCAAGTGATCGCTTCTTTGCGAAAAAAAGTTTTATATAAGATTGGTACTCCTGCAGCCCTGCCGGCGTAATTTTGCTATTTTTATCAAATATTTGTTTCAATTTTGTAATGAATTTCTGCCTAGAGAACTCATTTAGTTCATCAACCTCACGAATAATGGAACTAGCTGTATCATATGTAGCTTTATTTTCAATTCTAAAGCACAATTCTTCCAGAGAATCTGCCATCTTATAAGCATGCATATATTTGACTTGTGGAATCAAAATTTCTCTTGTTTTTTGAGCAAATGTCAATATCTTCTCATTTTGGTTATTGATATTTCGCAATAGAACATCCATATGCGCCGCAATTTCTATATAAAAGGCTTTTGGATAGCGACTGCACAGTTCATAATTTTGTGTTTGTTCAGTATCAGAAAAATTACTTAGATGAGTTGATATTACCAAATTATGAATGTTTACGCATCCCTCTAGAATTGCATAGGTATCGTTATCAACTTCGGGTTTCAAATTAGTAAGCGTTGATATACCATCAACAGGAAGGACATATAGAAGTGCGGCAGTTACAGTGTTGCAATCGAATCTCCACAAGGCCATCCGCTGCGCAATGGACAAAGAATGATTTGTGTAATATATTATATTTTCTTCGTTAAGCCCGACATTTGAAATAGATAGGCTGTTTATTAGAAGGGCAAAGGTAGACTCTAGCTTTTGAATTTCTGATCCTTCAATATAGTGAAAGGTCTTAATAGACTGAATAATCTGGCTGAGTTTCAAAGTCTGCAATTCCATAATCAGCATCCTTCTGATTGTTTTCGTGATAAGTTTCAGATTCCTTTAATAGGTGATACCACGCGTCATCATCACCACTAGACACTCGTCCACACCATAATTGGTGATTTTCCAAATTTTTTGAAATCAAGTATTCCATATATGATGTCAAAAGTATTTCTATATTGTGCTCGTTGAACTGCTCATAGGGATTATTATTTTTAGACGAGGAATTGCTTCCACAATATATGGATTTTACAAGTTTGAGGATTTCTGCGGCTTCTTGTTGTCCCTTTACGCGAATGTCTGGAGTGGAAAACTGTAGTCTTAATTTTATTTGCTCACAGGAGACATATACTCTTTTTTTTGACAATGCTATCAACTGAACAATGGGCTCAGAAGAACGTCCTGTTGACACAGAGTTAATAGTCCCAATTCCTCCAGAATAAAAATCCTTATTAATTGAGGCATGGTGCAGTATAATTAAAGCTTGGTCTTTTGCATCAATTACTTTATTTAATGTTATAAAAATATGCATTTGCGACATATGAAACTGCCCAAGATATAACCCATGAGGACGTTTGCTTTTGAGTTGATCAAAAATTTCCATATCATCGTCCAGCAAATCAATTTCATTCTTTATACTTTGCAGTTCCTCATTTGTTTTAAGTCCAAAAATTGCAGCACATTTAACCGCTGAATTATTTTTTGAAACTGAGGTTGCACTTACATATAGAACACCGAGCTTTAAGTCAATTGCGTCATGCACACTCTCAGAGATAAGTTTAGAATTTAGTTTTTTACTTGTATCGATATAGTACAAGGTATACGAACCCTTATATTTCAAATATTCTGCGTCAGAAATACGATCCGGTTCGAATTCCATCGACTCGTTGTGTAATTCGAGATTATTGTTAAAGAGAATGTCGTCCAACAGGATGTCTGAGAAATGATCTTTCAAAGAAGACAAAAAAGAAAAACTGGGTTGTTTTTGTGACTTCATATATCCAGACAAAGTCGACTCAGAAACACCCATTATCTCGGCAAATTGCTTTTGGTTCATACCTTTCTCGGCCATTAACTTTTTAAGATTACTAGAGAAAATTTTAAGTTCTGAGTTTTCCATAACTGTCCCCTACGCTTTCTGACACCCGATTTTCTCTTTTGATGGTCTGACTGGGTACCTTGTGTGGTGTACAGGCGCCACAGTTCTCACAGGGTATCCCATTTTCACAGTCGCACCAAGGATTGTGTTTTAATTTTACTGAATGATTGCAAGGCCGGAGAGAAGGGGCAAGCAAATCCTGAGCCGCAGAGAAATCTCTGTGCAGAATATATGATGCCGTTTGAACCATATCTGCTCCCAAAGCTAGTAGTGTATCTACATCCTGTTTTGACATTACGCCACCACCAGCACAAACCTCCAAGTTAAACTTCTTAGCTGCCTTTAAATATCGAATAGTCCACGGTAGTTGTCGCCTTCCAAAATAGGATGTTGTCCCTTTATGTAGTCCCAAGCTTTCATCGGGATCTTCTCTCATGGAATCTAGAAGAGATACGGTTTTAATTCCACATTCTCGTAGCAGTTTGCAGATATAGTCTGGATCAAAATTTAGATTTAGCTTTGGCATAATATCACAATCCAAATCTGCAACAAGCACATCCAGTAGTTGATGCAACTTATTATAGAAGTTGCTATCGTGAATTAATGTGCCAAGATAGAAGAAATCCAATTGAAGCAGAGGTGCTCCACAAGCAGCAAACTGTTTGCAGGATTCCAGCCACTCTTTTGGCTCTATCGAAGAAGCACTAATGCTCGGAATTAATAACATATCAGAAGGGCAAAGTTGAGAAGCACTTGTGTAAAGTGCGACTCCCTCTTGAAGTGTTAATATTTCTCGTTCAAATGATGCATCGGCATAATAGCCGTCTGCCGTATAGACCACTTTTCTCCCGTATCCTGTTCCGGTTCTATTATATGCTGCGGCACTTTTTAAAATTGCCGCAGAGAAGCCGGCTTCATAACAACACTGAAGACGCTCAAGTGATTCTGTCAATGGGCTCGATGATGCTACTAGATAGTTTTTCATTTGAATATTGGATAATGAATATGACATATGTCTCTCCTACATCTTCTTAATCTTTTCATGATACATATAAGATACAATGGGTACACTTGATCTGCTCCGTAGCATCTCAATTTGTTCTTCAATAGTGGCCCAGTATGCCTTTGCTTTTTTTTCAATATATATGTCATCCCATAAATTTTTTAGGTCGGGATGAAGTAATCTAATAGCGTCTAACATAGGCTGTTTGTAACTTCCACGCAAATTGAGGTTTTCTACGCAAATGTAATCCACAAAACCTTCTGTAGCGTTGTATAAAGTATCCAAGCTGGTAATCCCGGGGAGATAGGGTGCAATAAAAAGATACGTCCTAATTTTGTTTTCATGAAGTTCTCTCAGTGTTCTTAAGCGTTCTTCCGCCGAAGATGCTCCTGGCTCAAATACCTTGTTATCCGCATCCTCAAGATTCGATAGAGATATGCCAATAGCGATATCAGGAATCTGCTTAATTAAATCAAGATCTCGCAAAACCAGACTAGACTTGGTAAGAATTTCAACATGAGCTGGGCATTCTCGTAGGGCTTCTAAAATTTTGGGCATCAGCATATATCTGCTCTCCTGTGGATTATATGCGTCAGTCACCGAACCAATCAGGATAGTTTTTGAAGGGTCTAGCTTGTTCGGTAATTTATATGAGGCATATCTCTTTGGCTCAAGATACGTTCCCCATGGTTCTGTATGACCAGTAAATCGTCCCATAAAGGAAGCATAGCAATACTTACAACAGTGCACACATCCGATATATGGATTAATCACATAATCCGACGCTGGAAGTTTAGAGGGGGTGCACAGTGTACTAGCCTCCCTGTAGATTATTTCATTTTTCATAGCGTTGTTCCCTCCATACAATGTATAGTGCGGACAATAAGGTCATCATTACAAATAGGCAAGATACAGCTGGCAAAAATACAAATACACTATTTCCTGAGCCAATGCACACCGCAATTGCAAGAATTGGCCCCAGAAAATGCCCAATATTTTCGGAAAGATCCATATTTGCAGGTGCAGACTTTTTATAAAGATGTTTGATGCAAAATACGCTCCCTCCGCCAAGACCAGTCAATATCCAAAATAAAAGTACCAAACTTATATTATCAAAGTACGCGGATATGCTCATAGCTGCCATACATAGTCCCAGGAATGCATGGCAACAAAAAAACATTGTTTTGTAATGAATGATATGCAGCTTTTCAGCAATAGTCTGGGGAATGAGATAAATTACCCAGCTTAAAGAAAAGAGCAATGCAGAAGCTACTAGGTTTCCTGTTTTCTGGCTTACATAGATCGGAATCATATAACTGTAGATAAAATAATGCAGTTGATGAAAAACCATGACCAATGAGATTTCCAATGTCTTATTTTTACGCGTAGGAAGAGCAACTTTTTTCGCATCCCGAGATAAAGTCTCCCTGATCAGCGAGAAAATGCAAAGTATCATACTAAGTAGTATAATGACTTGGCCGTTTTTAAAACACATAAGCGGTGAGAGTGCAAACCCTGCAACTCGAAAACTACGCTTTAACCACGTAGCGCACGACCTCTTATTCCGCGATCTTACCAGCTGAATACAATAGGAAGTAAGAGCTAATTGAACCGCAAAAATCCAGAGGCTAGGATACCAACTATAGATCCCTAATAATACGAACACTATCCCTGCCACAGCAATACCCCAAAATGCTTTTGAAGGCAAAATGTTTGTCAGCAGATTTCCCACTTGGTAAAAAAGTGGGAGCAAAATAATGAAATGAATAGGAAGCCCCCAAGTGATTCCTAGATAAACGCCTCCTAACTCAGCTACGCCTGACAGAAGGCTCAAGATAAGAAAATTGGCCATTTTGTATCTCCTATATTACAAATAGACATAGCTTGCTTAATGAGCTACCATTGTAAAAAATACAGGACGCCGAATTGCGGTATTTTCAAATCATATAGACCGCCATGAAAATCCATAAGGATATTTCACATTTGGCTGCCGTACCTGACGAAAATTTGCTGCAATTCAACGCCCCGCTATTGACCTAACAAGGTGCAGTTGCTAATAATGCTATAAGCTTAACTTCGCCTGATTACGCCACAGATAAATCACATTTGTGTGCACAACTCATCCAGTACATGGCCCGTTCTCCACTCAGGATTTCCCCAACGGTATTTTGAGTTACCGTTCCAAGACAGAACTTAGGGTTAACAACATTGGTGGAAGAATCAACTGCCCAGAAACAGGATGTGACAGTTCCATCCGGCAAAATACCAATGGATTTACGTACGCAACGACACTCGGCGCTGTATTTTTTATGTCCCTTCATCGTATAATGGAAATCAATCTCAGGCTTTCGATCAGCATGGTTGGAGGCATCCAAATCTGTGATGAATTTAACGGCCCAAGCTTCTTCTTCTTTGGTCAAACACTCATGAGTGTAATTCTTTCCCCGACCAGAAGGATAAAACTTCAGCAGGCTCCAATTATCGACACCCATATCACAAAGGTATTCATACAAGTCGTAAAGAATCTTTTCTGTGCAGTTAGAGTGAGCTAGTACAGTTTGAATCCCGGTACGAATTCCGTATTTTTGTAAATGCGGAAGTGCATTCGCAGCAGCTATTGCATATCCAATGGGTCTGAGCGGATACGCGTGCCCTGGAACAGTATCCATAGTCAGTTCGCAATCGCTGATGCTGTGTGACAGAATCTCTGCCAAGTAATCAGACATCATGAAACCCGAGGTGCTAATCCCGATTTTCTCCTTTCCAAGAAGATTAGCCGCCTTTTCGACTACAAGCAAGTGATCCATGTTAGTAAATATTTCACCGCCGGAAAAATCAATATGGACATCACGAGTCTGATTAACTTCAGCCAAATCATCCATGAGCGAGAGCTTTCGCTCTAATGAAAGTTCTCCTTTCAAAGCTTCACAACTGGATATGGCACCCATGCAGCAAATATTGCAATTCCACGGGCATTGCTTAGTAATGTCGTACACTACAGACAACTTCGAACGTGTGTTCATTGAACTCATTTCAAGACCCTCCTTAGTTCACGTAATACATAAAATAAAGGATTAAGTAAGGAAATAATGTGAACAAAAGAGATTTTCTTGACACAAGAAAACGAGCGTGTTATAATGGAGTTGTACAATTTGAACAGGAGTCAATTAAATTGGTCTTTTGTTCACGGAAGGTCAGGTATGGCAGTACCTGGCCTTTTCCTTTGTCCATATTTTACCTCCCAATTTCCTATTTTTCAATAGAAAAGTTACGAACCCGATCGAAAATTCGTGAATTATAAATTTTAAATTCGCAAATATAGAATCGCATTAGTGAATTAAACGTCGAAGATTCTCGGTTTTGCGCCGATTCGCTACCAAAAGAATAATACCCGCAGCATACGATAATTTTCGTAATCCCTGTAGCTAACACTGCAGAACAGCGGAAAAGATAAAAGTTTGTTCGATTTTACTACTATTCATCATCAAAAAATTCTTGACACAGCCTATTCTCTTGCTCTTTTTATGGTACTATTTTTAAATTTACTTTCGACTATCTCGATAATACTCGAGCTAGTATGTAAGATCGGGCAACCTTTTGTAATGTCTCTTTATCACAAATTGTTTCCTATAATTTCTGGGCTTCTTATGTACCCAGCCACAAACGGCTGGGTTTTTTCTTTGCGGTCAGTTAATACGCCGGTGTTCCGTACCCATAGATCTCATAGTATCCAATCGGATAACTATTTTGGCGGCAGCTATCGCCGGAATTTCCTTCGATGGTGTAGACACGGCCATTCTCCACGATACCAACATGATCGGAAGAACCATCCTGGCCGCCATCATCCCAATCGAAAAAGATAATGTCGCCGGGTCGCGGCTCATAGCTGTTGTCCTGCCATAGTCCCCGCTCCTGGAACCACGGCACACCCTGAGATGCACAAGCTGCAAACTTTGGAATGACGCCAGCTTCAATATAGCCGCACTCGTTGGCACACCAGCTCACGAAGCAGGCGCACCACTCTACTCGACTATTAAAACCGTACCAGCTCCAGTACGGCTCGCCGCCGATATTCCCCACCTGGGAGAGTTCCACGGTGACGATTTCGCCGTCGCCTCCGCTGATGCCGTAGAGGACTTGTGACCACAAAGAGTTGTTTTCATCGGCCAGAAGCTCCGCCATCTGTTCCCGCTGATCCGCATTGAAGCCGAACTGATCGGCCATCTCCTCAGCAGTCTTACTCTGAACAAGTTTCTGACCATTAAGGACAAGCACATCCTTCTTTATGAGCATAGAGAGCCTGAATTAAATAGATAACCTTATTATCTGCTACAAACCCAACAACATAAATCACATAACCGACAGAAAGCACTAATGTGAGTACGGCTTGCGTTATATAGATCTCCCAAAAAGTTCGGCTAAGATCATTCTTATTATCTCTAGTACATGCAATCTCTCTATTTCCGTAATTATTCACACCTAGCATTGCAAAAAGCACAAAATAATTTGCAAACGCCTGTGTATATGAGTATATTCCAACACTATTTGCCCCAAGCACCCTAGAAATGTAGGGTGCAGTAATCAGTGGTATTGGACTGCAACGAAACTGAGCAGGAAATCATTATCCACACGGCGAGGGAGTTAAAGGCCACTCTTGTCAGCCTTGGAATTTAACATCCATCCGTATTAAAATCACAAGATAAAAAAGCCCGCATAAGCCGCAGACGCACCCTCGAATCATCTTGGGTGCTGTCTGTGGTTTATGCGAGCAGTTATTATGTTAGCTCATTCTCTTACTATCAAGCAGGCATATTGTTGCTGCGTTCACTCCGCTTCATTCCCATAAAAGGAGGAACAGAACCTCGGCTCAGTCCTTTCTCATGGGCTTTCATCAGCTGGTACTCGTGCGTAGCCACTGCATCAATAAATTCACGCTGCTTCGGTGTTGCATGGTAATAATCTGTTTTAAAGCGTTTGCATACGCCAAATAAAACATTCAAATATTCCATTGTATCATTGCTCATCGGAGCAACCTGCAGTTCAAGTTCTTGATCTTTCATACTCAACCCTCCAATCTTTAAGATAAGTAGGTACTGAAAATTTCTTGTGCGCCTTCATCAGCCAGCATAAGCAGCTTTGGGCCTCCCGAATGTGGCTGAAAAATCGGAACTGCATGAAAATCTTTGATGTAGTGATCATACAGTTCATCTGTTTTTGCTTCAAAGGTAACAATGCCGCCATGCCCACTATCAATTGACAATTGAATACCATAAGCAATCATCATTCGGCCAATACCTGCGTATTTACGCACTGTGCTAATTGTCGGATTACTCTCAGGATGCGCTTCAATATTCGCAATAAAAACTGATATTCCGTGATCATCTTCTCGATATGCACCCAATGCTACAATTTCGCCAGCATCCGTTTTCGCTGCATACTTTTCCAGCTTTGGATCGCGGATAAATTCACTCGTCCAATCAGATTGCCACTTTTCCTTTGTAGAGGTCAGGTCTTCGTTGGTTGCCGATTCAATATCGATCTCAATTTGTTTTCCGGTCGCAGTTTCTACCACATAGTACTGGAGAACCATTTCCTCCACACTCCCTTCTATAGCTATTGTAGCATGAACTTTCCAAAAACGCAAATATCATTTCTTACCCTGTTTCGTAACTTTTCAATGTGTCCTCAAATGTAAAATGGATTTTCACGCGTTCATCGTTGAAAACCTCGATGCGGTCAATAAAGGTTTCTACCACATTCTGTGATAAGTGCATCACATCGCCTGCTTCTTCTACAGTACTTATGACAGTCTGCAAATGATCGGTGTTCCTCTTCACAGGCTGGAAAGCTTGATTTTTCTCGGTACGCAGCCTTTGAATCTGCTCTATCTTTTCATCTTCCTGCACTCTGTAGGCATCTCTCTGCCGGATGAATTCTTCCTTGCTCATGTTTCCATCAGCATACTGCTCATACAGTGCAACACGAAGTTTTACGAGCTCTGCCTTTTCTGCACTCAGCTTTTCTTCCTGCCGTTCTAGTGCGGAAAAGCAGATTAAGGCTTTGCGTTCCCGTTCGTGCAGGATTTCCAGTACATACTCTGCCTGCTTTATCTGCGCTGTCAGCGCATTTCGGACGATATGTTCCAGCCGTTCCTCGGCGATCGGGATTCGCTTGCAAGGGCTGTCCACCGCTGTGGCCGAAAATCTGCAGTTAAACGAGGGGCCAAGCTTCTTGAGTACACGATATTTCATCAGCTTCTGGCAGTAGCCGCAATAGACCTTGCCTTTCAAGGGATACTGGTGTTTTGTGTAGTTCCCGGCCTGATGATTCCCGTGCTGCAGCATAATAACCTTTTGTGCCTGCTCAAATTCTTCCGTGGTCACAATGGCGGCATGGCTGTCCTCAATTCGTACCTGCTGTTCCAAGGGAGCGCGCAGCACCCGATGTTTACAGGGAACCGGCATAATGAATTTCGCGCCCACATAGGTTCCCTTATACTTCTCATTTTTCAGAACATGGTAAACCGTTCCACTTGTCCAATGGCTGCGCTGCAGATCCCATGCTTTCTGCTCACTGTACACATGGTTTTCCGCCACATGATACGCTGCCGGGGTCGGGATCTGCTTTTCATTCAGGATTTTTGCGATGGTGCCTGTTCTGTTGCCCTGCAATGCCAGTTCAAAGATCAACCGTACATACTGGCTGGCTACCGGGTCGAGGATCAGCTTATGGCAATCGTTCGGGTCCGGCAGGAATCCAAACGGGCGGTATCCTCCGAGATACATTCCTTTTTTCTGCATCACATGGTCTGCTGCTGCGATTTTGGCAGAAAGGTCCCGGCTGTAGGATGCGTTGATGATGTTCTTGATGGCCACTTCCAGTCCGCGCACATCGTTCCCGGCCTGCATCCCACTGTCATACCCATCGTTGACAGAGATGAATCGAACGCCCAGCAATGGAAAAATGCGCTCCATATAATCGCCTGCTTCGATATAATCGCGGGCAAACCGGGAAAAGTCCTTTACGATAATTGTTTTCACCTTGCCATCCTGCGCGTCCTGAATCAGCCGCTGGAACGCCGGGCGGCTCGTGGAGGTGCCGGAGTAGCCATCATCCACGTACTCCTGTCGCGGCTCTGCAGCCAGTTCCGGGCGAGCCATGATATACCCCTCTACCAGTCCGCGCTGGCCCTGAATGCTGTTGCTCTCGGCCTTATCAGCACCCACATCCTCATCCGCAAGGGAAAGCCGGTAATAGATTCCGATCATCTGCTGCTCACCGCCTTTCAAATGGATAAATCAACTCTGCCTTTACGATTTCCGCTGCACGATTCTCCAGATTGCTCATGCGGCGCACCCACTCCATCTGATTTTCTTCTTTCAGTTTTTCCGAAATTTCCTCCCGCTGGCTCATCTGCTCGATCAAAACCTCATATCGCTCTGCTGCCTGTTCTTCCACGTCTGCCAAAACAGCGTCCAGCTTTCCATTCAGCAGTAGGCTCTGATAATAGGCTGGTTTTCGCAGTTTCAGGTACGCCTTGTGCAGCATCCCCCAGCGGCCAACCGGACGAGTCCGTGGCACTTTCAAGGCTGGCAGGTAATAATCGCCAATCAAAATATATTCCATCCCTGTCCGGGCATCGTAGATTTTCTCTTTCATTGCTTTGTTCTCCTTTTTCATCACAATAAAAATTCTGTATAAGTGATTTTTCCGCGGTCCACTTCGATTTTCTTTACATACTGCTGCAGATTATCTGCCGTCAAAAGGACTTCTGTGCTGCCTGCGATCTGCTTTTTCTGCTGCAATTCTTCTTGAACAACGGCCAGTTCTTTCTCTCTTTCAGATTTTGTCTGCTTCAGTAATACGATTTCATTTTCTACACCTTGCTTCAGTTCCAGAAATTTCTCCTTTGAAAGTTTTCCGAGAACATACTGCTCATAGCCGCTGCGCTTCTGCGATTCCAGCCGAACGATATTGCCCGACAGCTGTTCAATTTTACGGTTTAATGCCACTTTCTTTGTTTCAAGTACGCTTTTCCCGGAATTCTTCTGTATCAGCTTTTTCAAGTTCTTATGTTCTTCTAACCTCTGGTGCAGTTCCTGATTGATGCCGTTCCAGAGGTCTTTCTCTGAAATTGAAACATGGCAGAATTTACAGTAAAAATACAGCGAATCATCACTTTGCCAATGACAAACCAGTTTTTCGCCGCACTCTTTGCAAAAGATTCTGCCTTTGAAGATGTTCGGATTGTTCTTTCTGCGCTGTCTGCACCACTTTTTCCGCTCTTCCTTGACCGCTTGCTCGGCTTCCCGCAATGCGGAAACTTCATCAAACAATTCCCAACTGATAATCGCCGGATGACTGTCCGGCACCATGCGCCAGTCTTCCCGTGAATTCTGCCCGATTTTCCGATACGTTTCATCGTAGGCGATGCGGTTATACACCATGGTTCCCGTATAAACTGGATTTTCCAGCACCTTTGTCACGAAAGCTGGTTGCCATGCAGGGTCTTTTACCCGTGAGGTATTTCTCATATAACCCAACTGACATCGGCGCGCAAAAGGTGTCGGGATTCCCTGCGTGGACAGCTTCTTTGCAATCTCACGCTCTTTCATGCCGGATTTCTTCCAGAGGAAAATCTGCATCACCACATCGCTGACTTCCTCATCCAGAATCAAATGGTTCTGCTGATTTCTCTTGTAACCGAACGGAACCGGGGTATAGATTTCTCCCCTCGCTTCCTTGGAGCGAAAGCACGACTGAATTTTCTGGGACAGGTCTTTCGAGTACATTTCATTGATCATGCCCTTGATTGGCACCAGCATCCCGTCCCGGCTTTGGCTGTTCAGGCTGTCATAATTATCATTGATGGCGATAAATCTTACGCCGAACAATGGAAACACCTGTTCCAGATACTGACCAGTTTCCACGAAATTGCGCCCCAGTCGGGAGAAGTCCTTTACAACGATGCAGTCGATTTTCCGCTCCTGCAGTGCTTTCAGCAGCCGCTCAAATTCCGGGCGGTCAAAATTCGTTCCCGTACAGCGTTTGTCGGCAAACACATCCAGCAACATCAAATCATCCCGGCGGTTGATATACTCCTTGATATAGGAAATCTGCACTTCCAGCGATTCTGCATCCCGGAGCACATCATCAAAATCGGACAGCCGTGCGTAAATTGCGGTTTTCCAGATACGGTGTTGCGCGTTCTCTGCTTCTCGCTGTGCGGCACTTACTTTCTTGCTTACTCTTGCCATAGGTTAAGCCTCTCTCCTTTCATGCAGATACTTCATGCTGCCCCATCTGCTTTTGATGCAGTTCTTCCAGCAGGTCTGCAATTTCATCCTGGAATCGGAACGTAATTTCCACCCGATTGCCCTCATAGACTTCAATTTTCTCAATCAGTTCAATGACCATCGGACGGGTGATTTCTTCCAGTTTTCGATACTTGCGGTACACGTCCAGAAACGGATAAGCGTTTGGAGCAGTTTGCAGATTTTGCTGTTCTGCTTCCAGTTCAGTGATTTTGCGGTCATATTCGTCTATCCGTTTGCTGTACAGTTCGTTGTAGTTCAGAAAATCCTCCCGTGTGAGGATTTCGTCTGCATAATCCCCGTACAGCTTTTCCTTAATACCTTGTGTATGAGCCTTTTCTGCGGTCAGCTGCCGGATCTGCCGCTCGATGCGCCGCACACGATAGGGTTCCTGCTGGGTCTGCCGGATGCTTTCTACAAACTCGGCCTCCTCCATCACGATCTGGATCTGCACCTGGAGCGCGTTCCGCACAATGTTATAGAGCTTTTCATCCCGCAGGTTATGGCTCGTGCAGCTGCCCTTGTTCTGCTTGCTGCCGGAGCACTGATAATAGATGTATCGCTTTCCCTTATAGCTGGCAGACCTGCGCACCAACCGACTACCGCAGTCCCCACAGTAGAGAAAGCCTGCAAACAGGGCCACCGTTTCGGCATCGTTCGGCCTGCGGGTTTCGGTTTCCAAAATTCTCTGTACCAGCTCAAACTGTTCCGCCGGAATGATTGCTTCATGGGTATCGTCCACGATTACCCAGTCCCGCATCGGCACATTCATTTTCTTTTTGGAGCGATAATCCAATCGCCGGGTCTTTCCCTGTACCAGTTTCCCGGTATAGACCTCATTGTGCAGGATGCGGTCCACTGCCTTGGCAGACCACGGCGGCTCATCGTTCTTGCGGAAATGCAGGCTCAGCTTTGCGCTGCTCTGCAGCTTTCGTACTGCTGGGGACGGCACTTTCTCTGCATTCAAACGGTCTGCGATGCCCTGATTGCTCATTCCAACGATTTTCCAGCAAAAAATGTTCTGCACTGTTTCCGCTGCCAGTTCGTCCACGATCAACTTGGTATGATTGGCAGGATCCTTTTGGTATCCATAGGTTGCAAAACTTCCCACAAAATCGCCGCACTTCCGCTTTACCGCAAGCTGACTCTTGATTTTGACGGAAATGTCCCGGCAGTACGCATCGTTGAGCAGATTCCGCATCGGGACCATGATGGAATCACTGGTTTTCCATGCAGATTGACTGTCATAATTGTCTGTCACAGCAATCAGCCGAACCCGCATGACCGGAAAAATGCGTTCCAGATAACGCCCCACTTCAATGTAATTTCGTCCAAAGCGGGACAAATCTTTCACCAGGACACAGTTGATAGTCCCCTGCTCCAGTTCCCGAAACAGCCTTTGGAACGCAGGCCGTTCAAAGTTCGAGCCAGAGTAGCCATCGTCTACAAACTCATCCACGATACACAGTTCCGGGTGGTCTGCGGCATAGGCTTCCAGCAGTGTGCGCTGGTTTGCAATGCTGTCGCTCTCTGTTTTATCGCCATCCTCACGGGATAAGCGTAAATACAGGGCTGTACGATAACGAGTTGAATTTTGCTGCGTTTTCTTCTGTAACTTTATATCAGGGTATAACAAAAGCCTTCCACCTCCTTAACGAATCGGCAATACTGTTCGTCAGAGAAGCGAAAGGCTCCACATTTTTCCATGTAGAACAAGCCTGCCGAGCAAACTTTGCTCAGCTGGCACATTCCTATTTTCTTACCCACAAACAGCTTACCAGAATCATCATCCTTTGTCCAGTGCTTTATCGCATTAAAGTGCGAAATTTTCTGTGTGATTTTTCAGCAGCTTGCCGAAAGTTTCTCTGCCTTTTCAGCTGGCAGACTGAAAGCACCTGCCAATGCACTCAGACAGTTTACTGCTCCCTCTCGGTGCGAAATTCAGCTTCACAATAATTCCGTTGTCCAGATAACAGTAAGGATTTCCGACTTTATTCAGCAGATTTTTCAGCCTTTCCTCTTGTGGCAATCCGTGTTCCACTGCATCCTGCGGCAGTTCCTCCAGTTCAGACTGTTCAATCGTGCGGATGTCCCGGTTCTTCATCTGGTGGATCTGCTCCAGCCAATTCATTCTGCCGTTTTCTTGCAATCGTGTTCCTCCAATTCAAGCCAGAAGTGTTTTCAGCAAGTTCAATTTTGCCTGTCCTATATCCTTTCTCATGCTGGGGCCTGTGCAGGCAATCGGGGTACACAGTTCCAGCAGACGGTCATAGATACGGGCGTGAGCGGTATCCTGCGGGTTCTTCAACTCCGTCAGGGTCAGGTTCGTGGTAACGATCAGCGGTTTCCTGCTGCGGTAACGGCTGTCGATAATGTTGTAAATCTGCTCCAGCGCATATTCCGTGCCCCGCTCCATGCCGAAATCGTCAATGACAAGCAACGGATAGCCGCAGAGCCTGTCCACGACTTCATTTCGCCCGGAAAAGGCGTTATTCAGTTCATTCATGATTCGGGCAAAATTCGTCATGCAGACGGCCACTTCCTGTTCCATCAGGGCATTGGCAATGCAACCCGCCATAAAACTCTTGCCTGTACCAACACCACCCCAGAGCAGCAGCCCCACATTCTTTTCCCGCATTTCCGGCCAGTGGGCCACATACCGCTGTGCCAGCTGCATCTGTGGATTTTGCCCGTGATCGTTTGCAAATGTCCAGTGCTGCATCGCCCAGTCGGTAAAGCCCTGCTGCTTCAGCCGCCGCACGTTCTCGTGATGCAGCCTTGCTTTTTCTTCGGCTTCTTGCTTTTCTCTCACCGCCTGCCTGCACAGGCATTCTGCCGGATGGCGGTCACGCCCAAACAGTTTTTTGCCATTCGGAAAGAACGCTTCCTTGGGAGTTTTGCAGCTGCCGCAGTACAGCAGCCCATCTTCTGCAACATAGTCCTGCGGTTCCACAGAGATCGTCATAAGCCTGTCCATCGCTGTCTGGATCGTTTCCGTCATAAACTTTCCTCCTTGTTGTAGGTATAGTCCGGGATGCCTGCTCCCGGTTTCTGTTGTCTTTTCTTCCGTGCTGACCAACTGCGCAGGGTCGCCGCATGGTCTGCGTACTTCCTGCCTGTAGACTGCATATAGGCTGAAAGGTCTTCGATCAGAGTATCCAACTCTGCAATTTCCATTTCCAGTTCCGAATAATCTTCCAGAAAAACGTTTCGATAACGCCCATATGCTTCTTTGGTTCTATTTATTTTGTTCCATCTCAGGTTGTTCTTATTTATTTGGTTCGATGTGCAGTTTTGCGCAATCGTATTGCTCACTTTTGAGCAATCAGGCTGCTCATTTTTGACCATCTCGATTGCGCATTTCTGCACAGTCCGGGGAACGCCGAGAAATATCTGATTGGGCTTGGAAAAGCCATTAGACCGTCGTTCGATCAGCCGTGCGGCTTCCAGTTCCCGCAGAGCACGGGTGACACTGGAAATACTGCTCTGCAGATCTGCCGCCAGTCCTGCCAGCGGATAAAGCACATATGCCCGGCCCTGCGCATCCACCCAGCTGTTCTTCTGGGAAAGGGTCATGCGGTCCAGCAGCAGAACATACGTCAATCGTGCCGTATGGGAAAGGCTCATCTGCAGCAGAAATTTCGGATAAGGAAAATACGCGGGCAATGGGGTTTGTGCTTTGATGTACTCTTTACTCAAACTTCCTCCTAATCGTTTTCAA
>ERZ1027229.104-NODE-104-length-41665-cov-9.519298_pt1 | contig 41665 bp, 37 predicted proteins | sample MGYA00519245_ERZ1027229 | MGnify/ENA primary metagenome ERZ1027229 (study PRJEB26926, sample SAMN06164466) | human gut metagenome | biome: ENVO:00009003; feature: ENVO:2100002; material: ENVO:00002003 | host: Homo sapiens | place: USA | collected 2012 ...
ACGAGATAGGAGTCCGTCTCGTGGGCTCGGAGATGTGTATAAGAGACAGACGATACACTTATTAAGAATGGAACTATTGTTACGCCATCCGAGATGTTTAAAGCTGACATCTATATAAAGGATGGTAAGATAGCCGCTGTAACAGCTGATGCTTCATATGATGCCGGCGAAGTTATAGATGCTTCAGGCAGATACATTTATCCGGGTTTTATTGATACCCATGTGCATTCCCGTGACGGAGGAGCAACTTACAAGGAAGACTTCTATCATTCCACACTTGCTGCCGCTGCCGGTGGAATAACAATGGTGTTTGAGATGCCCAACGCTGTTCCTGCCGTTATCAACAAAGAAAGCTTTGAGGCACAGAAAGCAAATCTTGAATCTAAAGCCAATGTAGATTTTGCTATGTGGGGTCTTTGCATCGGCAAGATGAATAATGACAATCTTCAGGAATTATCCGACTGCGGTGTAGGTGCCTTCAAATTCTTCTGGGGATATGCAATACGCAAAGATAATTATAATCTGGTATATAATTATGATCCTTCTGACCCTAATGTAATACCGCCAATGGATGACGGTGAAGTATATTCAATCTTCAAAGCTGTTGCAAAGACCGGCAGACCGGTTGCCATACATGCTGAAAATGCTGACCTCATCAAAGAACTTACCGGCAAGATAAATCCTGCCGATTATCCTAATGAATATGAAGCTCTTCTTGCATGCCGTCCTAACACTGCCGAAGCTCTTGTTGTAAATACTGCAATACAGTATTCAAAAGATCTCGGTACACGTCTTCACATTCTGCATTCAAGTGCATCCGAGACCGTTGATCTTATAAAAGAGGCTAAGGCTGAAGGACTGCCGGTATCCGGTGAGACATGCCCTCATTATCTTTGCATGACCAATAAAGATTACGACCACATCGGTCCTATGATAAAATGTTACCCTCCTGTCCGCACGCAAAAGGATCAGGATGCTCTGTGGGAAGGCATTAAAGACGGCACTCTGACTTCTGTATGTTCGGATCATGCACCTCATACCGAAGAAGAAAAGAACGGAAGTCTGTTCAGGATTCCTTCCGGAATGTGTGGACTTGAAACTCTCGCACCACTCATGATTCAGGCTGTTAATGATGGCAAGATAACAAAGCAGCAGCTTGCATCAATTCTCTCTGAGAATCCGGCAAAGCTCTTTAACCTCTATCCGCAGAAAGGATCCCTTAATGTAGGCACTGATGCTGATATTACTATCGTAGACTTTGACAGGCATTACAAAGTTGACAGAATGAAATTCCAGAGTATAAGCAAAGTCACTGCATTTGACGGAATGGAAATCACGGGTAAGCCGGTTCGTACAATTGTACGCGGAACAACAGTAATGGCTGATGATAAGATTACGATTGACCACCCGGCAGGTAAGTTTATCAAGGCCTGAAATGATGTACAGTAATGCAGACTCATGTGCCTGCGGAATGGAGATTAGATTGATATGAGAAAAGTTGATCTTATAATTAAGACAAAGCACCTGTACACAATGAAAGGTGAGGGTGTCGGTTACCAGCATGCCAAATCCATTGTGATTGACCGTGGGATTATTACTGCGATTGGCAATTCAGACCACATTGCACAGGAATATACCGCTGATAAATATATCGATGCAACTGATAAAATGGTTCTGCCGGGATTTGTCGATGCACATATGCACACCGGACACAGTGTTCTCCGGGGTGTTGCGCAGGATATTAACAGGTGGATGTTTGAAGGCATGGCTCCTTTTGAACTTGCAAGAAGCAGTGAAGCCAAGACCGCCGGCAGCGAACTTGCCATAACAGAAGCAATCATGAACGGTACAACAACAATCGGAGATGACAGTTCGGATATACGGGGTTCTCTTGAGTACATCGATAAGGTCGGTGTACGTGGCAATGTAAGTGTACGTGTACGCAGTGCCCTTATTAAACCTTATAAAGGTGATGAGCTGTATACATTTGATAAAAATTACGGTGAACAGACACTTAACGAAGCGCTGACTCTCTTTGATGATTTTAACAATCGTGACAATGAGCGTATCAAAATCCGGTTTGGCCCGCAGGGTGCTGACTTTCTTGACCTTGACCTTCTCAAACGTGTTAAGGAACTTGCCCGTGAACGTCACACAACTATTCATATGCATCTTGCGCAGGGCGCACGTGAGCATGCACAAATGATGCAGCGTTATGGAATGCGTGCTATTCCCCTGTTGTCAAAGCTTGGATATCTTGATAAAGATTTTATCGGAATACACCTTACAGATGCTACTGACGAAGAGATTCAGACAGTTGTTGACAGTGGTGCATCCATGGTATTCTGTCCTAATTCTCTCGGAGTAATCGGCGGCATGGTTCCTCCTGCCGTAAAGTTTCTTGAAGACGGCGGGTGTGTAGGTCTCGGTTCAGACCAGGCTCCGGGTAACAACAGCCACAATATAATCTCCGAGATGAAAGCTACATCCGTCTTTAACAAAATAATATATAAAAGCTCGACAATAATGCCGGCATGGAAATGCTTACGAATGGCTACGATTGAAGGTGCACGTGCAATAGGCATTGACAAGCTTGTCGGTTCAATTGAAGTCGGTAAGCATGCGGATATAATATGTGTTGACCTAAACACTCCAAGTATGGCTCCGGTCTACACAACTCCTATGCGTAACATGGTTCCTAATCTTGTATACAGTGCGCGTGGCAATGAAGTTGCAACTGTTATTGTTGACGGACGCATACTTATGGAGGAACACGTACCGGTGACCTTCAACGTACAGGAAGTAGTTTCCAATGCACAGCATCACGCCGATATTATAGGCGAAAAAGCTGCTCCGCTGTTCAATGAGATTCATGGAATGAATGCAATATATATGGAAGAAGACAAACTTTAACCATAAAAAGCCGGATGCAATAATCAATTGCTAATTTATATTGATTATTCTGTCCGGCTTTTATCATGTTCTTTTAATAATTACTACTCATCTCATGCATCATAATCATCAAGGAAATGATGTCTTACACCCTTCTGCTTGTATCCGACAACTGTATCAATATTAACATTCTCAACGCTCTTGAATATATTGCCTTCCACAAATGGATTAACTTCCTTAAGGCTTCTTATGAGTTCCTTGACTTCAACTCTCTTGGAACGGTTTTCATTATTATTACATGTTGTACATGTGTCCGTAAACTTACATGCACACTGTATAAAATGCAGGTTATTGTAGTCTCTCCATGCTTTAATATCATCTTCCCTTACAAGATATAACGGACGTATCAGTTCCATTCCCTCAAAATTCGTACTGTGGAGCTTAGGCATCATAGTCTGTATCTGAGCTCCATAGAGCATTCCCATAAGAATCGTCTCAATTACATCATCATAATGATGTCCGAGTGCTATCTTGTTGCAGCCAAGTTCCTTTGCATAACTGTAAAGATGTCCTCTTCGCATCCTTGCACACAGATAACATGGTGACTTCTCTATATGATATACTGACTCAAATATATCTGATTCAAATATCGTAATCGGAATATTGAGATTACGCGCATTATCCTCTATTACCTTACGGTTTTCAGGGCTGTATCCCGGATCCATTACTATGAACTTAACCTCAAAAGGAAACTTGTTATGAATCTTCAATTCCTGAAACAGCTTGGCCATCAGCATTGAGTCCTTGCCACCTGATATACATACGGCAATTCTGTCACCTTCCTTAACGAGCTCATACTGATTAATCGCCTTGGTAAACTTACACCAAATTGATTTGCGGAACTTCTTACGTATGCTCTGTTCCACATCCTTGGCAAAGTCCATTGCCTGCTTCTGCTTTATGTCATCAAGCAGCCATGCAATATATCCGCCTTCAAGACTTACGGCATCCAGCCCTTTTTCATTAAGCTCGTCAGCCACATCCTCACTTATTCTTCCGTGCATACAGCATATGACAAGCTTTTTTGAAAAATCTATATTCTCATTATCCATGATATCTTCCGCATGTACACATATTGCTCCCGGCATTGCGCCGCTGTCTATGTCTGATTCATCCCTGATATCTATTATACTGTAGGTATCCTTGTCAAGCTTCTTTAATTCTTCTAATATTATTCCCATCATCTTCTCCGTTCCTGCTGATATATATTCAGATTTCTTTTAACAGTATGGCTCTTGCCACCCCGCCATACTTTTTCTTAACTTTCATTATTCTGTATCCGCTTCCCAAAAATGTATTAAGGCTTGGTTTGTTATACGGAGCTGCCGTTGCCATAAGATACCTGTATCTGTTATTATCAATCTGCCGTTCGCCTTCTTCAAGCATTCTCTTTTGCAGATGATGCCTCCTGAACTTACTCCGTACAACAACTGTATCCATATGCACTACTTTTAAAAGTTCTTCCTTAGTAAGTCCTATATCATTACCAAGATTATCTTCTGATTCCCCGGGATATTCAAAAACAAATGTTCCTGCCGGTTCCATTGTCATACTTTCTTTGTGATATGCAATAAGTGCAAATCCCGTATCTTCAATATTACGCCTCACATAGCCAATATCACCGCATACAAGCACTGACTTATCTTCAAGCCCTGAATACACTTCCATCATTATGTCATATATAAGACCGGCATCATCCATTGACGCACGGCATATTACAAAATCATCATTATAATAGTTATATTTTTCTTCCATAAAATGCTCCTATACTGATATAAAATATCACATCTGATGTACTATATACAAGATTTCCATGCAACATTCTTTAAAATACTGTATAATGATACCGTTGACTTTTGCATCCAGCATATTATATCAGAATATTCAGACAAAGGACCGGTACGCAATATGACATTACAGCAGTTAAGATATATCATAACAGTAGCTGAGACTGGAACTATGACTGAGGCTGCCAACGCACTGTTTATATCACAGCCAAGTCTTTCCAATGCAATACATGAGCTTGAAAAAGAGATGGGCATCAGGATATTCGACCGTACTAACAAAGGTATCATTGTATCAAAGGACGGCGAAGCCTTCTTAGGTTATGCCCGGCAGGTTGTAGAGCAGGCTAACCTCCTTGAGGACCGATACAAGCATGGCATTGGCGGCAAGCAGAGATTCTGCGTATCAACCCAGCATTACTCATTCGCTGTCAACGCTTTTGTTGATCTGATAAAGCAGTTCGGTCATGACGAATATGACTTTAGTATCCGTGAGACCCAGACTTATGAGATCATAGATGATGTAGCCAAGATGAAGAGTGAAATCGGGGTTCTGTATCTTAACAGCTTCAATGATACTGTTCTTTGCAAGATACTGAAAGCCAACGGACTTGTCTTCAATGAACTGTTTGTGGCACAGCCTCATATATTCATAAGCAGGCACAACCCTCTTGCAGTCAGGAAATCAGTTACAATGGCTGAACTTGCGCCTTATCCTTATCTCTCATTCGAGCAGGGGGATCACAATTCATTCTACTTCTCGGAAGAGATATTCAGTTCTGTTGAGCGTCCAAAAAACATACGTGTACGTGACCGTGCAACATTATTCAACCTTCTCATAGGTCTTAACGGCTATACGGTATGCAGCGGAATAATCGATGAAGAACTCAATGGTGCTGATATTATTGCAATTCCTCTCGAAGCTGAAGGCAATATGCGCATAGGATACATAACACATGAAAAATGCATTCCAAGCCGTCTCGGTGAAGTATATATTGATGCATTGAAGCGTTACTGCCTGTAATTGTCATAGCTTTTTTCTATATCAAACTGCAATTCAAAAGTATTTTTCTTATATCCGTTTTCAATCTATAATACATTCTGACAACACTCATACCAATCCCAATTCTGCAGGCACAAAGTGCCGCAGATATTCAGGACCTTCCGGTTAAGTTCTGATATAAACACAATTCATGAAGGCTCCGTGGATTCGTATGGCAATAATAACAGGGATACATATGCAATTCCCGGACAGGAGTATAAAATTGAAAACATCAGTTATTGGTTACCCACGAATCGGTTCACTTCGTGAACTTAAATTTGCAGAAGAAGCATATTTCAGAAATGAGATATCTGAAACCGAACTCCGCCAGACAGCCGGCACACTTCGCAGGGCTCACTGGCAGTCACAAAAAGATGCCCTTATTGACTATATACCATGCAATGACTTTTCGTTCTATGACACAGTCCTTGACACCGCAGTTTTGTTCAATGTAATACCGGTAAGATATAAAGCTCTCGGTCTCTCCGTTCTTGACACCTACTTCTCAATGGCACGTGGTTATCAGGGCTCTAATGGTGATGTCAGAGCTCTTGCAATGAAAAAATGGTTTAATACTAATTATCACTATATCGTTCCCGAAATCGATGATGATACAACAATACAGCTTACAGGCACAAAACCTCTTGATGACTATCTTGAAGCACGCAAAGCCGGAATTGATGCCAAAGTCGTAATCACAGGTGCTTATACATTCCTTAAGCTCGCAAGATATACGGGACAATATTCTGCAGAGCATTATGCCGGTGATCTTATAAATGCATATATTGAACTGATTGGCAAATGCTCCAGGGCCGGTGTATCATGGATTCAGTTTGATGAGCCATTCCTTGTACATGATATGAATGATGCTGATATTAAACTATTCAGCAGAATATATGATTCTATTCTTGCCAATAAGCAGAATTGCAATATTCTCCTGCAGACGTACTTCGGAGACATACGCGATATATACAGCAAAGCCGTATCAATGCCTTTTGACGGAATCGGTATTGACTTTACAGAAGGCCGTCAGTCATTATCGTTAGTAGAAAAGTATGGCTTTCCTTCTGATAAACTGCTTTTTGCAGGTCTTGTCAACGGAAAAAATATATGGAAAAATCATTATGCCGTCACTTTAGACACTCTCACATTGCTCAAAAAGCTCACAGATGCTAATAATAATATAGTTCTCGGTACATCGTGTTCTCTCCAGCATGTACCTTACACACTGGCTAATGAAAGCATACTCGGTCATGAATACACAAGCCACTTTGCTTTCGCAGTGGAAAAGCTCGATGAGCTCCGCGAATTAAAGGTTCTTGCTGACCTTGATTCTTATAATGATATTCCTGAATATGCTGCCAATTGTGAATTATTCGCCAATGGCCGTAACTGCGGCAATGAGGCTGTTGCAAAACGCCTTACGGAAGTGACTGACAATGAGTATACACGTCTTCCAAAGCGTGCCGAACGTCTTAAAATTCAGAAAGATACTTTCAGGCTGCCTGTACTGCCAACAACTACAATAGGTTCCTTCCCGCAGACAAAGGCTGTCAAAGCTAACCGCTCTGCTTACAAAAAAGGCAGAATATCAAAGGAAGAATATGTTGCATTCAACCGCAGCAAGATAGCTGAATGTGTCAGGCTTCAGGAAGATATCGGCCTTGATGTACTGGTTCATGGCGAATATGAACGTAATGACATGGTTGAATACTTCGGCGAATGCCTTAACGGATTCCTATTCACCGAAAAAGCATGGGTACAGTCTTATGGTACACGTTGTGTTAAGCCCCCTGTAATATGGGGCGATATCTCAAGAGAAAAGCCTATGACTGTTGATTGGTCAGTATATGCCCAGTCTCTTACCTGCAAACCTATGAAGGGTATGCTTACCGGGCCGGTTACAATACTCAACTGGTCATTTCCAAGAGAAGATATCTCACTTAAAGACTCTACAATGCAGATTGCACTTGCCATCAGAGATGAAGTGCTTGATCTTGAAGCCAACGGTATCCGCATTATCCAGATTGACGAAGCTGCTCTTAGAGAGAAGCTTCCTCTCAGGAAAAGCGACTGGTATGATGATTATCTTGACTGGGCAATTCCTGCCTTCAGGCTTGTTCACAGCGGAGTGAAGCCTGATACGCAGATCCACACTCATATGTGCTACAGCGAATTCACAGATATAATTCCGGCAATAGACGCTATGGATGCTGATGTAATAACATTTGAAGCATCACGCTCCGATCTTCAGATTCTTGACGCATTAAAAGCTGATAACTTCCAGACTGAAGTCGGTCCCGGTGTATATGACATCCACTCTCCAAGAATTCCTTCAGTTGATGAGATTAAGGCTGCCGTTAACAAAATGCTTACAAAAATCGATTCAGACAAGCTCTGGATAAATCCTGACTGCGGTCTCAAGACACGTGGAGAGTACGAGACAAAAGCCAGTCTCATCAATCTGGTTGAAGCTGCAAGACAGCTTCGCAACGAATTGAAATAATATTAATATACGGTTATTGTTCTGCACTCATAAATGTACGATATCTTAATGGCATCATTGTCATCTGCTGCCTTCTGTTGCGGCGTTCTTCTATTGAGACTGAATTTAAAAAACTGCTCCACAGTTTTTTAAATTCAGTCTCATCTGCTGATTCGGTTGTCAGAGCCGCTATACTGTCACCTGATATTCCCATCATAATAACAGGTTCCATATATGCCCTATGAATTGCAGCACATCCCCGGTTCACATCTGCTATAATCCAGTTCTCCTGTCTTAATCTGTCCACAAAATGATCTGCAATCAGCGGCACAATATTATTCTTCGGAGCAATCCGTGCTACAAGCACTCCGTTCACATTCTCTTCAAATCTTACAAATCCTGTATACTTATGAGCTTCCCTGCCTGCGTATTCAGACATTCTGCACACAGCATTCACATCTTCATCCTGCCTGTAATCAATTACTGATGCTCCCATTCTAAAACCCTTCCGTAGGAATCTGTATATATGCTCTGCCTTATCAGCCCCATCCGATAAAGCCGCCCGCCATACTATGTTATAGACTTCTTCCGACAGCCTGTTCCTTATAGTATCAGCTACTTTTAAAGCAATCCCATAATCTGCCTCAACATCGGCATACTGTACAAAAAGCTTCATCGTTGCACATATATTAAGCTCTACACTGCTTCTCGATGTTCCATATTCCCATGCCTTATATATAGCTGTAAATATTCCATCAACACTGTCCTCACAACGGAATATCATGTGTTCTTCTGCCATAACTTAACGTCTCCAATCGTATCATCAAACAGCGAAAGCTGCCGGTAACTATGATGATGCTCTATCTGATAATTATTAAGCTTCTCCACGCCAATAAGTCCATTCGTTATATAGTCCTCATCTATTCTCGTGTTGTACATCATTCTGCCATTACATGTTATAAAATACAGTGCCCTCTTAAGCACAACTCCCATCTTCTTCAGATCGTCGAATCCCAGTATGGCACAACGTCTTGCCTTAACAATTCTCCTTGCGGATGTAACACCTATTCCCGGGACTCTTAGAAGTGTGTAATAATCTGCTCTGTTAATCTCTACCGGAAATAACTCAAGATGGCTTATTGCCCAGTCACACTTAGGGTCAAGCAGCACGTTAAAGTTAGGCTTCTGCTCTGATAACAGTTCATATGACTTAAATCCATAATACCGCATAAGCCAGTCAGCCTGATAAAGTCTGTGTTCCCTGAGAAGCGGCACACCTTCACCATCAGGCTGTGCCGGAAGGCTGCTGTCATGATTGACATTGATAAATGCAGAATAAAATACTCTCTTAAGATCAAACTTCTGATACAGAGCTTCTGCCACTGTGACTATATGATAATCCGATTCCTCAGTTGCGCCTATTATCATCTGTGTACTCTGACCTGCCGGTGCATACCTTGTATTGGCACCTCTCCCCTTAACTACAGACAGTGCTCCTCCGGGTGATATGTCATTAATATTATGGAGCATGCCGCCATGTTCCGACAGAATGCTGTCAGACATCTCTGCCCTGACATCGGCTGATGCTTCTGCCCCACCATGTAATGATGCCTTACCATAATGTGCCGAATCTTCTCCAAGCAATATATTGCCATTGGCTATAATCTGCTTCTGTATTCTACGCATAGGCGTAAGAATATTCTTCCTGCTCTTATGTGGTGCAAGCTGCTTGAGACCATCTGCCGTCGGCAGTTCAAGATTAACACTCATCCTGTCCGCGTACCATCCCGCGAGATCTATGTAATCCTGTGAGGCACCCGGGATACCTTTAAGATGAATATAACCACCAAAATTATATCTGCTTCTGAGCATAATTACGGTCTCACACATAAGTCTCATGGTATTATCCGGGGAACCGATTATTCCTGAGCTTAAGAAAAGCCCTTCTATATAATTACGTCTGTAAAACTGCATGGTAAGTGTACATATCTCTTCAGGGGTAAAAGCTGCCCTTACAACATCATTAGATGAACGATTGATACAGTACCGGCAGTCGTATATGCACTCATTGGTAAGCAGTATCTTCAGCAAAGAGATGCATCTCCCATCAGACGAAAAACTGTGGCATATTCCACATGCAGCCGCATTGCCTATGCCCATGCCGTTGTTCTTCCTGTCAACTCCGCTGGATGTACATGCCACATCATACTTAGCTGCATCTGACAATATCTCCAGCTTTTGTTGTAATGACAATTGTTCCTGTATTACCATATTACGCTCCGTTTCATGATTCAAAACAAATATTTGTAAAATCTGTTATATGCATATTATTCAAACTCAAGCAATCGAATATCTGTTCTTTATAAAATAATAATAACGTAGCACTATGGTTTTGTCAATATTAATACGAATATTTGTTTGTCATTATTTTACATTTTGAACCTACATTTTGGGATTACTAAAAAGACTAAAAAGATTTGTTATTTGCAGACTGAATATATTCTTTTCACGGAAATTTATCTTTTGTATTTTATGAATCTTCAGTAATGTATTAACGCCTGTCAGGATCCGCTAAAATCACAGAAAAGCGTCAGCCATTGCATCATGCCTGCAACAGCTTTATATACTATAGCAGAAATTTTTGCTCTTGTGTTGCTTTTGGCACCAATTGCAGTTTTCAGGTCACCAATTGTTTATTCATCACCAAAACCGCCCCGTTTTATAATCTCTGGTTGTCTTTTAAAGGTCAATTTTTTTATTTTTTCGCTGCCAATACCAAACTTGCATGCATATAATAAATAAAGACAAAAAGGAGCATCAATATTGGATTATGAATATGCTGTTATCGGCGGAGATAAAAGACAGGTATATCTTGCCGATGAACTTGTATCGCGCGGTCACAGCGTTATATCTTTTGGACTCGAATGCACTGCCGACCGTGCGGCATTCTGGGAGATAGCCGCCGGTTCATCCGAATATATAATATGCCCGGTTCCCATTACATCGGATTTTTCCGTTTTTGAGTCAAAGCTTGCTAATACTGATGTAACTATCCGGATGCTTGTTAATCAGCTTCATCCCGGGCAGCATCTTATCGCAGGCTGCATAAGCCCACAGCTTAAGTCAGAACTTACTGCAAAAGATGTGTCTGTATATGACCTTATGAAAAATGAAAATCTGGCAATATATAATTCCATTGCAACCGCAGAAGGCGCACTGTGTGAGGCCATAAAAGGAAGTCCTGTTAACCTGTGTAAAAGCCGTTGTGCAGTCCTTGGTTACGGTCGCTGCGGCCGCGCAATTGCAGACCGTCTTAGCGGCATGCACTGTATTACAGACATATATTCCAATGACAGCCGTGAACTTGCTATGGCCGGCTCATTCGGATATTGCTGCCGTACAATATCCGGTTTTGGTCAGAATGCTGCCGTATACGACTTTATTTTTAATACTGTCCCATCCGGGATAATCACCTCAGACATAATACGCATGCTCAATAAAAACACCACAATTATAGATATAGCCTCAGGTGGAGGAACAGATTTCAACGCTGCCGGCATTGCCGGTATTAATGCACATCTGTATCCCGGACTCCCGGGGAAATACGCCCCCATGTCAAGCGGCATAATGCTCGCCGGAATAATAGACTCACTGACATCCGAATGTAGTAATTTGTAGTATATAGGCGTTTACACGTCCTGGAAATGGAGCTTAACTTATGTCTTTAAAAGGAAAGAATATCGGAATTGCAATAACAGGTTCATTCTGTACTTACGAAAAAACTTTTACACAGATGGAAAGTCTTGTACGGCAGGGTGCTTCCGTAAGAACTATATTTTCTAATTCGGCCGCCTCATTAGACAGCCGTTTTGGCAGTTCAGATAAGTTCTTAAAGCTTGCCACAGATATAACCGGATATCCGCCAATACTTACAATTCCCGATGCAGAACCTATAGGTCCCGGAAAAATGTTTGATATACTCGTACTTCTTCCCTGCACCGGCAACACTATAGCCAAACTTGCTAACGGAATAACAGACACTCCTGCACTTATGGCTGCCAAGGCTCATCTTCGCAATAACAGGCCTCTGCTGATATCACTGTCAACCAATGATGCTCTTGGCATGAATATGAAAAACATAGGAATACTTATGAACACAAAACACATATTCTTCATACCTTTTGCACAGGATAATCCCGGGAAAAAGCCTAATTCCATGATATCACGCACAGAACTTCTTATTCCGTCGATTGAGGCTGCTCTTGAAGGCCGCCAGATTCAGCCGGTAATCGGAGGTGCTCCATGTGTGGAATAGCCGGTTTTTATAATATTAATGGTGGATATTCTTCGGAATCCCCGCACTGGATCAGCATTCTCAACGACATGAACCGTACACAGTTTCACCGCGGACCTGATGGTAACGGGACATATCTGTGCGATTGCTGTGGCCTTGCGCATGTGAGGCTTGCCATTATAGATCTCGTTAACGGTTCGCAGCCACTTGTGAAGAGCCACGGGGGACTGAAATATGCAATTTCATATAATGGTGAAATTTATAATATGAAAGAACTCCGTTCAGCACTCAAGGCAGAAGGCGCCACATTTGACACTGCCAGTGACACAGAAGTCATTCTTGAAGGCTACATGCGCCATGGCAGTGATTTTATCAAATGCCTTAATGGCATATTTGCTGCCGCCATATTAGATGAAAACCATAACCGACTCATTTTGTTCCGCGACAGACTTGGAGTAAAACCTCTGTTTTATACACATTATGAAAACACTCTTGTATTTGCATCTGAAATCAAGGGAATATTTGCATATCCGGGGATACCACACATAATAGACCGCGACGGACTCTGTGAGGTTTTTGCACTTGGTCCTGCCCGGACACACGGCAGAGGGGTCTTTAAAAATATTTTTGAAGTCATGCCAGGACAATGTATAACATTTGAAAATGAACGCTGTGATAAGCATTTTTACTGGAAGCTCGAAAGCCACGAACATACAGATTCTCTCGAAACAACCATTGAAAAAACTTCATGGCTTATAAAAGATGCCATCAAAATGCAGATGTTATCCGATATTCCGATAAGCACATTTCTATCAGGCGGAGTAGATTCAAGCATCGTAACCTCAATATGTGCGGAAGAGCTCCACAAACAGGGATTACAGCTCAATACATTTTCTTTTGATTTTACAGGCAATGACCGTTATTTTAAAGCAAACAGCTTCCAGCCAAGCCGTGACCGCCCATATGTGGAAGAGATGGCAGACTATACAGGAACAAGGCACCGTTTTCTCGAATGCACAAGCAGGCAGCAGGCTGATTACCTCTATAAAGCAGTAAGGGCACGCGACCTTCCATGTATGGCAGATGTAGAATCTTCAATGCTCTATTTTTGTTCTGAAGTTAAAAATTATAATAAAGTAACGCTTACCGGTGAATGCGCAGATGAGATATTCGGAGGATATCCTTGGTTTCACAATGAGAACGCATTTTCCACGGACGCATTTCCGTGGTCATATGACATGTCTGCACGACAGATTCTATTGGACGATGAGCTGATAAACAGCCTGAATATGGAAGAATACGCTGATAACGCATACCGGCAGACTATTGCCGAGACTCCGGTTCTTCAGAGTGATTCCGCAAAAGAGCGCCGCCGCCGTGAGATATCGTATCTTAATATACGCTGGTTCATGGCTACGCTTCTTGACAGAATGGACAGAACAAGTATGTATAACGGTCTGGAAGCCCGTGTTCCTTTTGCAGACCACAGAATTGTCGAATATGTATTTAATGTGCCGTGGGATATGAAATGCGCCGGAGGTGTAACCAAAGGTCTTCTCCGGCACGCCGCAGCCGGACTTCTTCCCGACAATGTCCTCTGGCGCAAGAAAAGTCCTTATCCTAAGACTTACGACCCTTATTACGAGAAAATGCTTGCCGGCAAACTCCGTGAAGTTGTATCAGACACAGCCTCGCCAATAAGAACTCTGCTCGATATTGCCAAAGTAAACAGATTCATTGAAGCCCCATCTGATTATGGCAGGCCATGGTATGGACAATTGATGGCCGGTCCGCAGATGCTCGCTTACATGCTTCAGGTTAATTACTGGCTCAGTGAATATAATATAAGCATAGAATACTGATAACAAAAAAGGCTGTGTATGTAAACCTGCACCGTATAAAATACCGGTGCAGGCCTGCATACACAGCCCTAATATTATATCAGTCATTGAACAAAAGCTTTACTTTTTCCATTGTCGCAGCATATACTCCATATTCTTCCTGTGCCTGCCGGAAATAATCCATGGCAGCCTCTTTGTCACCATTCTCGTTAGCGTTATAACACTCAACTGCAAGATGATGCAGTTCATCATGCACACGACCTGCTTCAGCAAACACCGGATTGCTTCTCAGATAATCCTTATCTTCCGCATTATACCAAAGACCGAACTTACATCTCTGGGGTCTGTTAAGATTCTTAAGTTCAAGTGTCTCAAATCCGGCAATCATATTGTAAAGTCTCCACGTAAATATCATGTGGTCAACAATATATATATCTATCCACTGGCTGTTGGAAAGCTTCGCCTGCTTTCTTGCAACATTACCTCTGATCTTATCTATCGTCCTGCTTATGGTATACATGTCTCTTGCAGGATCCTGACAGTGCTCAATAAGCGACTCCGAATCTTTTTCTACATTGGCAAGCTGGTCAAGAAATATCTTCGCGGAATCATTCTGTGTCGTTGTCTGTGCAAATGCATCATCAATCTGATCCATTATCGAGTTCATTGAGTCACCCATATTGGCTATATGCTTATCTGACTCATCTGCATTAACCTTACATGCATCAAGTGTATTGCGAAGCTGGCTCATCTGCGTAACAAGCACATCAATGTCACTTTTAATTGCAGACACATATTCTGATATTCTGCTCATCGACTTCTGCGTGTCAGATGAAAGCCTGCCTATCTCATCAGCCACCACACTGAATCCTCTTCCGTACTCTCCTGCCTTGGTTGCTTCTATCTTGGCATTGAGTGAAAGGAGCTGTGTCTTGGTGCTGAGCGAGGCCACAAGCTTCATTATGTCATCAATCTGTTCTGCCTTTTTCTTAAATCCTTCGAGTGCCTCACAGGACGATAACAGTTCTTCGTAACTGCCATTAACACTGTTAACCGTATCACGCATTATTCTGCTGCACTCCTCAGACTGTGCATCCGCTTCCTGCACATTCTGCTGTATGTTGCCAAGTATATTCTCACTCTCAGCTATTGAATCCGTAAGTTTCTTACTGTCTTCCACAATTGTTGCTATAGAGCGCTTCTGGTTAGCTGCAATCTCAAGCAGTGACTTGACATTACTGCTGTTGCCTATAACACTCATTGCATTATTAAGGTCCATTGCAACCTGATTATCTGCATTGATAAACTTCTTAAGCATCTGGCTATAGGCTTCGGTAAGAGGCTTACTGCCTTCCTCTGCCGCATCCGGAAAGATGTATTCGTTGCGTGCTGCCGAATTCATATAGGAAATAATCTGCTCTGTCTCGTCATCCTGTTTCTTTGCATGTAGTATCATATATTATCCCCCAAGCATATTGTATAATCATTCATACAATACACAGTACAAATTTACATAATCATTAGGATAATAGTACCACAATTTTGCTGTATTTGCTATATTAATCGTTATATATTTCAATGCACCATAAATACATCGTGCATTTATAAAATTACAAATGCATTATCTCAATAAGAAATATTCCTGCCAGTCCATAATATGTAACAACTGCAACGAGATCATTAACAGTTGTGATAAGCGGACCTGATGCTACTGCCGGGTCAATATTTACCTTATCAAAGATAATCGGTGTTAATGTGCCTATAAGACTTGATATCACCATTGATATAATCAGCGCAGCTCCCACGCATCCTGCTACTGCCAGCGCATATATCATATTTTCATGCTTAAAAAGCATTATGTATCCTGTTATGAATATGAGTGCCATTGCGCCAAGAATAAGTCCGTTGGCAAGTCCAACTCTCATTTCCTTAAAAATCAGCTTAATCTTCTGTGCAAATGAGATATGCTCATCCATAAGCACACGGATTGTTACGGCAAGCGACTGTGTACCTACATTACCTGCCATGTCAAGTATAAGTGACTGGAAGCACACTATAAGTGTAATCTGCTGCACAATATTCTCAAATACGCCTACTACCGTTGACACGCCCATTCCAAGGAACAGAAGAAGTATAAGCCATGGAAGTCTTTTCTTAATACCTACAGTTATAGGTTCATCCAGATCTGATTCCTCCGAAAGACCGGCAAGCTTGGCATAGTCATCGCCCAGCTCATCATCAATAATATTAGCGGTCTCAGAAGCCGTAATTACTCCGACTATGTGCTTATCCCTGTCAAGTACCGGAATTGAGTCCTCCTCATATTCCTTAAGTTCCGAAGCACAGTCCTCAGTCTCTTCATCAGCATACAGATAAGGGTAATCCCTTACAATAAGTGTTTCCAGACTGTCTTCTTTTTTTGCTGCAAGAAGTTTTTTAAGTTCAAGTATTCCGTAATAAGTTCCGTCCGGTTCAATAATATAAAGTGTTTCAATGTTATCGTGATTCCTGGCCTGCACAAGCAGCTGATTCATTGCTTCCTTAACAGAATCAGTTCTGTCGATACAGATAAAGTTTGTAGTAATGTGGCTTCCAATCTGTGTTTCTTCAAAAATGTACTTTGTCATCATAATTCCATACCTCTCTTTCCGTTATTACGAGGTATTTTTCAAAAAAAATGCCCCGTTGTACGGAGCATGAAAAAAATCAGACACAACAATCAGACCAGCCGCAGCAAATAAAACCGCAGACCGGTAGCGTGTTCCGAATTATAATTCATGTTCCAACTTCGATAACTACTATCGCAACTGTCCATTTGCTGCACCTTCCTTCCGACTTCTTTAAAGTCATGTTATTTTATCCTCTGCCTGCTATTTTTGTCAACCCCCGGAATCAAAAAAATCCATATAACTGAACTGACAAAAAGCAGCATGGGATAATAAAGCTTAGGTATTATCTGCATCGCAGATATCTCATATCCAAGTTCTGCCACAGCTGAGATGGCTACAAGCATCTGTGCTCCGTAAGGGATTATTCCCTGGGCTATACATGAAAATGTATCAAGCAGCGATGCGGATTTTCTTGGAGTTATCCCATAATTATCAGCCATCTCAAGTGCAATGGGATTCGCCATAACTATTGCAACGGTATTATTAGCCGTCGCAATATCCATTGCGCCTACAAGCAGCCCTATTCCAAGTTGTCCGCCTTTATTACCTTTAAACATCTTCCTTATTCCTCCAAGAAGAGCCTCAAAGCCGCCATTATCACGTATAAGCGCACACATTGCAGCCACCAGCACCGCAACCATACACGTCTCAAACATGCCAGATACACCGGAGCCTATTCCTGCCACAATGTCAGCAATTCCCATATGTCCGGTAATAAGCATAATGCATATTCCCGACAGAATGCCTGTAATCAATACTGCAAATACATTAAATCCGGCAATTCCTCCTGCCATAACAAGTACATAAGGAATTATCTGTACAAGATTGTAGTCATGCCGGACGCCTCCTGCAATGTCAGTTCTGAACGAAAGCACAAGAATTATAATAAGCGCTCCGATTGCTGCCGGAAGTGCTATAAAAAAATTCTCCCTAAACTTATCTTTCATCTTACATCCCTGGCCGTTGCATGCTGCTATTGTCGTATCAGAAATAAATGACAGATTATCTCCAAACATTGCACCACCCATTACAGATGCTACACACAATGCCATGTCAAAGCCTGATGCCTCCGATACTGCAACTGCTATAGGAGTTATAAGTGTAATCGTACCAACTGAAGTTCCCATAGCCGTTGATACAAAGCATGCAACTGCAAATAATACTGCGACAGCATATTCTCCGGGAATAACCGACAACATAAAATATGCAACGCTCTCTGCGCTGCTTCTTCCGACAACTCCTACGAATACACCTGCCGTAAGAAATATAAGAAGCATTGTGATTATATTTTTGTCAGCCATACCATTCGCCATTATCTGAAGCTTCTCATCAAATGAGGCCTTTCTGTTCTGCATGCATGCAACAAATATTGCTATCATAAACGGCACTACAATCGGTATATTATAGAATCCCATCGGAATCTTCAGTACATATTCAAATAACACTCCTGTTCCAAGGTAAAGTATTAAAAATACTAAAATAGGCAGCAATGCTGCTATATTGGATTTTTTCATAACAATCTCCATTTCTTCTGATGACACAACCATGCCGCAAACATATACTGCCTATTATACATTATTAATTTTTTGTTCTCAACTTATTCTTTGTTGATTTGATTTTCATTGAGTTGATTTTCCAGGACTGATTACTTACACTGTCTGCCCTTTGCAAATGTTACAACAAATGCACCGATAGCCGCTACCATGCAAAGTGCCCAGTGTTGTGTCATGTTTTTTTCCTCACGCAGTCTCTTTATGACTGCACCTGTTACATACTGATCCATGTTCGTTACCTCCATGACACCATTCTATTTCAGAGTATGAATATCCTCAACCTACGGAGAGTAGAGTTCGAATTTGCTCACTTATTTTCCCATCCCATCCAGAAGCTTTATAAATCTTTTATCATTCATCTGCTCATTCGTGACATATTCTCCGTTATAAAATAATGCATAGGTTGTAACCGGTGTCGGAGCATTCTGCGCTTCTTCTTTCGTTTCCAGTCTGATTGCCTGAAACGGAACCTCTCTTTCCTTGGCAACTTCAAGAAGCACCGGAACATATTTTGCATTAAACGGGCATTGATTGGTATAGTACAATACATAGCCTGCCTGCTCAATGTGTGGATGCTTCGCACACTCCTTAAATTCAGGTTTAGCCGCATCCAAAGAAAAAGGCAGATACCAGAGCTGAATACCATTATCTGCTTCATCGCAGACTGTAAAGTCCTTATATTTCAGGAACTTCGGGTCTGCCAGAAAAGGCTTTTTCTTAGCGGCTGACAGGATACAGATTCCCTTTTCCCCCTTCGCTTTACTGTCTTCTATACAGGAATTCAGTAAATCAGTCGAATAACCATTGCCTTTGAAAGAACCAGCCACCCACAAACAGTCAATATACATATAACCCTCTGCCATGATTGGATTCCATGCATTTTCTGCCGGAATATACTCGATAAAGCATTTTCCACGCTCTATACTCTTTAGAAATACCAATCCATCATCAAACCGCTCTTTCAGCCAGTTTTTCTTTGATATTACCTGTATATCCTTGTTGCTTGAAATCGCACAGCAGATATGCTCTTTTTCAATATTTTCTTTCGTCACTCTTATATATTCCATGGCTTTCCTTCCTACTTATTTTTAAAGTTCAAAAATGCTGCTGTTAACATTAATCAATCCGTCATTTTGTATCCTCTTTCATTCCTATTCAATGCCTTATCCCCAAAATCAAATAACGTACAACCGGAATTTTCTCTATCAGCACAGCTACTAAAGGCGTGAAGAGATATGCTGCAAATGCAACAATAACATACTGCACACCTACAGACAGATCTGTTTTTTGCAATAATGATAAGGCAATCAGAATTACCGGAATATGCAGGATATAGACTGGAAAACTGATTTTTCCAAGCCATTCTGTAACCGCATTTTTCTTATCACCATAGGCTGCGAACATTCCAAATATTGCAAGAATCATACAATATGTAAAGAGATTGGCATACCATGTACTAAGCAGGCTGCTGTGACTGTAGTAGATACCATAAGCCCTGTAAATGAAATATACTCCAGATACGACTGCTGCAAGTGTGCTTACAAAGCGCCATTTCTTCAACACTTCAATCACAATATCCTGCGAGAAAACATAATATCCAAGCAGGAAAGCAGCTGTATAAATTCCAAATCGGTAAGATTCAACTACAGGTGTGTTCAAGAGCTTACTGGCACCCCACAGCAGGAAAAACATCACAACCAGCCATACATATACCGAACTCTCTTTCTGAATAGATTTTCTCTCGTCCTTCTGTACTGCCAATACTACCTTACGAACCAACAGAAGCAACAATGAAATCACGAATAACATCTGGCTGAACCACTGTGCACCGATTCCTGATAATGTATAAACAATGTACTTCACAAATCCTGGGGCTGCCTGTAGCCCTGCTCCGGCAGAAGCCCCTGCTACAATAGAACCGGGGATAAATCCAAACACCAGCACTCCCAGTGTAGATGGTATCAGCAATTTGTTTCTCCTGCCTGCTATAAATTGCTTTGCTGCTTTATGCTGCAGGGTATGATAAGCTGCAACACCTGCCACTACGAACAGCAATGTCATAAACCATGGATACACTGCATACTGATAAACTCCGGCAAAGGTCATGCCATCTCCCTGATGATATTCCGGCAGTCCCTCAAAAATTGCGGTTATTCCAATATTATTGAAAAAGAAAAATACATGAAAAAATACTACTAAAATGATGGTGCACCATCTGATGTTATCCAAATAAATCTTTCGCATCTTACCTCTTTCCTCCTGTATAACCTCTTTTGATTCCTTCATAGGTGTCTGTGAGCACTTTGCTGATAAATGCCTCATGCTCCCCTTTTCTGTTTTGGTGCTGGTAATTCCGCATACATAGCATCAAACAATCCGGTCAGAAATTTCTTATTATCCACTTCCTCTACCAACAGCATCCTCTTTGCTCCATCATATGGCAATTCATACAGAACTGTCGGCATATACCGAACAGCTGATTTTACTGGTTTCACAAGTAATCTATCATCATGGTGCGATATGTGATTTCTTCCAATTCAGATAACTGTCCTAAAATATACTCTAAGTATTCCTTGTTTGAAGCCATAATTTCTCCTTAAATTCTTATATATATGATTCTACAAATCATTATTGAAAGTTACTGCCTTGTTCCATCCTCATGTGCAAATTTCCAAGTATCCATATTTATCATTGACATCTTCGTTCTGTATCCCACAATTCCATTGATTTTCTTAGGACAATGTTTCCACATCATTCTCCCCGCAATTATCATAAGCAATGGAATAGTACAATCACATATCAAAATGAACCACCAAAACCACATATCTAATCTATCTTCTTCCCAGATAACGGAAAACATGTTTCCGATACTCTCTATATGACTCTCCATAGTTTTCTGTCAGATACCGTTCCTCCTGTAATATCTGCAAATGCAGCATGATAATAGCAAACGCAGATACTACAAACATTGACAAATTGAAATACATCAGCAACAGACCTACATACATAAAGTCAAAACCTAAAAAAGCCGGATTCCGACTATAACGATAAATTCCGGTCGTAACAAGTTTGGTTCTGTCTTTGTCCGGGATTCCTGCCCGCCAGCTATCTTTCATGCATAGTACTGAAACCAGAAATATCATGTCACCTAGCATTCCTATACAAAATCCTGTAAATCTTGCATTTGCAGGCATATGATTCCACCCAAATAGAATGGATAATATCTGAATCACAGGAGCGGCAAGTGTTGCAATACTCATCAACACCTCTACTCTATGTACTGACTTTTCTTTCACTCTTCCTATCTGCCTCGTCTGGACTCCCTGTCTTTTCTGTACCAGCATCTTAGCAAAATATATACCATAAAAGATAACCAGTACAAAAAGTGCAAGCCACAAATATGGCATATTCTCTTCCATTGGATATTTCATACAATATCAACCTCCGTTTCTTTTCTACAATTTGTTACATCCCCTTCATTGAAGGTGACAGCTAAGTGATATATTATCACCTGTTATAATCTTGTACTCGCAAATACCTATCTGCTCTTACCTCTACTTGCTCTCGTCAAGTCTCCCCACCATAAGAAAAACACCTGTCTCAATATATAACGAAAGTTCTATTGTTCTCTTCCGCTCTCCGCTGCAAGAAACGCAATTCTATACTTCTTTACCTGTTTTCTTTTTCCGGCAGACGGGTCATAAATAGAAAAATTGCCCCCAATACCACAATACTGCCTGCCATAATAAATACCATCTGTGTTGTATTAACTACATTTCCATGAAACTGCGGATTGCAGTCTAACGTTTCCCTGATTGCCGTTATCATCTCCTCCGGAAGTTTCTCATTCTCCATCTCCTCAAATATGCCACGGAGCATATGATTCTTAAGGAGAGATGTTCCGTAGGTTCCCGGAAGATATGACAATGCTTTCTGCAATCCAGAACCAAAATTAGAGATTGGCATATATGCTCCACAGATAAAGCCATAGCCTGCGCTGACAATCGTTCCTACTGCTGACATCTGCCCCTGCGTGGTAAGCGGATAGCTTATAATGCTTGAAAGTGTACTTCCAAATAACACCAGAAGAATCTCATCAAAAATAATCCAAAGCACATCCATAAAGCTTAAATACCAGCCCATTTTTCCTATATAGAGAAGTCCGATCACAAGTGCCAGTCCGTTTACCATTAGTGAGTTAAGCACTGTTGCAAGAAAATAACCAAGATATATCTTTGAGCGGCTCACCGGAGATACATTAAAATCTTTTCTTGCACCACTGGCTTTATCCTGCACCATTGTAAGATTCACGCAGAATGTAACTGTTACACAGCTTACTGCTAAGAGAGCGGCAACTAGCTGGGATGCAACTGTCCCATCAATCAACTTTTCCGCAATCGTAAATCCTTCCGGAAATGCTGATGTAAAAGAATCTTTATAGACCTTTGCTAAAAATGTGACATACAACACAATTAAAATAAATGGTGTGATAAGTGCAGAAAAAAACATTCCTTTGTCCCTAAAAAATAATTTCCTGTTTCTGTTTACAAGAGAAATAACTGCCTTCATTAGTTTTCACCTCCCAGCACCTTGCCCGTTACCGCAAGAAATACATCATCCATTCCGCCCTTTACTACCTCGTAATCTCTAAATATCTCCTGATGTGCAACTATTAGCTTTGTTGCTTCAATTGTATTTCCTATTTTTATCTGATATCCGTCCCTTATTGCCTTATAATTCATGCCAATAGACTTGATTTCATCTTCTGTTACACCATAGACAGATACTGTATCCTGCACATAGGTACTCTTTAATTCAAATGGTGTTCCTTCAGCTACTATGCTTCCTTTATCAAGGATTACGACATATCCCGCATTAGCAGCTTCCTCCATATAATGTGTCGTAAGAAAAACTGTAAGATTCTCATCTGTTCTTAGTTTTTCAATAACTTCCCAGATTCTCCTTCTTGTCTGCGGATCAAGACCGGTGGTCGGTTCATCCAGAATTAATATTTCAGGTTTATGTAACAACGCTCGTGCTATATCAATCCTTCTCCGCTGTCCTCCTGACAATTTACCAACAGGTCTGTTTATATAATCTTCAAATCCAAGAAGTTCTGTAAGCTCCCCAAGCCTCTCATCAAATTCCATTCCGGTAATTCCATAGAGTGCAGCCCTGCTTTTCAAGTTTTCTCTTACAGTAAGTGGTTTATCCAGCACACTATCCTGAAATACTATTCCCAATTTCTTACCCAGCTCATTTCCCAGCTTTTCATCAGCTTCTCCATCAATCTCCACACTTCCACTATCCTTGTGAAGCTGACCACAGATAATAGAAATTGTTGTACTCTTTCCGGCACCATTAACGCCAAGGAAAGCAAACAGTTCTCCCCTTTTAATTTTGAAATTCAGGTCATTAACAGCTTTTACATCACCGAAATTCTTGGTTAGATGACTTATTTTTATGATATCTGATCCCATTTTGTTCTCCTTTTTTCTCAACCTGCTCTACAATTTTTAACAGCAGAAGCAACAATATTGATATAGACAATATGTATCTTATTTTGTTTTATCGTATATTTATCTATATGTCTATATGAGCATTACTAAAATGCATAATATATGAACCAAGATGCAAGAAAACGCAAAAAAGGACACAGGATTACTCCCACGCCCCAATTACTATCCGGCTTTATCTTCTCTTACGTTCATTGTTTCTTTTGCAGTCTCCATTTTCACATTCACACCATCTCTCTTAACTTAAAATACCTGAGCCTCACGGCTCAGGTCCCTAATAATATAATAAATACATACCATAATACAGATATTTCCGGATTGTTCCGTGCTGCGCACTCCCACAAACCTTATCTGTAATTTTACAGTGCCTTCTTGATTGCATCCATAAGCTCAGCATATGTCTCGTATGCAGGAAGCTCAGGATTGTCCTTCTTAATCTGCTCTGTGCTTCTGAATAAGAAGCCTGCCTTGCTTGCCTTTATCATGCCAAGGTCATTGTGGCTGTCTCCGCTTGCAATTGTGTCATATCCGATTGACTGCAGAGCCTTAACTGTTGTGAGCTTTGAATTCTCAATTCTCATCTTGAAGCCTGTAATCTCTCCGTTGTCAGCAACCTCAAGTGTATTGCAGAATATTGTAGGCCAGCCGAGCTTCTTCATGAGAGGTCCCGCGAACTGTGTAAATGTATCGCTTATGATAATTACCTGTGTAATGCTTCTAAGCTCATCAAGAAATTCCTTTGCACCAGGCATAGGGTCAATCTTTGCAATTGTCTCCTGAATCTCCTTAAGTCCGAGTCCGTGCTCCTTAAGGATTCCGATTCTCCACTTCATAAGCTTATCATAATCCGGCTCATCCCTTGTAGTTCTCTTAAGCTCCGGAATACCGCTTGCCTCAGCAAATGCGATCCAAATCTCCGGTACAAGTACTCCTTCAAGGTCAAGACATACAATATTCATTCCCATCGTTCATCCTCCACTTATATACAGGCGTCTGCGCACTGTTTAGTCAACTAAAATCATTTGTAAGTATACATTATTCAGCCTGTGTGTGCAAGTTATTGCTCAAATTATCTTCACTCAGATTATGGTTCTCCGGCTGTTTTATACAGTTGTTCTCAAGCCTGATATCCTCAAGAATATACTGTTCGTGTGCCTCCTGCACATTATAAGCGTTGATGCATTCGCACTGACACTGCCTCATCATAATGTGTCCCGCATACGAAAGCGGAACATCGCTGCGTCCCTGCAGATTGAAAAACTGCGTCCACGGATTAATATTTATAAAATTATCCGTCCTGCCACTTACATCCTCAATCAGAATATATTCATAACGCTGGGGCGTATCAGGCCGCATCTTAAGCCACAGAAGATTATATCCGTCCTGCACATTGATTCTTCTCATTATGATATTTCTGTTATGCACCGACTCAGAGCCACACGTCAGACAGCCATGACAAAAGCCGAACGTGCAGTCTTCGATAATAATATTCTGATTAGCACCATTCTCCGGTGCCTCATCCGCCCACGGCCCCTTGCCGCCCTTGAGTGCCACGGCATCATCATTGACCTCCATGCGGCATCCCTTTATAAGCACACAGCTGCATGCATCAATGTCTATCGCGTCAGTGCTTGGCGCTTTCACGGGCGTTCTGGGGCTGAATATTGAACAGTTGATGTATCTGACATGACTGCATTTGTAAATGTGATTGGTCCAGAACTGCGAATTCTGCAATCTAAGCCCTGCAACCGTAACATTGGTACAGCCTGATATATATACAAGCCGCGCTCTCTGTTCGTCCTTATTGGTGCAGGCAGGGTTCCAGCTTCTTCTGAGCCAGAAGCTCTTCCATGACCTCAGACCGCTGCCGTCTATCGTTCCTTCACCGCACATCGTGAATCCGTCAATTCCGTCAGCATTTATCAGGGCTGCATAATACATGCAGTTCTCGCCCTCTATGCGAGTCTTAATTACCGGGTAGTCCGATATATCATCGCTCCCCTTGAGCATGCCATCCGCCTTAACATACAGATTAACGCCCTGTCTGAAGAACAACGCTCCCGTCAGATAAGTGCCTTCCGGAACAACAATCACACCTCCGCCATTATCTGCCGCTGTATCTATCAGCTTCTGCAGCTGCTCCGTGTGTATACTTCCGTCAGCATTTATTCCGTAATCGGTAAGTATATACTGCCTGCCAAGCTCACCAAGCTTTGGCACATGTACATCATGAAACCACTCATCGACAACACTCCCGTCCGGGAATCTGTCCTCATAGAATCTGTCATTCATGTAATGTCTGCAATCTGTGTAACCCATTATCGCACAATTCCGATAAGCTCATTAATATCTTCAACCTTATACTTATTCATATAAGCTTCAATTCCTGCTGCAACCTCTTCTGTTGTCTTAGGATTATGGAAGTTCGCTGTTCCGACTGATACTGCTGTTGCACCTGCCATTATGAATTCGAGTGCATCATCGGCACATGTTATTCCTCCCATACCTATTATAGGAATCTTAACTGCATTGGCTACCTGATATACCATGCGTACAGCAACAGGTCTTATTGCAGGGCCTGACAGACCGCCGGTCTTATTGGCTACTGCAAATGTACGTCTGTTAATGTCAATCTTCATGCCCGTAAGAGTGTTAATGAGTGATACAACATCTGCTCCACCTGCTTCAACGGCGCGCGCCATCTCAGTTATATCAGTAACATTGGGACTAAGCTTCATGATTACCGGCTGCTTTGCAACTGCCTTGACTGCCTTTGTAATCTCATATGCCGCCTCAGCCTTCTGTCCAAATGCAATTCCACCCTCTTTTACGTTAGGGCAGGAAATGTTAATCTCAAGCATGTCAACCGGCTCATCAGCAAGACGCTCAACCACCTCAACATAGTCTTCCTTACTGCGTCCGCACACATTTACAATAATCTTTGTATCATACTGCTTAAGAAATGGTATATCTCTCTTGCAGAATACATCTATTCCCGGATTCTGAAGTCCTACGGCATTAATCATTCCGCCGTAAGTCTCCGCAATTCTTGGTGTAGGATTGCCCGGCCACGGCTCGTTGGCAACTCCCTTGGTAACTACCGCGCCAAGCTTATTAAGGTCTACGAACTGTGCATACTCCATACCTGAGCCAAATGTTCCTGATGCTGTCATAACCGGATTCTTAAGCTCAACACCTGCAAGATTTACTTTTGTGTTCATAATTCAACATCCTCCGCGTTAAATACAGGTCCTTCTTTGCATACTCTCTTGTTATGCACATGTGAATGGTCATCAATCTCCTTTGACTTGCACACACATGCAAGACACGCTCCGATTCCGCATGCCATCTTCTCCTCAAGTGAGAGGTAGCACTCTATCCCATTCTCCTTTGCATAGGCCTTGATTGCACGAAGCATAGGTGTAGGGCCGCATGCGTATATGACATCACCTTTTATTCCTTCAGCCTTTATCGCATCAAGAACATTGCCCTTAGTTCCGGCACTTCCGTCCTCAGTAGCAATAGTAACACGTCCGTACTGTGCAAGCTCCTCATTAAGGAAAAGCTCATCCCTGTAACCAAGTACTATATCTGCATCACTCACATCATATCCGCCGTTCTTAAGCTCCCTGGCAAGCTCAAGCATAGGAGGAATACCTATTCCTCCACCCATGAGGATAGCTTTCTTATTAAGCTTTGTATATCCGTTGCCAAGCGGTCCCATGACATCGAGCGTATCTCCGGCTCCGTATCCTGAGAATTCCTTAGTACCCTTGCCGACAGTACGGTATACAATTCTCAATCTGTCACCTTCAACCTCACATATACTTATAGGTCTTGGCAGAAGTCTTGAGCCATCCTTTGAATATACTGATATAAACTGGCCTGCCCTGGCATTCTTTGCAATATCCTTAGTCTGTATCCACATGCTGAATACATCTGATGCAAGCTTTTCCTGACTTACTATGCTTACATTCTCTCTGTAATTGTCTGACATATCTGCTCCTTGTTTGTTCATCGGTTAGGGCAATATGCCCCTGCATTATTATTTTCTTGCTGAATTAATATCCTCAATCATATCAAGAGCTGCCTGTCTTGATGCTTCTGCATAATGCTCTGCACCAAACTTTGCATATTTTTCCTGCTTGAACGCAGCTATAATTCCTCTTGAACTGTTAACGATTGCACCAAGCCCGTCCTTATTAAAGAAATGTGCGAGGTCAGAGCCCTTACCGCCCTGTGCGCCATAACCCGGCACAAGTATATATGCCTTAGGCATAACCTTGCGGAGAAGCTCTCCCTGCTCAGGATATGTAGCTCCGACAACAGCACCTACATAGCTGTAATCATTACCCATGCAGTCGCTTCCCCACTCATTAACCTTCTCACCTACTATCTCATAGAGAGGCTTGCCGTCAATAAGTCTGTCCTGGAACTCGCCGCTTGAAGGATTGGATGTCTTAACAAGTACAAATATACCTTTCTTCTCTTCCCTGCATACATCAACAAATGGCTTAATTCCATCTGTTCCAAGATATGGATTAACTGTTGCAAAATCTTCATCAAATGCTGCAATTCTCTTAGAGCCTACCGTAACCCTGCCAAGATGTGCAATCGCATATGACTCAGATGTTGAACCGATATCGCCTCTCTTAACATCGCCGATTACTACCATGTCCTTTGACTTGCAGTAATCAACAGTCTTCTTAAATGCCTTAAGTCCCTCAAGTCCGAACTGCTCATACATAGCTATCTGCGGCTTAACTGCAGGAACGATATCATAGATTGCATCAACTATTCCCTTGTTGTACTCCCATACTGCCTCAGCGGCTGCCTCAAGAGTCTCACCATACTCCTCTATAGCCTTCTTAATAATGTAATCCGGAATATTCTTCATTGTAGGGTCAAGTCCTACAACTACCGGTGCATCCATCTTCTGAATCTTCTCAACAAGCTTGTTAATCATGGTCTTTCATACCTCTCGTTTTAGTTTTATTATCTAGGCTTCGTATATTACCTCGCCGCCTACAAGTGTATATCTTACTTCACCCTTGACTTTCTTCCCGTCAAACGGCTGATTCTTACCCATTGATACAAATGTGGAACTGTCAATTACATATTCCTTGTCAGGGTCGATAATTGTAATATCCGCAATCCTGCCCGGAAGCAGTGTTCCTTTATCTATTCCAAGAACCTTTGCAGGATTATAGCTCATCTTCTCAGCCATCTGCATAGGTGTTATATGTCCCTTATGTACAAGCTCTGTCATGGTAAGTGCTACTGATGTCTCAAGACCTACTATTCCAAACGGAGCCTCTGCAAACGGCAGATCCTTCTCACTCTTATGATGTGGTGCATGGTCTGTTGATATAACATCCATTATATCCGATGCAAGTCCCTGAATAAGTGCATCCCTGTCTGCCTTAGTCCTTACCGGAGGATTCATCTTATAGTTAGAATCTGTTCCGTCAACATCGTCCTCTGTAAGTGTAAAATGATGAGGACATACTTCTGCTGTTACAGGAAGTCCTGCTTCCTTGGCAAGCTGCACCATACGCACACTGTCTGCCGTAGAGCAATGGCACAGATGGAGCTGTGCTCCCGTATTCTTGGCAAGCAGAATATCTCTCGCAACAATTGTATCCTCAACCGCATTCATAATTCCGTAAAGTCCAAGCTGCTTAGCCCTTGCACCCGCATTCATTACACCTCTTGCGACAAGATTCTTATCCTCACAATGTGCAAAAATAGGGATTCCAACCTCAGCTGCAAGCCTCATTGCCTGTCTGTATACACGTGCATTCATAACAGACTTTCCATCCTCGCTGAGTGCCACGGCTCCTGCTTCGTGAAGTTTCTCAATGTCTGTAAGGAATTCTCCTTCCTGTCCTGCCGTAATTGCTGCGATAGGAAGAATATTAACTTTTGTGACATCCTTAGCCTTATCTATAATATACTGAAGTGTATCTACGTTGTCCACTGCAGGTCTCGTATTAGGCATAGGACATACCGATGTGAATCCACCCTTGGCTGCTGCCATCGCACCTGTTCTTATAGTCTCCTTATGCTCAAAACCCGGCTCCCTGAAATGCACATGCAGATCTATAAGTCCCGGCATAACATAATATCCCGATGCATCAATAACCTTATCCGCTTCTACGGATATACTTCCGGCAACATCGGCAATCCTGTCATCCTCGATAAGGATATCGTATATTCCATCCTTACCGCTTGCAGGGTCAATCACTCTTCCACCTTTGATTAATGTCTTCATTATTCACCTCATATATTGTACATTATTGGTTACTATAATAAGTCCCACGATTCAAGACTTTATTAGTGATATTGTAGCACAAAAAAGAGGCCTTGTACAGCCGCATAATAGCAACTTACAAGACCTCATGTATGTGTTGGTTACATATTCATTACATCATCTTCATAATCCAGTCAAGAAGATTGTAATCTCTGAACAGTACTGCTGCAACAAGTGATACTGTTGACATAATCTTAATCAGGATATCAAGTGAAGGACCTACCGTATCCTTAAGAGGATCACCTACTGTATCACCTACAACCGCTGCATCATGTGCAGGTGAACCCTTGCCCTGTCCTTCGATAGCACCGGATTCAATATACTTCTTGCCGTTATCCCAGGCACCGCCTGCATTACCTGTAAATATAGCAAGCATGATTGCAGAAAGTGTTGCACCGATAAGAAGTCCGCCTACAAAATACGGTCCAAAGAGGAAACCGCATACAAGCGGGAACAGGATTGAAAGTATCGCAGGAACTCTCATCTCCTTAAGAGCGCCCTGTGATGAAATCTCAATACATGTCTTATAATCAGGCTTAGCCTTACCTTCAAGTATTCCCGGAATCTCCTTGAACTGTCTTCTTACTTCCTCTACCATCTTACGGGCAGCATTAGCAACAGCCTCGATAAGCATACCAGAGAACAGATAAGGAAGGGCAGCACCTACAAGCGCACCTGCAAGAATCTTAGGATCCGTAAAGTTAAGGTCAAGTGTTGAACCCTCCGGCTGGAACGCATAAAGGAAACTTACCATAAGTGAAAGTGCTGCAAGTGATGCAGAGCCGATTGCAAATCCCTTACCGATTGCTGCAGTAGTATTACCTACTGAATCAAGCTTATCTGTTATGTTACGTACATCTGAATCAAGTTCTGACATCTCAGCAATACCACCTGCATTGTCTGAGATAGGACCATATGTATCAACTGATACAGTTGCAGATACGAATGAAAGCATTCCTACTGCTGCCATAGCTATACCGAACATACCTGATACTGCATAAGATGCATATGTTGTGATACCAAGTACGATAAGCGGATACATACATGACTTCATTCCTACTGCAAGGCCCTGTGTGATTGTAAGTGCAGGACCTTCCTTAGATGCCTGTGCAATAATCTGTGTAGGCTTGTAATCATAGCTTGTATAGTATTCTGCGATAGCTCCGATGATTACACCACTGACAACTCCGAGTGTTGCTGCAATCCATGGTGAAAGCCATCCTGCATTAAACTTTGCAAATGCCATATCCGCTGCACCTGCTTTGCCAAACATAAGATATGTAACAACAAGTCCGCCAATAACTGTTATAGCCGCAGCAGCCCATGTTGAAATATTAAGATCCTTGTGAGGATTATCTGTTGCCTTCTTAAGAAGTACATATGCAATACCGAGTATACATGCAACAAGTCCTATTGCAGCAAATACAAGCGGATAATACATCATCTTCTGGAGCATATCCTCTGAAGCAGCTCCGCTTGAAGCAATGTTAGAAAGGAACAGGCTGACTGCAAGTATTATTGATGATGTGATTGCACCAACATATGACTCAAGAAGGTCTGAGCCAAGTCCTGCAACATCACCTACATTATCACCTACATTATCAGCTATTGTTGCCGGGTTACGCGGATCATCCTCAGGAATGTGTGCCTCTGTCTTACCTACAAGATCCGCACCCATATCTGCTGCCTTAGTATATATACCACCGCCAACTCGGTTGAACATTGCAACTATTGAACATCCGAGTGCATAGCATGAAAGACACTGCGTAAATATATGTCCGCCCGTTGTAAGTGCCGTGATATCAAGCAGTCCGAGCAGCATACCGAATACTATATAAACAATAAAAAGACCGAGCAGCGCAAATCCGCCGACACAAAGTCCCATTACCGAACCGCCCTTAAGTGCGACCTTAAGTGTCTCACCGATATTTCTTGTCTTATTCGCTGCATTGGCAACCCTGACATTAGCATATGTCGCTATCTTCATGCCAACCCATCCTGCGCATGCACTCATTACCGTACCGATAATGAAGCATACAGACGGCTGCCACATAAATGTGCTGCTCTGCAGACTGAATATTACCGCAAATGCAACTGCAATAATTGCAACTACCACTGCGATTATCTTGTACTCGTATGTGATGAATGCATTAGCACCAACCCTGATTGCCTCTGCTATCTCTGACATACGAGCGTTGCCCTCATCCATCTTCTTCACACTTGCGAAGTTGAATGCGGCATAGCCTAGTGCCAGCAACGCTGCCACTATTACGAGAACTAATAAAACCTCCATTTCCTAAACCCTCCAAACATTTATGTTGTGTAAAACATATGTACAATTTTACCAATTCTTAACTGCAAGGTCAATAAATATATGAAAAATCGCACAAATAATTGTATACAAAATTACACATAATATTTTGTCAGTTTTGACATATTTAAAAAATATATGTACAATACTGATGTATTTTCTTATATACAGGCATGTTCCCTATAGACGGAGGTTATAGAATTTATGAATGCTATAGATTTACATGTTCACTCAACATATTCTGATGGCACATTTACACCAAAGATGCTTATAGATGAAGCTGTCAGGAAAGGGCTCTCGGCAATGGCGCTTACAGACCATGACACAATTGACGGAATAGATGATGCACGCCTGGCTTCAGCCGGTACAAATGTCGAGCTTATTCCCGGAATAGAACTTTCCTGCAGCTACAAAGGCTTTAAGGAAATCCATATAGTGGGACTTTTTATTAATGATAAAGATAAAGCTTTCAACGCGAAGCTTGAAGAGCTCCGCACTACAAGGGATGAGCGCAACCACCTGATGTGTGGGAAGCTCAGGATGCATGGAATTGATATATCCTTTGATGACATGGATAATGATTATGGAAATGCCGTAATAACAAGAGCACATTTTGCAGATTATCTTATGAAACATGGATATGTGAGCAGCAAAAAAGAGGCATTTGACCGTTATGTCGGTGATAATGCCCCTTGCTTCGTTCCCAGACGTTATCTGAGTTCCGGCGACGGAATCCGCATAATACTCGATGCCGGAGGTGTGCCGATACTTGCACATCCAACTCTGTATCATCTCGGCAATGATGTCATGCGTGACATGCTTGCTGCCCTCAAAGCAGACGGTCTTGCCGGCATGGAATGTATATATTCAACATATACAATGGGAGAAGAGATCCAGATGCGCAGGCTTGCTAAGGAATTCGGATTGATTTCGTCAGGCGGCTCTGATTTTCATGGTGCCAACAAGCCGTCAATAAGCCTTGGCACAGGCAAAGGCCACCTGTTTGTTCCGGAATCAATACTTGAACCGATTCGTAAGCATGCACATTAAGAAAGTCTGCTTTCTATTGCATCGACGACAGTCTCTATTGCCTTTATACGCGCGTAATACTTGTTGTTTGATTCAATGATATGCCACGGCGCATCCTTGGTAGAGGTGTATTTTATCATATCGTTAACAGCGACTTCGTACTTATCCCATTTATCACGGTTGCGCCAGTCTTCATCGGTAATCTTCCACTGCTTGGCCGGATTATTCTCTCTTTCCCTGAATCTTGCAAGCTGCTCATCTTTGTCTATCTGGAGCCAGAACTTGACCACAATTGCTCCCCAGTCCATAAGCTCCTGTTCAAATTCGTTAATCTCATTGTAGGCTCTCTTCCACTCAGTCTCCGTATTAAAGCCTTCAAGACGCTCTACCATTACACGTCCGTACCATGTACGGTCAAACACAGCTATGTGTCCCGTCTTAGGCAGATTCTTCTGGAATCTCCACAGGTACTGTCTTGCCTTTTCATATGAATCCGGTGCAGCTACAGGGTTAACGTCATAATCCCTTGCATCAAAGCATGATACCATTCTCTTAATGTTACCGCCTTTGCCTGCCGCATCCCATCCCTCATAACAGATAATAAGCGGAATCTTCTTTTTGTAGAGCTTATATGAGAGCTTAAGAAGCTTATCCTGAAGCTTGTCAAGCCTCTTATGATATTCCTTCTCTGAAAGCGTACAGTCAAGGCTTACATCCTGAATAAGCGGCTTCCTGACAAGTTCAAAATCCATCTTTGACACAGGTATTCCCCTGCCTTCTATAGAATGTATACCATCCTTTTCTACTTTACGGCACAGCTTTTCAAGACGCTTGACAACTGTCTCGAGCACTTCTTTGAGAGCCACGTCTCTTTCCATTCCTGATATTACATTCCAGCCCGCATATTCAAAGTTCGTCTTCTCAAGCATAAAGTCATATTCTTCCTTACATACGGCATATGCTTTGTTCTGCTTCCAGTCATGTGCGCTTACGCGCCACTTTGTTGCTTTGGATGCTTCAAGCTCATTAAGCCTTTTGCTCTGTTCTTTTTTGGTTATATGCAGGAAGAATTTAAAAATAACATATGCATCATCCGTAAGCTGTCTTTCAAACACTTCTATATCCTTAGAATGACTTTCTTTACCGCTTGTCATCCAGTCATGGTACCAGCTTCTGTCAAATATGGCTATCTCGCCTCTTCCGGGTATCTTCATCCAGAATCTGTTCATGTATGGTTTTCTTGATTCCTCATCACTTGGAGATGTAATCGAATACATCTTCACGCCTCGCGGATCAAGATACTTAAGCAGCTTCCCTATAAGACTTCCCTTACCCGAAGCACTCCAGCCCTCAAATGCAATAATAACCGGAATTCCGGCCTTCTTAAGTCTCTGCTGGAGCTGTGCAAATCTGTCTCCCAGCTCATCAATCTCTGCTTTTATGCTGATCTCTTCATCCAGTGTATACTCTCTCTTTAAATCAATTTCCTCAAACATCACCAATCTCCGTTCCCGCATCTAATTGCGCACGCAGCCCCTGCCACATAACATGGCTTTTTCAATGTGTCTTTTTTAATTATACCACTTTTAAGTCCACAGTAAACTATGAATCAAGCAGTGCCTTTACATCAAGCATTCCCCATCCCTGCTGCTCCTTTGGAAGTCTTATGGGAACTGCCGTGTCATGGAGGCGCATCTTCACCATTGCCGGCGTAAGATACGGCTTTTTCTGAAGCAGAAGGGCTATTGCCGCCGTAACTATAGGTGCAGCCATAGATGTGCCGGATTTCACGGTATAGCCGTCCCTCTTATTAGAACACGACACTATTCCGGAACCGGCAGTAACAATCTCCGGCTTGACAATACATGATTTAGTAGGCCCTCTTCCGGAGTAATTGGCATATTTTCTTCCACGTTCATCTGTATATATCCTGTCATCGAGTGACCCTACAGTTATTATCTTGCGGCTTATTCCGGGAACAGTCACGGTTCCACGTCCGGGTCCGTTATTTCCCGCCGCACTCACAACTGTTATACCACAGTCCCAGGCCTCCTCAACAGCCTTTACCAGAACCGAATCTTCCCCCTGAGTCGATTCAGGTGTTGTTCCGAATGAAAGATTTATTATTCTTATTCCATATTCTTCCGCATGTTCAATGACCCACTTTATACCTTCAACAACAGTCTTAGAGCTCCCTTCCCCATTTCTGTCAAGTACCTTGACTGCCGCAATATTACATCCGGGTGCAATGCCTCTGTATTTGCCGCGTGAAGCCGTACCGTCACCTGCTATTATTCCCGACACATGCGTTCCGTGTGAATTGTCATCATATGCATTAGAATGACCATTTATAAAATCTTTAAATACAGCTATCCTGCTTCCGAAATCTCTGTGTGGATATATTCCGGTATCAAGAACTGCTACCGTAATACGGCTGCCCGTCTGCTCATTTTCCAAAAAAATCACCCGCACATATAACGTTATAATAATAGTATATTACACATTATACGTGCGGGTGAACATATCTGCCCGAATATCAATCCGTTCTTTGGTATCAGATTCTGTACCGGATTTTATTCAAACTTAAACAGATGTCCTCCAATCTCTATACCTACGGCATCATCAGCATCGATGAATGTAGGAAGCCTGCCTTCCATCTGGGCTGCCGTCTCTCTGTCTGACCAGCCGCCGCCAACCTTATTGCCAAGTGATATCTTACTTCCGTTGCTCATTACAATCTTTATGCTCTTCTGGAACTTTGTAAACAGAGTCTTGTCATTGCCCCACTTTGTATAATCTGTATCAAATTCCATTGCAAATTCAGTATCGGTAAGTGTAACCTGTCTTATTCCGGTAACTGCGTAGTTACTTGTTATGTCCGGTGTGATATCAAGATTCTTTAATACCCTGTCTGCTACTGCCTGGCTCTCATCTGACTTAACCGTGAACTCCCATGTACCTTCATATCTGTTGCCTGTAAGCGGCTCCTTATCAGGGTTGTTCAGCACAAGGCGGTAATTCTTAAGCATATCTGTTGTGGAATTCTGATATACACCGCTGTTGGTCCTGGAATACTGTCTGTCCTGATTAGGCGATACGGATACCTGTATTCTTCCGTCATCAAGCTTTCTTATTGATGTTGAATTATACATCATTCCCGTTGTCTTGTTCTGGAAACACAGCTTCTCAAGAGCATCTGCATCCCTGCCCGGAACAACAGTTATATAAAATGCATTCGTATTGTCATAATCTGTTCTTGGTCCAAAGCCCATATTATCGATATATGCATCAGGATACTGCTCACTGAACTTAATCTTATAGCTTCCCGGATTAAGTGCATACTCATACTCTGATGAGCCGTCAGCGTACTTACCTTTCTCAACCTTCTTAAAGCTGCTGCTGTCAGCCGCCTTGCCCTGTGCAAGGATATCGGCAACGCTGTCATAACTGAAGCCTATTCCTTTGGTTACTTCCCATGAATCCACAAAGTTTGTAAGTCTGACCTTCATATCCTTGCCGGCAAAGTCAACACTTGATGCTCTTACTGTAAGCTCAAATCTTGCCTCGGAAGGAACTGATGCATCATCAACCCTCTGGACCCATACACCGGAAGAAACTCCCGAGCCGCTGATTGGAACATCATCTACAATTACAACTGCAGTCTCAAATCTCTGACGTGCGGGATATGATAACCTTGTCTCATCATTATATACAATAGGCTCTCCGTTCTTACTCTTAACAGCAAGTGTGATCACTGCCTGATGTGCCTCGGTTATCACATTTGTTGCCTCTACCGACAGTGCATCCGAGCTTGATACCGCTGTCTCGTTTACCTTCTGTGCTGCATCATATGAATAAACATTGCCATCCTCATCAACGCTCTGCCCCATGTGGTCTAATGATGATGCCGTGTTAGACATTGAATACTTTGCAACATACTGATTATATGCATAAACACTTCCCCCTGATACGGCAATAAGCACTCCTGCCACAACTGCCGCCTTAACGATATTGCCTGCTCCCTTATGCATCTTTACTACACTGCCCCGCTTTTCCTCTCTTCTTCGTCCCCTGTTATCTTCCTTTCTTGAAGTCATATTAAGCGTATCTTCAATCCAGGAATCCGGTGTCTTAATATCATCAAGTTCAGATAACCATTTCATTGCCCATTCCTCCTATCATAATCTTAATCTTATCTCTTCCCCTTTTAAGAACCGACTTAATTGTATTCTCATTGGAGCCAAGCAGCTTTGCAATCTGTGCCACGCTGTACTCCTCATAATAGTAGAGATAAAGAACATCCTTATACTTATCCGGCAGCTTTTTTACCATAAGCAGGAGTTCTGATTCTTCTTCATACTCATCGCTCTTTCCCGAATGTATATCTAATTTTGTAATATCATCCTCAAGTGCGACCTTTCTGTTCCATGCCTGTCTGTGATAATCCGTACACTGGTGTATTGCAACCTGAATCAGCCATGCTTTAAGATATTCCTCCGTCTCAAAATGCTTTTCCGCGGTATAAAGCTTAATGAAGACATTCTGGAAACAATCCTTGGCATCTTCGGTATTTCCACACCGCATAATGCAGATTCTTGTTATCATGTCAGCATATTTTCTCATTGCCTGTTCGTAATCAAGTCCTGCATAGTAAGACCCGGCAGTGTGTGCCTCTTTTCGTTTTCCAAACATTGTCTGTCCCCCTTTCACTTACCATACGAAAATTTACTCCGCTAAGGTTGCACATATTTAAAAAATTTAAAAAAGCTGCACAAAACCGTCATTTTATCCATACGGCTTTGCGCAGCAGTCTGCCCTCGCAATTGTTCTATCTTACATTCTCATCATTATCTATGTGGATATCCTCACCGGCAATATGCAGTGTCACATTCTTCATGTGGATATCCTGTGCATTGCTTATTGTAAGTCCGCTGTCCGCGGTAATCTCCGAATCCTCAAGGGTTATTCCATATACCGTAGGCATGCCCTGCCCCTCAGGGAATGCAATTCCTTCTGCCTTGAAGGCTGTCTTAGCGCCAACGCAGGTGATATTCTTCATATTGACATTACGGAATACCGGAATATCTTCAGTGCTCACAAACACATCCTCATCCTTCTTCTCATGCTCAAGCTTATAAAGAGAATATCCCATTGTAAATATTATTGCTTCACCTACAATGCCTGTCATATTGATATTCTCAAGATTAATATTCTCAACAATACCACCTCGTCCAAGCTGGCTCTTGAATCTTATTCCCACGTCAGTACCCATGAACGCACAGTTCTGCACATAAACCTCGCTCATGCCGCGTGACATCTCACTTCCGACAACAAATCCGCCATGTGCATGCATTACGGTACAATCATGGATATATACATACTTAGTAGGAGTCTTGATTCTGCGTCCAATCTCATTCTTACCGGACTTAAGACAGATTCCGTCATCACCTACTTCAAACTTTGTATTGTAAATCTCCACATACTGGCATGATTCAACATCTATACCATCACCATTCTGTGCATAATATGGATTCTTTATAAATGCGTTACTTACTGTAAGATTGGTACAAAGAAGCGGATGCACGTTCCATGCCGGTGAATTCTGAAGCGTAACTCCATCAATAAGCACTCTGTCGCATCTTACAAAATTAACCATTACCGGCCTGTAAAAATCATAATGTCTTTCTGCCTTCTTAAGTGCATCCGGGTCATCCAAAGACGGTTCACCTTCCATGCAGCCGTCATATGAAGTAACTGTAGGAAACCACATTCCGCCTTCATTAGTCGGAATTACTGTATCAGGGCTTGTCGCAACAAACTTGTCCCACTGCCTCTGTGTAACCTTAAACTTCTTAAGAGGTCTCCACAGTTCTCCATTACCGTCTATTGTTCCTTCACCTGTTATGGCAACATTCTGCGCGTCTGCTGCCATTATCGGAGACACTGTCCTGATTCTCGGCTGTCCCTCATAATCTGAGATAATAAGCGGATATTCCTCCCTGTTCTTGTCAAACATAAGCACCGCACCATTCTCTACATGAAGGTCTACACCCGTAAGTATTCTTACCGGTCCCGTAAGCCACAAGCCGGAAGGTACAATTACATGCCCACCGCCTTCTTCCGAGCATGTTCTTATTGCAGCATTGATTGCTTCTGTATTGGACACACGTCCGCCCGCTATAGCTCCGTAATCTCTTATATCATACTGTGCTTCCCTGAATACGGGACGTTCAACTTTAAAGCTTATATCCATCTTAATATCAGTCTCCATTCCAATGATTTCCTAATTGTTAAATTCATTTAATCCGATTACAATATCGCAATGCGGATTACTTATCAATCTTCTTTCTTGCCTCATCCGTTATGTCACGCTGTACGGCGACCTCATTCTCAATATTACGTGCAGCCTCGTTAGCTGTATATGCAGCCTCAACAACTTTATTAAGTACGTCGCTGACCACACCTGCCTTCTCCTGCTGTTTCTGTGCATTATCATAAATGCTGTGCATTGAATCTATTGCATCCTTTACCGATGACTGCACCTTGGCAATCGTGTCAGTTATCTCTCTTGATGACTTAGATGACTGCGCTGCAAGATTACGTACCTCGCCTGCCACAACCGCAAATCCTCTTCCCTGTTCACCGGCCCTGGCAGCCTCTATCGATGCATTAAGTGAAAGGATATTCGTCTTGTTGGCAATTCCGCTTATTACAGTGACAAACTTCTCAATCTGTGCTGAAAGCTGTTCAAGCTGGTTTATCTTCTCAGATGCATCATTAACAACTTCATTCATGTCGCTTATCATCTTAAGAATCTCTTCTACACTTCCGATGCTGTCTCTTACCATATTAAGAGAAGTATCAGACGAATTAATAACGTCAAATGCATCCTTTTCAAGTCTGTCCTGTGACTCATCAAGTCCTTCCAGAATAGTTCCGAGTTCCTTAAATGAATTGTCTTCCATAGTAATCTCCAATCATCCTAATATCCGTTCATAACAATATATTACACAAATATTTCCAGCGCATCACTCAGATTACGCACACCTATAAGCTTGATTTTACCATTATCTGTAACATTTTTCAAGCATACCTCCGGCAAAATACACGTGTCAAAGCCAAGCTTAACCGCTTCATTAATTCTCTGCTGCGGCTGGCTTACCGCCCTTACTTCTCCGGCAAGTCCGACTTCTCCGAATATTATCGTTCCCGAATCTATCTCACGGTTTCTGAAGCTCGACACAAGTGCCATTACAATTCCAAGGTCAAGTGCCGGCTCATTAACCTTAAGTCCGCCGGCAACATTTACATAGGCATCGCAGCCTCCGAGATGTATTCCTACCCTCTTCTCAATAACCGCCATAAGGAGATTGACACGGTTGTAATCTGTTCCTGCCGCCGTTCTCCTTGCCATTCCAAAGCTGGAATCGCAGACAAGTGCCTGAACCTCAACAAGCATAGGTCTTGTTCCCTCCATAAGGCATACAACAACCGAGCCTGACGCACCCTCCGGCTTACCGCTCAGCATATACTCTGAAGGATTGGCGACTTCGTTAAGACCATTCTCTCTCATCTCAAACACACCAATCTCATTAGTGGAACCGAATCTGTTCTTAACACTTCTTACAATTCTGTATGCCGCATTGCGGTCACCTTCAAAATACAGCACTGTATCCACCATATGTTCAAGCACTCTCGGGCCCGCAACAACACCTTCCTTAGTCACATGGCCTACAATAAATATTGATATTCCCATGCTCTTTGCTATCTGCATAAGAACAGAAGTAGATTCCCTTACCTGGCTTACACTTCCCGGTGCAGAGCTTATCTCCTGTCTCTTATACACATCTCCGAGCCCACGAGACGGACTCCTATC
>ERZ1027229.114-NODE-114-length-40779-cov-18.092599_pt1 | contig 40779 bp, 29 predicted proteins | sample MGYA00519245_ERZ1027229 | MGnify/ENA primary metagenome ERZ1027229 (study PRJEB26926, sample SAMN06164466) | human gut metagenome | biome: ENVO:00009003; feature: ENVO:2100002; material: ENVO:00002003 | host: Homo sapiens | place: USA | collected 2012 ...
CTTATCAATATACTCCAGATCCAGCTTTACCACATCTTCAAACTCCGTGACCACTCCACGTCCCTTGACCTGCCACATACCGGTCAGACCGGGGGTGATGCTCATTCGTCTGCGGTAGTAATTATTATACTGCTCAAATTCGTCCTCTGTCGGTGGTCTGGTACCCACCAGGCTCATGTCGCCCTTCAGGACGTTAAAGAACTGTGGGAATTCGTCAATGCTTGTCTTACGAAGGAATTTACCGACTTTCGTGATCCGGGGATCATGCTCCATTTTAAACATGAGGTTGTCCCCCATCTCATTTTGCGCCTGCAGTTCTTTTTTCCGTTCTTCCGCATCGATATACATGGAACGGAATTTATAGATTTTAAAACGTCTTCCGTTTTTACCGATTCTGATCTGCTCAAAAAAGACCGGCCCTTTGGATTCCAATTTAATGGCAAGTGCCACAAAAGGCGTCAGCACAAGTGTAATCAGGCTGCCCACAAGACCGCCGAGCATGTCGATCGCACGCTTTACGAAAACCCTGCGGTAATCAAGATACTGCAAAGAGAATGTCATAACTGCGAATCCCGCAAATCTTCCCGCAGTCTTTCCTTCCAGATCCAGCTCCTTTACTTCTACATTATAATGGGTTGTCACACCCATTGTTTCAAAGTCGGTGATGTAGGAACGGATCTGCTTCGCCGGAATACCGGGCAGATACATGAACACCTGATCAAGTGGCATCTGGCGGGATATGTCAAACAGGTTGTACTGATTTGCCACAACCGGAATACCCGCAATCTCTTCTCCGACCATATCACTGTTCATAATGGCAATGGAAGTTACCTCATAGTCCCAAGCCTTTGCTTCCTTGATCTTCTTAATGATCTCCTCCGCATATTCCGCTTCTGTCACGATCATGAGTTTATCGCTGTTATTACTTTTAGAGTAGTAATCGAGCATAAACACCTTAAAAACGCAGTGTAGCGCAAAGGTATAAACCGCATTTGCCACAGCAAAATACCCAAAGATCAAGCGGGAATAATCACCCGCAATATGTGTCAGATACATGATGACCACGATTGCGATCATCATGACAATATCATATTTCAGGACGGCAATTCCTTCTACAAAAAATCCTCTTCGGAAAAAGCCTCTGTTCCAGTCAGACATAACACCATAAAGTACGCAAAACAGCATCATATAAATACCAACGGTATAATTCAGCTGCATGCTGATCGCCTGATGGACATTTCCAAACCTTAAAAGCAACGCCGTCATGTATGCACCCAGAACAGCGATTAAATCTATCAATATTAAACTATACGTCTCAACAAGTCTGCCTTTTCTGTTGATGGTCTGCATAATTTTCCCCTATTTCTAAGCCCTTACTAATTTTTACATCATTTTATCATATCATCTATTCTGTTTTTTGTCTATTTTCCAGAAAAGAGTTTTTACAAAAAATGCTTTGGGGAAAGTATAGCACTTCTCCAAAGCATTCTCAAGTAAACATATTCGCATGTTGTTACCCCAGATACATTACAGGCATTTGCAGCAAAACTTACCGATTCGCCACTCTTGCATCAATGTACCGGATCAGCATCTGCACGCTCTTGTCCACGCCAAGCTTGCTGCTGTTGATCACAAGCTCGTAGTTACGGGAATCGCCCCATTTGCTGTCGCAGTTGATATTGTGGTACATCTTACGTGCTCTGTCCTTCTTCTTCATCAGATCTGCCGCCTGACTTTCTGACAGCTCATACTTCTTGGATACACGGGCAACCTTCTGGTCCTTGTCGCCGTTTACGAAGATGGCGATCAGGCCTTTGTTGTCCTTCAGCACTGTTTCAGAGCATCTGCCGACTACAACAAAAGATTCGCCTGCATTTGCTTTTTCCTTTAAATAGTCAAACTGCAGCTGTGCAACATGCTCTGTCATAGAGCTGCTCATACCGCGGACGCGTCTGTGGAATACACCGTCCTGTACTTCATCATATGACTTTAATTCTTCGCTGTTCAGGTTTCTCTCTTCAGCGATTTTGTCTAAAAGATTGTGATCGTAGAGGGGCATGTCATAATGCTTTGCAAGTTTTTCAGCGATCTCATGACCACCACTACCAAATTCACGTCCGATTGAAATAATTAACTGTCCCATACATGATTCCTCCCTTTTTATAAGTATTCTGCTTCGCAGAAGCATTTGCTCGTTAACAAATACAGAAAAACAAATGCCAGCTTCGCTGTCGCTTGTTTTTCTTTGTATTTGTTACATTTTACCACAAAAGGAGCCATTTTGCTAGGCTCCTTTAGTAAAGATTTATAAATTATTTATTAATGTACGTAACGTACGCAGATCATAATGGTTGCAATGATCATAACGATAACTGTTGCAGGAACCATTGCTTTGCAGTATCTGCCCCATTTGATGATATGTCCGGATTTTGCTGCTGTCGCCACACCAACTACGTTTGCAGAAGCACCGATTGGTGTTGCGCTGCCTCCGATATCCGTACCCATTGCAAGAGACCATGCAAGGATGGAAAGATCTACGCCCTGCGTTGCTGCAAGACTGTTGATAACCGGGATCATTGTTGCTGCAAACGGGATATTATCAATAAATGCACTTGCTACAGCAGATACCCAGACGATGATAGCGATCATCAGATACAGGTTACCGCCACAGATCTTACCGATCAGGTTAGCTAAAAGCACCAGAACACCTGTCTGCTCCAGACCACCGACAACAACGAATAATCCAATAAAGAATAATAATGTATGATAATCAATTTTCTTGATCAGTGTCAGTGCATTCTTACCGGATGTGATCAGTGTAATTGCTGCAATAAAGGTACCGATGCAGGATACGGTAAGTCCTGTGCTGGCATGTGATACAAGAAGTACAACTGCAAGCAGGAAGATCACTGTACTTACGATGAAGCCCTTTTTGCTGACGATCGCTGATTCCGGTGATGGCAGAGAAGCCGTATCAATGCTGTCTGCGCCATTATCTGAAAGCTCTTTCTTAAAGATCAGATAGAAGTATACAAGGATCACAAGCAGGCAAACAATAGCGATCACACCTGTATGTCCCAGGAAATCCGAGAATGAGTAACCCAGTGATGTACCGATGATGATGTTTGGCGGATCTCCGCACATTGTTGCACTACCGCCAAGGTTAGCGCAGAATACTTCTGACAGGATCATAGGTACCGGATTAAATTTCAAAAGCTGTGACAATTCAACCGTAACGGCTGCAAGGAACAGGATAACTGTAATGCTATCAATGAACATTGCAAGTACAAATGACAGAATCATAAAGGTAAGGAAAATGGAAATTACCTTATATTTAACCAGTTTTGCAATTCTCATGCAAAGCCATCTGAAAAATCCAACGTGAGCCATTCCTTCTACCATGATCATCATGCCTGCAAGGAATACGATCGTCTCCCAGTTGATACCGCTTGAAGTCTCGGAAGCCTGACCGCCTGTGTACCAGAACCCCTGTGTAAAAATACTTTTAACATTTAATGTCTCAATAACCGCATCCATACTGTGCATACCCACACCAAACACAAGGATCAGTGTCAGGAGCGCGCAGCCAAGTGTGACATACTGTTTCGGCCATTTATCCATGATGATCAGAATAAACATGGCTAAGAAAATGATGATAGCAAATGCCTGTGCCATTTTTATCTCCTTTCGCTCTTTAGAGCCTGTAATATATGTATTTCTTTTACCAAGCCCTTATTATAACACAATATTTGCCGGTGGCAAGTTAATTTTTCTTTACCGGTTTGAGTTTTTTTCGTACATTTTTACTATATTGCTGGTTTTGGGGAGAAGCATTTCTGACTCTTTCTGACTGTTTTCGTCTTTTTAAGACTGTTTTCTTATTTTAGGACGAACTGTCAGCTTAGCGTCCTAATACCATTCATACTTTTATATCTCTTTTTCTCTCTTTGGACGAAATTTTAGTACTTCTCTTCCTCTATACCCTGATTTTTTGACTTGTTCGCGGCTCTACGCTCCATATTTTTCATATCTTTTCGCCGCGTCCTGCTTTTTTAGACGAAGTTCTTCATATAGCAGTAAAATATCTTCACCATTTTGGATTTATCTTCCCTCTTTTGGACGAAACTGATCTACATTTCCTTGATCCAATCTATATTTTTACGCACTATCCTCAACTGCAACGGATGCTCCGCTGATTCATAGGTAAATATCACATCTCTCCCCTGATACAGACCATTCTCCAGATATAGATTGCTTTTCCATACAAAGTCTGCTCCATAATCAGGCTCATCCATAATTCCCGCATGCTCCCAATATGTGATTTTTCCTGTTTTCTTATGAAATACAGTAAAATCAGGATGTATCGTGATCCTTCTTCCCTGATGATTCACCTGCAAAGGTCGTTCATACTTATATAGAAACATTTCTTCCCGCGCCAGTGCATTCGCTATGATCAGCTCTGACTTTGATCTGACCATTTCCCCATGGTCGGTTTCAAAGCGCAGTGATTCCGGATATCTTTGATTCACTTCATACGCTTCTTTCTCCCAATCAAGCAATAATAAATCTGCTTCTTTTATGAACGGTGACTCTATATCTTGTATCGTATCCCGCAGATGCATAGAAACAGCATTGATAATATCATATTGATATGTCTGTTGCATTTTTCTCAGAATTTGCACATTCTTTTCCAGCGTAGGAAGTATCTTTGCAAAATACTTTTTATGCGCCAAAGCTTGTATCTGTTTTAGATTTTTCTTCGGCAAATACTGCAGTATTACCTTCCCATCCTGCTCGGCAGACCTCTTATAATAATATCTTCCACTTTCTTTTTTCTGTACCTTCAAAGACCCTTCCGGACAATTTTGAGCCGCCTTTTATGCCTGCGCAAGTATACGTTCCTGTTCTTCAATCAGCCCTTCTACCTGTTTTGATAATTTTTCTTCCTGATTAGAATATATGATTTGTTTCATAGATGTGTTCTCCTTTTTGAATTAATTTGATGTGGATTTGGATAGTGGATTTTAGATTTTCAAGAAATTTCCGTCCTGCATATCATGCAGGACGGAAATTCAGTTTTTTAAGAATACATAATCAAAAAATTCAGATTTTGCAAGAATTGTTATATATTTATTGATTTGCGCTCATTTTCCTGCTCCTGCAATCAAGCAGAGCATATCATCTTTCCCTTACGTCTCCGGATTATTGATCGCGGCCTGCGCAGCGGCAAGTCTGGCGATCGGAACACGGTAAGGTGAGCAGGATACATAGGTCAGACCTACTTTATGGCAGAACTCAACGGAAGATGGATCCCCGCCATGCTCACCGCAGATGCCTAGTTTGATATCCGGTCGTGTCTTGCGGCCTTTTTCCGCTGCCATCTTTATAAGCTGACCGACACCCTTCTGGTCAAGTCTTGCAAACGGATCTGATTCGTAGATCTTGTTCTTGTAGTAGTCACCGAGGAACTTGCCTGCGTCATCTCTGGAAAAGCCGAAGGTCATCTGTGTCAGATCGTTTGTACCGAAGGAGAAGAACTCTGCTTCTTCTGCGATCTCATCAGCTAAAAGTGCAGCTCTCGGAATTTCGATCATTGTACCGATGTGATACTGGATATCGGAATTCTTTTCTTTCTTAACCTGTTCTGCCACTTCTACAACAACATCTTTTACAAATTTCAGCTCTTTCTTTTCGCCTACGAGTGGGATCATGATCTCCGGAACAATGTCATAGCCTTTTTCTGCTTTGACCTCGATCGCAGCTTCCATGACGGCTCTTGTCTGCATCTTTGCGATTTCCGGATATGTAACGGCAAGACGACAGCCTCTGTGACCCATCATCGGGTTAAATTCATGCAGGGAATCACAGATTTCCTGTACTTCTTCTGCTGTCATCAGCATCTGTACAGCCAGGTCATCGATATCGCCCTGCTCTGTCGGTACAAATTCATGAAGCGGCGGATCCAGGAAACGGATCGTAACCGGTCTTCCTTCCATTACTTCGTATAAAGCCTTGAAATCACCCTTCTGGAATGGGATCAGTGCATTTAATGCTTTCTCTCTCTGCTCCAGTGTACGGGCAAGGATCATCTGACGGATCTTCGGGATACGGTCAGGATCAAAGAACATATGCTCTGTACGGCAAAGACCGATACCTTCTGCACCGAACTTCACTGCATTTGCAGCGTCTTGTGGTGTATCTGCATTGGTACGGACCTGCAGCTTTCTGTACTGATCTGCCCAGTCCATGATACGGCCGAAGTTTCCGGATACAGAAGCTTCCATTGTCTTGATGTCGCCTTTATAGATCTTACCGGTGGAACCATCCAGTGAAATATAATCTCCTTCATGGAAGGTATGTCCGCCCAGTTCAAATACTTTGTCATCCTCATTGATCGCAATATCGCCGCAGCCTGATACACAGCAGGTTCCCATACCACGTGCCACAACTGCTGCATGGCTTGTCATACCGCCGCGGACTGTCAGGATACCTTCGGAAGCATGCATACCTTCGATATCCTCCGGAGAAGTTTCCAGACGTACCAGAACAACTCTCTCGCCCTGCTCATGTGCCTGTTTTGCTTCTTCTGCTGTGAAGTAAACCTTACCTGCTGCTGCGCCCGGTGATGCAGGAAGTGCCTGTCCGATCACTTCGCCTGCCTTCAGTGCTTCCGGATCAAAGGTCGGATGCAGAAGCTGATCAAGTGATTTTGCTTCGATTCTGGTCACTGCCTCCTGTGGTGTGATCATGCCTTCATCTACAAGATCACAGGCAATCTGCAGTGCAGCCTGTGCTGTTCTCTTTCCGTTTCTTGTCTGCAGGAAAAACAGCTTACCGTTCTCGATCGTAAACTCCATATCCTGCATATCGCGGTAATGTGCTTCCAATTTCATGGCAATTTCCATGAACTGCTTGTAACACTCCGGCAGATCCTGCTCCAGCTTTGTGATCGGCTGTGGTGTACGGATACCTGCCACAACATCCTCGCCCTGTGCATTAATCAGATATTCGCCGTAAATACCCTTTGCGCCGGTAGACGGGTTTCTTGTGAAGGCTACGCCTGTACCACTTGTCTCGCCCATGTTACCGAATACCATTGCCTGCACGTTAACAGCTGTTCCCCAGTCGCCCGGAATATCATTCATTCTTCTGTAAACGATAGCACGCTCATTATCCCAGGAACGGAATACGGCTTTGACAGCTTCCATCAGCTGTACCTTCGGATCCTGCGGGAAGTCCTCTCCCATCTTGTCCTTATAGATCGCTTTAAAACGTACGATCACTTCCTGCAGATCTTCTGCAGTCAGTTCCATATCAAATTTGACCTGTTTTGCTGCTTTGATCTCATCCAGAACGCGCTCAAACAATGATTTTGGCACTTCCATAACAACATCGGAAAACATCTGGATAAAACGACGATAAGAATCGTAAGCGAATCTCGGATTGCCTGTCTTCTTTGCGAAGCCTTCCACTGCAACGTCATTCAGTCCGAGGTTCAGGATCGTGTCCATCATACCCGGCATGGAAGCTCTCGCGCCGGAACGGACAGATACAAGAAGTGGATTTTCGGTATCACCGAATTTTTTGCCCTGCTTCTTTTCCAGATCAGCAAGTGCTGTAAAGATCTGCTGCTGAATGTCCTCTGAAATTGTACGGCCATTGTTGTAATAGTCTGTACAAGCCTCTGTTGTAACCGTAAAACCCTGTGGGATCGGAAGCCCCAGATTTGTCATTTCTGCAAGATTGGCACCCTTTCCACCAAGAAGATTCCGCATATCTGCGTTACCCTCTTCAAATAAATACACCATTTTTGACATAGTTTTCGTCCCCCTTGGTCGACTTTGTTTTTTCAAATCCATTTCTGCCTTGCAGCCTTTCTTTCCTGCATCCTATCCAGCTTTTCATTTCAGATATTTTTCACACTGACCTCTGCTGTTTTTGTGCAATTATCACAGAAATTTGATTTGAAACTCTCGTATATTCATTATATCATCTATAGAGAATTGACGCACTGATATCTTCTTGGAAGAATAAACAAAGTTTCAGTCTTTTTTATGTCAATTTTGCTACTTTTTACACGAACAGCCCCCGGCGTGGTGGAAGCACGCCGGGGGCTGTTCATGTATATATCAACTAAGGGATTTAGGTAAAAGCTACTCTACATCCTGCAGGGCTGCGAAGTCCTCTTCGCCGGTACGGACCTTAACAACCTTATCCACATTGTATACAAAGATCTTACCATCACCGATATGACCTGTATAAAGTGCCTTCTTGGCTGCCTCGATTACCTTTTCTACCGGAATCTTGCTGACTACCACTTCTACCTTAACCTTCGGCAGAAGTGTTGCATCCATTTCAACACCACGATACATCTCGCCGGCGCCTTTCTGGACACCACAACCCATAACCTGTGTTACCGTCATACCGGTTACACCAAGGTCGTTCATTGCTTTCTTCAGACCATCGTATCTTGCCAGTTTTGCGATCACAACTACCTTGTAGATGCCTGTTGGCGGTAATGGGGATGCCACCACCTTGACTGCTGCATCCTTCTGTGCCTCTGATGCTGCATCGTAATCATTTACGCCAAGATCTGTATTTTCATTCACATCCATTGTCATTGTGTTACTGATATCCATGATACTGAAGCCTGCATAAGCACTTGCAAGACCATGCTCACAAGAATCAAGTCCTACGATTTCTTCCTCTTCACTGACGCGAAGACCGATTGTTGCTTTGATGATCAAAAATGCGATCGTGATCGTCACTGCTGTCCATGCTGCTGTACATACCATGCCAAGGAGCTGGATACCAAGCTGTGAGAATCCGCCGCCGTAGAAAAGACCTTTGCCTGCGATCTGGTTTGCACCATATGTAATGCCGTCGCCGATACCTCTTGCAAATGCAGGAGCTGTATCTGTTGCGAATAAACCAACTGCGATCGTACCCCAAATACCGTTCATACAGTGAACTGCAACTGCACCAACCGGATCATCTATATGTAACTTGTAATCCAGAAGCCATACACCAAATACTACCAATACGCCGGATACTGCACCAATGATGATAGCACCAAAGGCATCACAGACATCACATGGTGCTGTGATAGCAACAAGACCTGCCAGTGATGCATTCAGGCACATGGAAACATCAGGTTTTCCATATTTTACCCATGTCAGGATCATTGTCACAACTGTTGCAACTGCCGGTGCGATTGTTGTTGTAACAAAGATGGAACCAAGCTCATCAATAGAGGTTGCTGCTGCACCGTTGAATCCATACCAGCCGAGCCAGAGGATGAACACACCCAGACAGCCGATTGGAAGGTTATGTCCCGGAAAAGCATTGACTTTCGTTACTTTTCCGTCCTTGTCTTTTACAAATTTACCGATACGTGGACCAAGCATTGCAGCACCGATCAGGGCTGAAATACCACCTACCATATGAATACAGTTGGAACCTGCAAAATCATGAAAACCAATCTGTGCGAGCCAGCCGCCGCCCCATGTCCAATGTGCCTCGATCGGATAGATCACTGCTGAAATAATTGCGGAATATACGCAGTAGGAAAGGAATTTCGTTCTTTCTGCCATGGCTCCGGATACGATCGTTGCGGTCGTTGCACAGAACACAAGGTTGAATACGAAGTTAGACCAGTCAAAATTTGCATAATCCGTAAAAATATCAAATCCCGGTTTACCGATCAGTCCTACCATATCCTCGCCCAGGAATAAACCAAAACCGATCAGGATAAATACTACTGTACCAATACAAAAGTCCATCAAGTTTTTCATCAGGATGTTACCTGCATTTTTTGCTCTGGTAAAACCTGTCTCCACCATTGCAAATCCTGCCTGCATCCAGAACACCAGTGCAGCGCCGATCAAAAACCAGACGCCATACACTTCACCGTTTATGGCATTTAAAATCTCCTCTGTCATAATAATCTCCTCCTCTTCTAAATAAAAAATACAATGCACTCCTCTTCCACGACTTTGTGGACTGCATTGTATTCTGTGTTGGGGTCTGTCCCCACTTATCCGGATTGCGCATCCCTTATTTGAACCATCGCCCGTGAAAATCTGCTTCGCAGATGGGGCGAGTTCGCTATAACCTGCTTCGCAGGTTATTTAGTCGCACATTTGCTACGCAAATATGTGACAAGAGCTACATCATATATCCTTCGGATATATGACATAAAAAAAGGTGCCTCGATCATCTCGAAGCACCTTTGCTTTACAAGTGTGAGTATATGCCCGCCTCCCCGGAATGTCAAGGCTGGTTTTTATACTTTTTTTAGAATTATGCCAATTTTTGTTATGATAACTCAATATAGTATTCTATCTGTGCGTTATCCGCTTCTTTTGTCTCCGATTGCGCACAAACCGGATGAAATCCCAGTTTTTTCAAAAGCATTACAGATGCCAGGTTTTCTTTCCGTGTTCTGGCAAAAAGCTTTTCAAAGCCAAGTTCTTCTTTTGCGTAGGCTAAAATGGCAGTGCAGACTTCGTAGGCAAGCCCCTGCCCCTGCCTGTTTTTGCGGATCATATAGCCAAGCTCCGCATCTTCCCTGTCCGGTCTAAGATCCAGCCCTGCACGTCCGATCACTTCCCCGGACTGCCCCTCTTCTATGATCCACATTCCAAAATCATAAATACCGTACTGATACCTGATATAATCGCGGGTATAGGCAATTTCTTCTTCCTTTTTTGCATACAAACCTTCCATATATAATGTGATCGATGGATCTGCATAGATTTCGTATAACTTATCCACATCCGCAAGACAGATCTCCCGCACAATACACCGTTTTGTCTGCAGTATTTCACATGGCAGCCCTAACAGCCTGCACCGGATCTTTTCCAGATAAGCTTCCTCCACCTCTTCTGCCTGCTCCAGCACATAAGGATAGCCTGATAGGTCCATTTCTTTTACCATCATATTTTCATTTCCTGCAGTGATCGGGTTCTCTGCATATATGACAGGCAGACATGGAACCGCCGGAATTCCGTTTTTCTTTGCTTCCAGCAGTTTCCCGTATTCATTTGTAAGCAATATTTCCTTATAACGTTTTTCCATGGTATTTCCGTTGTCCCATCCTCACCTTTTCATTTTACAGATTCATCCATCCATATGTCCCGATTATCTGCCTTTGTTATATTTTTCTTTACGATTTTCTTCTTTTATTTTAGAATAAAAGCGTATAGGTGTCAAAAGATGCCATACAAATTCAGACTTTGGAGCTTTATACTTCAAATTTATGATGCCAGGGTCAAAAGGTCTAAAACCACATGAGCTTGCTCATAAGTGGTTGAAAGACCTTGGGACCCGCCCCGATATGAGCATAAAAGTGGGATGTTAATCCCACGATATGCGAATATTGGGCAGGATTGTGGGAGTGCAGAGCACGGAACAATCCGCAGGCATCAAAGCCCGGGCTTTTGACCCTGGCATCAATTTATACATCGAAAGGAAAGGAACAAATATTATGGCACAGAATCCAGTTGTTACGATTACAATGGAAAACGGAGATGTGATCACAGCGGAATTATATCCGGATGTGGCACCGGTCTCTGTCAACAATTTTATCAGCCTGATCAAAAAAGGCTTTTATGATGGTCTGATCTTTCACCGTGTGATCAAGGGCTTTATGATCCAGGGCGGTTGTCCGGACGGAACAGGTATGGGAGGCCCCGGCTACAGCATTAAGGGTGAATTCGCCGCAAACGGTTTTCAGAATGATTTAAAGCATACGGATGGTGTTCTTTCCATGGCAAGATCCATGATGCCAAACTCCGCAGGCAGCCAGTTCTTTATCATGCACAAAACAAGCCCGCATCTTGACGGCTCTTATGCAGCGTTTGGTAAAGTCACAGGCGACAGCATGGCAGTTGTGAACAAAATTGCCGAAACACCGACCGATTACAACGACAGACCGTTAGAAGAACAGAAGATCAAATCCATGACAGTGGACTGTTTTGGTATTGATTATCCGGAACCGGAAAAAATGTAATATTTTTTAGTAAAGATGAACAATTTGTACGTTTACAAATTGTTCATTTTTCATTTAAGGAATTTTCATTTACATAACATTGTTTATCCATTTCTCCCACATATACTAATATCATAAACAACGGATACAACGTATGTTTGAAATAAATAAAAACTTTTTCATAATCAGTGCCAGGTAGCCCCTCTACCTGGCATCCTCCCTTTTTATGGATAATTTTCCTCGTAAAATGAATAACAGATATTTTCCATCGCGCAAAAAAGAGGCAGCCAATAGCTGCCTCTTAAAAATTTCCTCTTTATTCCAAATCGCCCGGAAAGAACAATTAAGCCTGTCCAACTGATCCGAATAATTCCATTTTTTCTTTTACTTTAGCTTTGATAGCATCAAAACCAGGAGCAAGAAGTTTACGAGGGTCAAATCCCTTACCTTCAAGATCCTTACCAGCTTCTACATACTTACGTGTAGCATCAGCGAATACTAACTGGCACTCTGTGTTAACGTTGATCTTAGCTACTCCTAAAGAGATTGCTTTCTTGATCATGTCATCCGGAATACCTGTACCACCGTGAAGTACTAATGGAAGGTCTCCTGTCTTCTGCTGGATAGCATCCAGAACGTCGAACTGAAGTCCTTTCCAGTTTGCTGGATATTTACCATGGATGTTACCGATACCTGCTGCAAGGAAGTCAACACCAAGGTCAGCTACCTGCTTGCACTGTGCTGGATCTGCACATTCGCCCATTCCGATAACGCCGTCTTCTTCACCACCGATAGAACCAACTTCTGCTTCGATAGATACGCCGTTTACATGAGCTGCGTTTACTAAGATCTTTGTCTTTTCGATGTTCTCTTCGATTGAGTAATGAGAACCATCAAACATGATGCTTGGGAAGCCTGCTCTGATGCACTTTAAGCAGTGATCATATGAACCATGATCAAGATGTACTGCTACAGGAACTGTGATGTTCTGATCTTTGATCATTCCGTTTACCATACCCATAATTACATCATATCCGCCCATGTACTTACCAGCTCCCTCAGATACACCAAGGATTACAGGTGAGTTGCACTCCTGAGCTGTTAATAAGATTGCTTTTGTCCACTCTAAGTTGTTGATGTTGAACTGACCAACAGCGTAGTGACCAGCTTTTGCTTTCTGAAGCATTTCTGTTGCTGAAACTAATGCCATTTTAAATTACCTCCATTTATTCTTTATTACGCATTGAAATTCTTTTCTCTGCGCTTTCGCCCTTATTATACCCCATCTTTTTTTTAAAGGGAATACATTTTTATAATTTAGTGTAAACTTTTACACTTATGATGGTACAAGAATACGAAGTGCCTGCTTTTCATTTGTGATAACGACCTTTTTATGGCTTCCGCCATACTCGCCGTCTCTCGTCCATGCAATCTCCTCTTCACTTTCAAAGATGATCCCGGATGTTTTAAAGCAATACATACAGTCGCTGTCAATATTTCTGCCGATGAGAGCTGCCATGATCTGATTCAGTTCCACGACATTCTTCGGTTTTTTGATCAGTGTTACCTCAAACACCCCATCATCCAGATGGATGTGTTTTCCGGTAATGTTTTTAAAACCGCCGACCGAAACGGAGTTTGTGACCATGCCATACATGAAATCTTCTTCGATCGTCGTTCCGTTGCTCGTTACCCTCAGGTGGTAGGATGGGTATTTATTCAGTCTTCTTGCTCCCTCCAGCACATAGGCCAGATGTCCCAGCACGTTTTTCACCTGTTGGTCTGTTTCATAAGAAACATCTGTAAAGAGACCAAACGCTGCAATATATACAAAGCTGTCCTCATTAAACGAACCGATGTCACAGGCGTATTCCTTTTCCTGCACGATCATTTCCGCCGCCCGGATCATATTGCTCGGAATATGCAGGCTGCGTGCAAAGTCGTTTGTCGTTCCCGCCGGTACATAACCGATAGGGACGCGGTCAGTCCGCTTCATCATGCCTTCCACCACTTCATCCAGCGTTCCATCTCCGCCGCTGCATACAACAAGATCATATTTTCCGGCTTTTTCAAGTGTGGCACGGACTGCATCTCCTCTTTGCCGGGTCGGATATGCTGTCACCTCGTATTCTGCTTTTGCAAAAATATCAATGATATCCAGTAAATTGCTGCGGATCGCAGCTTTTCCAGCGTGTGGATTATAAATAAAAAGCATTTTCTTGTCCATATACTGTCTCCTTTGTAATGTGCCCTGGCACATTCTTGCGCCTGCGGCGGTCGCTAGCGACATCTACATTGTACGCCGCAGTGCGCATCCCCGCGGAGCGTTTTTGTGTAATAGGAACAAAGTTCCTATTACACAAAAGGGACACGTATCCGTGTCCCTTGCCTGCAATGTCTGAAAGATTATTCCTGTCCACTCAGATACTTTTCAATGCTGTCGACTGCATCCTGCTCATCTGTGCCATCTGCAACGACTGTAACCTCTTCGCCCATGTCGAGCCCCAGACTCATCATTCCCATAATACTTTTTGCATTGACTTTTTTACCTTCTGCATGAATGTAAATAGTGCTGTCATGCATGCTTGCCTTCTGTACAAGCACTGCAACAGGTCTTGCCTCAAGCCCGTTTTCAAGCTCGATCTTCATTGTTCTTTCAATCATTTTGAGATTCCTCCTACTTAACTTTCAGTTCCTTTGCAAGCTCCCCCAATTTTCTCAATCTGTGATTTACTCCCGATTTGCCCACCGGTGGATCCAGCAGCTTTCCAAGCTCCCCCAAAGACGCCTGTGGATTTTCAAGGCGGACATATGCCATCTGACGCAGCGGCTCCGGCAGACCTTCCAGCCCCATTTTTTCCCGGATCAGTCTGATATCTTCTACCTGCCTTGTCGCAGCATTCACCGTCTTTGTGATGTTGGCGGCCTCACAGTTCACCTTACGGTTCACCATGTTGCGCATACCTTTATAAATACGCGTATTCTCAAATTCCATCAATGCTTTGTGCGCTTCCGTGATATTTAGAAAATCCGCAATATTTTCTCCTTCCTTCATGTATACTACATGATATTTCTTACGAATTATCATTTTAGCATCTAATGAAAAATCATGCAATATTTTTAAAAGCTGCTCTGCCTGCGCCTGTAAGCCGCAGACGAGTTCCAGATGATAGGACTTGTACGGATCGCTCATGGATCCCACTGCCATATAGCAGCCTCGCAGATAAGCTCTTTTGCAGCAGCTGTTTTTGATCAGAACAGGATCTGTCAAATGTCTCATCATCAAATGCCCTGCCGTATCGCAGATCTTCAATGCCTCCAATACCCTGAACGCATCCTCTCCTGTCACGAAAAGCCTGTAATTTTGTGTCTGCATCTGACTTTTCGCAACAGCTTCTATCTTAAATGTTTTTTTCAGTAATGTAAAGCATTTTCTGATCACAAGCGGATTTTCCGACTGCACGAGCAGTGACCCATCCTCTTCTATATGCCCGCAAAACTGTACCAGTGCTGCCAGCTCCGCCAGCTGACAATGTCTTGGAGAACTGATAACCTGTGCCAGTTCTTCCTTGATCTGTCCGGAAAATGACATACCGCACCTCTTTATCATTTCAATCTGTCAACGTCTTTATGCACAAGTGTAAGCCCGTAATTTCCATGATCCTTCATGCGTTTATACAACGCATTTGCAAGAGTCACGCTCCGATGCTTGCCGCCTGTACAGCCAATCCCGATCACCAGACGGTATTTCCCCTCTTTCACATAATTCGGAATCAGAAATGCAAGCATATCCGTGAGCTTATCCAAGAAAAGACCTGCCTCCGCAAAAGACATGACATAGTCATATACTTCTTTATCGTTTCCTGTTTTCTTCTTTAGTTCATCAATATAGAATGGATTCGGTAAAAAACGGACATCAAACACCAGATCTGCATCCAGCGGGATCCCATTCTTAAAACCGAAGGACATGATCGTGATCATGAGGCTATTATATGCCTCATTCCGGACAAATATGCGATCCAGTTCTTCCTTCAGTTCTCTTGTCAGAAGGGAAGAGGTGTCGATCACATAATCTGCCTTATCCCGTATTTCCTTTAATATACTGCGTTCCTTTAAAATGCTTTCTTCGATTGCACCGTTTCCATCGATCGGATGCATCCGGCGGCTCTCTTTATAGCGTTTTAAAAGGGTGGAATCATCTGCATCCATGAACAGAACTTCATATGCGATACCTCGCTCTGTCAGCTGGGACAATGCCTTCATGATATCCCCGAATGCCTGATCGGATCGGATATCAAGTCCGACCGCAGCCTTTTCGATCTCACTGCCCGGCTGTACGATCAACTCTGCAAACGTTGGTACAAGCGGTACCGGCAGATTATCCACGCAGTAGTATCCGGCGTCTTCCAAAAGCTTCATCGCTGTCTGCTTTCCGCTTCCGCTCATACCCGTTACGATTACAAGCCGCATATTACCTCCTTACAGCAGTTAAAATTCTCCTAAAAATACAACTTCAGGCTCTAATGTAACGCCAAACTGCTGTTTCACACGTTCTCTCACTTCATCAATTACTTCCCTGACATCTGCGGAAGATGCATTTCCGACATTGATCACGAAGCCGCAATGTTTTTCCGATACTTGTGCACCACCGATCCGGAATCCTCGCAGACCCGCATCCATGATCAGTTTTCCGGCAAAATAGCCTTCCGGTCTTTTAAAGGTGCTTCCCGCGCTCGGATATTCCAACGGTTGTTTTTCTTTTCTGCGGCCGTTAAAGTCGTCCATTTTTGCCTTGATCTCGGCAGGATCACCTTTTGTAAGCTGCAATTCCACTTCTTCTACAACAAACGGGCGGTTTTTGATGATACTGGTGCGGTATCCGAATTCCATCGTATCGCAGTCCAGAACCATTTCTTCTCCCATCTGATTCAAAACGGTAACACATTTCGTTACCTGCTTCATTTCTCCGTCATATGCGCCCGCATTCATAACGATCGCACCGCCGATACTGCCCGGAATGCCTGCTGCAAATTCCAGACCGCTGAGTCCGTGCTGCATGGCCGTAACTGCTACCTGTGGCAGCGAAGCCCCCGCCTCCGCACGGATGATATTGCCCTCTACCTCGATCCGGGCAAATCGTTTTCCAAGGTTCAGCACAATCCCCGGATACCCTTTATCTCCTACAAGCAGATTGCTGCCTTTTCCAAGTACAAAAAACTCCTGTGAGATTTTTGCCATATACTGTACAAGCTGCGTAAGCTGCTGCTTTCCGGGCACTTCCACAAACACTGCTGCCTCACCGCCCGTACGAAATGTTGTATGGGCTGCCATGGGCTCCTGCAGCTTCATATTTTCCGGGGTTACCGTTTCCCTGATAAACTCCAGTAAAGCCTGATTCAAATTATTCACCTACTAAATTATATGATTGTCGAAAGATGTCATACGGATTGTTCCGTGCTTTGCACTCCCACAATCCTACCCAATATTCGCATATCGTGTAGCATACGCTCCACTTTTATGCTCATATCGGGGCGGGTCCCAAGGTCTTTCACCCACCTATGAGCAAGCTCATGTGGGGTTAGACCTTTTGACCCTGACATCATTATATTTATAATACTAACTTCGCTGCGCCGTAGATACCTGCATCATTGCCGAGTGTTGCAAGTGTGAACTTCACGTCTCTGCTTGCATGGAATACGGTCTTTGTATAGTTTTTCTCGATATAGGAAAGGAGCACCTCTCCTGCTTTGGATACGCCGCCACCGATAACGAATGCTTCCGGATTGATAACATCCGCTACGATCGCAAGTCCTTCACCAAGATATTTACCAAACTGCTCTGCTACCTGCAATGCAACAGGATCGCCCTCTTTTACTGCGTCCCAGACATCCTTTGCTGTTACGGTATCTGCGTTTAAAACAGTCTTTTCCGTTGCTTTTGCAAGCGCACGCTTTGCCAGACGTACCACACCTGTTGCGGATGCGTACTGCTCTAAGCAGCCATGATTGCCACAGCCACATTCATCCGGCTCCGCGTCATTCATATGGATATGACCGATCTCACCGCCTGCACCTTTTGCACCTGTCAGCATCTGGCCGTCTAAGATGATACCACCGCCAACGCCGGTACCGAGTGTGACAACAACCAGTGTATGAAAGCCCTGGCCGCCACCCTTCCACATTTCTCCGAGCGCTGCTACATTGGCATCATTTCCGGCTTTTACGGAAATGCCTGTCAGGTCTTCCAGTTTTTCATTTACATTGAAAATACCCCAGCCGAGGTTGACACATTTATATACGACACCCTTGCTGTCTACCGGGCCCGGTACACCAACACCGATTCCCGAAACTTCTTCTTTATCGATCTGTTTCTCAGCCAGCTTATCTTTAACTGCCTTTGCAATATCCGGCAGAACATTTTCTCCGCCGTTTTCCGTACGTGTCGGGATCTCCCATTTATCAAGGACATTGCCCTCTGTATCAAAGAATCCCATTTTGATCGTTGTACCGCCGACATCTACTCCAAAACAATATTTTTTCATTCTTCTGTATACTCCTTTTATTTTTACACTTTCCTATTCTTCATCTTCATCACGGCGCTTTGAAAGCGATTCCTGTACACGCTTATAAAGCTCCTGTGCTGCATTATAGCCCATCTTTTTCTGTCTGTGGTTGACTGCTGCAGACTCGCAGATCAGTGCCAGATTACGTCCCGGACGGATCGGAATGGTATGGCTTGCGATCTTATTGCCGAGATAATCCACATATTCCTCTTCCAGACCAAGACGGTCATATTCTTTATCCTTGCTCCAGTCTTCCAGACGGATGACCAGATCGATATTTCCCGTATCCTTTACGCTGGAAACACCGAACAGTGTCTTGACATCGATAATACCGATACCGCGCAGCTCGATGAAATGCTTTGTAATATCCGGAGCGGATCCGATCAGTGTATCATCACTTACCTTGCGGAGCTCTACCACGTCATCCGTAACAAGACGATGTCCACGCTTGATCAGCTCCAGTGCCGCCTCTGATTTACCGATTCCGCTCTCACCTGTGATGAGAACGCCTTCACCGTATACATCCACCAGTACGCCGTGTACGGAAATACACGGTGCCAGCTTTACATTCAGCCAGCGGATCACTTCTGCCGTAAAAGCAGAGGTTGCTTTCTTTGTCATTAACAGCGGGATCTTGTGTTCAACCGCTTTTTTCAGAAACAGCGGATCCGGCTGCAGTTCTCTGCAGAACACGATAACCGGGATCGGATTGGATAACAGTTTTTCAAAAATCTCTTCCTTCCGCTCTTCCGTCAGGCTGTTCATATAGGTATATTCCACAAATCCGATGATCTGCAGACGTGTTGCCTCGTAATGCTCAAAATAACCTGCAAGCTGCAGCGCCGGTCTGTTGATATCCGGCTGAGTAATCTTGATCCCCTTTGTTTCGATCTCAGGTGTCAGATTCTCCAGCTTAAATTTTTCAATAATTCTGCTTAAACTTACACTTGCCATAACCCCGCTCCTTATCTCACTATTATATTTATGCACTTTTCCGTACAAATATCGCGTTTCCCAATATAACGCTACATCTTTACTAGTGTAACATAAATAAAATAGGTCTACAACTTTTTATCCGTTTTCCTTATGAAAAAATCCATAAATCTCCTGCGCGCAGGATTCGTTGATCTCCGGGATCTCCAAAAGCTGCTCCATGGAAGCGTTTTTGATCTCGGAAAGAGAGTCAAAATGACGCATGAGCGCTTTTCTGCGGGCAGGACCGACACCCTTGATCTCATCCAAAACGGATCGGACATTTGTCTTGCGGCGCAATGATCTGTGATACTCGATCGCAAACCGATGCGCTTCATCCTGCACTCTTGTGATCAGCTTAAATCCCTCGGAATGCGGATCGATCGGCTGTTCCACCCCTTCGTAATACAATCCCCTGGTCCGGTGATGATCGTCCTTTACCATACCACAGACCGGAATGGACAGATGCAGCTCCTCAAGCACTTCCTTTGCGATATTGACCTGACCACGTCCGCCGTCCATCAGAAGCAGATCCGGGAACTTGGTAAAACTGCCGTAAACATCATCCTTTTCTTTTTCCTTATTTTCCGCCTTTTCGGTAAGTCCGTGCGTGAAACGCCTCGTCAGCACCTCATGCATGCTGGCATAATCGTTCGGCCCTTCCACTGTTTTGATCTTAAATTTACGATAATCGCTTCTTCTCGGCTTTCCGCCCTCAAACACGATCATGGATCCGACCGATTCAAAGCCGCTGATGTTGGAAATATCGAATGCCTCGATCCTGTTGACCTGCGTAAGGCCGATCAGCTTCGCAATCTCCGCAACTGCGCCCGTCGTCCGTTCTTCCTCACGGCGGATCCGCTCTTTGTCCTGCGAAAGGACAAGCGCAGCATTTCTTGCCGCAAGCTCGACCAGCTTCTCCTTTGTTCCGATCTTTGGTACCACAAAACGCACCTTAGAGCCTTTCCGTCCGCTCAGCCATTCTTCAAGAAGCGGCATATCGGATATTTCGCACTGCAGCATGATCGTTTTCGGCAGATAAGGCGTTCCCGCATAAAACTGTTTTACAAAACTGCCCGTGATTTCTTCCTCTGTCTGGTCTGCCACATGCATCATGTAATAATGCTCGCGCCCGATCAGGCGGCCGTCTCTGACAAAGAACACCTGTACAACCGCATCCTTCTCGTCTTTTGCCAGGGCGATCACATCTTTGTCTTCTCCGTTGCTGTCTGTGATCTTCTGCTTCTGCGCCACAGCCAGTACGCTGTTTCGCAGATCCCGGTAACGGATCGCCTCCTCATACTCCATCTGCTCGGAGGCTTCTTCCATCTTCTGCTCCAGTTCCTTCAAAACGCCATGATAATCCCCGTTCAGGAAATCCACTGCTTTTTTCACATTCTGCGCATATTCTTCCTTGCTGATATAACCCATACACGGTGCATCACACTGCTTCATGTGATAATTCAAGCACGCCCTGTCCTGCACGGCTTTTTTTTCTATATTTGGGTTTGTCTCATTCTGTCCGGTAATTTCTTCCGGCTGTCGGATCTGGCGGTTACAGGTACGGATCTTGTACAGCTTACAGATCAGTTCGATCGTGTCCTTGACGCTGGACGCACTTGTGAAAGGCCCGAAATATCTGGACTTGTCCTTCTTCATCAGACGTGAAAAAAGAACCCTCGGATATTCCTCTCCAAGCGTTACCTTAATATAAGGATACGTCTTGTCATCCTTCAGCATCGTATTGTATTTGGGACGGTGTTCCTTGATCAGGTTATTTTCCAGTACCAGAGCCTCCAGCTCCGAATCGGTCAGGATATATTCAAAATGGTCGATGAGACTGACCATTTTCCGGATCTTTGCCGTTTTTTTCGTACTCGTCCGAAAATAAGAGTGCACACGTCTGTTCAGATCGATCGCTTTTCCTACATATATAATGGTGTCTGCCTTATCATGCATGATATAAACGCCGGGCGAATGGGGAAGTTTTTTCAGTTCCTCCTCGATACAAAACATGATCTGTCTCCTTTCTCCGTTTTCTGTCCTATCCAATATTTTAATTACCTGCGGTGATGAGCCGGATCTGCATCATGCATCTTCGATGCATGATGCATGACATTATAAAACAAGAGAGGAATCCGCAAAGCGGATTTCTCTCTTCGTCCCTATTTTTATGATTCGGAATTTGTATCTTCTGTCCGCTCCTGTTTCTGTTCCGGCTCTTTCACTGCGTCTCCGGCTTCAGGTGCAGCCTTCTCTGCCTCAGGGGCAGGCTCTGTATCATTTTTCATCTCAGATGCAGGGTCTGTATCCGGTGCTTTGATCACTGTGACATGCTTTTCAACTGTTTTCTTTTCGGCTTCAGCTTCTGCCTCCAGCTTTGCGGCAAATCCTGTTTTTTCCATGTCGTCTTTTTTATCTTCCTTCTCTTCCGGTTCAGGAAGTCCCTTTTCCTTCCGATAGATCTTCATAAATTCCTTACCGGTGATCGTCTCCTGCTCGATCAGATGTGCAGCGATCTTATCCATAACTGCTCTGTTTTCCGTCAGCATCTTTTTTGCTTCCTTGTAGCAGTTTTTCAGGATCTTCATCACTTCTTCATCCACAGCCGCAGCCGTCACATCGGAACAGTTCATAGCTGTTGTTTGATCCAGATACTGGCTTTCTGTCGTTGCCAGTCCCATCAGACCGAAACGCTTGCTCATACCATACTGGGTTACCATGGCTCTTGCAATGTTGGTTGCCCGCTCAATATCATTGGAAGCACCTGTTGTAACGGTGTCGAATACGATTTCTTCTGCCGCGCGTCCACCAAGAAGCCCGACGATCATATCATGCAGCTCTGCTTTGGAATTCAGATATTTTTCTTCTTCCGGAACCTGCATCACATAACCAAGCGCACCCATGGTACGCGGAACGATCGTGATCTTCTGTACCGGCTCTGCGTTTTTCTGCAGGGCTGCGATCAGGGCATGTCCTACTTCGTGGTAAGATACGATCCGTCTTTCTTCCTTGCTCATGATGCGGTCTTTCTTTTCTTTTCCGACCAGTACAACCTCGACTGCGTCAAACAGATCCTTCTGGCAGACAGCCTTACGGCCGTTCTTAACTGCATTGATGGCTGCTTCGTTGATCATATTGGCAAGATCGGAACCGACTGCTCCTGACGTTGCGAGTGCGATCTCCTGCAGATCCACGGATTCATCCATGCTGACATCCTTGGAATGTACCTTTAAGATATCGACACGGCCTTTCAGATCCGGCTTATCTACAATGATACGTCTGTCAAACCGTCCCGGTCTGAGCAGTGCCTTATCCAGAATTTCCGGTCTGTTTGTCGCACCCAGGATCAGAATACCCTTGGAGCTGTCGAAACCGTCCATTTCGGAAAGCAGCTGGTTCAGTGTCTGCTCACGCTCTTCATTACCGCCGCCGTACTTGCTGTCACGGCTCCGGCCGATCGCATCTATTTCATCGATAAAAATAATGCATGGCGCATTCTTTGTCGCTTCCTTAAATAAGTCTCTGACACGGGAAGCACCGACACCGACATACAGCTCGATAAAATCGGAGCCTGCCAGTGAGAAAAACGGTACATGTGCTTCTCCCGCAACTGCCTTAGCCAGCAGTGTTTTACCGGTTCCGGGAGGTCCCACCAGAAGCGCACCCTTCGGGAGCTTTGCACCGATCTTTGTATATTTGCCCGGGTTGTGCAGAAAGTCCACCACCTCCTGCAGGGATTCCTTGGCTTCATCTTCACCCGCCACATCCTTGAAGGTAACACCTGTTTCTTTCTGGACATATACTTTGGCATTCGACTTGCCGACACCGCCCATCATTCCGCCGCCCGACATCTTGCGGAACAGGAAGCTGAGCAGTACCCAAAGGATCACGATCGGCAGGACATAGGTCAGCAGGATCGATAAGATCCAGCTTGAATTGTCCGGGATCTCCTTACTGTAGGTGACATCATACTTATTTAAAAATGCAGGCAGCGAATCATCATTGACAAGACCTGTATAATACTTGACTTCCGGCTGACTGTCATATCCACCGTAAAGTGCAAACGGATTTCTGCTGCTTTCCGTCTTTTCCTGTGCCTTGTCCTGCTTTGGCGTGATCACAAGCTTATCACTCTTGATGAGGACACTGTCTACCTTGCCATCCTCTACCATCTGCAGAAATTCATCATATGTGATTTCCTTGCTGGAGCTGTTTGATACAGAATTCATCAAAAAGCTCATGGAAAGCAGTGTGATCAGCGCTGCCACCAGAAGAAGCATAAAGCTCTGTCTTTTCTGCGGTCCTTTCTGATCATTTCCACCGTTTCCGTTATTATTTCCATTCCCACCATTGTTCTGCGGTCCCTGGTAATTCTGATTATCCATAATGTTCTCCTCGTCCGGCTTATTAAAAGCCTTCTATCATTATATAGATTAAAAATGCCAAAATCAATACGCTTTCTGTGAAATACTTGTGACCAGTTATGAAAGATTTATAAAATCCCCCATTTTTTACCTGATTTTCATATTGATTTTGAAAAGCTTTTTTTGTATCATAGAAAAGTATTGTTCGTGTTATAAAACGCACAACGCATGTATATAGAAACGGTATATTTCAAATAAGAAGGGAAACAGGTTTTTATGGCAAAAATCGGATTTGATAATGAAAAATATCTTCGTCTGCAGTCCGAAAAGATCAAGGAACGTATTGCAGCGTTCGGCGGTAAGCTTTACCTCGAATTTGGCGGCAAGCTTTTTGACGATTATCATGCCTCCCGGGTTCTGCCGGGCTTCAAGCCGGACAGCAAGATCAATATGCTCGTACAGCTTAAGGATCAGGCAGAGATCGTTATCGTTATCAACGCAGAGGATATTGAAAAAAACAAGGTCAGAGGTGACCTCGGTATCACCTATGATCTGGACGTATTAAGACTGATCGACGCATTCCGCGGATACGGTCTTTATGTCGGCAGTGTCTGCCTGACTCGTTTTAACGGTCAGCCCAGTGCAGTCGCCTATCAGAAAAAGCTTGAATCGCTCGGTTTAAAAGTGTTCCGGCATTATCCGATCGCCGGATATCCGTCCGATATTCCTTATATCGTAAGTGATGAAGGCTACGGAAAAAATGAATATATTGAAACAAGCCGCTCTCTTGTTGTTATCACAGCACCGGGACCGGGCAGCGGAAAAATGGCAACCTGTCTTTCCCAGCTGTATCACGAATACAAGAGAGGCATCAAGGCAGGCTATGCCAAATATGAAACATTCCCGATCTGGAATCTGCCATTAAAGCACCCTGTCAATCTCGCATACGAAGCAGCAACAGCAGATCTGAACGACGTCAACATGATCGATCCGTTCCATCTGGAAGCATATGGTGAGACAACGATCAACTACAACCGTGACGTTGAGATCTTCCCGGTTCTGGAAGCCATGTTTGAAAAGATCATGGGAAGCTGTCCGTATAAATCCCCGACAGATATGGGCGTCAATATGGCAGGCTATGGCATCATCGACGATGAAGTGACAAAAGAGGCCTCCAAACAGGAGATCATCCGCAGATATTACAACACGCTCTGCCAGATCCGTCAGGGAACGGCAGATAACGAGCAGAAGCTGAAGCTGGAGCTTCTGATGAAGCAGGCCGGCACTTCCACAGAAGACAGACCGGTTGTCAGCGCAGCCAAGATCAAAGCAGAGACAACGGGCGATCCGGCAGCAGCGATCCAGCTTGCGGACGGCCGCATCATTACAGGAAAGACAAGTGAGCTTTTAGGTGCCACAAGTGCCATGCTGTTAAACGCATTAAAATCACTTGCCGGTATTGCAGACGATGTGCAGCTGATCTCTCCGACGATCATCGAACCGATCCAGAATCTGAAAACAGGACATCTGCACAGTAAAAACCCACGCCTCCATACAGACGAAGTGCTGATCGCCCTTTCCATCTGCGCAGCAACGGATGAAACAGCAAAGGAAGCGATCGACCAGCTGCAGAATCTCGCCGGTACAGAGTTCCATTCCAGCGTGATCCTTTCACAGGTAGATATGAATGTTCTCAGAAAACTCGGCATTAATGTAACCTGCGAACCAAATTATGAATCACAGAAGTTGTATCATCGATAAATATATGCTATGATGAGATGTGTGCAGGAAATATAGCACCATCAACGAGTAGATATCGTAACATTTTGAGCGAAGGTGCTCCCCTTGGGGGCAGTTTCGCTCTTTTTTATTTATTACAGGAGGAAAAAGAAATGGCAGTAAAATACGTATTTGTAACAGGCGGTGTTGTTTCCGGTCTCGGAAAAGGCATTACCGCTGCATCCCTCGGCCGTCTTTTGAAAGCACGCGGCTACAAAGTAACGATGCAGAAATTTGATCCTTATATCAATATCGATCCGGGCACAATGAATCCGATCCAGCACGGTGAGGTTTTTGTAACGGATGATGGCGTGGAAACAGACCTTGACCTTGGACACTATGAGCGTTTTATCGATGAAAGTCTGGATAAAAACTCCAACGTCACGACCGGAAAGGTATACTGGAGCGTTTTGCAGAAGGAACGCCGCGGTGATTACGGCGGCGGTACCGTACAGGTCATTCCGCATATCACCAATGAGATCAAGAGCCGTTTTTACCGCAACTTCACCGATGAGGAAACACGGATCGCCATTATCGAGGTCGGTGGTACGGTCGGTGATATCGAAAGCCAGCCATTCTTAGAATCCATCCGTCAGTTCCAGCACGAAGTCGGACATGAAAATGCCATTTTGATCCATGTCACACTGATCCCATGGCTCTCCGCTTCCCAGGAAATGAAAACAAAGCCGACACAGGCAAGTGTCAAGGAGCTGCAGGGCATGGGAATCCAGCCTGATATTATTGTCTGCAGAAGCGAGCATCCGCTCGACCAGCAGATCAAAGACAAGATCGCTTTATTCTGTAATGTACCGAACAGTCATGTACTGCAGAATCTGGATGTGGAATATCTGTACGAAGCACCGCTTGCCATGGAAAAAGAACATCTTGCACAGGTTGCGTGTGACTGCTTAAAGCTTGACTGCCCGGAGCCGGATCTTTCCGACTGGGAGCATATGGTAACGCAGCTGCGCAGTCCGAAGCACGAAGTGAAGATCGCACTTGTCGGCAAATACATCCAACTGCATGATGCTTACCTCAGTGTTGTGGAAGCATTAAAGCACGGCGGTATTTTCATTAACACAACCGTAGATATCAAGTGGGTGGATTCCGAGCTGGTAACGCCTGCTAACGTAAAAGAAACACTCGGCGATGCAGACGGCATTATTGTTCCGGGCGGTTTTGGTGACCGCGGTATCGAAGGCATGATCACCTCGATCGAATTTGCCCGTGAAAACAAGATCCCATTCCTCGGCCTCTGCCTCGGTATGCAGCTGACAATTGTGGAATTTGCAAGAAATGTAGTCGGATACCACGATGCACACAGCATTGAAATGAATCCTGCCACAACCCATCCGGTCATTGCCCTGATGCCTGACCAGAACGGTGTCGAGGATATTGGCGGTACCTTAAGACTTGGTTCTTATCCGTGTGTCCTCAATCCGGATTCTCTGGCTTACCGCTTATACGGTAAGGAAACGATCCACGAAAGACACAGACACCGCTATGAAGTCAACAATGACTACCGCGCAGCCCTGACAGAAAAGGGGCTGAAACTTTCCGGTCTTTCACCGGACGGACGTATCGTGGAAATGTGCGAGCTGCCATCCCATCCGTTCTTTATCGCTACGCAGGCGCATCCCGAATTTAAGTCAAGACCCAACAGACCACATCCGCTTTTTAAAGGATTTGTGGAAGCTGCATTGCAAAAAAAACAGGAAGAGGAATAAAACATCCTCTGATATGCATAGAAAGCCCTCCGGCAAACGCCGGAGGGCTTTCTTATGTAATGTATAAGTGAAATGGAAGTAGCCTTATTTAATTTTCTTTATTTACTTTCACTAAAGCCACATTATGAAACACCAGTTTTCCTGCAGGAGTATCCTGATCATTTATTTTTCCAAGGTTGATCTTGAAAATGCCGTTTTCGACAGTCTCTTGATCAGCTTCTACTGTAATCTCTTGTTCAATTACATTATCGCCTTCAGCCAGTTCAATATCTGTACCTGCAATATAACCATCTGTGCTTGTATTGAACTGTACATTAATGATTCTTGATACTTCTGCATTTACAGTCATCTTTAAAATATATTTTGCGCCTGCTTCAAATGCAATGTTCTCCTGCTTCAGCTGTGCTGACCACGGATCTGTTCCCACACTCTTGAGGTCTGCGACTGCGGAACCGTTTTCGATCTTCACTTCCTTATCATCCGTAGAATATAATCCCCAGTCACCATGCCAGTTTCCGTTTTCAAATTCGGAATCCCTAAGGATATTATTGCCAGAAACACTTGGTTTTCCCGGTTCTTCCGGTTCTTCAGCGTCTCCGGAATCTTCACCGCTGATCTTAATCATGCTGACATCATCGATCATAATAACAGATGCATCCGGTGTATCTTCAGAAATCTTACCTAAGTTAAATCCAATATATGCACCGTTATCCGTTTTTCCATCACCGACACCGACCTTAAAAGTAACCTTAGTCGGCTCATTTGCCTTTAAAGTAATAAGATTAACCTCATCCTGTACATACCAGTTTGAGCTGCCGCTGTCCATACATGCAAACTCTGCAGTTCTGTCAACATCAGAAGTGAGCGTTGCTTTGACTTCATATACAGCACCTTTTTTCAAGGTTACATTTTTCTGTTTCAGGTTTACATTCCACGCTGCGGTTCCTGCGTTTGTAGTTGTCACCGTTGCATTTTTCTCTGTAAAATCCCATTTTCCCTCTGCAGGACTGATAACCTCACCTGACCAGCCTTCCTCTCCGTCCGAAAAATCACCGTTCTTTAACAGGTTTGTTCCTTCCGGTTCTTCCTCTTCCTTTGGAGCTTCTGTTTTTACAAGAGAGATATTGTCAATACATACTCTGTGCTGTGTTGTATTGCTGCCTCCACCGAGTGCAATATTGAAAATACTGCCTGTATCTGTTCCCTGCATCATCTGGAATGTCTTTGTTACCGTTGTATAATCCTTTGCGGATGCATCCAGCTTAACTGTTTCCTGTACATATGGTGTCCAGTCTTCCTTACCATTTACATCTTTATGTACAGAGCCGTCTCTCTGGATAGCATACTGGATAGAACGTGCCATGCTGGAACGGATGTCAAAGGATAAGGTGTACCACTGATCTTCTTCCAAAGTAACGCTTCCCTGTTTGACCTGGATCTTCCACTCTGCATCACCTGTATTTTTAATGTCCAGATCAAGTGCATTATCTTCCGACTGACTGTCTACTACATATGATGCGGAAGCGGAACCGTCTACATAAACCTCAAATCCTGATGTTCCCGCATTGAATTTACCATTCATGATGAGAGCATCTTCTTCAAAGCGTACATTATCAATGTAAATTTCTCCGGCGTTTCCTAAGAGGAAAGCAAAATCCTTATCTGCAAAACTGCTTACTTCCTCTTTGCTGAATTTCTGTGTATATTTTACCTTTTCTGCTGTAACATCAACAGATTTTGTCATACCACCGATCGTATACTGAATTGTGGCTGCTTTATCAGCCTGTGCTTCAAAACTGAGAATGTAATCTGTTCCTTCTGCAATCGGAAGTGCATTCTGACTGATCGTAACATCTTCAGGCTGTCCGCCTTCTGCGCCAACCACCTTTAAACGTCTTCCATCTGCCAGTTTTGTAACAGAAACCTGTGCACCATCTGCCTTTTTAACTTCCCAATATGCAAGACGATCTGTACCTTCCTGGAATTTGCCGTTATAAATACAGTTACCGTCTGTCAGCACCTTCTTTGCAGCATACTGATCCAGTTCTTCCTGTGTCGGTGCTTTTTTCACTTTTACTTTTACATTGCTCAGATACAGCGTTGCAGTTGAGTTCTTCGCACCCATGTTGAATTCCAGACGGCTGTTTGCATCATCTGCGTCATCCATTTTGTAGGTAAGCGTATATGTCTGTTTTTTTGTTGTGACATTTACACTATCTTCCAGATAAGCCTTATAACTGCGGTCAGGTGCTTTTACTGCAATACCAACCGCTCTGTCGGCAGATGCATATGCATCAAATGTTACCTCATAGGTGTATCCCTGTTTTGCCGGAAGCTTCGGCTGTACCAGCTGTACGGAATAGTCAACCGTTCCCTGATCCTTTGTCGTGATCACCATTTCTCCATTCTTGATCACAGCTGCTGCATCTCCGCCGAGTGTTGTCAGAAACTGCCAGTTTTCCGTTCCGTCCAGTGCTTCGTCCTTTGCAAAATCACCATTTGTGATATAATTTCCGTCTGCATCAGGTTCTTTGAATACAGCCGGCTCTTTTTCAGGTGCCTGTACATCTTCGTCATAACTGTCTTTCTGGAAGATCTTTACATAATCAATGATGTATGCTGAAGAATTGATCTTCGTATTTTCATCTGGATATCCAACCCATGAGCCACCAACTGCCAGATTTAAAATTGCATAAAACGGCTGATCAAACGGAGCCGGATATGCAACCGTTCCCTGTCCTTCTGTTGTAGAATACCAGTCATCTGCTTCATGATATTTCACACCGTCTACATACCATGTGATCTTACCCGGTTCCCAATCGCATGCAAACGTATGGTATTCATCTGTAAAGTTTCCGTTTTCCAGTGTATAAGTGCCCTGTTTTTCACTATGTGGATTACCATAGTGGATTGTTCCGTACAATTTATTATTTTCCTGTCCCATGACCTCCATGGCATCAATTTCACCACATCTTGGCCACTGTCCATATAAGTTTTCATCCGTTGGCATCATCCAGAACGCCGGCAGGAAGCCTTTGCCTGTCGGAACCTTTGCTCTTACTTCAAATAAACCATATGTAAAATCATGCTTGCCCTGTGTATTGACACGACCGGATGTGATCGTTTCGGTGCCATCTGCATTTTTCTGACGGATCGGTCTTAAGATCAGATTTCCGTCTTCTACATAAATATTCTTCTCATCATCAACATAAGCCTGAGACTCTGCATTTACCCAGCCTGCATCGTGTGTTTCTACATTCCAGTCATTACGGTTAAGCTCTGTACCTTCAAAATTATCTGACCACATCAATGTATATTCATTGTCCGATACTGTTGGAACAGATGGCTTTGCATATGTCTCGGAATCGGAATCTGAATTATCTAATTGCAGATTCAGTTTCTGGTTTGGATCATATGGATCCGGATCTTCAGATGGTTTCGGTTCCTCACTTGGCTGCGGCTTTGGTGTTTCTGATGGTTTGTCGCTTGGTGCCGGTGCAGGTTTATCACTCGGTGCTGCTGTAGGAGCCTGACTCGGTGCTGCTGTTGGTGTTTCTCCTGATGTCTGTCCTGCCTTCTTCACAGTGACCTTACAGGTTGCTTTCTTTGCATTGCCATCCTTGGAAGTAACTGTGATCACTGCTGTTCCTTCTGCTACAGCTGTAATTTTTCCCTTACTGTTTACCTTTGCCACAGCTTTATTACTGCTCTTGTAGGAAACCTTCTTAACCGTTGCTTTCTTCGGAGAAACTGTTGCCTTTACTACCGCTGTTTCCCCTTCTGTCAGACTGATCTCCTTCCGATCAAGCTTCACCTTTGTTACAGGTGTTTTTACGACAACCTTGATCGTTGCCTTTTTCTTTTTGTCAGCCTTGCTTGTTACTGTAATGGTTGCTTTGCCGTTTTTCAACGCTTTCAGCTTTCCCTTTTTCGTTACCTTTACAATCTTCTCATTTGAAGATTTGTAGCTGACTGCTTTGGATACTTTTTTTCCGCTCGTTGTGACTTTCGTTTTCAGCGTAAAACTCTGCCCTTTCTTCATCACCAGCGTTTTGGTATCCGGCTTTGTGATTGCTACTGTTTTTACTGCTGCTTTTTTACCTGTCTTCGCTTTCGGTGCTGCCATAACGCCTGTTCCCATAGAGCCCATGACCATGACTAAAACAAGTAAAAATGCAAGTCCCCGTTTTAATTGCTTCATAACTTCCTCCTTATTCATTTTTGCTGTTTCGAGACATTGTGTAATGTCTTTTCTGTATTTATAGCAGTTAACCGAGCTTATATATATCGTTTTATTTACCTCTTTTATGTTTTTATGACATATGCTATACTAGGGATATGTTACCGGATGATACAGCCTGTAAAAGATACACAACTGGTTTTCCGGCAGAAGAAACTGCACCGTGGGAGGCATTATGAAATCCAAAGAAAATTTACAAAAAGAACAGCTTTATCGGGAATTTGTCCAGCAGGAAGAGAATCTGATCCATGCTCCATACAACCCGGAGCTCGAATTTTATTCCTGTATCAGGGAAGGGAATGTTGAAAAGATCAAACAGCTGTGCAATGAACCGCTGACCGATAAAAAAGGATTGGGAAAACTTTCCGAAAACGAGCTGCAGCATTTTAAATACCACTTTGCCATTACAGCAGCACTGGCAGCCCGTTACTGCATGGAAGGCGGTATGTCCCTTTCCAAAGCATACAGTATCAGCGATTTTTATATTCAAAAGGTAGATACGTGCAAAAGCAGACAGGATATCTCAGACCTGCATTTTTTAATGTGTGTGGATTATACGATCAGAATGAAAAATCTGCGAAAAAAGAAGATCTGTTCCCAGCCCGTGGCAAAATGCATTGATTACATCTGCGAAAGTCTGCATACACGTATCACACTGGATACACTGGCTGATCATGTCGGCTTAAATCCTTCCTATCTGTCACGTCTTTTCAAAGCAGAAACCGGGCAGACGATCAGTGCCTATATATCGGATAAGAAGGTGGAAACTGCCTGTAATATGCTGATATATTCGGAATATTCCCCGGTAGAAATTGCCACGATACTCTGCTTTCCAAATCAGAGTTATTTTACAAATGTTTTCAGAAAAAAAACAGGCATGACGCCCAAAAAGTATCAGCAGAAGCATTTCAGGAGTACACCGATCGGAGAGAAAACGTCTTATAATGACACCCCCTAAAGATAAGAGCGTATGAAGGTTTTTCCTTCATACGCTCCTGTTTTCGTTTGGATGCTTTATTTTTCTACCCGAGAAGCGCTTTGTCAGATGCAAATTCTTCACCGGATACTTCCTCAAACTTCTGCAGCAGATCTTCTACTGTCAGCTTTTTCTTTTCTTCGCCTGCGATATTTAAGATCACCTTACCGTTATTCATCATGATCAGGCGATTGCCGTGTGCGATCGCATCACGCATATTGTGGGTAACCATCATGGCTGTCAGATGGTTTTCTGTAATGATCTTATCTGTCAGGGCAAGTACCTTTGCAGCAGTCTTAGGATCCAGCGCTGCTGTATGCTCATCCAGAAGCAGTACCTTCGGCTTCTGCAGACTTGCCATCAGAAGGGTAACTGCCTGTCTCTGTCCGCCGGAAAGCAGCCCGACCTTAGAAGTCATACGATCCTCCAGTCCCAGATCCAGTTCCTTTAACAGCTCATGAAACTGTTCTTTTTCTGCCTTTGTGATACCCCAGCGGAGTCCTCTTTTCTGTCCACGTCTTGCAGCCAGTGCCAGATTTTCATCGATCTGCATGGTTGCGGTCGTTCCTGTCATCGGATCCTGGAATACACGTCCTAAGAAGGTAGCGCGCTTAAATTCTGGAAGCCCCGTCACATCTACGCCATCGATCAGGATAGAGCCCTCATCTACCGGCCATGTGCCTGCTACTGCATTCAGCATGGTAGACTTACCCGCACCGTTTCCGCCGATCACTGTAACGAAATCGCCCTCGTCCAGCTTGAGATCTACGCCGTTTAACGCATGCTTTTCATTGATGGTGCCAAGGTTGAAGGTTTTATGTACATTACGGATTTCTAACATTTATTTCCCCTCCTTACTGCCTGCTGCCATAGCAGCCGCTTTCTTTCCTGCTTTCTTAAAGGAGCTCTTACTCTGCCCTTTCAGATAAGGAACAGCGAGGAAGATTGCTACAATGATCGCGGTAAACAGCTTCAGATCCTCACTTGGCATCTTCAGCCAGAGAACAATACCGATAACGATATAGTAAATAATACCGCCGATCACCACAAAGGTAAGACGTCCCTTGAAGTCCATACGCTTACCGAGGATCGCATCACCTAATACTTCACCGATGATAACTGCCGCAAGACCGATAACGATACCACCACGTCCCATGTTGACATCGGCAAAACCGGAATACTGGGAAAGCAGTCCGCCGGACATTGCAACGATCGCATTGGAAAGTGCAAGACCGATCAGCTTCATATTGTCGATATTGATACCCTGTGCTTTACTCATTGCCGGATTACAGCCTGTTGCACGAATGGCAGACCCCTGTTCTGTACCGAAATACCAGTATAAAAGCGCGATCAGTACAACCGAAAAGAGCAGACCGACGATAATCGCTTTCGTCAGGTTACGGGAAGACAGGATCAATGTATATTTATCAATGCTGAGTGCCTGATTGGCATGACGATCCATGATATTCAGATTCACGGAGTACAGTGCGATCTGTGTCAGAATACCTGCAAGGATCGGCGGAATACCGAGCTTTGTATGTAAAAGTCCTGTACAAAGTCCTGCCAAAAGTCCTGCCAGTGATGCACATAAAAGTGAGATCCAGATGTTATGTCCTGTGATCGTCATCATAACGGTCACCGCACCGCCTGTTGCAAAAGAACCGTCTACGGTAAGATCCGCAAAATCCAGCAGACGGAATGTGATGTACACGCCGAGTGCCATAATTCCCCATATCAGCCCCTGCGCCACATTGCCCGGAAGTGCATTGCCAAATGCCGCCGGGTTAAGTGATGTAAAATATTGAATCATAGTTACCTCCCTGGTTGTTTCTTTCCTCATCAGACTCGAAAATCCTGCCAGCTTCGCTGTCAGACGTGCTCCGCACTCTTTGATTTTCTCTGCTTGAACCTCGGTCCATGCATAATCGCCTGCGGCGATGGACCGAGTCTGCATCATGCATCTTTGATGCATGACATATTACGTTCGGGCGAAACCTTCTGTAACCTACTACGCAGGTTACTTGGCCGTACATTTGCTTCGCAAATATACGACAATGCTTGGTTTCTTTCCTCATCAGACTCGAAAATCCTGCCAGCTTCGCTGTCAGACGTGCTTCGCACTCTTTGATTTTCTCTGCTTGAACCTCGGTCCATGCATAATCGCCTGCGGCGATGGACCGAGTCTGCATCATGCATCTTTGATGCATGACATATTACGTTCGGGCGAAACCTTCTGTAACCTACTACGCAGGTTACTTGGCCGTACATTTGCTTCGCAAATATACGACAATGCTTGGTTTCTTTCCTCACTACAAAAGCAGAGAAAAGGTCACTATGACCCTTTCTCTGCATATCTTACCAATCAGATATTATTCTGCAGTAATTTCTGTATATCCGTCCGGAACAGTAATGCCGAGTTTGTCAGCACGGTCTTTGATATATTCTTTTGTAAAGTTTGGTGCGGACTGTACTTCCATTGTGGAAATATCAGCACCGTTTACAAGAATGTCATATGCCATTTCACCAGTCTTGTAACCAAGGTCATAGTAGCTGATGGAAAGTGTTGCAACACCACAACCCTTAGCGATACCTTCCTCACCTGCGAAGATCGGAACACCTGCAGGATCTGCTACGTTGTTGATCGCTTCTGTACAGGATGCTGCTGTGTTATCTGTCGGGATGTAGATCAGATCTGAATTATCGCATGCACTCTGTGTAACTGCTGCAACGTCGTTGGAATCAGAGAATGTATACTCTGTTACTGTGTAACCTTTCTCTTCCAGATATCCTTTGATCGTTGTTGACTGATAAATACTGTTTGGCTCAGATGAGCAGTATAAAATACCTACATTTTTTGCATCCGGGAATAATTCAGCAATGCAATCTGCCTGTCCGTCAAGCGGAGCAAGGTCTGTTGTACCGGAAATGTTCTTTCCTGTTGTACCTGTCCAGTCATCTACACCAAGTGCTGTACCGTAGTCTGTGATGGATGTACCAAGTACCGGGATTGTATCTGTAGCTGCAACTGCTGCCTGCAGAGCTGCTGTTGCATTACCAAGGATCAGGTCATAGTCGTTTGTAACGAATGTTGTACAGATGGTAGAACAGGTAGGTGCATCACCTGCTGCGTTCTGCTCGTCGAATGTAACCTTATCGCCAAGCTTATCTGTTAATGCTGTCTTGAAACCTTCTGTAGCTGCATCCAGCGCTTCATGCTGTACAAGCTGGCAGATACCAACTGTATAAGTCTTGTCTGAATCTGCGCTTGCATCTGTAGCGTCTGTACTTGCATCAGATGCGTCTGTAGCTTCATCTGCAGTATCTGTTGTTTCTGTAGCATCTGTTGTTTCTGTTGTTTCTGTAGTGTCTGTTGCTGTATCTGCTGTAGAACCACAACCGATCAGTGACATTGTCATGGCTGCTGCAAGCAGAACAGAAAGCATTTTCTTCTTCATAATATATCTCCTCCTTATTGTACACTTACACTTTAACGCGTCAATGTAATGTACCAGCTAGGTACGATTATAGGCGTATCCGGTAAAAAAGTCAATAAAAAATCCCGATAACAGCCATCGATTATTTCAATCGTTCTTCCGGTTATTATCGGGATTGGAAATATAGGACAAGCTATAACCTGCTGCGCAGGTTACCCGGTCGCACATTTACTGGATATATATGTTACAGGCTATAACCTGCTACGCAGGTTACCCGGTCACGCATTTACTGGATATATATGTTACAGGCTATAATCTGCTGCGCAGATTATTGGGTCGCACATTTACTTCGTAAATGTGTGACAATTGTTCATCTGATCGATGTAACTCTGCAGCTTTTCATGGGTCATTGTGCCATCCATGAAGCTGATGACAGCTCTGACCGGCAGATAGCCCATCATGGCTTCCTGCATCTCTTCTGCCGCCGCGCCAAGACCTTCTCCTTCTGTCGTATTCACATCATTCATGATACATGCATCCAGAATATCTTTCAGGAACGGCTTTGCAAGCGGATCCTTCATGATATCGCCGATCGTTGTATTCAAGTGATATTTCTTAAATACTTCTACCGTAGACTCTACATATACGGTCTTTTGGCAGACGATATTTCTGGAGGACTGTCCGATCAGGATATCAAATTCGCCTGATTCCACATGCCAGTCATGCAGGTCTGTATTAAAGTAAGCAAAAGCTCTCTTGGATAAGCTGAAGGTAACTGTCTTTGTCTCACCCGGCATAAGCTCGATCTTTGTAAAGCCCTTCAGTTCCTTGACAGGGCGGATCACTGTGCTTTCTTTGTCGGCCACATAAAGCTGTACCACTTCTTTGCCTGCCATCTTTCCGGTATTTGTCACGTCAACGGAAACCGTCAGTGTGTCAGTATCGTACATTTTTTCTTTATCCAGCTTCATATTGGAATACGCAAAGGTCGTGTAGCTCAGTCCGTGTCCGAACGGGAACAGCACATCCATATTCTTCTTGTCATAATAACGATAGCCTACAAAGATTCCTTCCCTGTATTCCACAACATCGCCTTCCCCGATGTAGTACAGGTAGGACGGATTGTCGGAAAGCTTCAGCGGGAATGTCTCAGCCAGCTTTGCGCTTGGATTGACACGTCCGAACAGGATATCCACGATCGCACCGCCGACTGCCTGTCCGCCGAGATAAGCTTCCACAATGCCCTTTACGTCATTTACCCATGGCATTTCAACCGGAGAACCGTTGTGCAGTACAACAACTGTGTTCGGCTGTACCTTTGCCACTTCTTCGATCAGTTTATTCTGGCAGTCCGGCATTCTCATATGCGTTCTGTCAAAGCCTTCGGATTCAAATGCATCCGGAAGTCCTGCAAAGATGACTGCTGCCTTTGCTTTTTTCGCAGCTTCCACTGCTTCTGCGATCAGCTTTCCATCGATCACATCTTCTGCATCATCGTAGCCCTGTGCATACGTGATATTTGCCATACCTGCCACCATATCCATGGCACTGTCTATCTTATGGGAATTGATGTGGCTGCTGCCGCCACCCTGGAATCTCGGCTTCTTTGCAAATTTACCGATGAACGCGATCTCGTCTGTTTCGGAAAGCGGAAGGATGCCATCATTTTTCAGAAGCACGATGGACTCCTCTGCTACCTTTCTTGCCATTTCATGATCCTTGTCGCGGTCAAATACAGCCGTTTCATCACGATTTTCCACAAAACGGTATACAATATTCAAAATTCTTTCCACTGCTTTATCCAGCACTGCCTCATCCAGCCTGCCTTCCCTGACTGCCTTGACGATCAGGGCATCATTGACGCCGTGGGAAGCGGGCATTTCCAGATCCAGTCCAGCCTTGACACCTTCTACTCTGTCGTTGACTGCGCCCCAGTCACTGACTACATAACCGTCAAAGCCCCATTCATCACGCAGGATGTCTGTCAGAAGCTGCTTGTTCTCCGCTGCATATGTTCCGTTGATCCGGTTGTAGGAACACATCACTGTCCATGGCTTTGCATGCTTGACCGCACCTTCAAAAGCTGCCAGATAGATTTCCCGCATGGTACGCTCGTCAATCCGGGAATCGGAAGACATACGTCTTGTTTCCTGATTGTTTGCCATAAAATGCTTGATGGAAGTACCGACATGCCTGCTCTGTACTCCATTGATCTGGCTTGACGCGATCTCTGTTGCCAGATACGGATCTTCTGAATAATATTCAAAGTTTCTGCCGCAGAGCGGAGAACGCTTGATGTTGACAGCAGGCCCTAAAATAACGCTGACATCCTCTGCCTGACATTCCTGTCCGAGTGTCTGTCCCATGCTGTAAAGAAGATCTCTGTTAAAACTTGCCGCCGTTCCGCAGGCTGTCGGGAAGCAGACTGCCTTGATACTGTCGTTAATACCCAGATGATCTCCGCTCTGATCCTGCTTTCTGAGTCCGTGAGGGCCGTCTGATACCATGCTTCTCGGAACACCGAGTCTCTCCACTTCTTTTGTGTGCCAGAAGTCGTCGCCTGAGCACATAGATGCTTTTTCTTCCAGTGTCATCTGTGAAATGATTTCTTTTAACTGTTCTGCTGTCATTTATCTTCTCCTTTTCGTTGTTTTATTTATGATTTTTCTATGCTGTTCTCTATCACTACTTTATCACATCAGCACTGTTTATCCTATATTCTTTTTTGATCTGTCATTAAAACGATATTGATACCCCGCTCTGATCAGAGGGCAACGCATGACACGATCCAGTACGATGACCTTATCTGCCTGTACAACGGTACGCATTCTGTGGGCAATGACCATAACGGTCTTACCACCGATCAGGGCAGATAATGCAGCCTGTGCTCTTATGTCCCGGCGGTTGCTGCCTGACGGGGCGGTTCGATTGATAATCCTGCATCATGTGGTTCTTCTCCAGTCCAAGCGAAAGGGCGATGACGGAAATGTCCGTCACCGCCCTTTACTCAAAGGTTCGTAGCTGATTTATTCAGCGTTTTCTTTCTTCTTTTTGCTGTAAACGGTGATGCCGATCACTGCGGTGCCCGTTCTATGCTACTTGATTCTACCCGCTGCAATGCCTGCTTTTTTCAGCAGCTTGCTGTAGGCTTTCTTTTTCTGCTTCGGCACCTTCACCGTCACTTTTTTCGAAATTCCCTTAAATGCACCCTTGCCTACCTTCTTCAGAGCCTTCACCTTTCTCAGGTTCACTGTTTTTAATTTCCTGTCGCCCTTGAACGCATTTTTGCCGATGCTGGTCAGACCCTTTGCAGTTACCGTAACCCGGGTCAGGTTCCTGCAGTTCATAAATGCACCGCTGCCGATCTTTTTCACATTGCTGCCGATCGTCACGGAGGTCATTTTTTTATTTCCCTTAAATGCATTCGCCGCAATGCCGGTGACCTTTAAGGTCCTGCCGTTCACTTTTATGGTTTTGGAGATTTTGACTGCTTTTTTTCTCTTTCCCTTTGCCGTCATATTTTTGACTTCAACCGTATCGGTTCCGGTGATCCGATAATTAAAAATGCCTGCTGCATCCTTTACGATCGTGCCGATCTTCGGGTTGGTTTGCGTAGGATCGGTCGGTTTTGTTGTGGAGCCGGTAGCCGGAATCTCAACTGCCGCCTTCTTGTAGCCGCAAACCTTGCACTCCTCATGCTTGGAACCCTTTTGCGTTGCGGTCGCTTCCTTGTCAACAACCCACTTGAAGTCGTGCGCCGCCTTATCGGCCTTATCTCCGCAGGAGCACTCATGCCAGTGGTTGTCGGCGTCGTACTTCCACTCGCTGCCGTAGCTGTGAGTATGCTCACCGCCGCCGTGCAGAATCGTCAGCGTGTAGGTTTTAGCACCGATTCCCACGACAATGTCGGTTGTGCCGCTGTTGGGGATGGCAACGGTTGCGCTGCCGCCGGTGGACAGAGCCTGTCCGTTGATGCTCACGGGCTCGCCGTTTCCAGACACCGCTGTGACTAGCGTAGATGTTGCTCCGCTATCATTTTGCAGCGTATAGGTATAGTTCGTTCCGTTGGCGGTAAAATCGTCGAGCCCCACTGCCAGACCTTCAAAGGTCAGAAGGTCATTACCGGGCACTGCGGCTCGCACCACTACGCGGGTGCCAAGCCGGGAGAAGGTGACGGTTTCCGTCCGGAAGGTTTCCCCGGAGATGGCACCGCCAATACTGGTCTTTTTCGTTTCCAAAACGGTCCCGGCAGCATCCAGCAGCGTGGCCACCAGAGCTGCGCTAGTCTGAGACTGCAGGGAGTTGTTGCGCAGGGTAATGGCGGCGGTGCTGTGACCGTTGCCGTCGTTCCCCTGTGTCACATCCATCGTCATCCGCTCTCCAGTGCGGGCCAGTGCGCCAGTCATATGGACGCTGGCCTCGCTGTCACTGCCGTCATACTCCGGCAGGCGCTGATTGCTTCCCGTTCCACCGATCTGACCTTCCGCCCACGCCTCGGCGTACAGATAGGTACCCACATCGGGGATCTCGGTTTTGCCAATGGAGTTCATATACTTGCCCAGATCATAGGTCAGGTCCAGTGTAAAGGTTCCCTGATCGATGCGGGCGAGGGCACTGTCTTCGGAAATGGTGATTTCATTATCGCGAACCGATACGCCGTTTGTGGCGCAGGCTACCTCTGCATGTTTGGTATGCAGATCATCCGCATAGAACGCAAGCTTCACCTCGCG
>ERZ1027229.115-NODE-115-length-40768-cov-11.849262_pt1 | contig 40768 bp, 30 predicted proteins | sample MGYA00519245_ERZ1027229 | MGnify/ENA primary metagenome ERZ1027229 (study PRJEB26926, sample SAMN06164466) | human gut metagenome | biome: ENVO:00009003; feature: ENVO:2100002; material: ENVO:00002003 | host: Homo sapiens | place: USA | collected 2012 ...
CTACTCTATTAAGCGATTATGATAAATAACTACTCTATTAAGCGATTATGATAAACAACCACTGCAAGCGATTATGATAAACAACACGCTTCGAGGATCGTCTGCTTGTCGCGGGCCAGTTGGGCGGCCAGCTCCTCGGGCGAGGCAAACTTGCGCTCCTCGCGGACGCGGCGGAGAAACGCCACTTCGACCTGACAGCCATAGAGGTCGCCTGCAAAGTCGAAGATATGCACCTCCAGCGAGACCTTCTCGCCGCCAAAGGTGGGGCGCGTGCCGATGTTCATCATGCCCAGTCGCCACGTCGCCTCGTCGCCTACCTTGACCCTCACGGCATAGACGCCCGAGGCGGGCACGAGACGGCGCGGGTCGGCGAGCTGGATATTGGCCGTGGGAAAACCGAGCTTGCGGCCCTCCTGGAATCCGGCCACCACGCGGCCGCCCATCCTATAGGGATAGCCCAGGCAGCGCGAGGCCGCCTCCATCTCGCCCGCTGCCACATGGCGCCGACAGACGGTGGAACTGACGTTGACGCCCTCCAATTCGAAGACGGGGTTTTGCACCACCTCCATCCCCATCTCGCGGCCATAGGCCACATAGTCGGTGAAGCCCTCGGCGCGGTTGTGGCCGAAGCGGTGGTCGTAGCCGATGAAGAGTTTGGCCACGTGGAGCCGCCCCAGCAGCAGGTCGTGCATGAAGTCGCGGGCGGAGAGCTGCGACAGGGCCACGTCGAAATGGAGCACGGCCACCACGTCCACGCCCGTGCGCTCCAGGAGATAGAGTTTCTCCTGCAGAGGGGTGAGCAGGCGGGGCTGGTAGTCGGCATGGAGCACCTCGCGGGGATGCTGGTCGAAGGTGATGATCATCGACTGGCGGCCCTCCTCCCGCGCGGTCTCAACCACATGGGAGATGAGAAACTGATGCCCACGGTGTACGCCGTCGAAGAAGCCGATGGTGGCCACGCTCGCGGCCAGGTCGGCTGGGCAGCCTTTTTGAAGATAGATGGTTCTCAATGCTTCGCTTTTTTGTTTTACCTACTATGAAGGTGCAAAGGTACGATGTTTTCTCTCCATTTCCGACAATGGAGCGTTAAGTTATCCTTATTTTCTCCGACAATCGCCCAGCAATCGCACGACAAGGGCGCCCGCGAGGCGGAAAAAGGGGCGGAAAAGGGGGCATCCGATATTTGGAGCGACAGGGCACTTGCGTTTCCAATACGGCCTGCTGAAATGGGAAAACAACTTGAACAACTTTTACAACTTTGAACAACGCTTCGCGGGGACATCGCCTCTTCTAGGCCCATGCAGATCAAGGCTTGCTTGTTGCGAAACAACAAAACACAACGCTTCGCCTTGGACACATTTCCAGTTGATTTCTCCTGGCGTTATGTCCCCGCGAAGGTTCCATTCATGGAACCCTTGTTGTATTTTGTTGTTTACCTTTGCAGCAGGATTGCAACACGCGAAGCGTGCAAAGTTGTAAACTTGTTGTAAATGTTGTATTTGTTGTTTTCCCCCACTCAGCAGGATTTGTCCCCGCGAAGGTTCCATTCATGGAACCCTTGTTGTATTTTGTTGTTTCCCTTGCAGCAGGATTGCAACACGCGAAGCGTGAAAAGTTGTAACTTGTTGTAAATGTTGTATTTGTTGTTTTCCCCTACTCAGCAGGAATTTTTGCTTGAAAAGCGTTGTTTTCAATGATTTTTATATTACTCAACTCCGTGCGTCACTCCAAATATCGGATAACCAAAGGAAAAAGGAAAGCGTCAGCCCCAGGACGTGGACTGTCCCCGGGCTGACGCTATAGAAAAAATGCGGAAAACGAGGGCCGACTTACTTCCTCACCAGCTCGAGCACCTTGTCGACGGCTGCCGCGAGACCATCGCGGTCCTTGCCGCCGGCCTGGGCATAGTGGGGCTGGCCGCCACCACCACCCTTGATGAGCTTGGCCGCCTCGCGGATGATCTTGCCCGCGTTGAGCTCATGGCTGGCCACGAGATCGTCGGAGAACATCACGCTCAGCAGCGGCTTGTCCTCGTGGACGGAACCGACGACGCAGACCAGGTTGTCGGGAATGGCCTGGCGCACCTTGAAGACCAGGTCCTTGGCGGCGGCGGGATCGAGGGGAACGACGGCCTTGACGACGCGTAGACCATCGACCTCCTCGGCCCTGCGGACCAGCTCCTGGGTCATGCGGTCCACGGCCTGGGCGCGGAACTGCTCGATCTCTTTCTTCATGTGGTCGTGCTCGTCGATATACTTCGTGACGACGGCCTTGAGGTCCTTGGCGTTGTTGAAGAGCGACTTCAGCTCGCGGAGCGTGTCCTCGAGCTGATAGATGGCGTTCTCGCAGACCTCGCCCGTCATGGCCTCGATGCGGCGCACACCAGCAGCCACGCTGCTCTCGCCGACGATCTTGAAGAAGCCGATGCGGCCCGTGGCAGCCACGTGGATACCGCCGCAGAACTCGCAAGAGGGTCCGAAGCGGACCACACGCACGCGGTCGCCATACTTCTCGCCGAAGAGGGCAACGGCGCCCAGCTTCTTGGCTTCCTCCATCGGCATGTCGCGATGCTCGTCGAGCTGGATGTCCTGGCGGATAAGGCTGTTGACCAGCTGCTCCACACGGCGTAGCTCCTCGTCAGTGACCTTCTGGAAGTGGGAGAAGTCGAAGCGCAGCGTGTCGGCGCTGACGTAAGATCCCTTCTGCTCCACATGGTCGCCGAGCACCTGCTTCAGCGCGTAGTCCAAGAGGTGGGTGGCGGTGTGGTTGCGGGCGGAAGCCTCGCGCAGCGGCACATCGACGCAGGCCGTAAACTCCTCCGTGGGGTCCTGCGGCATACGCTTGAGGATGTGGATGCTCTGGTTGTTCTCGCGCTTCGTGTCGCTCACGACCACGGTCTCGTCGCTGCTGACGAGCTTGCCCTGGTCGCCGACCTGGCCGCCCATCTCGCCATAGAACGGCGTATAGTCGAGCACAACCTCGAAGAAGGTGGACTTCTTCTGCTTCACCTCGCGGTAGCGCAGGATGTGGCAGGGATACTCCGTGTGGTCGTAGCCCACAAACTCCTGCTCGCCCTCGCGCAGCACGACCCAGTCGCCGTTCTCCACCTGGGCCGCATTGCGGGCGCGGGCCTTCTGCTTGGCCATCTCCTCGTCAAACTCCTGCTCGTTGACGGTATAGCCGTTTTCGCGGCAGATCAGCTCCGTCAGGTCGAGGGGGAAGCCATAGGTGTCGAAGAGGCGGAAAGCCTGGGCGCCACGCAGTTCCTTCTCGCCGTGGGCCTTGAGCTCGTCCATCTCGCCGTTGAGGAGGTTGATGCCCTTGTCGAGGGTGCGGAGGAAACTGTCCTCCTCCTCCTTGATCACGCGGGCAATGAGCTCGCGCTGGGCTGGCAACTCGGGATAGGCAGCGCCCATCTCCTGGATCAGGACATTGACGAGGCGGAACATAAAGGCCTCTTTCTGACCGAGGAAGGTGTAGGCGTAGCGGACGGCACGGCGCAGGATGCGGCGGATGACGTAGCCAGCCTTGGCGTTGCCCGGCAACTGGCCGTCGGCGATGGAGAAAGCCACGGCGCGCAGATGGTCGGCCACCACACGCATGGCGATATCGACCTTCTCCTGGTCGGTCGCGCCCTCATCCTCGGTGCTGCTGGGCGTGGTGAATCCGTACTTCAGGCCCGAGAGGTTCTCGATCTCCTTGATGATGGGCTGGAAGATGTCGGTATCGTAGTTGGAGTGCTTGCCCTGGAGGATGCGGACGAGGCGCTCGAAGCCCATACCCGTATCAATCACGTTCATGCCGAGCTTCTCCAGCGACCCGTCGCTGCGGCGGTTGTACTGCATGAAAACGAGGTTCCAGATCTCGATGACCTGGGGATTGTCCTTGTTGACCAGTTCGCGGCCGGGCGTCAGCGCCTTCAGCTCGTCGGGGCGATTGTCGATATGGATCTCAGAGCAGGGACCGCAGGGGCCCGTGTCGCCCATCTCCCAGAAGTTGTCGTGCTTGTTGCCGTTGATGATATGGTCCTCGGGCACGTGCTTCCGCCAGAACTTGGCCGCCTCTTCGTCGCGGGCCAGGCCTTCCTTCTCGTCGCCCTCGAAGACCGTGACGTAGAGGTCCTCGGGGTTGAGGTGGAGAATACTAACGAGATACTCCCAGGCCGCGTCGATGGCGCCCTGCTTGAAGTAGTCGCCAAAAGACCAGTTGCCCAGCATCTCAAACATCGTGTGATGGTAGGTGTCGTGGCCGACCACGTCCAGGTCGTTGTGCTTGCCGCTCACACGAAGACACTTCTGCGAGTCGGCGCGGCGGCGCGGCTCCGGATCCTTCGTGCCAAGTATGATGTCTTTCCACTGATTCATGCCCGCATTGGTAAACATCAGCGTGGGGTCGTCCTTGATGACCATAGGGGCTGAGGGCACTATGGCGTGACCTTTCGACTCGAAATATTTCTTGAACGAGTCGCGGATTTCATTTGCTGTCATCATCGTCTTATGTTTTTAATTCCTAAAATTCATCCTAAACAGTTGCAAAGGTAATGACTTTTGAGTATTTTTGCAAATCCAAAGGAAACCGATTGAATTAAAGAAGGAAAAAACATGGAACAGATCAATGCAGAGCGCCCCAATAAGCTCTACTACTCCATCAAAGAGGTGGCTCAGATGATGAACGTCGCGGAGAGCCTGCTGCGCTATTGGGAAACGGTTTTCCCCAGTCTGAAACCGAAAACCAACCAAAACCGCGTCAGACAATACACGAAGAAGGACATAGAGCAGGTGCGCCTTATCTACAATTTAGTGAAGGTAAGGGGATTCAAGATCGCCGCAGCCAAGAAGATGCTCCAGCAGAACCGCGACGGATCGGAACGCACGCAGCAGGTGCTGGAAAGCCTCATCAACGTGCGCGACGAACTCAAGGACATCAAGAAGCATCTCGAATCGCTCACCTGATGGTTTCCATGCGAATCGCCCGCCTCGCCCGCTCTATGAAGGTGCTCCATGCTATGAAGGTGCTCCATTCTACGAAAGCACTCCGTTCTACGAAGGCGATCCGCCCGCTCCCTCGCCTCGCCCTCGTGGGCTTCCTCCTGCTGCCCGTGGGCCTGATTTTGCTGCCCATGGGAGCCGGGGGCGTTGTCCCACCACAGAGCCAGCCAGGCAAGATGGCGGCGCAGACTGGAGCTACCTTTCGCCCAGGCGACATCGTCGGCGAAGAGGTTGTGGCCCGAAGGGGTGTGGGCAGTTTTTTCTCGGTTTCCAAGATCAGCGACTCGGTGTTTGAAAGGATGCGGGGGCGGTCCTACAAGGAAGGTTGCCGTGTGGCGAGAGAGGACCTACGCTACCTGCTCTGTCTCCACAAAGACGCGCAGGGCAGGAGCATCGTCGGCGAGATGGTAGTCAATCGGGCCATTGCCAACGACGTCCTGGAAATCCTGCGCAAGCTCTACGACGCCCACTACCCCATCGAGCGGATGCGCCTCATCGACGACTACGGCGCAGACGACGAGCGATCGATGGCGGCCAACAACTCCTCGTCGTTCAACTACCGCATCACGACGGGAAGCACCAAACTCTCGGCCCACGCCCGAGGACTGGCCGTAGACATCAACCCGCTCTACAACCCGTGTCGGCGGACGGTAGGCGGCAAGGTAGTGGTGGAGCCGCGCCAAGGACGGAAATACCTGCAGCGCGAAGCCAAATTCCCCTACAAGATCGTCAAGGGAGACCTCTGCTACCGCCTCTTCACCGCCCGCGGATTTGTGTGGGGCGGCAACTGGCGGACCGTGAAGGACTACCAGCATTTCGAAATCAGGAAATAGCTCCATATCCCCGCGAAGCGTTGTATTTTGTTGCAAATGTTGTATTGGTTGTTTTCCCTACTCAGCAGGACATTCGGTTCTGCACATCTCCACGCGAAGCTGTTGTATCTTGTTGTTTACCATGCAGAAGGCTTGTTTGACGCGTAGCGTCTTGTCCCCGCGAAGCGTTGTATTTTCTTGTAAATGTTGTATTGGTTGTTTTCCCTACTCAGCAGGCATTTACCCTTAGGAAGCCCCCTCCAAAAAAAGAAAAAAATCCGCAGCCTCATAGACAAAGACCGCGGATTTCTCATATTTTCTTGCTTTCTGCCCTAAGAGGCAATGCTTTAGAATATTTTGAGGCGGTACATGAGGCCGAGCTCAATGCGGTTGGTATTGTAGTCCTGCAGCCCGCACTCTTTGCTATAATCAAACTTGCGACCCGTGTAGGCCAGGAAGACGCGGAAGTCCTCGCCCTTGACGGGGAAATACTCCACGCTGGCCAGGTAGCCATAGCTCTTGCGGAAGTCCTTCATGGCAGCGACATTGTCCACGCTGGCCATCTCGTACATTCCCTTGACCATCAGGTTCCACTGCGGCACAAACTGCCAGTTGAGTTTCGTGACGAACGAATGGTAGTGGACGTCGCTGAAATAGCCTGGGCCTGCATCGGGATTGTCAGCATCCGCCAGCAGCGCTGCTCCCTCGCGGCTTGCAATGCGCAGACGGTCGAGGCCCTCGAAGGCGCCCATGTAGTCGAAATACCACTGCACGCGCGGCAGGTTGAGTTTCTGTCCGAGGAAGAGCATCCGGCTATACTTATGCTTGGCCTCGGTCTGAATACCCCAAGACCAGCGCGTCTGGAGCTTGTCGCCGAAGAAATTGCCGTTCCAGCCGAAGATATAGGTCAGCGGATGGTTGGAAGCCTCCAGGAGGCGCTTCGTTCCGTCGGCCTCCAAGGAGTAGGCTCCTTCGCCATACTCCTCAGCAAACTTGTTGCTATAGGCGTCGGTGATGCTGAGGGTGAGCTCCTGGGTGGCCACGGGACGATAGGAAACATTCACACCCGCCTTGAAGATGTCGATATTGTTGCCCATATCGCTAAACTGATAGATATACATGGGGTTCTCGTCATACTCGAATCCTCCCCAGTACTGACACACCTTACCCGCATGGACGCCCAGCTTCTCGTTAAACTGGTAGCCTACCCAGAGCACGTCCGTAGCAGCAGCGAAATTGTCTTCCGACTGCGCGTTGTTGCCACTGTTCAGACGATGGCGGAAGCGGTAGGAGATCTTGTCCGTCAGATGGCCCATAAACTCCAGGCGCGCCTGGCGGTTCTTGAAGGCCGAACCCCACTCCGTGCCGTTGTCCGTCTCCTGAAAACTGGCCGCGTAGTTGATGTAAACGTTGAAGGCGTCGTTTTTCTTCTCCAACTTCAACACGCGCTCAGCCAGGCTGGTGCATCCCTCATGGTCGCCGCCCATACCTGTGTTGTTGCCCTGTGCGCTTGCTCCCAAGGTGAGGGTCAGCGCGGCGGCTGTTACAAAGATTTTCTTCATGTCGATATGATTGTATTGATATTATTCTATCTGTTTTTTCTCTCTTATTTTTTTGTTGTCCGTATGGTCGCCCTTTTTTGTCGTTCTCTTGCCACATAGCGCGCCAACTTTCCGTCCTGCTGGCAAAGAGGATTCAGAGGAAAAGCGTGATGAGATAGCTCACGCCGATAGCCACAAACGTGGTGACGAAGCCTGGCAGTTGAAACGAATGGTTGATAACCCAGCGTCCCACGCGCGTGGTCCCCGTGCGGTCGAAGTTGATGGCAGCTACCTCCGTAGGATAGTTGGGGAGGAAGAAATAGCCATTGACGGCGGGAAACATGGCCACCAGAAGCAGCGGACTGATGCCCAGGGCAAGGCCCAAGGGATAGAGGGTGGTGACGGTGGCAGCCTGGGAGAAGAGCATGACGCTCATCACAAACAGGGCCACGGCAAACGTGAACGGCGCTTCGGCTACCATCCCGGACAAAGACTGGTTGATGGCCTCGGCGTTGCCCGTATAGAAAGTGCTGCCCATCCATGCGATTCCGAAAATGGCAATGACGGCATTGATGCCTGCGGCAAACACACTGCCCTTCGTCACGTCGCCCACCTTGACCTTGCCCACCAGCATGATGAGAATCACGTCGGCCATCATGATCATCTCGATGGTCTCGGACATCGTGACTCCCTCGGGGCGCAACTGCGGTTGGAAACCGAACAACACGACCAAGGCCACACCGAAGAGGAAAACCCAGACGGAGTATTTGGCCTCGGGGCGCGCCATCGTCTCGGCTTGTCGCAAGCTCTCCGTATCCTTCTCAGGACAGATCAACCCCTCTTTGATGCGGCGCTGATACTCCGGATCGTCCTCCAACGCCTTGCCGACACGGTTTTGGATGAAGGCGGCCACAAGGATGGCCACCAGCGAGGCGGGTACACAGACCATAAGGATCGTTCCCAACTCCACTCCTTGGCCGCCCAAGAGATCCTGGGAGATAATGGCTGCCGTGGCTGCCGAGACAGGGGAACCCGTAATGCCCAGCGAGGCCGAAATGACAGCCAAACTCAAAGGACGCTCGGGCCGAATCTTATTGGCCTGGGCTATCTCGCTGATGATGGGCAGCAGCGAATAGCAGGTGTGGGCCGTACCCGCCACCAAGCAAAAAAGCCAGGTGCAGAGCGGACCATAATAGGTGATATGGTGAGGATGCTTGCGCAGGAAGATCGCCGCTTGTCCGACGAGATACTCCAGTCCGCCCGCAGCCTGTAGGGCCGCAGCGGCAGTCACTACGGCAAGGATGATCATCATCACATCAATAGGTGCGCTGCCTGGCTTCAGTCCGAAGCCATAGACCAGCACAAAGACGCCGAGCATACCGAAAATACCCAATCCGATTCCTCCCATCCGTGCGCCAATAAAAATCATCGCCAGCACGACTGCGAGCTCAAGAAGAAGTACCGTTGTCGCCATGAGATTCGTTTGGTTGTTGATAATTGATTGGTTCATTCCACCCGCTGCACTACCCTCGTCACAGGCTCCTTGTCCAGGGGGGATTCTCAATTCGCTCTCTTATTCGAATGCAAAGATAATGCAAATCGAAGACAATACAAAAAAAATGCAATTCTTTTTTATTGTTGAGATGCAGCTTAGCTTATTCAAAGAAGATATCTTTGCGGGAAAAGACAAAGCACGAAAAAGGGCCGTGGCAACTTCTGAGCTTTTTCAGAAAACGCCACGACCCTACTATCAGAACAGTTTATTCTGGCCTAATTACGCTTTAGAAGAAATAGGCCACACCAATCTGCCAAGAGTTGTTCTTGCCCTTGGTAGCATACTTGCTTAAGTCAAGAACATTGCCGACAATGCTATTGGCACGGATGTCACCCGTGCTGCCACAAGCAATGTTGTAGTTGGCCGTGACCTGCAGGTGGTTGAGCACCATGGCGCCAAGACCCACGTTGACGCTGAAGTTGGAAGTCTTCAACTTCCACTCGGCTGCCTCATTCCAGAGGCTCTGCTCCTTGTCGCCCACGTTGAAGCCAAACTGCGGACCTGCGAAGAGGAAGATGCTGGCCGTAGAGCCCAGTCCAATGCCGTAGCGAAGGTTGATGGGGATGGCAATCTGGCGCTGCTTGAGCGTCTGCTCCGTATCGACAATACCCTGCACTCCATCCACGCTGACCTTGGCCTCGCGCTGGTCATAGAGGGCGGAAGCATCAATACCGAGACCGACTACGGGCAGGGTGAACTTCACGGTCGGACCGACGAAGAAGCCAACACGGTTGGAAGCGTCGAGAACCTCCTTGTCGAGCGACATGTTCGTCACGTTGACACCAGCTTTGACACCAAACTGCACCTGAGCACTCGCCGTGGTGGCACTCATCAGGCCAACGGCAACCAATAAAGTAGTAAAAAACTTTTTCATACGGTTTCTGTTTTAAATTGTTAGAAAAATTATAACCATCAGGTCCTTTGGCGTTTACACGCCAAAGGACCCACACACTCTCTCATCAATGGCGCTGGCGGCGCACGGAGACGCGTGCGGCACTGCCCGAGCCACTACCGCCCGAAGGTCTGCGGCTGCGCTTGACAGAAGGCTCCTTGTCGCCAGAACGGCGCGTGCGGGCACTACGCTTCGGCTTTCTGCCGACCTTCTCCTGTGCGGTCTGTACGCTATCCAGACTATCACGCTTCTCCGGGTTGCCGAAGATATTCTTCTCGAAGTCCTGGAGCTCCTTCTCGATCTTCTTTTGCTCCGCGCTCATGGCCGAATCGGTAGGACAATACTGCGCGAGCGTGCGTCCAAGCATGTTCGTCGTCTTGTAGATCTTGCCCTCATACATATTGCGCGTAAAATAGTCGTCAACACTCATGACCGCCGCATTGTTGAGATTGGAGGTCATCATCGTCTGCTTCGAGAGATAGGGAGCCAGGTCGTCGTATTTCACCCAGAACAAAGGATACTTGGTCTCGCCGTCGCCGAAATCGTCCTCGCGATAGAGTATCGGACAGAGGGCGATGACCTTGCGACGGAACGTGGACGTGCCTTGGTCGTAGTAGGCGCTCTCCTTGAGGTAGTAGCCCTTCACCTCGCCCGAGGGAATGTCGCTATTATCGAGATAAATGCCCTTGCCGCGCCGCTCGTAGTAGATCTTGTAGTTGTCGAGAAATTGGATCGGCTTGATACGGGCCGAGTCGGTGAAGAGCTCGTTGCCGTCCAGCCTATACTCGTAGCAGTAGATGTCGCGGTGGAGCATCAGTTTGAAGATGTAGGTGAAGAGGTTCATCTGGCTGCCAATGGGCTCCGTCGGATAATAGAGACCAGCATTGGCGTCGTCCGTCAACTTCACCTCGCGGTAAAGGTCGCGGCGCCACACGACGTCCTCAGGCATCTCCTGTACGGTGGGGAAGGAGATGAGGGCGCGCGTGGTGAGCGCGTTGGCTCCCGTCTGCGTCTGTTGTTTCTGTTGTTCGGCTCTCCGCTTGGCGGGCTGGGCTACGACCGAGACCACCGAGAGAGTCATGCAAAGGATGAAGAATATCCGTTTCATCGTATATTTCCTATTCTAAGTATTGTCTATTCTGTTCGAGATGTAATATCATTCGCTACCTCACGATCACCTGCATGGCATTGCCTCCACCCAGGCTGCGAGTGGTGCCATCAGGACCGTGGACTACCACGTTGGTGATGTAGAAGCGACGGTTGCGGCTCAAGTGGCGGAACTGCTCCTTCTGCTGGGCCGTAAAATGCGATCCGTTGGAGGACAAGGGAACGGCATTGCCCATGTTGTCGAAGAAGACGGTCTGGAAACTCGTCACCTGGAACGGGATGTCGAGCAGTCCGTCATCGATGGCTGCATGAATGCCCGAGGCTGCCATCAGGTTGGCCTTGGAGAAACTGCCTCCCTTGAAGCGGTCAGCGCCCATGGCGATGTAGGGAGCAGGATCGGGCAGTTTGCGCACCCTAAACTTATACTCGCCAACCAGTCGGCCCTTGGCAGAGACGCGGAGCGTGACGGGATTGCCGGGTGTGGTGGGACGTGCGATGAAGTGGCCGCCACCACGGGCCGTCAGCGTACCACCCGTCATCGTCGCCTGCACGTCGCTCTGCGAGGTGTTGGGGATGGAGATAGTGATGGGGTTGTCAAAGCCCGCATAGAGCACGTTCATCAGATCGGCAGCAATCGTCGCCATTCCGTCGAAGGGCGGAATCTGCTGCATTCCGTCGGGCGAAATGTAGTTTTCTGGCTTCGGACCGCCAATGACCATGTAGTCCTGCTTGAAGTCGCGGCGCAGCACATTGCCCATCAAGTCGCGCACGAGCATGTAGCCCTGGATGGTGTGCTTGCCTGGCGCTCCTGCCTTGACCTGGATCGTGTTGCCCTTGATCTTCTGTCCGTTGACATAGACCTCCGGCGACTGGGTGGAGTCAACAGCAGCCAGCATCATACGGGCCGTGATGGTCTCGCCCGGATAGAGGCGCGTCTGGTCGGGGACAACGATGGCTTCGAGCTTGTTGACCCGAATGTCCTTGAGTCCCACATTGGCCACGAGCGTGTGAAGCACCTCGCCTTCCGCGTAGCGTATGTCGCTCTGCAACTTGGAAAGCAGCGTGACGGCGGCCGCCGTAGGCATATCCTCAAACATATACTCCTCCCAGTTTTTGTTGAGCGCCGCCGAGGGCACGGTCGTGGAGAGGTTGCTGCTGATGATCTGCTTCTGCAATGGGTCGTCGATGAGACGGAGTATCCGCTCACGGTAGCTATTGATAGCGTCGAAGAGCTTGCGTCCCTGTCCCGTGCCCGGGCTCAGCATGACGACGCCTGCTGCTTCGAGGTTGTCTTTATTCTTGATGTGAAGCGGATCGCCCTCCGGTCCGTCGGCCTCACGGACGATGAGCGTCTTCAGCTCTTGGGCGTAGTTGAAGAGCGAGTCGCTCATAGCCCTCACCGTGGTGGCACGCTGAAACCACACGCGCGCCTTGGCAGGATTCTTGCGCATGATCTGCTCCAGCTCGCGATAGATGGCCTCGTTCTCCTTCGTGGAGTTGCCCGTCGTCCGGTTCAAGCTCTCCTCCACAATGGAGAATCCGTTGAGCACCTCGGTGGAGATGTTCAGCGCGAGCATGGCCATGAGGACGACGTACATGAGGTTGATCATCTTCTGGCGGGGCGATATCTTGATTTTCTTGATAGCCATATTTTGCGTTGTGATAATGCAGGGGGCGGAGCCGTAAGCCCTGGCTCTCCCCTACTGTATGCTGTAAACTACTCGGCAGCAGGAGCCGTGGGGGCTGCTGCGCCAGGGGCTGCGGCCCGCATGTTGACCGTCATGGCCTCTATCATACGGGCGTAGATAGCATTGAGGTCGGCAATCTGCTGTGCCATCTTGCGCGTCTGGTCGTTGATCTGGTCGATGGTGCCCACCTGCTGGCTCGCGCCCTTGAGCTGCATCTCGTAGATCTTGGCAATGCCCGTGAGCGTACGGTTGAGGTTCTCCATCTCCTCGCTGTCGCGGGCGAGACGCTGGCTCTGCTCGTTGACCTTGCCCAACATGTCGGTGAGGCTCTTCAGCGCATCGACATATTTCGTCTGTGCCTCGACCATCTCGGGAGCCTGCTGCTGTGCACCCTCCACATCGCCGCGCTGATAGTTGAGCATAGCCATAGCCACCTGCTCTGCCGTAGGCATGGTAGCTGCGACTGGCTGTGCGCCTGCGGCAGCATGGACTGCATCGAAGGCCTCGTCAGCAGCAGTCTGCTGAGCGCCGTGGTGAACAGCGGGACCCGCTGAAGGAGCCGTTGAGCGAGCCGCCGTGCGACGGTGGCCCGAACGGCCATAGACCACGCGGGGTTGGGCCCCACCAGCGACGTTGGCCTCGTCGGCCTCATCGCTATGCTCATAGTCGCCAGACTCGTCAGTATCGTCGCCAGACTCGTCAGCATAGTCACCAGCCTCATCGTCGGCAAAGACCTGCTCGCCCGAGAAGGTGACACGGGTGGGAAGTTCGCGACCATCGTCGGTCTTGTCGAAAGGACGGTCGAAGGCCGAGAGGAAGAAGACGACAACCTCCGTACCCATACCGAAGAACAACCAGAAGTTGGCTCCCGGCAGGTGGGTGAGCTTGAAGAGTGCGCCAAGAATCACGATTGAGGCGCCCCAGCTATATCCGTAGTTGAGAAAGGTCTGTCCAGGGACGCTGTCCATCCACTTCTGCAGTCGGTAGATGACATTATATTTACTGTAGTTCGACATTATCTTTTCTTGCTTCGTTTTTGACTTTTCTTACTCATTCTCGCTGCCTCGCTCGCGCTGCTTGCCAACGATCGCACACAACGGAAGCCGATGTAGGAACGCGGCTGGTTCTGATACTCCCAGGTGCGCCAGGCTGCACGGATGTAGCTCTCAGGATCCTTCCACGAGCCGCCGCGCACGCTCTTCTTTTTCAGTCGGTAGGGATCTTCGAGCGCCGCCTTGTATTCGAGCTGCGGATTGAGGTCGTTCATTGCATCGACACCCGCCTCGGTATAGACCGTGCTGGTCCATTCTGCCACGTTGCCAGCCATATCAAAGAGTCCGTTGCTATTGGCCGAATAGATACCCACCTTGCTGGTGATGAGGTTGCCGTCCTTGGTGTAGTTACCACAGTCGGGCTTGAAGTTGGCATAGAAGCAGCCGTTGCCGCTCTTCACGTCTTGGTTGTTCCAAGGGAACTCATTCTGATCCTTGCCACGGGCTGCAAACTCCCACTCTGCTTCGGTCGGCAGACGGTAGCGCTGCACATAGCGTGCCTCGCCGCCCAGTCCCTTGAGCAGATAGTCGGTGCGCCAGGCGCAGAAGGCGTTGGCCTGCTCCCACGACACGCCGACCACGGGGTAGTCGTTGAACGACGGATTGCTGAAGTAGGAACGCAGGTAGGTCTCATTGTCAGAGTTGCGGAAATCGTTGACCCAGCACGTCGTGTCGGGATAGACGTTGACAATATAGGTATTGAGGAAGTCCCACGGTCCGGAGAGCGGACGGTTGATGGTCTCGCTGTGGATCACGCCCTCGTCATCGACATAGGCCGTGTCCTTGCTGATCATCACCACCTCGTTGGGATCGACCGCAATGTCGGTGTTGAGGTTGCGCTCCTGCGGGTTGAGACGATTGCGGCGCAAGGCTGCTGCCGTGTAGTCGTAGATCTCGTAGCGGTAGTTGAGCTGGCGCGCGTCGAGCATCTTCTCTCCCGTGGCAGGATTGGTGACGTAGAGGCTCTCGAAGGCTCTCAGTTCGTCCTCCGTCGGCTTGCGAGGCAAACGCTTGTTCCAGTTGAGATGAGGAGTGACGGGGTCGCCGTTCTTATCCTCGGTGATCATGTAGCTCTCGTCGCCACCGTAGGACGGGTCTGCCAATCGGGTACGGAGAATGGAGTCGCGCACCCAGTGGACAAACTGCTTATACTGCGAGTTGGTCACCTCTGTCTCGTCCATCCAGAAGCCATCAACACTAATGTCCTTCACGGGCATTGACTTGCCCCACAGGCTGTCCTGTTTCTCAACGCCCATCCGCAGCGAACCGCGCTTCACGAGCGTCATACCGTAGGGCGTGGGTTCCTTGAAGCCACGTCCGCTCACGCCGACCACCTCGCCGCCTCTTCCTGACGACGACGCGCTCTTGCCACCGAAGCAGCCCGAGAGCAACATGGTGGCCATCATACTCGCGCAAATAGCCAATATGTACGTTCCTTTTCTCATATCTTACTGGTTTGGAGCACCCGCCCTACCCCGTCTGGGGAAAAAGGGCGGCGCTTCTTTCTATTTTTATTTCTCCTTATTTATTTATCTTAATTTATCGATCAACTCTTCTTTTGTCTATCTACACTCACCCATATCCATCTACTCTCACTGCTATCTACTCTCGCCCACTCGCTACAATATCCGCGCACTCTTGTGGAGGTTGCGCCCCTTCTTCTGAAGGTTGATATCCATCTGATAGCTCACCACCAGTTCGTGGTAGCCGTTGCCCATACCGGCGCCACCGGTGAACATCTCGTAGCTATAGCCGACGTTGATGCCCTGAAAGCTTCCGCCGATATAGCCCGTGACGGAGTTGGTAGGACTGTAGCCGAGACCAGCGTACATACGCTTCTTCTCGTTCTGATAGACCACGCGGGCAGTGATGTCCGCACGATAGGCCGTGCCGTCGTAGCGAGCCAACACCGAGGTGGGAACGCTGATGTAGGGACTGCGCAGTTTGATGTTGTAACCTCCCGTGAGGTAAAAGGTGGGATCGACCTTCATCTCATTGGTCTCGCCGAGCCCCACGGTCGGGCCGGTGAGGTGCTGTCCGCTCACGCCGACGTACCACTGGCGGTGGACGTAGTAGAGGCCGAAGCCCATGTCAAGGGCGTTGCCGCTGAGCTGCGACTTGGAGAAAGCTGGATCGCTGCTGTCTTCCAGATCAATCTTCGTACCGTCAAACTTCTCCATGACGAGGCCGAGCTGCAGACCTGCCGAAACCATACCCCCGAAGAGACTTTTGCGAAAGGCATACTGGGCGGAAAGACGCTGGTGGGTGAACGCGCCTATCTGGTCGTTGAGCATCGAGGCGCCCACGCCATGATACTGCCGCAGAAGGTAGAGGGGCAGGTCCGCGCTCACATAGAACGTCTTGGGACTGCCCTCGTAGCCCGTGAAGCCCATTGAGTAGGCGCCCACGGCATTGAGTTTGTTACCCTTTCCCGCTGCAGCCGGGTTATACGAAGTCTCCATCAGCCAGTAGTGGCTAAAGACGGGGTCGTATTGCGCATGTGCGCCGATGACGGCCAACAGCGTGAGAGATATGACAATAATGCGTTTAAACACATTCCAATAACGCACCACTTCCCCTTTTATTGCCATGAGGGTTGATATATTTTGAGAGACGGATCAAAAAAAGTCGGGATCCTGCCGCGGTTTTTATGTTCCTCCGTCTTTGCCATCCCATCGTTTCGGACGGGACAAATCGTTTTCGAATGGTTCTAAAAAACCCATTCTATCCTTTCATAAAACAAAAAGTGTGAAAGTATGGTTAAATATTTTCTGCTCTCTACTTTTTTGCGTAACTTTGCGGTGCAAATCAGAAACAGGTTGCACAAAGGGATAAAACAAATAGCATAAAACTTTTAAAAGATAAAACAATGCAGTATTTAACAAATGACAAGCTCGTTATCGTCGGCGCAGGCGGTATGATTGGTTCTAACATGGTACAGAGCGTTCTGATGCTCGGCCTCACTCCTAACATTTGCCTCTACGATATCTATGAGCCGGGCGTTCATGGCGTGTTCGACGAGATCCAGCAGTGTGCTTTCGAGGGTGCCAACATCACCTACACCGTTGATGCTAAGGAGGCCTTCACGGGTGCTAAGTACATCATCTCCTCTGGTGGTGCTCCCCGCAAGGACGGTATGACCCGCGAGGACCTGCTCAAGGGCAACTGCCAGATCGCTGCCGACTTCGGCGACAACATCAAGAAGTATTGCCCCGAGGTGGAGCACGTGGTCGTCATCTTCAACCCGGCCGACGTGACTGCCCTCACCGCTCTCATCCACTCTGGCTTGAAGCCCAACCAGCTGACTTCTCTCGCTGCTCTCGACTCTACGCGTCTGCAGCAGGCTCTCGCCCTCGAGTTTGGCGTGCAGCAGGACAAGGTCACGGGTGCTCACACCTATGGTGGCCACGGCGAGCAGATGGCTGTCTTCGCTTCCCAGGTGAAGATCGACGGCAAGCCCCTCTCTGAGATGGGTCTCTCTGAGGAGCGCTGGGAGGAGATCAAGCACCACACCATCCAGGGTGGTTCCAACATCATCAAGCTTCGTGGCCGCAGCTCTTTCCAGAGCCCTGCCTACAACGCTGTGAAGATGATCGAGGCTGCTATGGGCGGCAAGGAGTTTACGCTCCCCGCTGGCTGCTATGTCAACTGCGATAAGTGTGGCTTCAAGAACGTGATGATGGCTATGCCTTCTACCATCGACAAGACGGGTGTTCACTTCTGCGCTCCCACGGGTACAGAGGACGAGCTGGCTGCCCTCAACAAGTCTTACGAGCACCTCTGCAAGATGCGCGACGAGATCATCGCTCTCGGCATCATCCCCGAGGTCTCTGAGTGGACGAAGATGAACCCGAACCTCTAATCCGTTCGGGATTGTAAATAAGCTTTTTTGTTTACAACTTCATAGAATGAGGGGGGTATCATCCAGCGAGGTTGATACCCCTTTTCATATTATGCACCTTCCCCCACATTCCCCTCTCCACATTTTATCACCGACGTTACATCACTAATGTTTCGTCAGCAATATTTCATCACCAACGTTTCTTCACCCTCAGAAGTTATGGACAAAGCGACGCAGCGACACAACAACATGGCGGCCATTCGCTCCAGCGGAACAAAGCCCGAGCGCATCGTGCGCCAATACCTGTGGCGCAGAGGCTTTCGCTACCGGCTGAACAGTCCGCGCCTGCCTGGCCACCCCGACCTCGTGCTCCGCAAATACCGTACCTGCATCTTCGTCAACGGCTGCTTCTGGCATGGGCACGCCGACTGTGGAGGATTCCGCCTGCCCAAGACCAACGTGGCGTTTTGGCAAAGGAAGATAGAACGAAACAAGGAGCGTGACTGCGAAGAGCAAAGGAAACTCGCACAGATGGGCTGGCATTGCATCACGGTGTGGGAATGCGAACTCAAAACTGCTCGGCGCCAGCAAACGCTGGAAGCATTGGCACACACGCTCAACCACATCTTCCTACAGGACCACAGTCGACCCAAAGGGCCGACCCACTACAGACTGAGGGAGGAGGAAGAAATGACGGGAATGGCAGCAGAGCCCGAGCAACGCGGTAGTGAACAGCCTAATAACGGTGGCAACAAATAGTCGGGTAATCGCGACAACGGTCGGCCCAACAATCGGGACAAGAGCCAGCCTGAAGACCGTCTTAGCCGATAGGAAACAAACTGCCAAGAACCTGCGCGATGGCCTCAAGACCTTGCTGATCAGCCTCATGAAAGGAATCCAACTCGCTGCTATCGACATCGATGACGGCTACGACCACGCCATCTTTCATGACGGGCACGACGATCTCCGATTGCGACCGCGAGGAGCAGGCGATATGGCCTGGGAACGCATGCACGTCGGACACCATCAGCGTCCGCGCCTCGGCCCAGGATGTGCCACAGACACCACGCCCGTGCTTGATGCTGAAACAGGCCAAAGATCCCTGAAACGGACCGAGCTGCAGTTCGCCGTGGCGCACCACATAGAATCCCACCCAAAAATAATAGTCGAAAGCCTCCTTGAGCAGCGCCGCCACATTGGCAAGCACGCCTACGGGGTTGTCCACTCCCTCCATCAATCCTTTCACCTGCAGCAGAATCTCAGCATACTTCTCTGCCACGCCAGAGGCAGACTGCGGTTCAAAAGTCTTCTGTTCTTTGTTTTCCATCATCTTACTTTTTGATTTAGGCTGCAAAGATAGGCAAATCCGCAGAAAATGACAAAGGAATGTACAACGAAGTGTAAATCCTCATAGGCTTTTGCTATAGTTATTCTATTATCTCTTTATCCAAAAACTAGGCATAATATGCCCACAAACAAGGCAAGGACGAGTGACAATGCACAGAAGCAGAGTGCCAGTAATGCTATTCCCATATTTTATTCTGATTTATTGTTTTGTCCTTTGTCAAACAAGTCATCATCCTCATGGAGCAGACCATGTACCCACCACGTATCGTCCTCCCCTCCAGCATATATCGACCTCATATTGTTTCCGTATTGTTTCCGTATTGTTTCCGCTTCCGGAAGCGAGAACGATAGGAGAACGATAGGAGAACGATACGGGATTGATACGGGATTGATACGGGATTGATACGAGAACAATACGAGAACGGTCTTTTCCGACTCCCATCCGAAGTTATTGATAAGAAATTTAATCTTTTTATCATTATTCCTTTTGATTATATTTTACATTTCAACCACTTGCCTCTTTCAGCCGTTTATGCCAAGAAGGCGAGTTCACCATTTGCCCTGGCGCAGCCTCTATACAAAGATAACCTTCCGTTCAGCTGAATGCAAGTCGATTAGCATGAATTAACGCCCCATTAACTATTCCTCCGTATCCATTTAACAAAGCCCATCTCAGGTCAAAAGCCTTCATTGCGGTCTTTCCTCATGCCCTTCCTCCTGTTTTATCCGCCCAAAGGTTGCTATCTCCGATCTCTACCAGCAGCCAAGAGATGCATATTTTAACTTATTAAAATTGCGAACAAACGAAACTGTTAAGTTTGAAAATCATTTACGACAAAGACCACCGAAACCTAAGGAGCAATAGCTAGCAAGACCTTAAACACCGCAGGATCCTTGTCGCTGACATTTGCGCCTGTAAGGACAAAGGCTATAATCTCGCTTCTGTCATTGCACGCAAGATGCAGTTTGAAGCCGTGACACCAGCCCATAGTTCCTTTCCCATCGGTGGCGATACCTTAAATACCTTATTGGCGTATCGCCTGAGATTATGGTACACTGGGATCATCATAGAACCAACAAAGGTTATGCCGGTACACCTTCCGAACGCACCCAGATTAAGAAAGAACATGACTTGAAAGAACACTCGGCTTTCCAACTCCACAAAAAGGAACTGATAAGATGGAAAAGAAGTCAAAAAAACAGGATACAAAAAAGCTGAACAATAGCGATCCATGACCCGTAGTCACAAACGCGCTATGCTCAGCCCTTTTCTTCTTATCTAAGAAACAACTCAATCTATTGGGGAAAATAAGTCATCCTGAACACTTTCAAGATCTTTTTAGTATATCGTGTTTTCGGGATCGAAATTGGCCCAACCTGCCGTCCAGTCATCGGAAGCGTCGCGGAAGGCACCTACGAAGGTAGCAGACTTGTCAAACCAGTTGTTGGACTGGAGTTCGGCAAACGATCCCTGGAGAGCGCCACCCACCGAGGTGCTGGCAGCAATGATGGACTGAATGCCCTGCCAAGAGCGTGCCACCCATTGATCAACAACCTTGTTGCCGTTGGCCGGGAGGAGGAAGAACGTACTGGAGAAAGACTTCTTCGAAGGGTCAGTCGTCTTGGTCTTGTAGTCGTAGAGTTCATCCTTATAGACTTTGTTAAAGTCGGACCCCGTGAGGTCCGTACCAGCAAAGACGATGCGGTGGAGCAGAAGCAGACCATCGGTAGCGGCCTTCTGCGTGTTGCCCTTCTCGCTGTCGAGTATGAGACCAATAGGCCATCCTGCTACGACACTGTTGTAGCAATTGAGACGCGTGTTGCGGCGCAGGTGCATTCCTGCCTGGAAGCGGCCCGTGGAGGAACCGTTGCCCGGGTTCATCTTGCCTCCGTCGAGATAGTCGGTGGTGTTCTGGAAGTTGGCGTCGAAGACCTTCGGACCCAGGAATGTCATATTGGAGAAGGTGGCACTGGTGAAGGGCTCTGCCGTGGAACCCTCGGCGTTGTTGTCGCTCTCGAAACCATTGCTCTGCGAGGCGTCGGCTATACGCGAGTCGCGGACGCTGAGACCAAACTGCACGTTGCCCGAATAGCCATTATCGGTGTCGAAGTCGTCATCCCAACCACGATAAGCGATGAGGTACTTGCAGTTGACCGTGCCACCAAACCACTCGAAGGAGTCGTCGTTGCTATAGCTGACCTGCACGTGGTCAACCGTCGTTCCAGCACCTACCGAACCAAGGGTGAGACCGTTGATCTCCTGGTCCTTCTTGAAGGGATAGCCAGCAAACTCGATGCGGACATACTGCAACACACCCGAGTTGTCGTTGGCGTCGGTGCCACCATGCTTCGTACGCGGACCTCCCTCTATCTGCTGGGCGAGCACGCCATTGTTGTTGGGAGCCTTGCCACAGACGATCACACCACCCCAGTCGCCAGGACGACGGCTGCCAGGAGCCTGCTCCGAGGTGAAGACGATCGGTTCTGTGGCCGTACCCTTGGCAATGAGTTTGCCACCGGGCTCCACGATAATAGCCGCCTTGGTTTCCTTGTCGCCCTTGACGATAGTGCCAGCAGGAATGGTCAGTGTAGATCCGCTGGCCACATAGACCCAGCCTCGCAGCAGATAAGTGCCTTTGGCGAGCGTCTGCTGACCCTTGAAGACAAAGTTTTGGTCGCCGTTGCCGATGACCTTGCCCTCGGGAGCCTCCTTGCCTTCTGCATCGAAGAGCACATGGTCGCACGACTTGAAGCCACCATCCGTGCCCCAGACGTAAGAGACGCTGGAATCTGGTGGCGTGACAGGGCTGTCATTGTCATCATCACTACACGCCGTCAGCGTGGCCGAGAGAGCGAGGATGCCGAGGCATCCGACAATCATCTTGCTTGTTTTCATCATTGTTTTGTTGTAATTAGTTGTTGTGTTGTGTAAGCGGGCTTGCGCCCACCCCACTTGTTGACTTTTCATTGTTTTTTTACTGATATAGTGGTCTTTGGCGCCCACGCATCTCCGGGGAGAGATCAAAGTGTGAGAGTGGCCGAGAAATTGAGGTTCATTCCTGGACGGTAGCGGCGCGTCACCTGCTCTATACGGCGGCCCTCGCCCTGCACCATCACATCGGAAAACTGCTTGAACGTGACCTGCTGATTGAGGAGGTCTCTGATGGCGAGTTTGATCTCCAGCGGACCAAAGCGCTTGCTGGCCGTCAGGTCGAAGGCGTCGCGCGGCATCTCGTAGCTGTCCGGCACCCGGATGTTTCTCGAAGCGTCGCCGCCACCCGTGGTGCGTCCCACGCCCACGATGCGCTTGCCAATGCGGTTGTAGAGCAGGTTGACCGAGAGTTGCAATGGCTCATTGTAGTAGAAGACTCCCGTATTGACCAGATATGGCGATTGTCCCTGCATGGGGCGATCGTACTCATTGCTACCCGGGGCAAACCGCACACGGCTATGAATGAGCGCCCCGTTGAAACTCCAGGAGAAGTCTTTCAGTCCGATGAAGTCGAGCTGCTTGCGTATGTCGAGCTCCAGCCCGTAATTGTTGGCGGATCGTGCGTTCATGTAGGAGTAGATGACGTCCGTGCCACCAGAGAGCGTGTAGACCCACTCTATCGGACTATCGAAATGCTTCCAGAAGGCAGCCAGCGAGATGACCTCTCCGCGCGAGGGATACCACTCGTAGCGCAGGTCGAGGTTGTCCACATAACAGTTGCGCAGGTCGAAGTTGCCCTGTACGTCGGAGGCGAGATCGAAGTCGTAATAGACCGACGGCGACGCCTCTCTAAACTCGGGGCGGTTGACGCTCCGTCCATAGCTCACGCGCAGCTGGTGCTCAGGCAGAAGGTGGTAAGTGACATTGAGAGATGGAAACCAGTCGCCCTGGCGGTAGTAATGGCTCTCGTGGCTCTCGACAGCCGACTTGGTGTTGGAGATAAGTTCCATGCGGTTGTACTCGTAGCGCAGACCAGCATGGGCCTCAAACTTGCCCAGTGGCAGTTCTGCCTCGATATAGGCAGCCCCCAGCAAGTTGTTGCCACTATAGTCGTTAAGTTTGTTGACATCCTCCAGGAGATAGAGTTTGTTGGCACCAAAATAGGTCTCGTCGGAAAGCAGGGCAGTCATATCCATCGATCGGAATCCCTCGGGCAACTGACAACCCTCGTGGTCGTACCAGTAGAAGAGGTTGCGCGTCTTGTACTTCCTCGTGCGATACTCCCCGTAGGCTCCCCCTTTGAGCGATGGACTCCACGACTCGAAGTCGAAGCGATGGGTATCGTTGAGTTGGAGGGAGAGGATGTGCTCGTCGAGCGAAGTCCACTCGCGCGAGATATCGTTCTGATAGAGCCACTGGTACTGATCACCCTGACTGGGATCTTCGCAGTAGAGGATATATTTTCTACGATCAGGCAAGCGACGGTTGGCATACGCATAGCCGACACTCCAGTCAAGTGCATCGCCACCGAAGGTATGCCGTCCCGTCAACTGTCCTGTATAGGTGGTGCGGCTCTGATAGTAGTACTCTGCTGACCGCTCTGGTTCCGACTGTGCGCTGACGCCCTGCCGGAGCGTGTAGCGGCTGTAGCCCAGTTGGTTGAAGATGTTCTTCATCTGGTATTTGTTCTTGCCATTGGGGCTCAATAGCGTCAGGTTGAGCATGGCCCCCAGACGCGCCGAGCGGATGTACTGGTCGTCGGTGGAGAGGCGCAGCGGGTTGATGCGGTCGTTGTCAGTATCGTAGGCAGCATAGAAGTTGTTGACCATACCGCAGATCGTGCGATACTCATTGCTGTAGTTGAAAGCGCCGATGAGACCGAGTTTTGCCCCATCAAGACTCCAACTGCGACTCCAGTCAGCCGCCAGCTTGAGGTCGGCCCAAGGAGTGTACTGGCGAACGCGCCAGTCGTTGATCAGTCCGTTGTGAAGGAGGTCGATCATCGGATTGCCGCCTCCATTGGTACCCAGCGTGCTCAGTTTGGCGTCCATACCGCCCGAGAGCGACCGCATCCCACTATCGAAGCCCAAGAAGTCGGTGGGCGACGACTTCGGCGAGAGGAAGGTGCGGAAGGCCGTCTGCGAGTTGCAACTGCCACCCAGCGTGAGATGGAGAGAGTTGCTGGTCGGAATTTCCTTGGTGTTGATGAGGATGAATCCGCCCGTGTAGTCGGCAGGATACTCAGCCGTGGGCGTCTTGACAATCATCATGTTGTCGATCTGTCCACTGGGAATCATGTCGAAACTGAAGGCGCGACTGTCGGCCTCGCTACTGGGCGCTGCCCCGCCATTGATCCAGACGTTGTTGTAGCGTTGGGAGAGTCCACGCACCATCACAAACTTCCCCTCGATAAGGCTCACGCCAGGGATGCGGCGGATCACCTCGCCGGCGTTGCTGTCCTGACTCCGCTTGATTTCCTGTGCGGAGACGTTGCTCACGATGACGGAACTGGTTCGTGCGGCGTCGATCATGGCGGCATCCGTATTCAATATCTTCACCGCCGTCACGGTCACGTCGCCCAGCTGCTGTTCGTCGGCCGCCAGCGTGATGCGCAAGTCATCTTCTGCGCCGTCGGCCTTAGCCCGAACTCCGTCAATATTTTTGGTTTTGTAGGATACATATTGGATGACAAGGGTGTAGCTCTTACTCTTGTCGAGACCCTCGAAGTGGAACTTTCCATCAATGTCGGTAGCCACACCCAGCGAAGTTTCCTTCACCTGCACGGTTGCACCGACCAGCGGCTCCTGCGTCTTGGAGTCGACCACCATGCCCCGAATGTCCTGCGCCCATGCTCCTACGGGAAGGGAGAGCGTCAGCAAGGCAATGCCCGCGAGTCTATGATAACACTTCTTCATCTTTGTCTTTCGTTCGTTTCTCTGTTTTGACGGTGCAAAGGTATTCCGACGATGTGACAGAAACGTTACCAAGATATTACAAGACGATGAAGAAGGCAATATCAGCCCAACAACACGCTAAGCATGAGACAAAAGTGTCTAACAATGAGGCAAATAAAAGATTTGAAGAAATACTGAGAGACACTACCGAAGAAGCGTACAACAGGCTTCTACTTTGCGCTGATCCTTGGCGAACAGCCCAAAGCAGAAGCCACAGTCTTCGAATCAGTCGAACTCTTTGACGGAGACCAATTCATACCCCTCCTCCGGTTCCTCGGCCGTTTCTTCGGAAGGTGAGGGCGGATTGGTGGCAGAGGGTGAATTGGAAGATGAGGACGGATTGGTGGATGAGGGCGAATCGGTGGGCGGACCGGAGGGCGCATCCTCGACAACTGGAGCAGCGGGGGCAGCAGGACGAAGAAGGCTGACCATAAGGCGGGCAGCCTCATCAGGGGCAATGAGATGGCCCAGGCGCTCGGCCACGGTGCGGTAGCCCTGGAGCATTTCCTCGCGATGAGGCTGACCGGGGAGGATGCGGTAGAGTTCGTTGATGATACGGTAGATAGTGAAGCTGTCGGCAAAAAGTTCCTTGACCACTTCGGCATCGGCCACCAGGTTGACCAGCGAGATATACTTCACCTTGAGGACGTGATTGAAGCCGAAGCGTACCAGCTTAGGCACGGGCGTCTTGTAGCAGACCACCTGTGGCACTCCCAGGAGACAAGTCTCCAGCGTGGCCGTGCCACTGGTGACAAGCGCTACCACGGAATGGGTGAGCAGGGCGTAGGTCTCGTTGTCGACGATAGCTACCTGCTGCTTGCCCAACACCTTATTATAATAGGCGCGGCTGATGGATGGTGCGCCCGCCACGACCATCTGATAGTCTTCGAAATGGCGCGCGGCCTCGATCATGGCCGGGAGGTTGTCCTTGATCTCCTGCTTTCGACTGCCTGCGAGCAGGGCGATGATGGGCTTTTCGGAGAGGGCATGGCGCGCGAGGAAAGCTTCGCGGCTCTCAGAGTAGTCGCGGCGAAACTGCATGACTTCCTCAGCGGTAGGATTGCCGACATAGTGGATGGGGTATTGGTGCTTCTGATAGAACGGCACTTCGAAGGGGAGGATGGAGAAAAGCTCCTTGATATCGCGACGTATGGCCTTGATGCGCCACTCCTTCCAGGCCCATATCTTCGGCGAGATATAGTAATAGACAGGTATCTGCGTATGCTTGTGGACGTAGCGGGCAATGTCGAGATTGAAGCCCGGATAATCGACCAGGATTACTACGTCGGGACGCCACGCCACAATGTCCTCCTTGCACCACTTCATGTTGCGGAAGATGGTGCGCAGGTGAAGCAAGACGGGCACAAAACCCATATAGGCCAGATCCTTGTAGTGGCGCACGCGCTCGCCACCGACGGCCGACATGAGGTCGCCGCCGAAGAAGCGAAACTCCGCCGCGGGGTCATACTGGCGCAGCGAGGCCATCAGCCGGCTGGCGTGGAGGTCGCCACTCGCCTCGCCCACTATCAGATAGTACTTCATATCGTCAGAACTTCAACTTCCGCATCAATTCATAGTCGGTCACGTCGATGGTAGATGGCGTGACGGCCACATAGCCGTGATTGAGGGCCCACTGGTCGGTATCGACGGCCTCGGGCTCATCGTTGTGGAAATGGCCCACCATCCAGTAGTACTTGCCACCACGCGGATGCTGACAATCGACCACCTCGTTGGTCCAGCGTCCATAGGTCATACGACACACCTTGATGCCACGAAACTCCGAGCCCTTGGGGAAGTTGACGTTGAGGCAGGTACCCTTCGGCAAACCCTCGGCCAAGACCTTCTCTGTCACCTGGCGCACAAAGGGTCGCAGGGCCAAAAGGTCGGCCTGAGGATCATAGTCGCAGGAGGAGAAAGCGATCGAGGGAATATACTTCAGCGCACCCTCGTAGGCCACGCCCATCGTACCACTGTAGTGGTTGTTGACGGTGGAGTTGTCGCCATGGTTGATGCCGCCGATCACAAGGTCGGGCTTGCGGCCGTCCAGCAGCTGATCAATGGCCAATTTGACACAGTCCACGGGCGTGCCGGAGCAGGACCACACCTGGGCGCCCGCATAATCCTCGCGCCGACGCAGATAAAGCGGGTCGGCGGCGGTGAAGGCACAGGAGAAGCCAGAGCGGCCTCCATCGGGGGCGCAGACAAGCACATCGCCCAGGTCGGCGATGAAGGAAACAAGGCTTCGGATGCCGTTGCTATCGAAGCCGTCGTCGTTGGAAACGAGGATGAGGGGTCTGTTCTGATTCATCATTGCATCAATCTTTGAGCCGCAAAAGTACGAAAAAAAGTTTTTAAAGCCGTCGGTTTCTCATAGTTTTTATGTACCTTTGCCCAATATTACACTTGAAACAGACAGATACACAAGAAGGAAGCGGACAAAAGGGATGCTTATCAGGGACTTCACCCGCCGAGCACCCAGCGCCCAGCAACGGACAACCTCCGCCGAAGGACGCTCCGCAGCGCAGCCTCATGGCGTATTTTTGAGAATATTGAAAATGGGAAAAATCATAGCTTTAGCCAACCAAAAGGGCGGCGTGGGCAAGACCACGACCACCATCAACCTGGCCGCTTCCCTGGCCACGCTGGAGAAGACCGTGCTTGTCCTCGACGCTGACCCTCAGGCCAACGCGTCGAGCGGATTGGGCGTGGACATCAAAGAGGTGGACTGCTCAGTCTATGAGTGCATCATCGACCACGCCGACATACGCGACGCCATCTACACCACGGACATCGAGGGCCTGGACATCGTGCCGAGCCACATCGACCTGGTGGGAGCGGAGATAGAGATGCTCAACATGAAGGACCGCGAGAAGGTGCTCAAGGGCCTCCTGCAGCCGATCCGCGACGAGTACGACTACATTCTCATCGACTGTAGCCCCTCGCTCGGACTGATCACGGTCAATGCGCTGACGGCAGCCGACAGCGTCATCATCCCCGTGCAGTGTGAGTATTTCGCCCTGGAGGGCATCAGCAAGCTGCTCAACACCATCAAGATCATCAAGAGCAAGCTCAACCCGAAGCTCGAGATCGAGGGTTTCCTGCTCACGATGTATGACAGCCGCCTGCGCCTGGCTCGCCAGATCTACGACGAGGTGAAGCGCCACTTCCAGGAACTGGTCTTCCGCACCGTCATACAGCGCAACGTCAAACTCTCCGAGAGTCCCAGCCACGGACTGCCCGTCATCCTCTACGATGCCGACTCGGCGGGCGCGCGCAACCACCTGTCTTTGGCCAAAGAGATCATCGAACACAACAAGAAAGGATAACTCATGCCCGTACACAAGAAATACAACCGCAACGTCAAGACCAACGCCCTCGGACGCGGACTCGACGCGCTCATCTCCACAGAATCGGTGAGCACGCAGGGCAGCAGCACCATCAACGAGGTGCCGCTGCAGCAGATCGAAGCCAACCCCAACCAGCCACGACGCGAGTTTGACCCCGTGGCCCTGGAGGAACTGGCCAGCTCCATCCGCCAGCTGGGCATCGTACAGCCCATCACGCTGCGACAGGTGGACCACGACCGCTTCCAGATCATAGCGGGAGAGCGCCGCTGGAGAGCCTCACAACTGGCGGGGCTGACGACCATCCCGGCGTATATCCGCACCATCAAGGACGAGAACGTCATGGAGATGGCCCTCGTGGAGAACATCCAGCGCGAGGACCTCAACGCCATCGAGATAGCCCTGGCCTACGAGCACCTGCTGGAGAAGAGCGCCATGACGCAGGAGAAGGTGGCCGAACGCGTGGGCAAGAGCCGCCCCGCCATCGCCAACTACCTGCGACTGCTGAAGTTGCCCGCCCAGGTGCAGATGGCGCTGCAGAAGAAGGAGATCGACATGGGCCACGCCCGCGCCCTCCTCTCTCTGGACAGTCCGTCGCTCCAGTTGAAGGTGTTTCGCGAGATCCAGAAGAACGACTACACCGTGCGCCGCGTCGAAGAGGTGTGCAAACAGCTGAAGAACGGCGAGGACGTGCAGTCGGCGAAGAAGACTATCGCTGCCACGCGCCGTCTGCCGGAGGAGTACAACATCCTCAAGGACCAGCTCTCGCAGCTCTTCGACACGAAGGTGCAGATGAGCTGCAACGACAAGGGCAAGGGCAAGATCAGCATCCCCTTCGCCTCGGAGGAGGAGCTGGAGCACATCATGAGTGTGCTCGACAGAATGAAGCAGCAACCGGGAGAATAAGCAGGCCATGAAGATGATGACGAGAGGCAGGTTTTGGAGCGTCTTCCTGGCGCTGGTTCTGGTGCGCGGGATGGCCGTGGCGCAGGTGGCGGGTCCCGACACCATCCGTGTGGTCTATCCTGACGACACCGTCGCCGTGAGGCTGCACTCCGCCGATCCCGCCGACCCCACGCTGCAATCGCTGTGGGAGGCCGACGTAGCGCCGACTCTCTCCAAGGCCCAGACCAAGGGGAAGGAGAAGCGGCAAAGGCGCGACTGGAGCCAGTGGCGACCGGAGGCGAAGCGAGCGATGTGGCTGGCCCTGGTGCTGCCGGGAGCCGGACAGGTCTATAACCGCAAATACTGGAAGCTGCCCATCATCTATGGCGGATTCGCAGGATGTATCTACGCCATGACGTGGAACAACCAAATGTACCACGACTACAGCCAGGCCTACCTGGACATCATGGACGACGACCCGACCACGGAGAGCTACAAAAATTTCCTGCACCTCGGCACGGAGATCAACGAGAGCAACCTGGCCCGCTACCAGGAGATCTTCCGCAAGCGCAAGAACCGCTACCGCAGATGGCGAGACCTGAGCGTCTTCGCCACGATAGCCGTCTATGCGCTCTCCGTCATCGACGCCTACGTCGATGCGTCGCTCTCAGAGTTTGACATCTCAGAGGACTTGTCGCTGCGCGTGGCGCCCGTCGTGATGGGCAATGACGGCGCAATGACGACCCGACGCAGCCCGTTCGGACAAAACGCCATCGGACTGGGATGCAGCCTGAGATTCTGAGACGAGACCACACCAAAAGCCAAAATCATTAGTACCAACTATATATATCACAACAATACACATCTAAACTAAGGGGGAATAGACATGGACAATACTATTACCGGCGACCAGGATCAGAAGCCTGGCATGATGGAGACGAAGTCCAGCGATCAGCAGCCCATCGAGCAGAAGGCTGCAGACCAGAAGCCTATCGAACAGAAGGCCACCGACCAGAAGCCTATGGAGCAGAAAGCTGCCGACCAGGCGGCACAGGAGAAGGCAATGGTGGACAACGCTTTCCAGCACCTTCTCGACACCTACCTGGCCTCGCGCCACAGAAAGAAGGTGGGGATCATCACCAAGGCTTTCAACTTCGCGCGCCAGGCGCACCAGGGCGTGAAGCGTCTCTCGGGCGAGCCATATATTATGCACCCGATAGCCGTGGCGCAGATCGCCTGCGAGGAGATCGGACTGGGAGCCACGAGCATCAGCGCGGCCCTGCTCCACGACGTCGTGGAGGATACCGACTACACGGTGGAGGACATCGAGAACATCTTCGGACCGAAGATTGCACAGATCGTGGACGGACTGACCAAGATCTCGGGTGGCATCTTCGGCGACAAGGCTTCGGCTCAGACGGAAAACTTCAAGAAGCTGCTCCTCACGATGAACGACGACATCCGCGTCATCCTCATCAAGATCTGCGACCGCCTGCACAATATGCGCACGCTGGCCTCGCAGCCGGCCAACAAGCAGTATAAGATAGCAGGAGAGACGCTCTATATCTATGCGCCTCTGGCCAACCGCCTGGGCCTCAACAAGGTGAAGACCGAACTGGAGGACCTCAGTTTTCGCTATGAGCACCCGGAGATCTATCAGAACATCGCGAAGCAGCTGGAGGAGACGCAGGCACAGCACGACGAACTCTTCCGCGACTTCACGGCGCCCATCCGCGCGGCCCTCGACAAGATGGGACTCAAATACGAAATCAAGGCGCGCGTCAAGACGCCTTTCTCCATTTGGAACAAGATGCAGAAGAAGCACGTCTCCTTCGACGAGATCTACGACATCCTGGCCGTGCGCATCGTCTTCACGCCCAACGTGAGAGAGGACGAGATCAACGACTGCTTCTCTATCTACGTGGCTATCAGCAAGATCTACAACAGCCATCCCGACCGCCTGCGCGACTGGGTGAACCATCCCAAGGCCAACGGCTACCAGGCGCTCCACGTGACGCTCATGTCCAACCAGGGCAAGTGGATCGAACTGCAGATCCGCTCCGACCGTATGGACGAGATAGCGGAGCAGGGATTTGCGGCCCACTGGAAGTACAAGGAGGGCTACGAGATCACGGAGGACGAGGGAGAGCTCAACGACTGGCTCCACACCATCAAGGAGATCCTCGACGACCCGCAGCCCGACGCCATGGACTTCCTCGACGCCATCAAACTCAATCTTTTCTCCTCCGAGATCTTCGTCTTCACGCCCAAGGGCGACTTCAAGACCATGCCGGCGGGAAGCACGGCGCTCGACTTTGCCTTCCAGATCCATACGTTCCTCGGAAGCCATTGCATCGGCGCGAAGGTGAACCACAAACTGGTGCCGCTGAGCCACAAGCTCAACAGTGGAGACCAGGTGGAGATCCTCACCTCCAACGCACAGCGCGTGCAGCCCTCGTGGGTCAACTTCGTGGGGACGGCCAAGGCCAAGGGCAAGATACAGGCCATCCTGCGCAAGGAGGGACGCGAACTGCAGAAGAAGGGCGAGACGATACTCCACGACTGGCTCGCTCAGCACGAGCTGGAGCCTTCGGCGCAGCGCATGGAGAGACTTTGCGAGGCGCACAACCTCCAGAGTTCGGAGGACCTGCTGCGCGCACTGGGTTCACACACCATCCAGTTGGGCGACGACGACATGGACGCGCTCACGGGCAAGAAGAACAAGGACGGGAGCACGTCGGCGTGGTTTACGAAATACGTGCCCTTCCTGAAGAAGAAAGACGCGGGAACGGGCAAGGAACGGGACGCACAGGACCTGATGGCCTCGTCGGAGGGACTCATCACCGTCGATGAGAAACTCAACCGCAAGAAGCCGATCTTCATCAGCGAGAAGACCATCAACGGCTACATCTTCCCCTCCTGCTGCCATTGCATACCGGGCGACGACGCGCTGGGCTTCATCGACAACCGCAACCATATCGAGATCCATAGCCGCAACTGCACCGTCGCCTCCAAACTGAAGGCGAGCTACGGCAACCGCATCCTCGACGCGAAGTGGGACATGCACCACCAGCTCTACTTCGACGCGACCATCCACATCCGCGGCATCGACCGTCAGGGCATGTTGCGCGACGTGGCCGAAATGCTCTCCGACAAACTCGGCCTCAACATGCGCCGCATCACCGTGACGTCCAACAATGGCATCTTCGACGGCACCATCGAACTCGGAGTACACGATGCCGAGGAGCTGGAGGTGATCATCGAAAACCTCAAGCAGGTGGACGATCTCAAGGAGGTGAACCGCATGTAGCAGTATAAGCCTAATTGCTCACGGCCATCCTCCGCCACAACCAGCGGGGGATGGTCCGCCACAAAGCCGTAAGGACACGGTAGCGCCAGTCGATCACGCAGACATGGCGACGCGTCCTTATGGCTTTGACTATATCCTGGGCCACGCTCTCTGCCGACATGAGCATGGGGTAGTGTTTGCCGTCACCGAGCAGGTCGGTCCGGACGAAGCCCGGGCGCAGGTCGGTGAAGTGGATGTCGAGATGGCGCAGGTGGGCCTGCTGCTCCAGGGCCTCGATATAGACATTGCAGAAAGCCTTGGAAGCACTATAGGCGGGGGCCACGCCCAGGCCCTTTGTGCCCGCTATCGACGAGACGACGGCGATGTGGCCGTGGCCCTGGACGGCGAAATAGCGATAGGCAGCACCGACGAACCGCGCGAAGCCCAGCGCATTGGTGCTCACCGTGGGCAGTTCCTTCTCGGGCAGCAAATCCATGTTCTGCCACCCCACCCCGGCCACATGGAGGTAGAGGTCCATGCCGCCCACCGCGTCGATCAGGCGCAGCAGACGCTCCTCCGACTCCTCCTGGGTGACGTCGATAGGCGCATAGACGACCTGGTCCTGAAACTCGCGGCGCAGGGCTTCCAGCGTCTCTGTGCGGCGCGCGGCCAAGCCCAGCCGCCACCCTTCCTGGAGCAACAGGCGGGCCACCTCGTAGCCGATTCCCGACGAGGCGCCGACGATGATGGTTTTCTTTTCTTTCGTCATATTGATGGTCTCGTTGTTTCTTACCTTATTTATTATAGAAGGAGAGTTTTTGTTACGAAGCAGCCTCTTTTCTTTTTACGAAGCAGCCCGCTTCTTTCATAAAAGTTATAAAAGCAGCCCTCCCCTACTCCTCCACCACTTCGAAGTCCTCGTTATGTACACCGCTGATAGCCAGCGCACAACCGCCAAAATCGAAGACGAGCTGACGGTTGCGCTGGATGCGAACGATGTAGCCCTCGTAGCCCTGGAAGGGGCCGGTGAGGACGCGGAGCCTGACGTGGTCCTTGGCAAACTTCTCCAGGGGTTCGCGCAGGAAGGTGAGGCGCTCGGGGTGGATACGCGAGACGTTCATGAAGGGGCGCATGATGGCGTCCTCGATGGAGGCGGGACAACCGCGGCTGCGGTCGTTGACAAGATGAAACTGTGGGAAATGCTCGTCAAGGAAGGCCTGCAGATCGCGCACCGTGCCCTGGAGAAAGACCAGTCCGCTGATGGAGGGCTGCAGGACCTTGCGCACGCCCCGCTGCTTCTCGGGGTTCTTGTACTCGTAGTGGTAGGACTGATGGATGAAGAAAGGCTGCGGACGGCCTTCGGTCTGCTCGTTGTAGTGCTCCAGCCATTTCTTGAAGGTCTTGACCGCAAAATGGCACAGGTAGAGATAGCTCCACGAGGTGGGCTTCTCGGAGGTGCTGCCCCAGGTCTCAGCCAGAGGGCGGCGGGGCACGATCTTCTCCTTCGAGGCCATCAGCGGGTCGGCCTCGACTATGTGGATTCCCTTGGGCAACTGCTTGCCTCCGCGGTCTGCGCTGAGCGCATCAGAGCTTTCTTCTGTCATCGTCTTCTTTGTGATCAAAATCCTCACGCCCCCACCCTGCTCTCGCTGGCAGAAGGGACGATGGGGCGGCAAAGATACTACTAATTATTGGATTGGCCGCTTTCTTTTGCTTTTTTCTTTTGCCTCGGGCTGCTGGCCCTTCTTCTTTCTCGCATGCTTAGCCATCAGCCTTGTGCCCCATTTTGGCCCTAACCACGGGGGCGACAGGTCGCTTGCACGAAGCGGCAGGAACCCACATTTTGTAAAGCCTCTTCACAAATAAAGGCAAGGAGGTGAAAAAACTCTCAGAAAAAGCAGCGTGTAAACAAATAAAATACTAACTTTGCATTCGCAATAGATTCGTGCAGCCATCAACTTGGCGTTATGAGAGAGAGAACAGAGACACTTTCCACGAAAACGACACAAAGCAGGGGTTGGGAGACCAAGAGCCGAATCGGCGCCGACAAGGACCGACAGGATCACTCCCTCTACTGTAGTTTTGCATCAAGGCGAGTGGGACGGTTCTATCATCGCTCAAACTAAATTAATTGCATAAGTCTAACAAAAGTTGGAATGAAATGAAACTACTCTACCGATTTGTCAAATGGGCCTTCTCCCGAGGCACGCTTCCTTATTGGTGTATCTTCGCTTACGACACCCTTTCGGTGCTGGTATCTGGACTGTTTGTCTATACCCTTCAGTATGGCGTGGACAACCTCTACACGAACTTGAATCGCGTGGGCCTGGGCATTGGCCTCTGCATGGTACTCTACATGTTGGCCTTCTTCATCTTCCACACGTTCAACGGCGTGCTCCGCTACTCCAGCTTCATCGACCAGCGCCGCGTGGCCTACTCCAGCTTCACGGCGAGCATCGCCATCTGCGTCTTCCACCAGCTGCAGATACGCTTCGGTCTGAGCAACTACATCCTCGTGCCGCGCTTCGTCAGCGGCGTGCAAATCTTCATCACGGCCACGATGCTGATGTGGACGGCACGCATGGCGGCCAAGGCGCTCCACGACCTCTACAACAACTTTGGCATTTCCAAGAACGTCTTTATCTATGGCGCCCAGTCGGGGGCCGTAGCCCTGGCGCAAAGCATCGTCTCCGACCCGAGCTTGCGCTACAAGATCAAGGGATTCATCAGCGACAACGAGATGATGATCTCCTCGCACATCTCCGGCATCAAGGTCTATGAGGACTCGCCCGAACTGGTGGAGACCATGCGCAAGCTCCACGTGCAGGCGCTGCTGGTCTCGCCGCTGCAGACGGAACACTTCACCCACGACACCAAGTTTATCGACGGGCTCATCGCCGCCAAGATCAAGATCATGATGATGCCGCCGGCAGAGGAGTGGGACGGCAAATCGACCATCTCCCACACGCTGCTCCACGAGGTGGACATCGAGGAACTGCTGCCGCGCGACAAGATCGAGGTGGACATGGAGGCCATCAAGAAGATGCTCAAAGGCCACCGCATCCTCATCACGGGCGCGGCGGGAAGCATCGGATCGGAGATGGCGCGCCAGGTGGCCACCTTCAAGCCCTCGGAGCTGATACTGGTCGATCAGGCCGAGACGCCTATGCACGACGTACGCCTCTACATGATGAACCACTACAAGGACCTGAAGGTGTGGTCCATCGTCGGCTCCATCACCAACGAGTCGCAGATGGAACAGATCTTCGCCGCCCACAAGCCGGAGTATGTCTTCCACGCCGCGGCCTACAAGCACGTGCCGATGATGGAGGACAACCCCGCCATGGCCATACAGAACAACGTCTTCGGCACACGCGTCATCGCCGACCTGGCCGTCAAATACCAGACGCGCAAGTTTGTGATGATCTCCACCGACAAGGCCGTCAATCCCACCAACGTCATGGGTTGCAGCAAGCGCATCTGCGAGATCTATTGCCAGTCGCTCAACAAAGCCATCCAGGACGGCGAGGTAAAGGGCGTGACGCAGTTTGTCACCACCCGCTTCGGCAACGTGCTCGGCTCCAACGGATCGGTCATCCCGCTCTTCAAAGAGCAGCTCAAGAAGGGAGGCCCCGTCACCGTCACCCACAAGGACATCATCCGCTACTTCATGCTCATCCCCGAGGCCTGCCGCCTGGTGCTGGAGGCTGGCACGATGGGCCATGGCGGCGAGATCTTCGTCTTCGACATGGGCGATCCTGTCCGCATCGCCGACCTGGCTCAGCGCATGATAGAACTCTCGGGAGCCAAAAACGTCAAGATCGAATACACGGGTCTGCGCGACGGCGAGAAACTCTACGAGGAGGTGCTCAACGACGCGGAGCAGACCAAGCCGACCGTCCACCCGAAGATCAAGGTGGCTGCCGTCCGCGAATACTCCTACAAGCTGGCGCGCAAGAACGAAATGGACCTCTACGACCTCTCCCTGCAGTATGACGACATGGAGATCGTGAGAAAAATGAAGGAGATCGTGCCGGAGTATAAGAGCCGCCACAGTAAGTACGAGGTGCTCGACAAGAAGTAAAGCACCAACCTCTCCCACCACCATAAAGCCATCAAGGCGTCTCTCCACGGAGACGCCTTGATGGTTTTTTCTTGCCCAGCGCATGATGGCACTTTCTTGCCCTATAATGGTACAAAATGCCATCAGCCAACTATTGCGAGAATGCCGAAACAAAAACGTTAAGATGTAAGGTGGATTGCTCCAATAGACAGATGCCGAAACAAAAATGTTAAACGTTAAAACGTTAAGATGTAAGGTGGCAAGTCGATTGTTAACACCGGAAATAGCTATATTTGGAACAGAAAAACAACTTTTCTTTCGTTTGCTATTCCAAATTTTACTACCTTTGCATCATGATAACAGACTTAGAGCATATTGGCAACATCCCTGTGAGCACCGCTACGCTAGCATCTCTGTTCCCCAAACTGGAGGCAGGCAACCAGAAGGTGCGCCAACTTGAGGCAGCGGGCAAGATCATCCGACTCAAGAAGGGGCTTTATGTGCTCGACCCCAAGGTCTCGCACGTGGCTCTATCTACCGAATTGATAGCCAACCAACTCTACACCCCTTCATACGTCTCCATGCAGACGGCCTTGCGCTACTACGGACTGATACCCGAAGCGGTTTATACCACACAGTCCATGACACTGAAGCACACGCGTCGTTTCGACACGCCCGTGGGACGATTCGAGTACCAAAGGGTGGCTCGCGAGGCTTTCCCGATAGGCATCACAAGCATCAACAAGCAGAGCTACGCTTTTCTGATGGCCACGCCCGAAAAGGCACTCTGCGACCTGATAGCCCACTCGCCCAAGCTCTATCTTCGCTATCTCAAGGACGTCGAGACCTATCTGGAGGACGACCTACGCATGGATATAGAAGACTTCCTACACATGGACGCCAGCATCTTTGAGCGCTACGCCCAGGCAGATGGCAAGAAAGCCAATTCTATCGAAACCCTGATAAAGTATCTGAAGAAATGAGCAACGAATTATTCAACCAAATGTTGTCGGCCTACGACCTGGCGACTCACCAGCAGAAGCGCAATGCCACCTTCGAAGTGAACCAGCAGATCATCCTCGCCGGCCTCTATAATGGCGGGTTCTTCAACGAAGCCGCCTTCTACGGAGGCACCTGCCTACGCATCTTCCATGGCCTGCAGCGATTCTCCGAGGACATGGACTTCTCGCTACTTGCTCCAAGCCAAGACTTTGACTTCACACAATACTTTCAACCCATAGTGGACCAGTTTGCCATGGTGGGCCGAGAGGTGGAAATTAAGAAGAAGGACAAGAAGAATTTTTGCAAGGTCGAATCAGCATTCCTGAAGGACAACACCGATGTTTACGACATCACATTCCAAACAGAGAAATCGATAAAGATAAAAATAGAAGTGGACACGCAGCCGCCACTGAAGTTCCTCACCGAGCAGAAACTACTTCTGCTCCCACAATCCTTCATGACTCGCTGCTTCACCCTTCCCGACCTCTTTGCAGGCAAGATGCACGCCTTGGTTTATCGAGCTTGGAAGAACCGCGTCAAGGGTCGTGACTGGTACGATTTTGAATGGTACGTCCGACATAATACCCCGCTCGACTTCCTTCACCTGCGCGAGAGAGCCTTGCAGTTCAACCAGGAGGACATCACCAAAGAGTCTTTCCTTGAGAAACTGAACAATCGCCTCTCTACCGCAGACATCAACCAAGTGAAGGCCGACGTGCTGCCATTCATCCACAACCCCAAGGATTTGGATATCTGGTCCAACGACTACTTCCTTCAACTGGCCCAAATGATCAGGTTCGAATAAAGAGGGCAACTTTTTCAACAACACCAAAACTGTACGGTTAAAAATCTTCTTGGCCGAGTGAAAGCTATATGCAACTCGTCATTTTCAACCGTATAGCTTGATTGCCCCAATGGACAAATGCCGAAACAAAAACGTTAAACGTTAAAACGTTATTATCTACCCCTCCTTGTCACTCTTAACGTTTAACGTTTTAACGTTTTCTCTTCTCCACTAACCTCCCCTGGTCACGCAAAAAGCACGCCAATCCCCATGCAAACGACAGTTCATAACCCATGCTAACAACAACTCACAAACCATGCAAAACGACGACTCTCACCCCATGCCAACAGACGCCCCTCACTTACCCTCCGCGCCAGTCATAAGCAACCATCCGCCTCGCCCCTAAGCTACCATCGCCAAGGTCCCCCCTAAGTGGCGCCCAAGCAAACACTCAAGCAGCCGCCTTGCTCGCCTTGATAAAACCCACAAAGCACCGCAAAAGTTAGCGGTAAAACGCCACAAAAGTTAGTGACGAATCACCGCAAAAGTTAGTGGTAAAATGCCACAAAAGTTAGTGGTAAAACACATAATCAATTGATTGCCAACCACGTTGCACACATCATCAATTACAGACAAAACACGGTTTATTCGAGCGCAAACAGAATCGCCATCGGATAGCTCCTGCACTACTTCTTAGCACTACGGAACACCAAGAAAGAGGCTTGCAAATAGACTCGGTCAATTGCCTCTACTATTTGAAGATAAAACTGACTAGCAAACAGGCCTCGTTTCCCAAAAAATGCGTACCTTTGCAAAAGAAGGCGGCGAGGACTCGCCAGACAAAAAGTCATAGTCCAAAAGTCGCTCTCGCAGGAAAGAATCAAAACAGCAAGCTCCCGTTCCATGCCAGCAAAGCAAGAGGCAACATATGATAAACGAAATAAAGAACAAAATACATACCCTCGTCCAGAAATACGAGCAAGGCAAAGAGGTTTATCGTACATCGCGTTTCAATGAAACTCAGGTGCGAAACGAGTTACTTGATCCTTTGTTCGAGATTCTTGGTTGGGATATTCGTAACATTGCAGGTAAGAACACCAATGAGCGTGAAGTCCTGCTAGAAGAACCGCTGAAAGCAAATGCAGCTTCTCACACCAAGAAGCCAGACTATACTTTCCGTCTTTTTGGAGAGCGCAAGTTCTTCCTTGAAGCGAAAAAGCCATGCGTCCACATTGACCGTGAAGACAATATATGGAAATGAATACTAAGAGTGGATGTGTATGGGTAGTGGTGATAGTTGTCTACCTCTTTCTTGTAATGATATCAGTATTTCATGCTCCTACGTCATTGTTCTTGCGTATGCTCCCACCTATAGTAGTTGTTGCGTTACTTTCGAAAGGGAAGCCAATGTGGGTAAAGAGTATTGTTGCAGGGGTGTTAGTGTTGACAGGAGTATATACTCTGTTTTATAATGACATTCTCGGACCTATGGGGTTTATGATAAGAGACAGCATAATAGATATACCCGCACAGTTTTACCATTCATGGCGTTATTATTGGGTTGTGTGCTATCTATATGAGATGTTTTGGAGGTGGGGCATTCCATCGGTGATAATCTTGCTCGGTTATACAATATGGATCAAATGGCTTAAGGAATGAAGAAGTTTATTTTTGGTGCACATTCCGGTAATACCCGTTCACCAATTCTGGTGATATCCGTTCACTTTTCTGGCTTCTTAGTCTGCCAAGCTCGTCCCATTAACGTCTTAACGTTATAACGTTTAACGTTTTTGTTTTGGCATCTTGTTTTGACGTTTTGATGTTGCTCAGACAAAAGAAAGAAGTCACGTTGCCACGATATCACGCCTTAGAGCAATCCAACTACCCTTGACATGGCAGACTCACGTTCTTACATGCTAACGTTATAACGTTTAACGTTTTCATGATCGCGAGAGTCTTGTCGGTACCGAATATGAACATCTGCTTCACGAGGATGACGACTTGTCCGACGAAGGGCGTGAAGCAAAATAGCCGGTTGTAACGGAGAGAATCCTATTTGTTAAATGCTGCGCTCAATCATAATATTTACCCCATTTTCTTCTTTTATATTGATTAGTTTTTATACCTTTGTAGTCAACAAATGACAACTCCAACAAGAAATAGTCTGTTGGTTTAACCTAACCTCCGAACTATAACATTGGAAGATATCACCAAGCAGCCTCCAACGGCTGATGCTTCATTGTATAATGGGCAGCCTACCGACACAGGCTCATCGTGTCCAAGTGCAGGACTCACCTCTTGTACGCCCTCCATCTCAAAGGACAAAGGTGGGGTGTCGGTAGAGAATGTGCCTTCTGAAAACAAGCAATGGTTTGTTCTGCGCGTTACGTATGGGCGCGTCCTCAAGGCAAAAGCATTAGTAGAGGCTAAAGGCTTGGAATGCTATGTGCCTCTGCAATACAAACATATAAACAAGAATGGGAAGAAGCGGATTGTCATAGCCCCTCTCCTGCCCTCTTTTCTGTTTGTTTATGCCACAACAGCACAAGTCGAATCCTTGCTTTATGAAATCATGATCAGCTCTGAGGGAAACAGAAAACTATTAAGTTATTCAAGTTTCGCAAGTTAATAAAATATAACGTAACTACCTAAAACAAAAGGGTATAGAAGTTTGCCTATGTGGCAAAAACTT
>ERZ1027229.133-NODE-133-length-38086-cov-19.509006_pt1 | contig 38086 bp, 30 predicted proteins | sample MGYA00519245_ERZ1027229 | MGnify/ENA primary metagenome ERZ1027229 (study PRJEB26926, sample SAMN06164466) | human gut metagenome | biome: ENVO:00009003; feature: ENVO:2100002; material: ENVO:00002003 | host: Homo sapiens | place: USA | collected 2012 ...
CCACGTTGCATAAGTTTTACCCAAAATATAACTAAACCGGCATCGGGATTACGCCTGCGCATGTTCAAAATGAGCTTGATTTCTTCAGGTGTATGCTGGTTAGGATGGTGATGAGGTCTGCGGGAATGATCGCGGAGCGATTCCAGAGAGCCATCAAAGCGACGTTTCCAGCGGTAAATGTACTGTCTGTTGGTTTTATATTTCACAGCAGCTTTAGTGACACCATACTTTTCAGCATAATGAATAAGCGATAGACGATACCTCATATCTTGTGTTATAGTAGCCATAGCAGAGAACTCCTTTTAAGTTAATTTTTGTTGTGGTGACTAAAATATAACACAAAGAGAGTATCTCTGCTTTTTAATTATTCAGTTGTAACACATGTATTGTAATCCTACAACGCCCGGTACTTCTTTACCGCTTCTATATTGCAAAAATGCCATAACGAAAGTATAATTGAGGATTATATTGCAAATCGTATAGTTACATCCATAACAGCCTGGAGGGAATATGCAGAAAAAAATACAGGATACCGACACTACTCAACACAATAGTTCCGTACCACCGGAAAACAGACCGATGAATAAAAATATGATCCGATCTGTCGTTTGTTCACTGCTTGCGGTTATTTTATTTGCCTGGGCATTAATGAACTTTGATATCATAATGAAATTTTTTAACAAAGTAATTTCGCTGTTCTCTCCGTTTCTGATTGGCGGAGGTATTGCTTTTCTGATCAATGTTGTCCTGAATCCACTTGAACGCTGCTGGAATAAAGTATGCAAAAAAGCCCCGGCAAAGCTGACAAGACCGGTCTGTCTCACGCTGAGCTCTGTTCTTGTGCTGGGAATCTTGTTCGCTGTAATATTTATGATGATTCCGAGTCTATGGAAATCAGTCGATGAGTTTATTCAAAATATCCCGATTTACGTTGAAGAAATCAGACATTGGTGGATGGATACTGTCCGCTTTGCGGCAAAGTACAATATCGTCCTTCCGGAATATGCCATCGACTCCGACCTGCTGATCCTGAAAATTACGGCTCTGATCAACGACAAAGGAAGCGGAATCATTTCGATAACATGGGATGCAGCTACTTCCGTCCTTTCCGGTCTGATCAATGTGCTTTTGGCATTTATCTTTGCTTTATACCTGCTGGCAAAAAAAGAAGTGGTCGCAGCCCACTTAAAGAAGCTGATCGTAACGATACTTCCGCAAAAGAAGGCAAAACAACTTCTGAGCATCGCCTCACTGACAAATCATACTTTTTCCAGCTTTGTCAGCGGGCAGCTTACAGAGGCTGTCATTATTGGAATTCTCTGTTTTCTGGGAATGCTGATTCTGAAGCTTCCCTACGCCGGTGCCATCTCAACATTTGTTGCGTTTACCGCATTGATACCGGTCTTTGGTGCATGGCTCGGCGGAGGTCTTGGTGCGTTTCTGATCCTGTTGGCAGATCCCATCAAAGCTGTGTGGTTCATTATTTATCTGCTGCTTCTGCAACAGGTGGAAGGCAATCTGATATATCCAAAAGTTGTTGGGAAATCCGTTGGTCTTCCCGGGCTGCTTGTACTGATGGCAGTCACTGTTGGCGGTGAAGCATTTGGTATCCTGGGAATGCTTTTCAGCGTTCCGGTCTGCGCAGTGCTGTATAACCTTTATCTGGCGTTCATGAAAAACCAGACTCCCCGTAAAGGATAGTTTGTATGCAGTTTTAAAACCGTTACTCCGCTTTCACCGCCCAACGCATCTTGGTTGAGCGGGCGCGCGGGTTCAGGCGGCATTCTTCAGCGGACGGTCTTATGACATCAGCCGAGATTTCTGCGTAAACGCCTGCTTTTTTCAATTCCTTGAAGGCTTTTTTGACCAGGCGGTCTTCTCCTGAATGAAAAGTCAGAATTGCCACTCTTCCACCGGGCTTTAAAATACCATCGAGCTTTTCCAAAAAGCTGTAAAGTACCTCGAATTCACTGTTCACATCAATACGCAGTGCCTGAAATGTGCGGGCACAGGACTTTTTGACTGCTTCCTCCCGTTCTGCTTTTGGCAGACGGACAAGAGCTGCTTCCACAGCATTTCTCAAATCTGTTGTCGTTTCTATCTTTTTCCCGTTCTTTAATCTGCCAAATACGCTGGCTGCAATTTCCGCCGCATACGGTTCATCGGAATTTTCAATGAGCATTCCTTCAAATTCCTTCTGCGTAACCTGTAAAAGCCGATCTGCCGCACTGTCGCCATGCATAGGATCCAGCCGCAGATCCAGAGGACCTTCTGTTTTATAAGAAAAACCGCGCTTCGGATCGTCGATCTGCATGGAAGAAACGCCGAGATCCGCCAATACAAAATCAAACTGTCCGAATTCCTCCGCCACCTTGTCGATATTTGCAAAATTCATCAGCCTAAACTGAAAGGTATCCTCGGAAAAACCTGCCGCGCGCAGCCTTTTGACCGTCTTTTCCGATTCGATCGGATCAATATCGAGTCCGACGAGCCTGCCTTCTCCTTCCAGCTTTTCCAGCATTTTGCGACTGTGTCCGCCATAGCCCAGCGTACAGTCCAGCCCCTGCTGCCCCGGTCTTATTTCCAGAAAATCCAGTATTTCCTTTACCATAATGGAAATATGCATGCCCGCAGGCGTCGAACCCTTTTCGATCACATGTGCCACTGTATCGGCATATTTTTCGGGATCATGTTCTTTATATTTTTCTTCAAACTTCTTCGGATACCTGCCCGCGTAGCGGACACGGCGCTTGTGTACTTTTTCTTCCATATTCTTCCTCACTGTCACAAAATATAGCTTGTATTATACCATTATGTTTATCCTATAGTTTCCGACAGGTCAAGTCAACCTGTGAAATACAACTATGAGAAACACGCTCCGCGAGTTTCTCAAGTTATCGCGGCAGTCGCCAAGGTCTTGTGCAAGCACAGACTTTGGCTCGTTGCCCGCGTAAATTAAAAAACAGAAGACCCTCTGTTTTTGGCAGATAATCTTCTGTTTGTTTTATCTGTGCTGAGATACCTTATCTGCTCAGCACGATTCTCTCAAAATAAATTCGGATTTTAAAATGATATTTTCACATCGGGCATCCGGATCTCCAATTTTCTTAAGCAGTAATTCCACTGCTTTTCTTCCCATTTCCTTCATTGGCTGACGAATTGCTGATATCGTCGGAACTGTCAGCTGTGACCATTCAAAGTCATCATAGCATATCATAGCCATTTCTTCCGGTATACGCTTCTTATAATCCATAAGACATTTAAAAACTCCCTGTGCCATCGGATTTTCAGCAACAAAACAAGCAGTCGCCTTTTTTTCCTGCAATAGTTGTTTCATTGCATCATACCCATTTTCAAATGTCTGTTGTTCTCTTCCTACTATAATTTCCCCGTCACGTGCGAGTCCACTGTCAGCAAGAGCATCCAAATATCCCTGAAATCTATCTCTTCCTGTGGATAACTCATAATTTCTGCTGCTGTAAATATAGCCAATATTAGTATGCCCTTTTTGAATTAATGCTTTTATCGCATTATAGGATGCCTGATAATTATCACACGTTACCGCATTACATGGCACGAACTTTGTTTTACAATCAATAAAAACCAGTGGAAAATCTTTGGAAGGACAGAGCGTCCGATAATCAAAATCCATCTGCCGGGGCGCCAGAATAATGCCGCATACCTGCTGCTGTAACATGCTGCGGACAACATTTAATTCGTCGTTTACCTTACTTCTCGTCGTACATAAAAGCAGTGAATAACCCTCTTTATATAAAACATCTGAAATCTCATCCACAACCCTCGAGAAGAATGGCGTAGATGCTTCCTGTACAATTACAGCAACTGTTTTCACAGTATTCGTCCGCAGCCCTCTTGCCATAATATTCGGTGTATAATTCAACTCTTTTATCGCATCATTTACCCGTTTTTCAACTTCAGGAGACACATATCTTGTCTTATTCACCACATGAGAAACCGTTGTTGCAGATACACCTGCTCTTTCTGCCACCTGTTTTATTCCAACCCTCATGCTTTTATCATTCCTTTCACTTCATTAAGAACAGTCTATGCCAGTTCTTTTATACTGCATACAAATGCATCGGGAATATCGATCTGATTCACTGATTTAAACAGAGCCGGATCATCTTCCTTCCGTTTAAAGATTTCCATAATTCCCGTAGAGTGTCCCATTCTCTCGCCCAAAGTAAAAAGAATGTCCCCTTCTTTATTAAAACGGATCGTCCTGACAGCCCCTCTGACCGGAAGTCTCGATGCAAGTTCCATCCTTCCGTCCGGTAATACTCTTAAAATTACAATCTCATAATGTCCGCGGACAGATGCTGCAATAAACTCGCCGGTTTTTGATATTGCTATATCACCCGCTGCCATATAATGCTGAGGCAGTCCATCTTCTCCAACTTCCCCAAAATTCCCGGGGAGTTCGTGATTTGCAATATTGATAATCTGTAATTCTTCCGTCTCTGCGCGTTTTGTTGCCTTCCATGCAGCAATTTGCGCACTCATCTCCATAATAGTATAAGTATATCCATTTTTTTCATGAAATGCAATATGTCTTGGTCCTGAACCCGCCGGTGCTGACCAGCTGCCCGTGATATCAAATGTTTTTTCATTATTTTTATGCTCTAGTATCCACACCTTATCAGATCCAAAATCTGCCACATAACAATACTTACTGTCTGCTGTAAAAAAAGCCGAATGTGGATGTGCACGATCCTGCCTGTAACTGATGCTGCTCCCTTTAAATTCCAGTCTCTGTATAAAAGCACCGATCTTTCCTTCTTTATCCATTTCATAAAAATGAACTGCACCATCCGCAAAGTCAGTAACCGCTATTATTTTTTCATCCGGACTGATCGATAGATGACAGACATCGCCGGCTGTATGCAACACTGTTTCGTTCATAAATATGAGACTTCCGTTCTGATCTGCTATCCGATAACTTTGCAATACGTCCTGATCTGCATCTGTTTTACCTGTTACAAGCAGCGTATTCTTATCACTGCTCATGGCAATATGGGTAAACCCACGTAATTGCACCTCCTGTCTTACCAGAAGTAATTTATTTTCATCCGCTTCATACTTATAAAGATATATGCCACCATGTTTATTATCACCCTTAACGCCTGTCCAGATTTCATATCTGCGTTTTGACCGCATTATTTATTCATCTCCTTACTTATATGTCATATTTGTGCCGGAATGGTTTCCCGTATTTTAGAAATCGTATGTCGGCTGTTTCAGGGGGATATTCTCCATGATCCATCTGGCATCTTCCATTGTTGTCATCACATCCATGGAGCCGTATTTTCTTGTAGAGCCGGCTGAACACGCATTGGCAAAGCCTGCTATGCTTTTCAGCTCATCTACACTCAGTTGATCTATGGAAAAGCCTTTTCTTGTTGCCTGAAATAATAAAGCCCCCATAAAAGAATCTCCTGCTCCGGTTGTATCCACAACATCTACCGCATAAGTAGGCTGATAGACATATCCGTTACGATTTCTTAAAAGACAGCCGTCTTCTCCAAGTGTTACCGCAACCAGTTTATTTTTTTCCCTGACAAGCCTTTCACTGCCTTTCAGAATATCTTTCTCGCCAAAGAAATGCTCTAATTCTACATCTGTAAGCTTAACAATATCACTCGTTAATGCTGCATCACAAATACTTGTCATTTCTTCCTGTGTGTGCGTGTTTCCCCGCCAGTTACAATCTAATCCCAACAGTCCGTTTTGCTCCCTGACAACTTCTATGATCTTCTGACAGGCTGCATAAATCGGTTTTTCCTTTTTATAAAACCACATAGGTATCACAAAAGCCCTGCTGGATCTGATCATATCGAAATCCACTGCATCTACACCCGTCTCCACATCCGTTCTTCTGCTTTCATACTTCAGAAAATGTCTGTCATTTTTTTCATCAAAATGCACAAACATCATACGAGTTTCCACTTTATCGCTTATTACCACACCGGATACATCAATTCCACTTTCCTTTGCATACTCATATAAGAATTTGCCATGATCATCATCTCCGACCGTAGTGATAAGTGCACCCGTACCACCCAGCCGGACAATCTGGGACAACAGATTTCCTGTAGCTCCTGCCGGCTGTCTTTCATATAAATTGAAGCCTGCTTCTGTCTTTCCTCTGTATACCATGTTCAGAATCAGATCTCCTAATGCCACAACATCTACATTTTTCATCGATCCAGTATTCTCTCCTTCTTCATTTCTCGCATTGTTATGATTTGGCATTTCTTGCTTTTTTCGTACGTACTGTATCATAAAATACAGCTATAACGATAATAATGCCCAAAATAACCTGCTGCCAGAATGCATCAATTCCGTTCAGATTCAGTCCGTTTCTGATACATGCAACAATGATCGCACCAACAACAGCACCAAGCATTCCACCTTCGCCACCTACCATACTGATGCCTCCCAGTACAGATGCAAAGATACCTTCAAACTCATAGCCATTTCCACCATTAGTCGGCATGGATACAAGCCGTCCTGCAAGCATGGCTCCTGCCAGACCTCCGAGCATTCCTGTTATGATGTATGCAATAAATTTTACTTTAGGTACATTGATACCGGACATAGCTGCTGCATCCGGGTTACTTCCTATAAAATAGATATTTCTTCCAAATACGGTCTTTTTCAGAATGAAAGACAATAATAATGCTATTACAATAAATACATAGGCCGGGATCGGAATTCCCAGAATAGAGCCGCTTCCGAATTTTACAAAACTGTTAAGAATTTCTTCTGAAGCATAAGCCCGAACCGCAATAGTCTGTCCATTGGTCAGAATCATCAAAATTCCCCTGTATATCCACATGCCTCCGAGTGTTGCAATAAAAGGGATCAGCCCCATGACTGTAACCATAAATCCGTTCATTGCCCCGCAAAGTCCGCCAACCAGAACGGCGCCGATTATACTCGGAATCAGCGGAACATTCATTCTGATAAACAGACAGCAGGCTGCTCCTGTCAATCCAACGATAGAACCCAGTGATAAATCAATACCGCCTCCAATGATAACAATGCTTGCTCCCATTGCAACCATGACATAGACAGCAGCAGAAAGCATAAGGGATGTGATATTATATGCCTGTCTGAACGGAGGTGTTGTAATAAAAAGAAATAACATAATCACAATCAGAATTGTGATCGGTCCCAATATGCTGCTTTTTTTAAATGCACTTAACTTGGTTACATTTTTTAACTCATTTTTTTTCATATTTGGTCATCGCCCTTCCTGTTTTTTTATTCCGGTTGCATACTGCATAATATTGGATGCTTCAATCTCCGCATGACTTAATTCACCTACCGTATGTCCTTCCCGGTATACATATACTCTGTCACTCATTCCAATCACTTCCGACAGATCAGAAGAGATCAGAATAATACCAAGACCGGCATCTGATAATTGGTTCATCAGCTTATAGATCTCAAATTTAGCACCTACATCAATTCCTTTGGTTGGTTCATCAAATATCAGAATCCTTGGATTACACGACATCCATTTTGCAAGAATTACCTTCTGCTGGTTTCCTCCACTCAACAGTTTTGTCTGCTGTTCCAGACCCGAAATCTTAATCTGCAGCTTTTCTACATAAGTGTTCGCATTTTCTTCCGCTTTTTTTTCACTTACCAGTCCCCTTCTGGATAATTTTTTCAGAGAGGCAATACTGATATTTTTTTCAACATTTAATGACAAAGCCAGACCGTCTGCCTTACGGTCTTCTGTCATATATACGACGCCGTTTTCTATTGAACTGTGCACATTTTTAAACTGCTTAACCTGCTTGTCAAATAATGTAAGTTCATCTATTTTTCCCTTGTCAGCTCCAATCAATATACGCATGGACTCTGTTCTCCCGGCTCCGACAAGACCGGCCATTCCAACTATTTCACCCTTATGGACGACAATTTCATCCACATTTATGCCACTTTTATTTTTTATTCCTTTTGCATGAAGAACCACTTCCCCTATTTTTCTCTTGTAGTCAGGATATTTTTCTGTCATCTCCCGCCCTACCATCAGGTTTACAAGTTCTTCATTTGTTGTATCCGCATAGTTCATGGTGCGGATAAATTTTCCATCACGCATGACTGTTACTCTGTCGGCAAGGATTTCCAGTTCTTCAAATCTGTGCGTAATGTAAACAATACCCATTCCCTGTTTTTTTAATTTCTCGATTATCTTATACAGATGGTTAGTTTCTTCCTTTGTAAGTGACGTTGTAGGTTCATCGAATACAATAACCTTTCCGCCGCGCGATATTACCTTAGCGATCTCAACCATCTGCTGTTCTGCTATACTTAATGATCTGACAGGTAATGTCGGATCCACATATAATCCGACTGTATCCTGTAGAATCTTTTCTGCTTCTTTTCTTAAAGTTTTATCATCGATCAGATGTTTTTTTGTTTTCAGATTTCCGATAAAGATATTGTTTGTCACATCCATCTGCATACAGACATTTAATTCCTGAAATACCTCACCAATACCCAGCTGAAGTGCTTCTGACGGACTTTTAATGGCAACCTTCTGACCTTCAATAAAAATTTCTCCTTCATCAGGTGCATACACACCATAAAGAATTTTCATTAATGTAGATTTTCCTGCACCATTTTCCCCCACCAGTGCGTGCACCTCGCCCGCACATAGATTAAAAGAAAAATGATCCAGTGCATGCACGCCGGGAAATGTTTTTGTGATATCTTTCATCTCCAATAATACATTACTCACTCCATCTGCCTCCTGTTATTTAAAAAGGCTGTAAATGTATACAGCCTTTTTATTTCTGTATGTTATGATATGAGTGTCAAAATTAAATTTTGCCACTCATTGATGTATTCGAATTGCTATATTGCTACGCAATTTTCGCAATTCTCGAACACCTCAAACTTTCATAAAATGCTGTATTCACAGCATTTTATTACGTTTTTGGTGTTCGGCGTGTCAACAAGTCTAAAATGCTTACTTGTGCAAGCACAATCGCATTTTGGACTTTTGACACTTACATCATGTTATTACTGTTCTAATTCATCAATATTATCCATGGTGAATATCTTACATCCCGGATCGATATTATCCTTAGGAACAGATTCACCCTTTAAATGCTGCAGCATTTTTTCTACTCCAAGATATCCCATCTGATATGGCTCCTGAACCATCAATGCATCAATAACGCCGCTCTTCATCAGTGCAATTTCATCCTGATCAGAGTCAAAGCCTACAAACTTTAAGCTTTCTTTCTGATAAGAAACCAACACATTTCCGGCTGCCAGTGCAGACTGGTTATTTACACAGAACAGCCCTGCCAGATCAGCATTCGCTGTAATTGTGTCACTTACCTGTGTGGAGCATCTGTTTAAGTCATTATTATAATACTGGACATCCATGCACTCTATGGCAGGATATTTTTCTTTACAACGATCTACAAATCCCTGGATACGGTCTACATCAGATACAGCCTGTGGATCATTGGCAAAAACTGCAACCTTTCCACCATTTTCTCCTAAAAGCTCTGCCATCTTATCCGCTGCTTCTGCCCCGGCTGCTTTGTTATCTGTGCAGATGCTTGTAATATAATTTTCAGATGCTGTAAGGGAATCCAGACATATAACCGGCAGACCTGCATTATAAGCCTCATCTATTGCACTGGCATTCGCATCATAATCCTGCGGACACATAACCACCGCATCATAACCGGTACTGATAATCTCTGACATTGCATTATTGATCTGAGCGGAATCATGATAAGTACTAGGTGCCACAACCGTTCCTTCTACTCCGTACTCCTTGCAGGCATCCATGAATCCTTTATCAATGGACAGGAAGAAATCTTCCGCTCCCTTCTCCAGTAATGCTATTTTATAAGTTTTCTCCTGACCTGCTTCTTCACTGCCTGCCTGTGCGGCAGCTCCCTGATCTGCAGGTGCCTCCGTTGTCTTGCCACACCCCGTCATAGCAAGAACCATTGCCGAAATAATAATTGTACTAACTAATCTCTTTTTCATATTGCCTTCTCCTTTCTTGTTTTAACGTTTGCGCAATCGTTAAACTGATTGTACCACGAATGTTTTTTTCTGTCAATTTGTGTACGTAACATTTTCGTTAATCGGTATAATGTTAGTCTTCGCTATCTCATTATAATTACATAAAATCAGATGAAACAAACTGTTTTCCATAACATCATCCATATCCAGTTCGCAGAAATGTGTAATAGCGCGTTCAATTCCATGATCACTTATGTAGTTCTGAAGTTCTACGGCCTCTTTATCATTCTGATTCTGATAAAACATACCATACGCAATGCTGCGCGTAATAAAGTAAGGAATGATCCGGTGTTTCATACATAATAAAGCCGGTCCTACAAGCCGGTCATTCTTTTTCAGTTTCCGGATCGGTTCTCTGCCTATTCTGCTAAGCTGATCCCGGAAAAACGGACTTGCAAACTTTTCAAATTCAACTTTTACTGCTTCATCATCCGGAACAGGAAGTCCATATTCTTCATTCAGAGCCAGCCTTCCCTCTTTCCATGCATAATAAGCACATTTTCTGATATACAGATTGTTTACAGCCTGATTGATCGTCTGATATCCATAATAAGCACCCATAAATGCAAATGTCACATGTCTTAGATTTTCAGACCAGATTTTTTCAATCATATTGATTTCCATATTGTCCTTCAATACGAAGAATGAGGGATACTGATACCCGTCAGGAAACAGAAAGCTGTTATCCACCATCAGAATATCTTTATCGTCCCCTTCCAGAAAATACGGATCTTTCCGGCAGACCTCCGGATAAACCACCTTGCGGTTTACCTTGGCCGTTATCAGCGCAATATGTTTTTTGAAATAATCCAGCTCATCCTCATCCAGAGATCCGGAGATTTTTTTATCGAAATATTGTCTCAATCCGACAAAATTTCCACCAAGTATTATCGCAGCTGTGGAATCGTTTTTCTGCTCTTTTCTCATCCGGATCATTTCTGCCAGATCTTCCGCGACCTGATCAAATGCAGATGGAAAAAGTGCAGTTGCGATCATTTCCGACCGGGCAAGGTATGTAATATATTTCAGATGATCGTTGACGGTATCTACTATCTGAAATCCCTTTACAATACTTTCCCGGGATTTCCCTGTCAGAAGATTTTTCTGTTCTACCGTATAGTATCCCTGTTCTGCCAGCCCCTGCACGAGTCCGGTGTCTATATCGGCAAATACAATGCTGTAATTTTTCTCCTGATAAAACATCTCACCCAGCATGCCACGTCCGCTGCGGCCGGCTCCTATAATTGTAACGATTGGTTTATCACTCATCTTTACCATCCTCAATATAAGATATTGCGATCAGATCCATGTCTCCGTCAAAGTGTATTTCACCAAAATCAGCCGGTACCAATATGGTTTCTCCCAGCCCGATGGGCATATCTTCTATGGTTCCTTCTCCGTTTACACATGTCAGAAACAGAAATCCCTGATAGCTGTAGTTTCCTTTACCCTTGACAATGAACCGTTTTGCAACATATTCTCCGGCCTTTTCATAATAATGATAGATCAACAGACCGTTTTCACGTACAGGTTCTACTGCTTTTGCTCCAACAGGCACTTCCGGAATGTTGACGCAGTCATATACTTCCTGCAGTTGCAGTGGACGTGACGGATCGTTCCTGTCATTATCATAAAACCGGTAAGTTATATCACCATTTGTTCCAAACGTTGCATTGATCAGACCTTTTCCATAGCCGCCATGAATCACGCCTGCAGGTGTATGTACATAATCTCCGTCTTTCACCTTAATCGTAGAAAAGAGATTTTTCCAATCTTTATTTTCCACCATACGTTTAAAATCTTCCAGATTTTTCGCCTTGTTTCCAAAAAGCCACTCTGATACATGATCAGATGCTTTTAATGCAACGGCGCCGGATACTTTGCCCTTCTGATTTTCGTGTTTTTCTGCATATGCATCATCTGGATGCAGCTGATATGACTGAAATCCACTGTTTGCCGTTGTAGTCATCCGGACCGGAAATGATTTTTCCCTGCACTGGAATATCTGTGGGTTTTTTTCATAAAAAACCGACAACGGTTCCCCGGTTTCTCGTACCGTATTATCCAATTGTCCGGGAATGGCAATTACATGATAAATAGTTCCAATGTTTTCCATGTCTGTTTTAATATGAAAATGATCGATCAGTGCACGACCACCCCAGATAAATGACTTATAAATTGGTTCAATATGATATAATTGTCGCTTCATGTTTCCTCCTATACTTACAATTAGTTTAACGTTTGCGCAATCGTTAAACTAATTGTAAGTATGAGACCATGATTTGTCAAGATAAATTTACTGACTTTTTTAAAACGGGCACGGTAACAGTGCCGATATACTTCCTGAAATCACAAGAATGAGGGAGCACCCATTGATGCTCCCTCATTCTTCATTTTTTATGTTCTGTTGATCAGTCCCGCCATACGGATATGAACCCCATATACTTCGCCGGACTGCGGGTTTATTTGCCCAGTGGCTTACCTGTCAGCTTTTCATAGCCCTCCAGATAAATATCGATTGTCTTCTGTGCGACATCATCCGGTAACTTCCATCCCTTCTCCGGATTAGCTTTCAGCCAGTCACGTGCAAACTGCTTGTCAAAGGATGGCTGTCCATGACCCGGCTCATATACATCTGCAGGCCAGAAACGAGAGCTGTCCGGTGTCAGCATTTCATCACCGATTACAATATTTCCATCCTCATCCAGACCGAATTCAAACTTGGTGTCTGCAATGATAATGCCTTTCGTCAGTGCATATTCTGCACATTTTTTGTAAAGAGCGATCGTATAATCCTTGATCTTCTTTGCATATTCTTCCCCTTTACCCGGGAAATATTTCTCCAGATGAACGATACTCTGTTCATAAGATATATTTTCATCATGATCGCCGATCTCGGCTTTTGTGGAAGGTGTGTAAATAGGCTCAGGCAGCTTATCGGATTCCTTCAGGCCTTCCGGAAGCTTAATCCCGCAGACTGTGCCATCTTTCTGGTAGCTTGCCCATCCGCTGCCTGTGATATATCCACGCACGATACACTCAACCGGAATCATCTGCAGCTTTCTGCACATCATGCTGTTACCATCAAATTTTTCCTGCTGGAAAAATTCAGGCATATCTTTTACATCAACGGAAATCATGTGGTTCGGAATGATATCTTCTGTCATATCGAACCAGAATTTAGACATCTGTGTAAGAACTGTTCCTTTTTTGGAAATCACATTGTCCAGAATCACATCGAAGCAACTGATACGATCTGTCGCTACCATGATCAGGCTGTCCCCATTGTCATAAATCTCACGTACTTTACCTTCTTTGATCGGCTTTAATTCCTGCATCTTTTTTCTCCTTATTCTCTGATGACCCGTTAGGTCATTTTATTACAGACCACGAATCTGCATGGCTCCGGATCGTTATGCAGATTCCAAACCGCATATATCCTGTGATACCGGGCAGCAGACAAGACCTGTCCTATATCTGTGTAACACTTTTTATAGTCTGCTGTCAAGCCTTGCGGTAAAACTATTCATGAAAGTCCTCTATACCAAGTACGGTATCGTAAACCGCCACATGATCATAAATACATCTCCAGCTGCTTGTTGCATTTCCCGTGACACAGACATATGCATTTCCCGCCACATCCTGTGCGTAACTGGCAGCACAGTTTCCTGACTGCACCACATAACCCGTTTTGGCACCGAGCACCAGCTTCCCATTATCTTTATCCTCGATCCGGCGTAAAAACCAGTTAGAAAGAATCATCCCTTCCGGATGCTGCTCTGTCACGGATGTTGTATAAGTATGTGCGGATAACACCTCCCTGCAGAACGGATTATCCATTGCGGCTTCCATGATCATTGCCATATCATAAACGCTGCAGTGATGCGCCTCATCATATAATCCGACGCAGTTTGTAAAATGTGCAGTCTGGGAAAGTCCCATTTCTTCCATTTTCTGATTCATCAGTGCCACAAATGCTTCTTCGGAGCCTGCCACATATTTGGCAAGTGCAACTGCTGCCTCAGCACCGGATGGCAGGATCGTTCCGTAAAACAGATCTCTGACCGTCACCTGTTCATCCAGCTCAAACCCTGCATTGCTGCAATCGTTGGAATAACTGTAGTCCGTATCCTCTATCGTGATCGTTACTTTATCATCCAGCCTGCTTTCATCGATCTGCTCCGCTGCCACAAGCACTGTCAGGATCTTTGTCATGGAAGCAGGATTGATGACCGTCTGGGCATTCCGCTGCTGCAGGATCGTTTTATTTCCCACATCTACTAAAATGGCATAGCTGCTGACAACTTCCGCAGGCACATCTGTTGTTTCCGGTGTTACCTCTGCGCTGTAGACAATGCCCGGTTCCGTATCCTGCGCTGTCTGTCCGTCTGCCGCCTGTACGTTAGCAGATGCTATCGCACTGTCATCCGCACCTGCGATCATATTTTCTCCGCCCACCGGATCCGCAGCTTCCTCCACCCGGATCTGCGTGCTATCATCTGCTGCCTGTCCGGACTGCATCTGCTCTGTCCGGGCTGCTTTTGGCTTATGCATCGTGACTGCGATCCCGATTGCCACGATCAGAACGAAAAGAGCCGGAATTCCGATCCTGCAGGCTTTCCTGATCCGCATCTGCTGCTGTTTTTTCCGCCGCATTTCCTCACGCCTTCTCTGACGCTGCAGCTGTCTTTTTTCTTCTATTTCCCGATCTACCTCTAAATAATCCTGTTCCATTTTACCCTTTCACACTTTCTTTTCGATTCTGTGTTTCCTGTATCGTTCATTTCCGTTCTTCCTGCATCCGGATCTTCCACCGGATTTTGCACCTCTTCCAGTTCCCGTCTATCTGGTCTCTTCGCACTGCATCTGTATTTCCGCCCCATTCTGCATTCCGGGCTCGTTCTCTGTCTGTACTACATCATCATAGGTGTCCAGAAAATGATGCTTCACGCCATCCTTTTTATATGCCACGACAGTGCTCAGATTCACATTTTCCACGCTGCGGAATATATTGGATTCCACAAACGGATTGACCTGCTTCAAGGTTTTGATCAGTTCTTTGATCTCCACGCGTTTGGAACGGTTTTCATTGTTATTGCATGTTGTACATGTATCTGTAAACTTGCATGCACACTGGATGAAATGCAGATCATTGTAATCACGCCATGCCTTGATATCATCCTCGCGGATCAGATACAGCGGGCGGATCAGCTCCATGCCTTCAAAATTTGTGCTGTGCAGCTTTGGCATCATAGTCTGCACCTGTCCACCATACAGCATTCCCATTAAAATCGTTTCTATGACATCATCGAAATGATGGCCGAGTGCAATCTTATTACAGCCCATTTCCTTTGCAAAGCTGTATAAATGTCCCCGCCGCATACGTGCACAGAGATAGCACGGTGATTTTTCGATAGTATAAACAGAGTCAAAGATATCTGACTCATAAATCTTTATCGGAATCTGCAGTCTTCTTGCATTTTCCTCGATCACCTGTCTGTTTGCGGGGCTGTAGCCCGGATCCATTACAAGAAATTTCACCGTAAAATCGAATTTATGGTGCAGCAGAAGCTCCTGAAACAGCTTTGCCATGAGCATGGAATCTTTTCCGCCGGAAATACAGACTGCTATGCGGTCGCCCGGCTTTACAAGCTCATAATCCTTCACTGCCTTGACAAATCTGCACCAGATCGTCTTACGGAATTTCTTGCGGATGCTCTTTTCCACTTCCTTGCAGTAATCCTCTGCTTCCTGCTGCTTAACGGTATCTAACAGCCACGCAATATAACCGCCCTCCAGACTGACCGCATCATATCCCGCTTCCGCCAGCTCTTCTGCCGCCTCTACGCTGAATTTTCCTCTGCTGCAGCAAATGACCTGCTTTTTCGTCCGGTCAAGCTGCTCATTTTCTAAAAGTGCATCCTGCGGGATTGCAGCTGCGCCCGGGATTGCACCATGTGCGATTTCCTCTTCGCCTCTGATATCGATCAGCTGATAGCTTCCCGCGGGAAGCAGTTTAAATTCCTCTAAGGAAATACTGTTTTTCATGTTTTGTCCTTCTTTTGGTTTGTTCTGTTATTGTATATCGCGGTCTCCGCTGCTGTCACCTGCTTCCCGTTTCCTGCGCAGGGTTGTGATCAGCTCATAGACCTCCGGTCTTCTTTCTTTCAGATGCGCATCCAGAATATGTCTTCGTTCCCGGAATTTCTGTGCCAGCTCCGGATGCTCCTGCGCGATCCGGTCATGCACTTCTTTTCGATGCGCTTCGATCTTTTCTGCCAGCGTCTGTTCATCCTTACCGGAAATATTAACGATTTCCTTCAGATGCTCCTCCAGATGCACCAGCCATTCATCCTCATCAAGCTCTTCCATATGTGCCCAGCGACCATGCAGAAGTGCCTCTACATCACCTGTCTCCTTAAGCTGCTCGATCTGCTTTTCGATCTGTTTTTCAATTGCGGTCTCTGCATCCTGTCCAAATGCCCAGACAAATTCCTGTACTCTGTTATCCGCACGCTTTCTGGAAGCGCTGCGTTCTGTATTATCGACACCGCCTTCGAGCGGATATGGTCTGCCGATGCCCATATCCTTGAGCGCAATGTGGATCGTGCGTCTGACATGTCCCTCTTCGATCAGGTAGCCAAGCCCCAGCTTGCGGAGCTGCTCGTTCAGTCCTGCAATGTGTTCCGTGATGTAAAACCGGATATTCTGCTTCTGCAAAGACTTACAGAGGATATCCAGCCCATCCGCAGCAGTGATGTCAATGCTTCCGATCCCGCTTGCATCCAGAATGACTGCTTTTGTCTCCTGTGTAACATGATCCTCGATATCCTGTCTGAGCACCTGTATATTGGCAAAAAACAGATTGCTGCTGAACCGGTAGATCAGAACGCCTGACACTGCATGGATCTGGCTGCTTTCTTTTAAATCCCGGAAATGCCTGTGCCCTGGCTGAATGCCCAGAAAGCATCTGGCAGGCTTTGCCGTCCGGATGATAACCTCGGCAAATGACAGCAAAATACCGATCAGAACGCCGTTGATCGTACCTAAGAATAAAACACCAATAAAAGCACCGACAAAGATCATGCACTCTGTCCGACTGATCTTCCACAGGCGGATAGCAAGATCAAATTCCGTTGCACCCAAAAGTGCAGAAATGACGATCGCCGTCAGAATCGGTACCGGAAGGTAACCAATAAAGCCTGTTCCGCCAAGCAGCAGCACAAGCATTGAAATGCCTGCTACAATACCGGTCAGCTGCGTCCGTGCCTGATACTGCTCTCCCATTGCCGTTCTGGAAACGGAACCGTTAATGGGACAGCAGCCTGTCAGGGCTGCTATGAGGTTACCCATTGCAAACGCAAAGATTTCCTGATTATCATTGATCCGATAGCCGTTTTTCTGGGCAAAACTGTTTTCTGCCAGCAGAGTCTCCGCCATAATGACGATCGCCACTGACAGGCTGATCGTTACTGCCTCCCTGACCGGAATCACGGAAAGATCAGGCAGTGCAAATGGCATCAGCCCCGGATCTACAGCGGAAAGTGTCACAACGCCCCATTTTTTAAGCGGCAGAAACTTTGTCATACAGGCTCCTGCTGCCATCAGAAGCACCGCCATCGGGAATTTGGGGATCAGTTTTTTGGAAAGAAGCAATATAAAAAGTGCAAAAAGCCCCAGCAAAAGGGACGGCAGATTCAGTTTTTCCAGACTTTCTCCGATATGCACAGCAAGCTCGAAAAATTCTCCCACACCTGCGCTGCCCCCGAAGAGCTTCGGTATCTGCATCAGCATGATCGTTGTACAGATGCCCGTAATAAAACCGCCCATCACAGGCGCGGAAATATAATTGACCAGCTTTCCGGCTTTCATATAAGAAAAGGCAAACAGCCAGAGTGCTACAAACAACGTCAGAACCGGAACTGCCCGCATTGCCTCTTCGGAACCGCTCTCAATTCCCATAGAAAGCAGTGCGGATCCGACAAGTGCTGCAGGCGCTGCATCTACACCGAAAATAAACTGCGGCGAGGTGGAAAAGACCGCAAAAAACAGGATCGGCAGTACAGAACCATACAGCCCATAGACTGCAGGAAGTCCCGCAATCTGCGCATATCCCATGGAGATCGGTATGGAAACCGCCATGATAATCAGTCCCGCCAGAATATCTTTTCCCAGATTTTCTTTCTTATAATTTCTAAGCGTTGGAAATAAATGCAACTTCTGCCATCCTCTTTCTGTCTGATATCTGCACAGACACATCCTTTTGATTTATCTCCACATTATTTTACCATTCTACTCCTATCCGGCGCAAGATACCATATTACGGATATCATATTTCTGAAAATTTTCTTTTCACAATTATTTTCTATTTATATTTCTCAATAATTAATAAAATATCTTCTCTGAGGATTTCTTCTTGATTAATATATTCTTTCCACTCCTCCACAAGTTCTGTTATTTTTTCTACTATACCATAATCCTCTAAACTGACGCCTTCTTCATAGGCGTTTCCTATCCCACCATTTTCATCTTCCTCAACATCTCCATATGACACTTCAATCAAGGCACTCTTTACTTCATCATCAAATTCTCTATGTAATAATATGTCAATTTCATCCTTTTCACCCGGGCATGGAGAAAGATATAATTCATCTACATCAAGAGTATACTCCTCTTGTTCAAGTGAATATACTCTATAATGTCCTCCAAATTCCAAAGACTCAAAGTCACCTCCAATTTTATACTTTTCAAATGTAGCATTTTTCTCAGTAATCCACTCCTGAAACATAAAGATACTTTCCAATGTATCTCCATAAATATCTATTCCTAATTCTGAAATTTCATTTAACACCTTTTCCAATGAAACTAACTCTACATCTGATAACTCATCATATATTTCTTCCTCATAAAAATATGCCAGTTCCTCAATTGAATTGCGAATACTTGAAAATTCTTCATTCAATTCTTGCAAGGTGCATGCAAAATCTGATGTACTAATCAATTCCTCAACCTCACCATGAAAAGAACCTAGCGACGACAATCCATAACTTTCCCTTATTGTATCCACTATATCCATTTCATATTGCTCTGCTTGCTCTTTTTCTTGCTCCCTTAACTCTTGTTCCATCTCTTCAAGTAGTTCCGTATTAATAACATTATCTCGTAGCTCTTTACCCACCAATTGTTCAAAAGTGCGAATATAAATAGTTTTAGTATCTAACCCTTTTTTCTTCAAATCTTCTATTATATCTTCATGTAACACATTCTTATCATTTGATGCGGAGAAATCCTTATAATTTCCGGTAACAAAGTAAATCTTATCTTCATCGTTAATATCAATGAATTCTTCAATATTTATTAATGTTTCAACAATAACACCGTCTCCGTTTGATTCTTTTTCAACCTTATGAAAAGGTGCTCTTTTATATATTTTTCGCTTCATAACAATAGCCATCAATGAGATATCATCCATTAAAATAGTGTTAACATTGGAAAATATCTTGCTAATCGAATTGAAAATGTCTGATTTATACTCTTCTCTCTTCGATGTGAATAGCGTAAGTGCATCCTGCAACTCCTTGCGTGCATTTTTCTTATATTCAGACAAATCCAAGCCGTCTATATCCAATGTCGATACCCCATACAAATTCTTAATTGCATCCAATGCTTTTTCGATTTGTTTACCGACATTGTCTATTTCTTCATTTAAGTGGCGATATGTTTCCGTTCTAATTATTTCCGGAACAATCAGCCTTACTTCTCCATAATCTAACAGCTTAATAAACTTACTCAATAACTTATTGTTAATCTGATTTCTCCGATCAACAACCATATCAATAATAATGTTTGTATCCAATAAAATATAATTCATCACGTATTTCCTCCTCATGTCTGCGGTAAGAATTCATAACACTATTCCGAAATCACTTTCCAATATCCATTTTTATTTGATCCAACTCGCTCAATATAGCCATTCTCTCTTAAAAAAGTTATATTGTTCTGAATCGCAGTTCTACCAATACCAACAACCGACATTAATTGTGGTTGTGTAATATTGGGATTATTTCTGATCTCCTCCATAATCCTCTGTCTAGTAGGATTCAATTTAATGTTTTTATCCCCCACTTTATCTGCCACTTTATCTCCCACATCTGCATTAAGTTTCTCAAATGGTATTGTTACTACTATAGAGTTATCCCTGAATTCAAATGCATCTTTACCATATATCCTTGTTATTTGAGGCACACCTCTTCCAGAACGCTCACTTATATGCAGCTGTAAAAAAATATCAGATAATTTCCTGTTTACCGGAATAGAAACGCCCAGATAAAATCCCTCTTTCGTCTGTTTTGGTGCCAAATTGCCTCTTGAAAGAATCTCAATTCTATCACTAAACACTGTAATCATTGGGGCATTTCCATCAATCCACGCATTGTGCACAAAGGCATTTATAATTGCCTCGCGAAATGCATCCTGATTAAATAAAGGAACTTCCTTGCGTTCTACTAACCTATTACGTTCATCTGCCTGCATTATGTTTAAAACATCTCCGTATTCCAAGACTTTATCCAAGGAATTTAGCAAACAATTATTTCCGAACTCTCGCACTGAATATAGCATCGATGCTTTATCAGTACCTCTAAAAATAGATACCCGGATTGGGAACTGGCTATCATCTGATAAAATCTGAGCCAATAAATTGTACTTTCCTTCTTTATTACGTAATCCTAAATTTCTTTCAAATGTTTCACGATTCAAAACAATTCCCTTGTCTTCATAGTACATAAATAACTTTCTAAATGTTAATTCCTGCTCGTATGCCTCTATACTTTCTATCGTAGGCATACCATTACGCAATATATCAAACAATTGCGATTCCCGTTCCGGATATTTATTCAGATTCACCTTACTCGAACCTATTCTTAAATACCTTACGTTGTTAAACGCTGTCGGAACCTGCTTTGCTGCTGGAATCATCAAAATTACAACGCGTTTGTCTTCTATTGTAATCTCATGAAAAGAAAAGCCTATATCCGGCGTAATCTGTCTTGCCAAATAATGTTCTAGCGGTTCTCCTTTCACGTCCCTTTGATATGAGAAAGTTGTATCTGTAAGTTCATGGGTTTTATCATGGACACCCCATATCAAATAAGCCATTTCTTCGCCATGCATAGCTGCTGCATTGGACATTGAAGAAATATATTCAGCTATCCCGCTTTCGTCATACCAACTATCTTTAAATTCAAACCATTCTTCCTCACTTGAATATGCACGCAATTCATTAACTTTATTTATAAGTCTTTCCACCTGTTATGCTCCTTTCAAATTTTCCATTTGGCTCACTTTATCCCCCACATAGATTATAGTACATGTGGGGGATAAAGTGGGGGATAAATTTTTTTATGTATTTTCTACCCCAATTCCACTAATTTGGGGTAGAAAGAAACGATGTGGGGTAGTATCGGGTGAATCGCCGCTCGCTACCTTGCTCCTGATGCCTGTTTTGGCAAAGCAGTTGTTTTCCCATCATCAGTCTTTTCCAGTCCTTGATTATGAATCAGCAAATCTGTTGTCTTTTCCAACAAATCCTGTTCGCCGGATTCAAAAATAGCCAATCTGTACTTCTTCTCCTTACACTGCTCAATCAAAGGCTATAAGCTGTCCATAACCTTTGGATCAGCCTTTTCTGCATTCGTAAGCCATACCAAGGCATACTTGCCCGCTTTGTTTACTGTCAACTCCATGCGAAACCTCCTTTACCTAAATGATAACCAAGTTTTGTCATCTTTATGCCGGCAATGATGAGCAAACCTGATAGCTTCATTTTAGTAAAACCGGTCGCATTCTACATTGAGTCACAATTGAATCCAAATTGAATAAAGCTCAAATAGAATTTAAGTAATGGGATCCCAAAAACTTTCAAAAAACAGTTTTCACAGCTAACTTGGGCATGCGGACGGTGGAATTAACTTTTGAAATTTTCAGATATCATATTTCACGAAATTTTTACAAAAATGTATATATATGATGATATAATATTAGTGATATCAGGGTCAGAAGTCAGAAGACACGACGTGCTTGCACAGGAGTGGTTTCATGACTTCCTGACCCGCCCAAATATGAGCATAAAAGTGAAGCGTCAGCTTCACGTTATGCGAATATTTGGCAGGATTGTGAAAGTGCGAAGCACGGAACAATCCGTATGATATCACGTAATTCTCATTATGAGCATAAAAGCGAAGCCCCAGGAGGTCCCCATGGAACAAAAAACACCTTTTGTACAATTTCAGAATGTCTGTAAATATTACCAGGTCGGCGATACCCGCTTTGCCGCCTCGGATCACATTTCCTTTACGATCGAAAAAGGAGAATTCTGCGTAATATTAGGGCCTTCCGGTGCGGGAAAAACGACCGTTTTAAACATGCTCGGCGGAATGGATACGTGTGATGAAGGCACGATCCTTCTGGACGGAGAGTGTGTCAGCTCCTTTGACAGTAAGCGGCTGACAACTTATCGCCGCTACGACGTCGGCTTTGTATTCCAGTTTTACAATCTGGTACAGAACCTGACCGCCAGAGAAAATATAGAGCTTGCTTCCGAGATCTGTAAGGATCCTCTTGATGCAGATACCGTTCTTGCCGAAGTCGGTCTTTCCGACCGGAAAAACAACTTTCCTGCCCAGCTTTCCGGCGGGGAACAGCAACGTGTTTCCATCGCCAGAGCACTTGCGAAAAATCCAAAGATCCTGCTCTGCGATGAGCCGACAGGTGCACTTGATTATAAAACAGGCAAACAGGTGCTTGCCCTTTTACAGCAGACATGCAGAAAACAGGGACGTACCGTTATCGTCATCACTCACAACAGCGCACTTGCCGCCATGGCTGACCGCGTGATCCGCATCGGCAGCGGAAAGGTTGTCGAGGAGAAACTGAATGAGCATCCTACACCGGTAGAAGAGATTGAATGGTAACAGTTTTCTTGAAAGGATAAGATAAAAATGACCCGAAGCTACCGCAAAAATATAAGACGAACCTTTAAGCATACGAAAAGCAGATTTATCGCCATTTTTTCCATCATTGCACTTGGTGTCGGCTTTCTTGCCGGTCTGAATGCAACACCGGTCGACATGAAGGAATCTATGGAGGCATATATGGACGATGCCAACTTTTATGATATCCGCATTGTTTCCACACTCGGTCTGACCGATGACGATGTCTCTGCCCTGTCTGCCATAGATGGCGTCAAAGACGTCCAGCCCGCCTACAACGCGGATCTTCTTGTACAGACCGGAGACGATACCGTCGTGGCAAGAGCACATTCACTGCCAATAACTACCGGTAAAGAAGAGACAGAAAAAAGCACATCCTCCCTGTCGACAGACGGCAACACCGCAACGAATTCGCAGGATACCATCAACAAGCTTTTCCTCGTTGACGGTCATATGCCGGAAAAATCGGGCGAATGTGTCGTGGAAGCGGGGGCTAACGATATGGCGTCCGCTTATCCGATCGGTTCCAAACTGGTGATCAGTCCGGAAAACGAGGATCTGGACAGTAAGTTATCCACAACCGAGTATGAGGTTGTCGGAATTGTCCACAGTGCCAACTACTTCAGCTTTGAAAGAGAGCCTGCCAGTGTGGGAAATGGACGGGTCAATCTTCTCATGTATCTGCTGCCTGAAGATTACGCTTTTACAGCCTATACAGAAATTTACTTAACCGTGGACGGTGCTCTCGCAGCCAACAGTCTGGGAGATGATTACGATCCGCTCGTTGATACTGTAAAAAACAAAATTGAAGCAATACAGGAGCTGCGCTGCCAGACAAGATATGACGAGATTTACGATGAGGCACAGCAGAAGATCGATGATGCCTGGGATTCCTATCATGAAGCAAAAGAAGAAGCCGATCAGAAGCTTTCGGATGCCAAAGCAGAGCTGACAGACGGTGAAAAAGAGCTGGCGGACGGGCAGACCGAATATGAACAGGGCGAGGCCGATTATGCGGATGCGCTTTCACAGATCGCCGAAAATGAGCAGAAGCTGGCAGATGGCGAAATACAGCTTGGCGATGCCAGAAGAAAGCTGCTGGAAGCAGATGCCCGGATCAGCAATAACGAAACACTCCTAGAGCAAAACGAAGCCAAATTAAATGCAGCCAAAACAGAGCTGGACAAAGGACAGGCACAATATGACAATGGCATGAACGCCTATCAGAGCGGCAAAAAGCAGTTAGACGACGGACAGGTGCAGCTGGACGCTGCCAAAAAGCAGCTGGATACCGCAAAAGAAAGCTATCAGTCCGGGCTTGCAGGCTGCGCACAGGGCATGACTTCTCTTCTGCCCTCTATGACAGCGGACGGACTGGATGGTTTTCTTGCTTTTTTAAGTGACAAAGGCTATGGTGCGCCGCAGACAACTACCGCCTTTTTACAGGATATGGCAGAATACGGTGTTTCTCTTCCGACAGTTTCCGCTAATTCCATAGAGGCTGCTTATCTGGAACAGGGGATCAGCCAGCTTCTGCCTGCGATCTCCCAGCTCTACAGTGCCAGAGAATCTATTACAGCAGGGCAGAGTACTTATGATGCAAATGCCGCCAAACTGGAAGAAAACAAAAAGCTGCTGGCAGACAGCAAAGAAGAACTTTCCAAAGCCAGACAAAAGCTCCAAAAAGGGCAGAAACAGTATGAAGACGGTAAAAAGCAGCTTGAAAACGGTAAGAAACAACTCAGCAGCGCAAAAGCCATGCTGGCAGGAAGCTGGGCAACCCTGTCCGGCAAGCAGACCGAGCTGACAGACGGACTTTCCCAGATCTCCGATGCAAAATCCTCACTGGAGGATGCCAGAAGCAGGCTGGATGACGCCAAAGCAACGATTGCGGAAAATGCCCAGAAGTTAGCAGATGGTAAAATTTCTTATGAAGATGCAAAAAAAGAGGCAGATGAAAAGCTGGCAGATGCCAGACAGGAGATAGAAGACGGCCAGGCAGATCTGGATACACTGGAAATGCCCAAATGGTATATCTGGGACAGAGATAAAAATATCAGCTACTCTTCCTTTACTGCCAACATTGACAAGCTGAATGCCATTACGACCGTTTTCCCGATCTTCTTTTTCCTAGTGGCTGCCCTTGTCGTTTCCACGACCATGACACGTATGGTAGAAGAAGAACGTTTACAGATCGGAACAATGAAAGCGCTCGGTTACTCTGCCAAAACGATCATGCAAAAGTATATTCTTTATGCACTCGCAGCTTCCGTTTCCGGAACGCTCGTCGGTCTTGCGGTCGGATTTAAAGCATTCCCGAGCATTATCTGGTCTGCTTATGAAATGATGTATTATATGCCTGCCATCGCGACCCCATGGCGGCTTTCCCAGGCGTTATTCTCCGGCGGAACACTGACCGTGCTTTCCCTGCTTGTAACAGCACTGACCTGTCGCAGCTCTCTCTCCGAAACACCTGCTGCTTTGATGCTGCCCCGTGCACCCAAGGCAGGAAAACGGATCCTGCTGGAAAGGATTACCCCACTGTGGCGTCACTTCCCGTTCTCCTGGAAGGTGACCTGTCGTAATCTGTTCCGCTATAAAAAACGTTTCTGGATGACCGTGATCGGTGTTGCAGGCTGTACCTCCCTGCTGATCGCCGGCTTCGGTATTTCCGATTCGCTCAATGCGATCATTACCAAGCAGTATGAAGATATTTTCCATTACGATCTGATGACGGTCGTCACGGAAGAGGATGCCCTCACGCAAGGCGCCGTACAGGAATATTTATTTGACAATCCGTCTGTTTTTTCTGATTCTCTTGCTGTTTCGATCCAGTCAACCAGACAGGAAATAAAGAACGGTGAGGCGGATGTTTATCTGATGATTCCGAAGGATCTTTCTTCATTTGGAAGCTTTGTGGATCTGCATGAACGAGTTTCCCGCAAGGCCACGCCACTGCAGGAGGACGGCATCATCATAACGGAAAAGCTGGCAAAAACACTGGGCATTCAGGCAGGCGACAGTATCACACTGCAAAATGAGGACGAGGAAAAAGCCTCCTTTACCGTAACCGGTGTCTGTGAACATTATGTCAGCAACTATGTCTATATGAGTGCTGCTACCTATGAAGCAGGCTTTCAAAAAGCACCGGTTTACAACGCTGCCCTCAGCAAAATGCCGGATGACAGCCAGACTGTGCGGGATCAGGTTTCCGCTGTGCTTCTTAACAATGATCATGTTGCCAGCCTGACCTTTACAGCCGATAACGTAAAGCAGGTACTGAATATGCTCAATTCCATTGATGCGGTTGTTGTCCTTATCATTGTCTGTGCTGCAGGGCTTGCCTTTGTTGTACTGTACAATCTGTCCAATATCAATGTGGCGGAACGTGTCAAAGAGATCGCCACGATCAAAGTACTCGGCTTCTATGACCGCGAAGTGGACAGCTACGTCAACCGGGAAAGCTACGCCCTGACAGGAATCGGTATCTTCTTCGGTATTTTCGGCGGTATTGCCCTGCATAAGTTTGTCATTACGACCGTTGAGGTCGATGCGGTCATGTTTGGCAGGAGCCTCCGCCCGGTCAGCTTCCTGTATGCAGTCCTGTTGACGCTTCTGTTCAGTATCATTGTGAGCCTCGTGATCGGACGATCTCTGAAAAAGGTTTCTATGGTAGAAAGTATGAAAGCACCGGAGTAAGGTATTTTACCAGATCAGCAGTCCGATATGATAAAAAATACAAGATAATACCAGTGAAAATACAATGTAATACAGTGCAGACAGCCCCAGCCATTTTTTGGAATGTGTCTCCTGGAAGGTCGTTGCAACAGTCATCGTACATGGCACGTTAAAGACGATTGCCATAATAAAGCCAAGTGCCTGCGGCTTACTGATCACCTGCGGAAGGAGGGTGGCAAGACCTTCTGTAAGACCGAGCGATTTGGCATTAAATGCTGCACTTACCATATCCGTATGGTTACTGTAAAGTGCATTTAATACCCCCAGCATGGATTCCTTTGTTACCATGGAAGAAAGGTAAGCCATAAACATCTCCCATGACATACCGAAGAACGAAGTCACCGGCTCGATCTTCTGTCCGATAAAGCTCAATGGACTTTCTGTTCCAAACCATGGATACGAAAGCAGATAGAACACGATTGAAACAAGGAAGATCACCTTAAATGCACGGGAGAAAATATCCCAGACCTTCTGCAGCGTCATACGGATAATATGTCCCCACTTCGGTTTATGATACGGTGGCAGTTCCATCACAATGCCATAGCTTTCTTCCTCTTTGATCAGCCTCCTGCCAAACAGTCTGGATGCCAGAAACATGGAGCAGACTGTGATCACGAGCATGAAAAGCAGGATCAAAAAGCCACCGGCCGGTCCGAAAAAGATCGTGGCAAGCATTGGTGCCAAAGACAGCAAAGTACCACATGGGACACTCCAGACAAGGATCATAGTCAGAAAACGCTGTCCTGCATTGTCGATCACACGACTGCCCGCGATTCCCGCCATATTACAGCCCATACTCATCAAAAAGGAGCAGACACTTTTTCCCTGCAGTCCAAGCTGTTCCATTTCCCTGTTAAACACAACTGAAATACGCGCCATATAACCAATATCTTCCATAAGGGAAAATACGAAGGTAACACCAATGACAAAACCGCTCATTGCCACAGCAAAAAACAGGATATTCGGCAGTACGACATAAACTACCTTGGCAAGTGGATCCCAGACATGACCGGCGGTCATCAGGTCTTTCAGCGGTGCTTCCAAAATGCCGGGGATCATAGCACCCAGTCCCATAACAGGTGCTGCCACAAGCATCGCCACTATCATGGCAAGCAGGATAAAACCAAATGCCATCCATTTACCGGATCGTCTGCCAAGTGCCTTCCGGTCAAAGGAAGAAAGCTCTGCCTTTGCCTCTTTTCTTTTCACGGTTTCCTTCACCAGACTGTCAATACAGGCATATTTCTGTTTACCCGACTGCATCAGTCCCCGGTCCGTCTTTTCCAGTTCCAAAACTGCCCTCTTTTCCTTTGTCATCTGCGTACTTTCCGGTTGTTTGGAAACAACCGATACAAAGTCCATGCCCGGATCTTCTGCATAAAACCGCATCAGGACATTCTGGTCGATCACCTTTCCGGCTGACAATGCCTGCTTTAGCTTATCCTTTAAAGAACCATAACGTTTGCTGTCTGCCGCTACAAACGGAATAACCGGAATACCAAGTCGTTTTTCCAGTTGTTCCACGTTAATTTCTATTCCCTTATTCTCTGCCACATCCATCAGATTCAGGATCAGCACCACCGGTGTACAGATCCCTATAAAATCCATGCACATATATAAAGATCGCTCCAGCTGCGAGCTGTCTACAAGAATTGCCACCAGATCTGCCTTTCCGGATTCTATGTAAGAGGCTGTGATCACTTCTTCATCGGAACCTGCAGACAGGCTATAGCTGCCCGGCAGATCGACAACCTCGATCGTTTCATTCCCACATCGAAAGCTTCCCGTTTTCTGCTCTACTGTTTTTCCCGGCCAGTTCCCGACATGCTGATGGGATCCTGTCAGGCCATTAAAGACCGAAGATTTCCCGGAGTTTGGCTGTCCTAAAAGCGCGATTGTCTGATTCATGCCTGCACTCCTCCTTCCACTTCGATCCCTTCACAGTCCTTTTTACCAAGGGCGATCACCGAATCTCTGCAATAAAACAGAACGGGCTGTTTTTTCTCATTCTGTATTACCCGGATCCGACTCCCCTCTACAATACCGATGCCGATCAGTCGGGAGAGTACATGATGATTTCCCGAAACTGCTGTTACCTGTCCCTCAAACCCTTTCTTTGTCTCTGCTAGTTTCATATGTTTCATTCCTTCCGTCTTGTTTTGTTCGTTTAAACTAACCGAGTACAATATAGCGCAGGATACGCCCCCAAATCTATGCTCCTTTCAGCAAAAAAGGACTGTTTGACATTCTGTTTTTATTTTCTGTTTGCTATTTGAATTGTTCGTTTTTATAATAAAACAGGAAGCAGGGCAGGCATTTAAAGCACAAATTCCATGTTTATTGAAAAAGAAAGAGATAGGAACTGAAATGAAAAAAGACGATTTAGCACAAAACTATTTCTCCATGCAGGATATTCTGGCAAAGCTGCAGGATTCCATGGTGCTCCGACAGGAAATGCCCGATGGCAGTCTGGAAATGACGATCTATCATATCCTGCCCGGCATTTATCTTGTACTGAACAACGTACATACAGCCTCTGTGCCCTGCATGTCCGGTTCCACAAATGATACGATCCTGACTGTCAACTATTGTCTGGAAGGCCGCTGCGAGTTTCAGCTGCCCGGCAATAACTACAGCTATGTAGATCAGCATATGTCAAGCATCGGAACTCTTTGTGTACAGGATTCCTTTTATTACCCGTCCGCATACTACCTCGGTTATGAAATTTATCTGTATTACCCATTGTTTACACAGGAAACACGTCAGATCCTGCAGATGTTTTCCATCGATCCGGAATTTTTGTTTTCCAAATACCGGAACATCTTCCTTGCATCCACACCTGCACCGCTTACCCGGATCTGGGAAGATCTATACGCTGCCAGAGAGCACATTTCGATTGGAAAAGTGCGTCTGCAGACGCTTCATATTCTGCAATATTTAACCGAAGAAACCGTTGTCCCACAAGTCAAAAACATGTTTCTGACAAAAACTCAGGCAGGTCTTGCCAAACGATTAAAGGAAATATTGACAGAAAACCTGAGTGAGCACAGGTCTGTCCGTTCCGTGGCAGACAGCTTCGGGATCAGTGAGACCAGTCTCAAAAACTACTTCCGTCTGGTGTATGGGCAGAATATATCTCAGTTTCTGAATGAAGAAAGAATGAAACTAGCCGCAGAGCTTCTTGCAACAACATCAAACAGTGTTTCTGATATTGCAAAAGCCTGCGGCTATGTCAATCAAGGCAGATTTGCCAAATTATTCAAAGAATATCATCATATGAAGCCTCTCGACTATCGTCGAAATGCTGCACTGCAACATACTATAAAGTAGATCAGTGCTGTCTTCTGTCCAGCTTCTTGGATACCATCATACCGATTCCCTGCAGAATCTGTACGAGCAGAACCAGAATGACGATCGTAACGAGCATGATGTCTGTCTGGTAACGGTAATAACCGTAGCGGATCGCAATATCACCAAGTCCGCCACCACCGACAACACCTGCCATTGCGGAGTAACCGAGGATCGTTCCGATCGCGATCGTCAGACCGACGAGAAGGGAGGTACGGGCCTCTGCCAGAAGCACCTTCCAGATGATCGTCATAGTGCCTGCACCCATACTCTGTGCGGCTTCGATCACGCCCTTGTCCACTTCCTTTAAGGAAGATTCCACCATACGGCCGATAAAAGGAGCTGCTGCAAAAACAAGCGGTACAACCGTTGCTGCCACGCCATAGCTCTTGCCGACAATAAATCTCGTGACCGGAATGAGCAGGATCAGCAGGATCAGGAACGGAATACTACGCAGTATATTTACGATAAAATCAAGGATCTTGTATACTATCGCATTCGGTTTGATACCCTCCTTGTCTGTGATCGTCAGTATAATACCGATCGGAAGTCCGAGTACATATCCGAAAAAGGTGGAGAGCAGTGTCATGTAAAGTGTTGCGCCTGTACCTTCCACAAGCATATGGATCGTTGTACTATCTAGCATAATCGTCTACCTCCTCAACACCTAAATTCTTCTCTTTGAAATATGTCACGATCTTATCTGCGATCTCCTCATTCTGCGGAAGCTGCAGGATCATTTCGCCCTCTGCATTGCCATTGATCGTCTTTGTATCTGCATACAGAATATTGATCGGTGTCTTGTATTCCAGAATGATATTGCCGATGATCGGCTCAAAAGCGGTATGTCCGTCGAATGTAACACGCACCTTTCTGTCGCCCTTCATCTCTCCGATATGTGCAAAGCCGGAAAGCACCAGCCGTTTTGCCGCATCTGTCTTCGGCTTACGGAACAGATCTTCTACAGTACCTGTTTCCATCAGATTACCGTGGTCAAGCACTGCGACATGAGAGCAGATCTCCTGCACAACAGCCATTTCATGTGTGATAACCACGATCGTAATACCACGCTTCTCATTGATTTCCTTCAAAAGCGATAAAATAGACTTTGTAGTCTGCGGATCCAACGCACTGGTCGCCTCGTCACACAGCAAAATCTCAGGATCTGTCGCAAGCACTCTTGCGATCGCCACACGCTGCTTCTGTCCGCCGGAAAGCTGCGCCGGATATGCCTTTGCCTTTTCAGACAGATCAACGACCTCTAAAAGCTCTAACGCTCTTTTTCTTGCTTCACTCTTCTTAACACCGGCAATTTCAAGCGGGAAACAGATATTATCGAGAACGGTTCTCTGCATCAGCAGGTTGAAATGCTGAAAGATCATACCTATCCGCTGTCTTTCTTTGCGAAGCTGCTTATTGGAAAGAGACATCAGACTGTTTCCGTTTACGACAACTTCTCCGTCCGTCGGTTTTTCCAGCAGATTCAAACAACGTACCAGTGTACTTTTTCCTGCGCCGGATAATCCGATAATGCCAAAAATATCACCCTTTTCAATGGAAAGGCTGATATCCTTCAGAGCTTCTACTTCTCCGTTTTGTGCATGAAAGGTTTTGCTTACATGCGTAAGTTCAATGATTGGTTCCATACATCTTCCTCAATCTTTCTGTTAAAATACAGATACCTCCGGTCATAGCGCATAGCGTTCCAAATGACCGGAGGCCTTATCATTATTTTATTTCTTATTCTTCAAAAGGAATAACTGCACCATCATACTTGTCGTTGATGAACTGTTTGATCTCATCAGATTTCAGTACATCTACCAAAGCTTTGATCGCATCATTGTTTTCATTTCCTTCTTTGACTGCGATAACATTTACATATGTCTTAGCTGCTTCAGAATCAGATGTCTCATATGCGATAGAATCCTTTGCTACTGAGAAACCTGCCTGCAGTGCATAGTTACCGTTTAATACGACGAATGCAACTTCGTCTTTTACTCTGGAAACCTGTGCTGCTTCCAGCTCTTTGATCTCTACATTCTTTGGATTTTCTGCAATGTCATTTACTGTAGCTGCAAGACCTGCGCCATCCTTTAATGTGATCACACCGTTTGCTTCCAGAAGAAGCAGTGCTCTTGCTTCGTTTGTTGTGTCGTTAGGAACTGCGATCACATCGCCGTCAGCCAGATCATCAAGACTCGACTTTGTTCCCGGATAGATACCGAATGGCTCGTAGTGGATACCGCCTGCATTTACGAGGTGTGTTCCCTGCTCTGCATTGAAATCATCCAGATATGGGATATGCTGGAAGTAGTTTGCATCAAACTCGCCGCTTTCTACTACAAGGTTCGGCTGAACATAATCATCAAATACTGTTACTTCAAGATCCCATCCCTGCTCTGCTAAGATCGGCTTTGCTTCCTCTAAGATTTCTGCATGTGGTGTAGCGGATGCTGCTACTGTGATAGTGCCTTTGCTTTCTACTGCTGCATCGCTTGCGTCGTCAGTAGCTTCTGCATCAGAAGCATCTGTTGCATCGGAAGCATCTGCTGCGTCTGTAGCTTCATCTGTTGCATCCGTTGCTGCGTCTGTAGCTGCCTGATCCTTTGTGTCTGTTGTATTACCGCATCCGGTCAGCACGCTGATCGCAAGTGCTCCTGTCAGTAATAATGCTGTTAACTTTTTCATAATTTTCTCCTCCTGTTTCCGTTTAGTCTCGTTATTTCCTATCGGAATAATAGGAGTATATCCGCTCTATGCTTTTTTGTCAATGCTTTTGGTTATTGCACATTTTTAGAATCTGCTATAGGTTTACTCTATAACAAGCATAGATTCCAAAGCATCTACTATATGCTGCGCCGTCTCGCCCATTTCTGCTGCCTGCTTTTCCGTGTCTGCCAGGATCTTTTTGGCAACATTTGTATATTCCAGATACACATCGGAACCATACGCACGGCTGCGGATCAGGCTCTGTAAAAAGAGCAGCTTCATCATAAAGTATTTTTGATCGGCAAGCGCAATGTTCATAAACCAGTTGATGATATTACGCTCACCCCATAAATGTGAAAACGGTACGGTACGCATCTGTACCATGGTCTGCGTCAGGGACTGTGCAAGTGCTGTCAGATACTGCATGGAAAGCTCTACCTTCGGAAGCTGGTAAAAGCCGCTTAATTCTGCTGCATCATGCAGAGCCGATCCGGTGGCATGCAGATACATACGACTGAGCAGGCTCATAATATCCTCTCCCTTTGTCAGAACCGTCTCATCTTTATGGGTGCTGCCATCCGCATGGACGATCTTCGTATGGATCGCATATCCTCTATTATCCTTTGTAACCTGGATATCACCTGTGATCAGCATAGCAAGGTCATGCTGCTTAACCATTCTTTCCAAAAATGCCTGATCCCATTCTGTACCGGGCAGTACCGCACCAATCTGGTTGATGACCGGAATATATACGATTGGTGAAAAATCGGAATAGAAATACAATGCTTCACTGATAAAAAGCGGAACGCTCTTTGTCAGTCTGCTTGCTTCGTTTTCTGCTTCCGCACGTCTTTCCACAACAGATTCCTTCTTATTGGTATAAGATAAAATACCGATCTTTTTCTTTCCTGTCTTGTCTACTTCCGGGAAAGTACCTTCTTTCATGCCAAAGTAGAAGATCGGCTTCTCAATGCCAAGGATTTCCACCTTTTTGTCGGCGGTCTGCTGCTGTTCCACAATCTTCTGTCTCTTTTCTTTATCAAAACGGGCTGAAATCTCCAAAAGCGGCTGCTTCAGATCTGCACGTTCCAAACGGAACAATCTGCCAAGCAGCTTTTCGCCCTCTTCCAGCTCGCCCAGTCCCAGATATGCCTGCACAAGGTTCAGACCGGTTCTGGCATCATGCTCATCCAGATCATACACAGGCGCGATCAGTGTGACCATTGCCTTGAGCAGGCTGAATTTACCGAGATCTCCGGAGATCATCGGCAGAACCTGACGCTTGTCCGCATCTGCTGCCAGTACTTCTTTATAAATATTCAGGGCATCTCTGACCTGATTTTCTTCCAGATAAAAACGTGCCTGATAAAGCTGTGGCAGATATGCGCCCGGAAGCTGTCCCGCTGCCTTCAGTGCGCGCAGATACTTCTCCTTGTCGCCATCTTCCCGCTGGGTAAACAGCCACCAGGAAAGCCCGTTATCCTGATTCGGATCAAGCGTAAGCCCTTCCCACAAGGTATTTTGTGCTTTCTTGATATCATCCTGTGCTTCATAGACTCTGGCAAGATTGACAAGAAGCGCGCCCGACCTGCCGTGCTCTTGTATGAAGTCCTCCAGCACTGTTTTGGCACTTTCAAAACGCTCCTGCTTTCTGTATACAATAGAAAGCACGATCGCTGCTCTCTCTTTCCCGGGCTCCAGCTCAGCCAGATGCTCCGCCGCCTCTGTAACCTCGTATGCCATATTATTATCTACATTAAAGATGATCTCCGCGTACAAACGATCCGCATTGTCCCAGCATTCCTTTAACCTACCCGGCAGAAGCTTCTCTGCCCAGTCCGTCTTTAACATACTGGCCTTTCTGCCATATGAATCAAATATCTCTATTCTTTCACCAAGCTCTATTGCGGAACCGATTCCTCTTTCCTCTGCTGTTTCATTTTTCTTTTTTCCGAATAACATATGTTTCTCCATTCCTCTCTAAATACACGCAGGTAAGCCTACTTGATGAGTATAACACAAGAATTGAGGGAACGCTAGCGTTCCCTCAATTCTAAAAGTCGATCCGTACGATCCGCATCTTCATATAGCCGTCTCCTACTTTGGACAGGAATCTGAAAAAGCCACTGACCGAAGGAATTTTCAGATCGCTGTAGCCCAGCATATAGCCCTTTGCCGAAATCTTTGCCTGTGGAAGCCATGCCCCCAGATCCTGCACATCATTCACATAAAAATATTTCTCTACATCCGTAATGCCCGCTGTTTTTACCCATGTTTTCAGCATCATCTTAACAGCCCTGCGGTTCGCCGTATCAAATACGAGCCGTCCGCCCGGAAAACGCTTTGCCATCACAGTAAACAGCTTGCGCACTTCCTCTGCCAGAAAGTAATAAAACACCCCTGCGGCAAAGAAGATCACGCCATCGCTGTCATCTATCGCATCAAACCATACAGTATCATTCAGATCTGATCCGATATTCGTTACATTCTCTGCCGGCGGAATCAGTTCGTTCCTGACATCGATCACATCCTGTCTGTCGATATTGTAGATCTTATTGGCAGGGCCTGCATTGTTTTCCGCGCTGCAGTCCAGCCCACAGCCCAGATTTACGACCGCTGCCTTCGGATGTTGCCCGATATATTCCTTTATCTCCGTCGCCAGATCCGTATATCTTGCTGCGGCTTCCAGATAGCCAAAGCGGAACATCGTACTGCTTTTCTTCTTCTCCAGCACGGAAAAATCATAATCCAGATTTTCCATGATCTTTTCCGCCATCGGATCTTTGTAAAGCTCCGGATAAATATCCGAACAATATTTCCTGCCCCATAACGGGATGACTAAAGTTTCCTGAATGGTATTTGATTCAATATGCATTTTTACTCCCTCTGTGTTCTGTTAGTCATTTCTAACCCCAAGTATAGCATATATCTGTTTTTTTGCAAACTATCAGGCAGCCAACTTTTTCTATGATGCAGACATTAAAATACCAGCAGTCCGATATGGTATACAATGCAGGAGACCAGTAATGCTGCAGCGGTGTAGAAAACACCAATCTTCGCTGTCCATCTGACGGAATGTGTTTCTCTTGCAGTTGCTGCAAGTGCGCTGACACACGGCATATTAAAGCTGATGGCAAAAATAAAGGCAAGTCCCTGCGCCTTTGTAAAGTTAGCAGACAGTATCTCTGGAATGCCTGCCATTTCAGTCCAAAGAACATCGTTACCGGCTCTATGATCACACCAATGCGGTATAAAATACTTGTTTCCGGCGATCCGCCAAATAAAACGTCCTGTTATATCTGTTCAAGATCTTTATATTCGGCGAGCGCAGGGCTTTCATCCCCGACATACCAGTAATCGCAGTGATCGCCTCCCAGTGCCTCTGTCTGGGTGCGGATCAGGCGGGCATGCATGACTTCTGCCAGATAATGATCTGTTTTGCACAGATACGGAAGAAGCTTATCATAACCATGCTCCCTGGCATGCTTTGCGATCGGACAACCGATCAGATAAAAGTTGAAGCCCTCTGTCCGGTGATCCGGGTTGATCTTCACATCCCAGGTGTCCATCCATTCGCCCTTATCCTGATGCTCTTTTTTCATTCTGTTGAAATTCACATAGGTTTTCTCGAACATTTTATAAGGCCACCGGCTCTTATTTCCATTCACAAATTTCCCCAGAAAACGCATTTTATCCGCAGCTTTCCGCTTGATATTGAGAAGCACTTCTCCGTCCAGCTTATGGTCGCTTGCCTCATAAAACGAAAGAATGGTAAACCAGTCCAGCATATTTTTTGCCATCAGGTTTTCTCCCAGATCTGGCATATCATTTTTAACAAACTCTTTATAATACTGCTCTGCCTTATCAAAAATCTCCTTCGCCTGCTGTGGTAGATATTCCTTGCAATACTGCTCATAGCACTTTCCGTATTGCGACACTGCATATGCCCGTTTCATGCGCATTACCTCCCATAAACCTGACTATAACCCCAAGCTTAACTGAGCCTGAATGATCTGTTTTCTGTTAGTGTTTCCTAACTATAGGTAGTTTAGCATATCCGTGGGAGGGGTGCAAATTTTTTCAAGTAAAAGTAATCTAAATTATATATCTTCGGTTTTCTTTCACTCGAACTTTTGTCGGAAAAACCGATAGAAGTTTCTTTTCAAAGTTCATCCGGTGAATTTCTATCCTATATCACAAAACTATCCGGTATTTCATCCGATGAGTAGATTTCCATTTTCAAGTGGTACATAAGCATCCAGGTTGCAACCCTGCATTTAAGAAGTCTTTTGGATCCATGGAACTCACAACTTACATATGCATCTAAGTTGCAACTTGAATTGATGGAAGTTAAGGAAGATTGATTAAAACTCACAACTTACATATGCATCTAAGTTGCAACAGCAAATATACACAAATATAAGTCGCCTACAAGGATTAAATTTGTAGGGTTTTTACCTTGCCGAGAGTATCTGCAATTCTATGAAAGAAATTTACGCATACTTTCTCGACTTTAGGACGCTGAGCCGCCCTTATTCAAGTGCGAAATAGTAGTCATTTTACGATTGCTTCACATTCGCACTCTGTATTTTTAACGTTTCTTCAATAATATTTTCTATATCATACATTCCAATATTTTGACTTGCATTATAATCAGCGTTTGTTTCATAACCACAATTTTGACATTTAAACAATGCTTGCCTTATTCTATTATTAACATCTATGTAACCACATTTGCTACATCTCTGGCTTGTATATTGAGCTTTAATATAGACAACTTTTATTCCCATTTCTTTTGCCTTGTTCTCAATTTTAGTCTGCAAATCATAATATGACCAATCTTTCAAAAAACAGTCTGTATTATCCGAAATTCCAGTCAAATTCTCCATTTGTATAATGCCACAATTCTTTTTTACAGCATATTCTATTAATGCTCTACTATATTTATGATTCGCAGTATCTCGAAATCTTGCTATTTTGTCGTTTATTTTATATGCGGGTTGTGTACGCTTATTTCTTCCATGACCGATTCGTCCATCCCCACAGTATTTTGTCTGCTGCAGTATTGATCTTTTCCTTGCTTCAGTTCGCCGTCTAAACTCCTCTATTTCTCCCCCTTTTATTGAAAAACGATCATATTCTCCATATATGGACGCCATTAATGGCTGTCTCTTATACACATCTGACGCTGCCGACGACTCCTTACGTGTAGA